>Ga0209121_10005493_pt1 | contig 11459 bp, 10 predicted proteins | sample Cruoilmetagenom3_FD_187292 | JGI IMG/M metagenome (GOLD analysis project Ga0209121, IMG submission 187292) | Oil polluted marine microbial communities from Coal Oil Point, Santa Barbara, California, USA - Sample 3 (SPAdes) (version 2) | ecosystem: Environmental > Aquatic > Marine > Oil seeps ...
TTGACTATAAGAATTTTAAGAATGATTTGGACCCATTGAATAAGTACCTTGAGTATCTCGCTAAGAATCCGATAGCTAGCACTGCAACTAAGGAGCAACGACTCGCATATTACATAAATCTTTATAATGCGGGCACGGTACAATTGATTTTGGAAAATTATCCGCTGGAAAGCATCAAGGATATCTTTAGGCCTTGGGGCAAGGAAAGGCTGATGATAGGGGAAGATGATTACTCCCTTGGTGAAATTGAACATGATGTGCTACGAAAAATGAATGAACCTCGAATACATTTTGCTATTAACTGCGCCTCATTTTCTTGTCCAAAATTATTGAACGAAGCATTTACAGCTTCCAAAATGGAGGAACAATTGGAAAAGGCTACCTCCAGTTTCATCAATGACCCAACCAAGAACAACATAACTGCAAGCTCGGTCGAGTTATCAAAAATATTCAAGTGGTATAACGGGGATTTTACTGAAAAGAACTCCTTGATTGATTATATCAATAAATATTCAGATAAAGAAATATCGAAGGATTCCGAAATTGATTATTTAACCTACGACTGGCGCTTGAATGAAAAACAATAATCCGACAATCAGCATTATAATTCCAGTTTTAAATGAGGAAAACCATATTGGTTTACTGATTTCATATCTTGAAGGCAATAGCGCGCCGAAAAACATTAAGGAAATTTTAGTTATTGATGGTGGAAGCACAGACACCACTGCCAAAATACTTGAGGAACATGAAGTAACTATTCTTCATTCAGCAAAAGGAAGGGCCAAACAAATGAATCTTGGGGCAAAAAAAGCCAAGGGAGACATTCTATATTTTTTACATGCCGACACCTTACCACCCAAAAACTTTGACCAACATATTATTTATGCAATTACCAATAAACATGAGGCAGGGTGTTTTCAGATGCGTTTTGACAGTGACAATTTAATACTTCGATTTTTTGCTGGGTTTACCAAATACAGGTACAAAATCTGTAGAGGGGGCGACCAGTCGCTATTTATCTCAACAGCACTTTTCAAGAAAACCAAAGGCTTCAATGAGGATTATATCGTTTTTGAGGACAACGAATTCATTGGTCGTTTATACAAAAGAACCAGTTTTAAGATACTGCCGTTCTATGTTAAGACCTCTGCCAGAAAGTACAGGAAACATGGGGTTGTAAAACTACAATATCATTTTGGTGTAATCCATCTTAAAAACTATCTGGGTGCAGGACCTGACAAACTTTATAATTATTATAAAAGGAAAATTGCCATCTAGCGAATAGGTCCTATCTCACCTCCTTCGAAATCCAAAATAACACCTTCAGAAATCCATTTGGCCAAGGCTTGACGATTGTCCGGTTCCAAAATTCTTCTTTGGTCTTTTTTATTCCTAATATTCCCTACCTCTATAAAGGTCATTGCAGGATGGGTCTTTTTGACAAGATAAAGTGAAGTTCGGTCTTCGAAAGTGCCCGAATAAGTACGATTGGGTTGGTACTTTTTGTATTTCATTTGAAAGGTCTTATGAATACTTTCTGCTAATTTCTTTCCGTTCTTGCTTTTTTCATGATGGTAGAAAAACACATCTATATTCTGACCTTTACTACGACTATCTACATGGGTAACAATGAGACGTTGGAATTGTCCTCTATGTTTTTTATGAAGATCGTTTACAATTTCAACCCGTTGTTTCAAACGCGCAACCTGATTTAATGGGATTGTTTTTTTTGGATATGCCACTTCATCTTTGTCCATCTCCAAAATACGTTCGTCCCTAATACCATCATTTTCATCCCGAATAATTATATATATCAAAGCCCCATGAGCCATTAACTCCTTGGCCAATCGTAGGGTTATATCATAAGCATATTCATCTTCAGAAATATATTTATTATCATATTTGGCCATGGCTCCAGGGTCGGGTCCGCCATGCCCAGAAATCAAATAGTAGACCGTGCCTTTTAAACGGTCACTATTGACCACGACTTCAGCATGTTTTTTTCCAAAAATGGGATTTGAAACACTAGTAACCCGTTTTGGTTCTTCGACTAGCTCTTTTGGTGATTCAGAAATTGAATCTGTTCCAGGCAACAGGTACGTTCGTCCTTCATAAAGATGAATGCTATCGCGTAGGTTGTCTTGGTTTAGCGTGATGAAATCATCAAAAGATTCATACGGATTAACACCTTGTTTTCGTAAAAGGGAGTAGATACCATCTCCTTTCTCCGCTGTTACTGAAATATAAGAATCCTGTGCACTCATAGGTAGTGAGCCGACAAACAGACATAGATATGTTAATGCTTTATTTCTCAATGATTTTTTTTATTAATTATCCTCAAACACCGTATTGGAGTAATCAGACAAAATTCCACTTGTTATTAGGTCGGCAATATTTTTTTTGTCTGTGGTCACTTTTAGGGTTTTTTTATCGGTGGCACTTTTGGTACCCATATCAATAAAAGTAATAGTCGGTAAAATATTTTTGGCAAAAGCAATATTTTTGGCATCTATGAAAACTTCTGAATATTCCTTCAACGATTTATATTTTATGGTGTTCTTACCGAACACTTTTAAAATATTATCCGCAAATTTCTTGCCTTCCTCACTTTCTGCATAATGATAAACCGTAACATCAGTCTTTGACTTGGTGCCAATATCATCGGTATTGATTACCAACAATCTTTGATAGCCCCCATTATGTTTCAAATACTTTTTATTTATTACACTCACAAAATCGATCAATTCCAAAGAATCATTAGAACTACTATTCAGGAGATATACCCTTGCACTACTTTGAATCAATTTCCTTGCCAATCTTACAGCAATCCCATCTTTAGATTTCCTGGCGCCTTCATTAATTTCTTTTCCGTTATCGATCAATACATAAAATACCGCATTTTTAAGTGTACTACCCTTAATTTCCAAGGAAGCCAAGTCCCCTTCAAATATTGGTGTTTCCCTAGCATCTGGCATTACTATTTTTGTCCCCCTTCTTTTAAATGAATCAGGAGCATCCGGAATTATATATTCCTCCCCTATTATCAAACGGCTCCCATTTATGATTTTGCCTTGGTTCAGCTCAAGAAATTCGCCGTAATATTTAACAATATCAATGCCTTCGTTCCTAAGTATAGAAAAAATACCATCGCCATTTTTTGCAACAACTGTTTGTAATGAATCCTGTGAAAAACCATTAAAAGAAAGTGATAAAAACAAAAGCGAATACATGCCGAATTTTCTGAACTTCATGGAATAAATTAAGATGATTACCTAAAGGATTTCCGTTTTAAATTGATAATAACGTCCAATAGTACATTACTGTATTGCAAAATTACATAACCCCTAGCAAAATTGGCAAGTGCTTGTTAAAAAATAATCAACCATTTATTCAACAATAATCAAATCTTGATTTATCTCTTTTTATTTGGTAGGTTAAGTGGAGCATTAAAAATATTGTCCTATTCCAAATACAAGTCCACGGGATGGGTCTTTTGTAATACCATGGCCATAGTCTATTCTAAAAATAGCACTGAAAATGCGTTTATGTATAAAACGCAATCCAAACCCAGGATAGATTCTAAGGTTTTCATCATCTCCAAAATCACTTAAATCACCTCCAGGATTTCGCCATGACCCACCATCAATAAACAAGTTACTTTGTAAAACAAACCAATCCTTGTCTATTAATGTATGTCTATATTCTGTATTGAAGACAATGGCGGCTGTACCGCGGTCTATAGTGTTGCCCACTCCTCGAATATTTAGATTATTATCAACAGAAAAAGGCGCAAAAGGAGTATCCCTATTGCTAGCCAGGCCTAATCGCAATCGATTGGCCCAATTACCTTTTTCACCAATACGCTTGTAAAAGACAAAATCATTGAATCCTATTAAAAATTCGGGGAGATTCTCATCTGTACTGCCTACATATTGAAAATTCAGGGTACTTTTAAATCCATTCAAATATTGATAGTGGTATTCAATATCCTCATGGCTAAATATTAATTTGAATAAATGCTTATCTACATTAAGCGATTGTGGAATGTCTGGCTGGGTTTCACCAGAAAGATATTGATAGTCCTCTGTAAAAAGACTAAAACCCAATTCCATCCTATTTTTGAAATTGAGCTCATAGAGGCCCATTGCTTCGAAACCATTATTCCGATACTTGTAGTCTGCACTTGTGTTATTGAAAAAAACAGGCTCTTGGGTCGCAAAATCATTATAACTTAAAGATAGGCCTAACTTGTTCGAAAACAAATATGGAGCCCTCAGATTAAGACCATATGAATGGAAAACATCATATTGATAAAACCCGCCAAGGGTTATATTCTTTCCAAGAAGATTAAATTCTTGGAGGCCAATTCTAAATGCAAAATCATCGTTTGAGGAACTGAACAAATTAGCAAAAGGAATTAAGGTGAAGTTTTCCTCAATATTAAATATCACGCCATAGCCATCATTCCCGGTCTCATAAGCTTGAAAATAAGCGTGCGAAACTGAAGGGAGCCTTTTTAGACGAATTACATCCTCATTCAATTGAAGTGAATCCAAAATTGTTCCAGCCTGGGTATTAATCAATTTTTTAATAAATGATACTTTGATTCTTTTGGTCCCGTTAAATTTCACATCCGTAATAATGCGTGCCTGAGAAAAACCCAATGTGAAAGCAAATAATAAAACCAGAGACAAATACGTCTTAAACATAGCAGAATAAAAGATTCTTAGAGTCTCAAAGATAAGTTTTACATATTACAATAAGATCACGGAGTAAATGTTACAGCCTATTTCAATTCAAATTCAATATTAGAAGTTTGATTGACCCAGCACGGTATTTAAGGTAGTTTCGTCACTCAATTTATCTGTTGGACAACCTATAAAAAAGAGAATGATAATGAGGAAGTGAATTTGGTACAGGTCAGTACATTTTATAAAAATCCCGTATCACCAACTGGGCAGGTTTATTCTGAGGTGTAAACCTGTTGTCCTTGCCACCTCCTGCTTTATCATGGTGAATAAACCATTTCCAAACATAACCCCCTGCAAACCAATCTTCGTTCCAGAATTCTTCAAAAATCGCTTTCTTGGCATTTACCTGCCCTTCCAGATTCACATTTTCATCATTTCGATCCACTAACCATGGCTTTTTGGCCGTATAGTCCATACTTCGATACCCGTATTCGGTAAAAATAATGGGTCTGTTTTTTTCAAAGGACAAGGCGCTCATTTTGTTCTTATGTTTTTTCCATCCCTTTTTCAACTGTTCAACAGAAGGTGTTCTTTCTTCGGACAGCGGAAAATATGCATCAATTCCTATGAAATCAATATCCTCCCAGAAAGTTGTCCGGGGATACTCATCCCAATTCGCGGCATATGTCAATTTACCTTCATAAACTTTCCTGATTTTTACGATGAGGTTTTTCCAGAATATGGGTCTATTACTTACAAATTGTTCCAATTCTGTACCAATACATAGGAGTGCTATATTGGTTTCTTGTGCCAATCTAGCATAAGACATCAAAAACTTCTCATACGAAGCTTCCAATGCTATCCAATCTTCTTCCGATTGCATTTTCAAGGTGCCTGTAAACTCCCCGCGCCATATCCAAATTTGTGGTTTTAGCATTACCTCAACACCGTTCTTATGAAGCATTTCAATGTATTGCTTGGCACCACTTTTGGTTTCGCCAAACCATTGCCTTTCCGTATCAAAAATAATTTCGGGTGAATTTATTTCTCGAATAAAACCAAAAGGCATAACCGCAGCATGATTGGCATGTATATTCAGAATTTCCTCTATATGATGCTGCCCTACTTTCTCACGTGAAGCAACAAAGCTAACTCCATTGATTTTTTCAAACTTCTGGCTGGCACATGAAAACTGTAGTAAACACAAAACAAATAGGCCTAAAGTCTTCATTCATTAGCAATTAAGATATTAAAAATACGCTATTTAAAATTATTCACTAGAATATGGCGCGCAATCCTATGTTAAAAGTTTGGCCCAATCCCGTATTATTTCCCCTTAAAAAATTAGTGTAGAGTACCTCTACGTTTAAGGCATTTGTTAATTGGTATTTGGCACCCCCACCCATTGCGGTATAATCCTGGGTAAAATTATTGCCCAAATCCAATCGCTGGGAATGCTGCGCCAAGACCAATACGGTAAACTTGGAACTGGGGAAATAACTTAAAAACAATCCCGGTGCCAAATTAAGGCTATTGTTCGCAAAGCTATCTCCTGCTTTTCCAAAATGGAACTCTGAATTTAACTCAGTAAACAATTGCAGTTTATCTCCTGGAAAAGTATAATCATAAAAAAATCGGTTTTGCCATGTATATCCTTTCTGGTCCAAAAACACACTATTCTCAGTCTCATTGTCTACCAATGGAATGAAAAAAGAACTTTGAATGGAAAAATTACTTTCTGATGCGAAAGGAACAAACTTTATCGATGGTGCCACAGAAGTAATTCCTGAACGGGCAGTGCCTTCATTACCATCAAACTTAAAAACATCCAATGCCTTACGGTCTTTAATAACATTGCTTCGCATTTCAACGATAGCGCCAAAATTCCATTTTTTATCCTCCCCTAATCCAGTATAAACCTCAACTGTTGAGGTGAAAAATGTTGCTCTTGGAATTCTCCCATCTTCAAAGGTACTTCTCGTCTCGGTGTATAGGTTGTTGAACCACTTTAGATCCCACTGCCCTTTGCCAACCAATTTAGAGGGAGTGTATTCTTCGATGTTACTTTTTTGGGGTACATCTTGCACTTCATCTTGGGAAAATCCATTTAGTGAAACAAACAAGATAACTATTAGACCTAGTAGCTTTTTGATTTTTTGCATTTGTATTGTTTGAAGTTGTTTTTATTCATTCTCATTCAATGCCCAGTTATAGGAATAAAATGAAATCTGGGCCCTTTCAGGCAATTTTTCGATTCGGTATTGATTTATAAAATCAACCAAACGCTTACCCACTTTGGTAAAGTCACTCTTATACCATTCAAAAATCTGGGAAATCTTGACCTTGTTTTTATTCACTTGAATAAATAAGGGGTCATTCAAAGTTAAAATAGTTTGCTGTTCCAATTGTGCATCCAAGGTTTTTGGCATATATGACTTATTTATTATTGGAGGACAACCCAAACCAGCACAAACCAAAACAAAATGAAATCTTGGCTCTTTTGGAAAGACAGCCCGTAACATTTTATTTTCTATATCATTAAGGGTTATAAGCTCACCTCCTATTTTGTGCTTTTTTATATCAAAAAATCCACCTTTATCCAAAGGGGATTTCATAGGGTAATTATCTACTATGCTTTTTATGACCAATAGGTTATACCCATTGATCCAAAAAGCCTGATAATCTGCTGTGTTTTCCTTGGGGAGATTTATTTTTCTGGCAATGGCCAACAACCCATTCAAGGAAGAAGGATTCTTGACTATTGATTTGTAATCGACTTTACCCTCGCTAACATACGTATTAAAAAACGTGTTTGTATGGGCAAAGAATTCAGCCTCACTTTGTGCGCTTCCAATCAAAACGGTTAAAAAACAAAAAATTCTGGCTATAGGGTTTTTAAGCATGTTCTAAATTTTTTAATCTCAAAACAATGGTAGGTCGATACCATTAACAATTTCTTACAACTGACTTTGAATTCAAATAACACCAAAAGATATTACATAATTATAACAGAATTAAACAAGCTTGCAAATTAAGTTCCTATATTTAGTTACGACATAAGATCAGACAATCAACTCATATCATATGGAACACATCGTTATTATTGGCAACGGCATTTCTGGAGTAACTGCAGCTAGGCATATTAGAAAACTTTCCGATAAAAGAATTACCATCATTTCTGCAGAGTCAGCATACTTTTTTTCACGTACAGCGCTTATGTACGTTTATATGGGTCATATGAAGTTTGAGCACACACAGCCTTATGAAAATTGGTTTTGGGAAAAAAATAGAATTGAGCTTGTAAATGCTTATGTTGAAAAGGTTAACCATTCAGAGAAAAAACTCCATTTAAAAGGGGCGGCAGACCTATCATATGACAAATTGATTATTGCCACAGGTTCCAAACCCAATAAATTCGGATGGCCGGGACAAGACTTAAAAGCTGTTCAAGGATTATACTCCAAACAGGACTTGGAAGGCGTTGAAAAGTATGCCCCAAACAATAAAATCTGTAAGCGTGCAGTGATAGTAGGGGGTGGATTAATTGGAATTGAACTTGCCGAGATGCTTCGTAGCAGGGATATACCAGTTGCCTTTTTGGTTAGGGAAGATAGTTTTTGGAATGCGGTTTTGCCTTCTGGAGAATCCCAACTAATCAATGAACATATATTGGAACACCATATAGATCTGCGATTATCCACAAATCTGGTTGAAATCATAGCCGATGAAAATGGACGAGCCAAAGCCGTAACAACAGATAAAGGAGATACCATAGAATGTGATTTTGTTGGACTCACAGCAGGGGTATCACCTAACATAGATTTCTTAAAAGAGAGTGGTATTGACCTAGGTCGCGGTGTTAAGGTAAATCGTTTTTTAGAAACCTGCATCAAAGACATTTATGCCATTGGTGATTGCGCCGAACAACATGAATCTATTGGAAATCGTAGACCTATTGAAGCTGTTTGGTACACGGGTAGAATGATGGGCGAAACCGTTGCCCAAACCATTTGTGAAAATAAAATCGAATATAAACCAGGGCATTGGTTCAATTCAGCTAAATTTCTAGACGTCGAATACCAGACTTATGGTTGGGTATTTAGTAAAAAAATCAAAAAGGATTATGAAAAACATTTTCATTGGAGACATCCCAAGGAAAAAATCTGTATTACGGTTGCTTATCATGCTGAAACAAAACAATTCTTGGGTATAAACACTTTTGGAATACGCATGCGTCATGAAATATTCAATCGCTGGTTGACCGAAAATAGGAATGTTGAATATGTCATGGAATTTTTAAAGGATGCCAATTTTGACCCTGAATTCTATGCCCAATATGAATCTGATATTGTATCCAAATTCAATTCGGAACTAGGAACCAAAATTGTTCCAAAAAAGAAAAGTTGGAAACGAATTTTTAAAAGCGCTTAAGGCAATATGAAAACAATAAAAAACATAGGCCTTATCCTCTTTTTGATTGGCTTGGGAATTTTTACTTCACTTATTTTCATTGGTAAGTTCGAGGTTAATCAAGATACGTTGGATCAGGTTATTTCTGAAAAAGGCATAAAGAGTGAAATTTTCTTGGAGGAATTGAAAAAAAATGTCGTGGGAATAGAGTTTGATGGCATGCGTTCGTTCTCTCCAAAAATCACTTTAGCTTTAGAAACTGCAAACCAACAACATCGAAGTAACAAGGAGTACAAAAAGGTTATTTATACTGCCCCTCATGACATGGTGGCGTTCATCGGCAAGAAAGCTGGTGTTGGTTTTATACCGAACAATAAAGGTTTAATGTGGTTTTTGACCTTTGGTTTGGGAATAATCGGAGCCTTATTGTTCATTATTCCAAATGTAATATTGCTCGGTGCAAAAGGGATAAAAAATGATGGCATTTATCATGAAAATGCCACGAACAGGGGTTGGATTGCTTGGCTCGTATTTATCTTCCTGGTCTCCTTTTATCTAATTCTTTATTTCCGTTCAGAATATGCAGTGAATTGGACGTATTTGCTCGACCCGATTAGTGAAAGTCTTAGCGGGAACCCTGCCGGACATTGGTTTGTATATGGTTTTATGTATTGTGTGGTCATGACCGTAATGGCTGTTCGCATGTATATAAAATACCGACATAATATGTACCAAATGGTACGCACAACTTCGGTTTTGTTCTTTCAGATCGTTTTTGCTTTTCTGATTCCAGAAATCATGGTTCGCTTGCAAATGCCCTATTACGATTTTAAAAATGCCTTCCCCTTGGATTACGATTTCTTTTTTAGTTGGAACATAAAGGAGCTTATGTCAAGTGGCGGAATTGGCCTTTTTATATTGGTTTGGGGTATAGTATTGACCCTGATAATTGTGCCTGTAATGGTTTATTTTTTTGGGAAAAGATGGTATTGTTCCTGGGTATGCGGTTGTGGCGGTTTAGCAGAAACTTTGGGTGACCCATATAGACAACACTCTAGTAAGTCCCTTTTTTCATGGAAAGTTGAACGCTGGCTCATTCATTTGGTTTTGGTATTTGCCGTAACGATGACCCTAATGACCTTGTATAGCTTTTTCACTGAATCGAGCACAGTTTTAGGTATAAAGACCCAGAACGTACAGAGCACCTACAGTCTTCTGATAGGAGCAATTTTTGCAGGAGTAATTGGCACAGGATTCTATCCCATTTTTGGTAATCGTGTTTGGTGTAGATTTGGTTGCCCATTGGCCGCTTACTTAGGGTTTGTCCAACGATTTAAATCCCGATTTAGAATTACTACCAATGGAGGACAATGCATTTCTTGCGGAAATTGTTCAACCTATTGTGAGCAAGGAATAGATGTTAGGGCCTATGCCCAAAAAGGAGAAAACATTGTACGTTCAAGTTGTGTAGGTTGTGGTATTTGTTCAGCGGTTTGCCCAAGAGGCGTTTTGAAACTGGAAAATGGACCAGAGAAAGGTCGTATCAACCCAACGCAAGTATTATTGGGCAATGATGTCGATTTAATGGAATTGGTAAATAAAAAATAAACATGTTCCTTAGAATATTGATATCATTTCTTTTTGTTTTTGCATTCCCACTAACAAATAATAACGAATCCGAGTATTTCAAAGATTTCTATGATTCTGGCAAGCCAAAATCGGAAGGTTGGTTCGTGGACGGAAAGAAAACGGGATATTGGAAATTTTATCATGAGAATGGCAAAACTTCAGAACAGGGTCACTATAAATACAATAGAAGAGAAAAGTATTGGTATTTTTACAGTCCAGATAGCATTCGAATCAAAGAAGGCAATTATTTGGATGGGGAAATGACCAATTGGTGGTTGTTTTATGATGCTAAAGGCAGAATAAACCATAAATGCCAGCTCAACCAAGGAAAGAAGAACGGGTACTGTCTCAAATATGAAAACGAAGAACTGGTCTCTGCTGAAAAATATAAAAATGGAAAAAAAGTCAAAGAATGGAACAATTTTGTTGATTTTCAGCGAGAAAACAAACTATCCGATTTAAAATAATGAACCGATTTTGTTATTTACTATGGATCATCATCTTACCTTCAATAAGTCCGGCGCAACAGGAACTTAATTATCCCAGGGTTGAATATGGTCCTGAAAAAATCGAAGCAAGCTGGGTAAGCCATCCGGAAATTGAAGGTGGCGAAGACCGTGTTATCCTATTTAGGAATACGTTTCGATTAGAAAATCCTGCCGAGGATTTTATAATAAATATTTCTGCAGACAACCATTACTTTCTATATGTAAACGGTAAAATTGTCAC
>Ga0209121_10005494_pt1 | contig 11456 bp, 11 predicted proteins | sample Cruoilmetagenom3_FD_187292 | JGI IMG/M metagenome (GOLD analysis project Ga0209121, IMG submission 187292) | Oil polluted marine microbial communities from Coal Oil Point, Santa Barbara, California, USA - Sample 3 (SPAdes) (version 2) | ecosystem: Environmental > Aquatic > Marine > Oil seeps ...
TTTTTTATTTTAAATTGTATATTTACGCAAAACCCAAATACATTAATTTATGCTTCAAGAATTCTGGTTTAACGTACAATATGGAATAAACCATGTGTTAGATATTAATGCTTATGATCACGTACTTTTTTTAATAGTGCTTGCTGTTCCTTATATTTTTAAAGATTGGAAACGTGTTTTTATATTAGTTTCTCTTTTTACCTTAGGTCACACCTTGTCTTTGGTGTTAGCAGCATATCATGTGGTATCTGTAAATGGTAAACTGGTAGAGTTTTTAATTCCGGTAACCATATTAGTTATGGCTATTTTTAATGTGTTTACAGCTGGTAAAACAGCTAAAAGTGATAAACTAGGTGTTTTGTTTTTTTCAACACTCTTTTTTGGTCTAGTTCATGGTTTAGGTTTTGCTAGAGAGTTTAATATTATGGTTGGTAAAACAGACAATAAATTATTAACTCTATTAGAGTTTGCTTTAGGAATAGAAATAGCACAAATAATAATTGTTTTTGTAGTGTTGTTTTTAGGATTTTTAATGCAAACTATTTTTAGGTTTTCTAAACGCGATTGGGTTATGGTTGTCTCTGCTGTGGTGATTGGTTTAGTAATACCAATGATAATGAACAGTGATTTGTTTGCTTAGCCACTAAAGTTTTGGTAAAAATTTAACGTACAAGTGTTGTAAATAAAATACTTAGCAAGTATCTTCGTTATACTACTTTGTGTCTTGTGTTTACAACTAGAAAAGATGCGAACTACAATTTAAAATATGTCAGAAAAAAAGAGGCTTAAATATGATAAAGCCTATTTAAGAATAGCAACAGAATGGGGAAAACTATCTGCTTGCGAAAGAAAACAAGTTGGTGCTTTAATAGTAAAAGACAGAATGATTATTTCAGACGGTTTTAATGGTACACCAACTGGCTTTGAAAACTATTGTGAAGATGATGAAGGATACACAAAATGGTATGTATTACACGCAGAAGCTAATGCTATTTTAAAAGTAGCTTCTTCTACACAATCGTGTAAAGGTGCTACTTTATATATTACATTATCTCCTTGCAAAGAGTGTAGTAAACTTATACATCAAGCCGGAATTGTAAGAGTGGTTTACAACCAGGCTTATAAAGATGATTCTGGACTTCGTTTTTTAGAAAAAGCAGGAATAGAATTAGAATTAATTGAAGATTTAGAAGCATAATGAAAACCTCAAAAAAATACTTACCATTATTTCTTGGTGTTGCTATTGCAATAGGTATTTTTATAGGTGGAAAATTAAATTTTACAGATTCTTCTGATAGATTATTTACCTCAAACAGTAAAAAAGATAAGCTTAACAGACTTATAGATTATATTGATTATGAGTATGTAGATGAGGTAAATACAGATAGTATTGTTGATGTTACAGTAAATGGTATTCTAGAGAATCTAGATCCACATTCTGTGTATATTCCTAAAGAAGATATGCAGCGTGTTAGCGAAAACATGAAAGGTGATTTTGTGGGTATTGGTATCAGTTTTTATACGTATAAAGATACCATTGCAGTAATTAGAACTGTGGAAGGAGGTCCTAGTGAAAAAACAGGAATTCAAGGTGGAGATAGAATTCTTATAGCTAATAACGATACTTTATTTGGTAAAAATTACTCTAATAGTGCTATTGTAAATAAGCTTAAAGGACTTATGGACAGCGATGTAGAGTTAAAGGTTTACAGAAAAGGCGAGCCTGATTTGTTAGACTTTAAAGTTACAAGAAACCACGTGCCAATTGCTAGTGTAGATGCAGCTTATATGCTTACCCATAACTTAGGGTATGTAAAAATTAATCGTTTTGCAGAGTCTACATTTAAAGAGTTTAAAACCCAATTAAATAAACTTAAAAAACTTGGTGCTACACAAATTGCTTTAGATTTAAGAGGTAATCCTGGTGGTTTTTTAGCTATTGCAGAACAAATAGTAGATGAATTTTTAGAAGATGATAAACTTATATTATTTACTAAAAATAAACGAGGTACAATTGAAAAAAGCTTTGCTACAAAAAAAGGAGACTTTGAAAAAGCAAACGTTTTTGTGCTAATAGATGAAAACTCTGCGTCTGCAAGTGAAATTGTTGCAGGAGCATTACAAGACAATGATAAAGGTACTATTGTAGGTAGACGTTCTTATGGTAAAGGTTTGGTGCAACGTGAAATGCAATTAGGAGATGGTAGTGCAGTGCGTTTAACGGTTTCACGTTATTATACACCAACAGGAAGATCTATACAGCGTTCTTATAAAAACGGAAATAAAGATTATTACGATGAGTATTTTGATCGTTTAGAGAGTGGTGAATTACTAGATCCTGATAAAATACAAGTAGCAGATTCTTTAAAGTTTAAAACACCTAAAGGAAAAGTTGTGTATGGTGGAGGCGGAATTATACCTGATGTATTTGTGCCTTTAGATTTAAGCATGCAAAACGAAACCTTTAACTTTTTACAGCAAACAGGGTTTTTAAATTATTTTGTTTTTGAACAGTTAGATAAGCAAAGAGAAGCTTATGATAATTTAACGCAAGAAGATTTTGTAAATGACTTTATAATCTCTGATGATGTTATTCAGGATTTTCAAGTATACCTAAGAGAGCGTTTAAACAGAAATATTACTTTTTTAACCTTTAAAGATGAGATTAAACTTATTATAAAAGCATCTTTAGGTCAACAGTTATTTGGTGAAGGTACTTATCAAGAAGTAATCAATCAAAAAGATATTATGATTGATGAGGTGATTAGTTTAAGTAAAGAAAATTAAAGGCTAATCTTGTCGTGTACTTTAGTGTGTACACCATTATTCCAAAGGGTTAAAATATCTGTAGCAACTTGCGCTCCGCTTCCAGAAGCTATAGCAAATTGACTTCTCCAACCAGCTAAAGTTCCTGCTACATATAAACCATCTTCTATTTTATGGTCTGTATTTTTTAGCCAAATTCTATCTTTTTCTTTTACAGCTCTTGGGTGAGGTTCTATATAGTTTTCTAAACCTTTTATAGTCATTAGGTTTGTGTAGCCAACAGTAATAACAACCGTTTTAGTTTGGTAGGTTTCTTTGTTGGTAGTAACAGCAAATCCGGTTTTAGATTTGGTGATTTCTAAAACTTTTTCGTTGTCTATTTGGCTAACGTGTGGATACTGTGTTTTAAGTTGTTCTTTACCTTCATCTAAAATACTAGCTCCTGTAGTTCCTGCAGGTAAGCCTAAAACATTATTAAATAATGCGTTCTGTAGATGAGATGTTTTTTGGTGTATAACAATACCAATGTGCTTATCTTTAGCAAAGGCTTTGTTTTGAGCAGAACCCAAAACTAATGCGCAAGACATTCCTGCTGCTCCACCACCAATTATAAGCACATCAAACATTACTTTTTGTTTTTTAATTGTTTAGTTACTTTTTTAGAAAGTCTTAAAACTTGTAATAAAGCTATAGCGCATAAAGCGGTAAATATGGTTATTAAGGCAACCACACTTTTATCTTCAAAAAGATTATTGAAGTTTACCTGTGTGATATTAAAAATAATTAAACCTATGGCTATAATGGTAAATATGATAGTAAATGCTTTCATTTATATAAATAGTACTTTAATGTTATGTGCAAATAATTTTACTGCAATAGCTAATAGTATAACACCAAATATTTTTCTAATAATGCTAATTCCGTTAGGTCCTATTAATTTTTCAATTTTAGCAGACGTTTTTAAAACAATATAAATAATTAAAACGTTAAGTAAAACTGCAACTATTATGTTTTCTATTCTATACTCTGCACGTATAGAAAGTAAGGTGGTTAAGCTTCCTGGTCCTGCAATTAAAGGAAATGCTAACGGAAATACCGAAGCTGTCATAGAACTATTTTCTTCTTCTTTATATAGTGTGATTCCTAAAATCATTTCTAAGGCTATAAAAAATAAGATAAAAGCACCTGCTACGGCAAAACTGTTTACACCAATACCAATTAAAGAAAGTATATTTTGTCCTAAAAATAGAAATACAATCATTATAATTCCAGCTATAATAGCAGCCTTTTCACTTTGTATATGACCTACTTTTTTTCTTAAATCGATAATGATAGGAATGTTTCCTATAATATCAATTACAGCAAATAGAATCATAAATGCGGTAAATATTTCTTTAAAATTAAGTTGCATTATTTTCGTTTTTAAAATTTGGTGCAAATGTCGTTATAAAATCAAATATTCCTACTGTAAATATAGGTAAATTTTAAGTCTTTAATTTGTTGGTTTTTTTACTTCAATATCTAGTATATTTGCAGCATGTTTCAACTAGGAAAAACAATTATATCAGAAGACATTATTGAAAAAGATTTTGTCTGTAATCTATCTGCATGTAAAGGTACGTGTTGTATAGATGGAGATGCTGGAGCTCCTTTAGATAAAGAGGAGGTTGGTATATTAGAGGCTATTTACCCAAAGGTAAAACCGTATTTAAGAGAAGAAGGAATTGCTGCTATTGAAGCACAAGGAACTTCTATTATTACCGATTTTGGAGATTATGAAACCCCTTTAATTGGAGGTGCAGATTGCGCATATGTGATTTTTGACAATAAAAAAACGGCGCTTTGTGGTATTGAAGAAGCCTACAATCAAGGAGATATTGATTGGAAAAAACCGGTTTCTTGTCATTTATATCCTATTAGAATTAAAGAATATTCTGAGTTTTCTGCAGTAAATTATGAAAAATGGGAGATTTGTGATGATGCATGTACGCTAGGCGCAGAGCTACAGGTTCCTGTGTATAAGTTTGTAAAGCAAGCCTTGATTAGAAAATTTGGTGAAGATTGGTATGAAGCACTTGAAAAGGTTGCTGATAAAATGAAAAATAAGGGTTAAGCTGTTTTTAGTTTCATTTCTTCGGTAGGAATTTCTATTACTACTTTTGTTCCAGATGCTAGGTTATTTTCGTCGTATAAATCTATTATTTCTAGTTTATAGTCGTTGCTAAAGTTTTTAGAAAAGTTTTCTAATCTATCTTTAGTAATGGTAATACCAACCGATTTTCGTTTTAGTGTTTTTTGCTTATTGATTTTATCAGAAGCAATTCTGCCAATACCATTATCTATAATACAAATAGAAATTGCGTTGTGTTTTGGTTTACTTACCAAAATATTAATTTCTTTATTTTGTGTTTTTGAAGACAAGCCATGCCATAAAGCATTTTCTAAAAAAGGTTGTAAAATAAGAGATGGTACTTTAATAGCTGTAGTATTTACATTTTTATCAATAGTGACTTTATATTTAATTTCGTTGTTGAACCTTATGTTTTCAATGTTTATATAAAGTGTCATGGTTTCTAACTCATCTGCTAAGGATATTTCTTTTTCTTTAGATGCTACTAAAATTTTTCGAATAAGTTTAGAAAACTTGTTTAGGTAGTAAACAGCATTTTCTTTTTCGTTGTTTATGATATAAAGTTTAATAGAGTTTAAGGTGTTAAATATAAAATGCGGATTCATTTGATTGCGCAGCATATCTTGCTCAAGTGTAATAATTTTCTTTTCGCTTTTAAGTCTGGTTTGCCTGTATAATATGTAGATAAATCCTAAAATTAAAAGCACACCAATAGCGCTTAATAAGAGTATTTTTCTGTTTTGTGCTAAGCGTAGTTTTACAATTTCATTTTCATTAGCTAAAGCTTTTATTTGACTGCTCTTTTTTTCGCTTTCATATTTAATAACCAAATCATTTACATATTGTAAGTTTCTCTCATTAGTTACGGTTTGGTCTAAAGCTACATGTGCTTTATAATATGTCATTGCTTTTTTGTAGTCTGATTTTAGTTCAAACAACTCCGAAAGATGTTTGTAGGCTTCAATTTTTGAGGAAACTAGATTAAAGTCGTTAGCAATTTTTAATCCTTTTTTTAAGTTTATTTCAGAGGATTGGTGTTTTTTTTGTTTTAGTTGTAGCCATCCTAAATTAATGTAAACAGGAGCAATGTGGTATTGGTCATTTAGTTGTAAAGCACTTTGTAATGCTTTATTAAGTGTATTTTGTGCTGCTATAAGCTTTTCTTGTTTTATATAAATAACACCAATACTATTGTTACATATTACACGACCAATATTAGAGTTTATTTGGTTGTTGTATTTTAATGAGGTCCTGTAGTCTAAAATAGCTTCTTCTAGTAGGCCTTTGCTTTCTTTAACATAGCCAATATTTTGGTAGTTAATTGCTAGTCCTAATTTGTTGTCTAAGGTTTTTTCAATTTCTAAAGACTGCTTAAACTGTGTTAACGCTAAATCATATTGTTTTAAAACCAGGTAAATGTTTCCCATGCTGTTTCTAGAAACAGCGATGCTTTTTTGTAAATGTATAGAAGGAGTTGTTGTGGTTTCGGCAAGATCTAATGCTTGTTTATGAAAATCTAAAGCATAGCGTATTAGGTCTAATCTTCGGTTAACAACACCAAGCATGTTTAAACTTATTACTTGTAATTCTAAATTATTGGCTTGTATAGCTAGGTCTAGAGCTTGTTGGTGTAACTCTAAAGCATAGTTGTATTTAGAGGTGTTTCTGTAAACAATACCAAGCATATTTAAGGCATAACTTTCTCCTTCAAAATAATTTGTTTCTTTACTTTTTGTAGCTAGATGACGCATTTTTAAGGTGTCATTACTAACAGCATTAAATTGCGTGTCTAGTGCTTGGTAGCTGTTTGGTTTGTTAATTGTAAAACTTTGTACTTGTACTTTAAAATTTAGGTTTTCTTTTTGCTGTGCGTAAGTGCTATTGGCTAACCACAAAATTGTAATTAGTTTAAAATATAGTGATGTTATATTTTTTAGCTTTTGCATGTATTAAAGTCGGTCTAAAAAATCTAATTTACGTTGTCTGGCAACAGGTATTTTATGGTTAGATTGCATGACTACATAGCCTTCTGTTTTAATAAACTCTTTTACTTTATTAAGACTAATTATATAAGAGTTGTGTATTCTAAAAAATAATTGGTCTGGTAAAATGGCGTTTACTTCCTTTAGTTTTTTGGTAACCAAAAGCTTTTGGTTGTCTTTTAAAAATAGTGTGCTATAGTTGCCATCAGATTCTATAAAAATAATATCCTCTACATTTAAAAAAATAAGCTTTCCGTCTGTGTTTATGGTGATTTTTTGTTTGCTATTTTCATTGTTAAACTTGTAAAATAACTCTTCAAGCTTGTCGTAATTAATGTTTTTAATATGAAGGTTTTTCAACTTGTTTATCGTGCTACTTAAATCGTCAGAATCTATAGGTTTTAATAAGTAATCTATAGCTTCGTGCTTTATGGCTTTTATAGCATATTCATCATAAGCAGTGGTAATAATCACAGCAAAATCTTTAATGGAAAGTTTTTCTAAAAACTGAAAACCATCCATGGTAGGCATTTGTATATCTAAAAAAAGGCAGTCTGGTGTGTTTGTGGGTTTGTTTAAATAGGAGATAGCTTTTTCTGGACTAGTAAATGTTTGTACAATTTCTATGTCTTTTTTAAAATGCCCAAGCTCCCAAGTTAAACTTTGGATTGCCTTTTGCTCATCATCAACAATTACTGCTTTTATCATAATATCAAATATAATAATATAAAATGACGCTTTAACTTTATTATGTATAGCTGGTTACTATTTGTGTGTAATAAGTATGATTTTGTGTTTTTTTAGATAAGATGTATCATTTAATTACCAACTATACAAAATAACTTACCAACTATACATTTGTTTGTGAGTGTGTTGTAAAAAAACAAGATATTAGTACTGCTATTAATTGTAAAAAAGAATCAATATTAATGTATTGTTAGTAAACGTATATAATTTTAAAAACACCTAAATTATATAAACATATAGATTGATTTTTTATTATTTCAGTTAGTTATTTTAGGAGGAAAAACGAGTGTGAAAACACTCGTTTTTTTTTGCTGTTTCATTTTGTATAAGTCCTTATTACTCTGTATTTATCATAATTTGATAATTTTAAGGCTATGAAATTCAATAGGTTGTAATAAAGGTGTTAAAACCTTTGAAAATCAAGGCAAATACTCATTTGTTAAAAACTTGTTGACAACGTTTATAAAACCTTCTTTCTTTTTTAAAGACAAATGCTAATCTTTGTTCAAGGCAAAAAATAGAATTTATTTTCTAAAATTTTATCAAAAATGGAGAGAACGAAGATCTATTTTTTTTTGAAAAATACGCCCTTTTTTAATTCCTTAAACAGGAAAATATAACACGTTTTTTATAGATTATTATTAAGTTTTTGATTGATTTTTCATTCATATAAACCAAACTGCTAGCTAATTAATTAAAGTATTATGGAGATTACCCAAATTATTAAAAGAGATTACGAAACAAGTCCCTTTGTTTTAAATAAAATTTCGAATGCAATTGAAAAAGCCATGCTTTCTGTTGGTAATGGTACCAAAGAAGATGCAAATACTATCTCTGTTAATGTGCTAAAAGCGTTATTAGACAGAAAACAAGTTGATTATAAATATGTTCCTACTGTTGAGCAAGTACAAGATCTTGTAGAAGAAAAACTAATGGAAAGCGCATTTCATGATGTAGCTAAAGCATATATTTTATACAGAGACGAACAAGCTAGAAGTAGAAAGACAAATATTTTTGAAAAACGTATCAATCTGAAACCTTATGAGTATCCTGCACTTAATGATTATGTAGATGCTATTAGACATTCCTATTGGATTCACTCTGAATTTAATTTTACTAGTGATATTCAAGATTTTAAAACAAGACTGAATATTGTAGAGCAAAATGCTATTAAAAATACCATGCTTGCTATTTCACAAATAGAAGTTGCTGTAAAAAACTTTTGGGGAGAAATCTATAATAAAATGCCTAAGCCAGAAATTGGTTCTGTAGGTGCAACTTTTGCTGAAAGTGAAGTACGCCATCAAGATGCCTACTCGCATTTATTAGAAATTTTAGGACTTAATAACGAGTTTAAAAATATTAAGAAAAAGCCAGTAATTATGCGTCGTGTGCATTATTTAGAAATGGCTTTAAAAAACGCTAAAAGTGAAGACAATAAAGAGTATGCAGAATCTGTATTACTATTCTCTTTATTTATTGAGCACGTGTCTTTATTCTCTCAGTTTTTAATCATTATGGCTTTTAATAAGCATAAAAACATGCTTAAAGGAGTTTCTAATGTTGTAGAAGCGACCTCTAAAGAAGAACAAATTCATGGTGATTTTGGTATTGATCTTATTAAAATTATAAAAGAAGAAAACCCTACTTGGTTTGATGAAGCACACGCAACCAAAGTACAGAATTTATGTAAGGAAGCTTTTGATTCAGAAAGTCAGATTATAGACTGGATTTTTGAAGCAGGAGAATTAGATTTCTTACCAAAAGATGTAATTAATGAGTTTATTAAAAACCGTTTCAACAACTCTTTAGAGAGCATTGGAATTGACAAAGTTTTTGAAATAAACGAAGAACTAGTAGCACAAACCGAATGGTTTGATGATGAGATTATAGGAACTAAACATGGAGATTTCTTCGTGAAAAGATCTATTAACTATAGTAAAAGAACAAAAAGTATAACCAGCGACGACCTATTTTAAAAATGAGCAACCACACAAATCAAGACACAAAGGCAAATGTAAGCCCAGAAGCAAAAGCTTCTAACTACGACGAATTAATAAACGCTAGAAAAGAAGCAAGAAAAGAAGCTACTGCACAACCAGAAATTAAATGGTTAACAGAAAATAGTCGCAAGTTTTTATCTTCAGGTTATTTAACAGAAGATACTACTCCAGAAGAAAGAATTAGAGAAATTGCAGAACGTGCAGAATCTATTTTAAAAATAGATGGTTTTGCAGATAAGTTTTATGGGTACATGGCAGAAGGGTATTACTCTTTAGCTTCACCAGTTTGGTCAAACTTTGGTAAACGAAGAGGCTTACCTATTAGTTGTTTTGGTTCGCATATTTCTGATGATATGGGAGATATTCTATATACACAATCAGAGGTAGGAATGATGTCTAAATTAGGAGGTGGTACTTCTGGTTACTTTGGTAAATTACGTCATCGTGGAGCTCCTGTTAAAAATAACGGAGAGTCTTCTGGTGCTGTACACATCATGCAACTTTTTGAAAAAATGGTAGATGTAGTAAGCCAAGGTTCTGTAAGAAGAGGTCGTTTTTCGCCATATTTACCAATAGATCATCCAGATATTAATGAGTTTTTAGAAATTGGTACAGAAGGAAACCCTATTCAAGAATTAACACATGGTGTAACCGTTGGTAATGATTGGATGCAAGAAATGATTGATGGTGATACCGATAAAAGAGCCATTTGGGCAAAAGTATTACAACGTAGAGGAGAAATAGGATATCCTTATATCTTCTTTAAAGATAATGCTAACAATGCTGCGCCAGAAGTATATAAAGAAAACAATCATGAAATCTATGCAAGTAACTTGTGTTCAGAAATCATGTTACCAACTAATGATAGATGGTCTTTTGTATGTGTACTTTCTTCTATTAACTTATTGCATTATGATAAATGGAAAGATACAGATGCAGTAGAAACTATGGTGTATTTTTTAGATGCTGTATTAGAAGAGTTTATTACCAAATTAGAAGACTATAGAGACTCTACCAATAGAGATGACCAACAAACATTTATGTTTATGGAAAAAGCCTATAACTTTGCAAAAGAAAATAGAGCTTTAGGTATGGGAGCCTTAGGATGGCACTCTTTATTACAGTCTAAAATGTTATCTTTTGATAGTCAAGAAGCTTTTAATTTAAATAGTGAAATATTTAAAACTATAGGTGAAAAATCTAAAAAAGCATCTGAAGAATTAGCAAAATTATTTGGTGAGCCAGAAGTATTAAAAGGTTACGGAAGACGTAATACAACTTTAAATGCAGTAGCACCAACAACTTCTTCAGCATTTATTTTAGGACAAGTTTCTCAAGGTATTGAGCCAATTTGGTCTAACAGTTATGTAAAAGATATTGCTAAAATTAAAACCACTATTAAAAACCCGTTTTTAGTAGAGCTTTTAAAAGAAAAAGGAATGAATACAGTAGATGTTTGGAAAAGCATACGTGATTATGATGGTTCTGTACAACATTTAGAAGGACTTACAGATCATGAAAAAGAAGTATTTAAAACCTATTCTGAAATAGATCAATTAACCCTTATCTATCAGGCTGCAAACAGACAAAACCACATAGATCAAGGACAGTCTTTAAATATCATGGTACATCCAGATATGCCTGTAAAAGATATTAATAAAATATATGTTACTGCTTGGCAACTAGGAGTAAAATCTTTGTATTACCAACACAGTATGAATGCTGCTCAAAAATTTAAGCAGAAGAAAGAGTGTACTAGTTGCGAAGGGTAATTAGTAAATTTAATTAGTGTTAAGTGAAAACCATCTCCTTGTGAGATGGTTTTTT
>Ga0209121_10005495_pt1 | contig 11456 bp, 10 predicted proteins | sample Cruoilmetagenom3_FD_187292 | JGI IMG/M metagenome (GOLD analysis project Ga0209121, IMG submission 187292) | Oil polluted marine microbial communities from Coal Oil Point, Santa Barbara, California, USA - Sample 3 (SPAdes) (version 2) | ecosystem: Environmental > Aquatic > Marine > Oil seeps ...
TAAAGCAATGCTGGCCCTCTTTAAAAAATATTCCAAATTCTCTAAAATCTCCTTTTCTTGACCCTTTAAATGTATTTTCCTAAGAAATTCAAGCCAGGGTGCATATGATCGCACTGCAAACGCAGTATCGGGAGGAGAGTGATAATTTGATTCCGCACCATCCGTAGTTCCATCTTTATGTTGAAATTTAACTAAAAACTTGCTTGCATTAAGTAGACTTTCTCTTAATATGTCGTTGCAATAATATTTAGAATCAGGACAAAAATAAACACTTAAAAGACTGGTAATTGGATTTGGAAATGCAATACCAACTCCTGGTTTTATAAAACCACCATAGTCTTCCTGTGTAGAATCATTTATCTGGCTATCTAAAACATCAGGCACTCGCTGATCCATTCCTTCTACTGATTTTAAATAATGTTCTTTGCTCATTTAATTACTCCTTTTTATTCTAATATAATTTAACTTTTTAGCGCTTCCTCTTTTAATCTCTTAATAACCCTATACATAGCACTCATTGTATGTTCTCGGGTTAATCTTTCTGCTAAATTAATATTCTTGGATTTAATAGCTCTCACAATACCTCTATGTTCTTTTAAAGAAACCTCCCATGATGAGGGAGCAGAAAGCCCTAATTTTTGGCATCTTCTTATGGGTAAAATTATACTTTCATATAAATTAATGAGTTTTTCATTCTTACTCATCTTTATCATCATTCTGTGAAATTCAATGTTTAAGTTTTGGATTTCTTTAAAATTATCTTCTTTTATTTTTTCTTGCATTAAGTTAAGAATAGAATCTAATTTTAAGATTTCTTTTTCTTCTACAATAGGGATAACAAGTCTGGTAGCAAAACTTTCCATCATACTCTTTATTTCATAAATCTCCTCAACTTCCTTTGGGGATAATTTAGAAACATATACACCTTTGCGAGGGACCAAGGTAATTAGACCCTCACTGACCAGAGTACGAAAAGCTTCTCTTATGGGAGGGCGGGAAATGTTTAGTGCCTGGGAGAGTTGATACTCATTTATTTTCTCACCAGGTTTTAGATTCTCTAAGATAATATTTTCTCGCAGAATCTCAGCTATCTTTGTACTCATCAGCTTTGATTCTAATAAATCAGGCTTTATATCTAACTGAGAGATATTCATTCAGCTATTCCTTTAAAATTATAAATGTCTATTATAATCGGTTTAAAAAAAATGTCAAGTTTCCGTATCAAAAATTTATCGTGTTAAAATCAGAAAAATTGAAAGTAAATAAGATTTCAATGGACTTTCAGAAGAAATGAAAAAGATATTATCCTTTCTGGCGTGAACGCACTCTTAAAAATTTGTAATTATTTTACAGTTTAATGAGTTTACCTTAGTCTAAAAAATTCTTCTAGTAGGTAACTACTTTAGCGTAGGATTGACTACTCTTCTTATCTTTTAGTATGGTAGCATTAAAAAAGGATGATTTTTCTCTCTTCTCCTCTTCTATAATCCCTTTATCTTTCAATGCTTTTTCTATTATTTCCACAGTTTCAGTAATCCCTGCTGAACCAGCAATAAGGGGAGATTTTAATTTCAATCCTACATAATTTGTCGTTAAATCAGCCATTTATTTCTCCAATCAAGAATTTCTTAGCCAACCAGTTAATTCTGCCAGTAACCTGGAATACTCAATGAAATTTGGCCAGGAGATATCAGACGGGTTCTCTTTTTCTTTCTCTATTCCCAAAGTTTTAAGAAGAAATTCATAATAGTTAACTCCTTTGGGTAAACCTTGTTTATGCCACCTGGCCAGGATAGATTCTCTTGGTCCCCCGGGCTGAAAAGGCACTTTATCTGGCTTTCCAAATAAAAGTGTTTCTCTGAATCTTTCTCTTGATGTCATCATTTCTCCTTTTTATGCTAATTGATAGTCGCAGGCTTTAGCCTGCGAGGATGTATGCAACCTAAAGGTTACGGCTACCTTATAATTTCCCTCAAAGCAATTACATTCTCCCGGGGAGTATTATAAGAAATAACTCCTGTTCCCAATATAAATTTAGGATAGCTTGAACCCTTTTTTAAAAGCTTATATCCAGCTTCTTTTATTTTCTCTATCGGTCCTTTTTGAATTAATCGAGGATCTACATTTGCTCTTATAGCTATCTTTTTTTCACTTATTATCTTTAAATATTCTTCTAAGTCGACATTAAAGTCACATAAAATCTGATTAGCACCCACTTCAAGTAAATATTTTGATATGGGGAGAGTATTTCCCCCAATTATTAAGGGACGATGCCCTGATCCTTTCTGGTGAAAAAAAGACATTAGCTGGTTATGATAAGGCATAATTAACTCCTTGTAAGTTTTAGGAGAAACCAGGGAACAGACAGAATCAAAAACTATAATACCCAGACCTGCATCAAGATATGCCTTTCCAAAAACTTCTAAAACTTCTGTGCAAAAATTCATTAAATGCTTAACATAATCAGGGTCTTCCATAGTTAGTATAAATAGTTTTTCCATTCCACAAAGAGAAGAAGCTAAAGAAAATGGTCCAGACATAGCTCCTCTTATTCCTACTTCACTGCCCAGCTCCTTGAGAACTTTTTCCCCTGCTTTAATTAAAATTGGCATTCTTCCATCTTTAAGGGGATTGGGAATTTTTAAACTATCTAAAGATACTTTATCTTTAAGTATGTGCTTCTCTATAGCAGGAACATCATTTGTTTTGTAAAATTTAACCTTGCATCCAAGAGCTTCTGCTTCAATATTATATACATCAAGACCTATGGTCAAAAGATCTGCTCTGTAAGTATTAAATTCTTCAATGATAGCTTGATATAAAAGCTCATCATCACAAGCTACCTCAGAAGGCGTTTTCCCAATTAAAAAAGCTTTATGTTCATATATAGCCGGAACAAAAAGAACACGGTCAGCTTTTTGTCCAGATAAAACAAGTTTTATTCTTTGTAAGGAGTTCATCTTGTCTTTAAGTTCTGTTAGCCTCACTATTTCCTTTTTATTACTTATCTATTCTTCGGTAATACACAAATTAATCTATTAATCTATGTCTAATTCCCAATCAGGGGTATCTAATTTCGCCCCTTTCTCCTTTCTTGCTGGGCTAAGCTCTATAAAAGAATTCATCAAGAGAAAGTTCATTCTTTAAGGGCTTACCTTTTAAATAACACTCAACCTCGTTTAAAGTAGCTTTCCCTAAGCGATAACATTCGTTTCCAAAGGATCCAGCTATGTGAGGAGTAAGGATACAGTTTGGAAGACTGTAAAAAGCATGTCCTTTTTCCGGAGGTTCAGGATTGGTAACATCTAAAAAAGCAGTGATACGTCCTTTTTTAAGTTCATTAACTAAAGCTACTTCATCTACTAAGACTCCCCGCGCCACATTAATAAAAAGAGCATTATCTTTCATTAGAACAAAATGGTGAGCATTTATCATATGCCTATTTTTAGGAAGGTTAGGAGCACAAAGAACTATTGCATCTGATTGAGATATAAGTTCATCAAGGCCGGCCTTTTTTACATTAAGCTTATTAGCTTCACTTTCACTGAGATGATGAGAATAAACTAATAAACTAAAGTCAAAATTTTGTAAAAGCTCCAGTAACTTATGACCAACATATCCCAAGTTAATTATCCCTACAGTAGTCCTATAATAGCCTGGAGAAATAGATATATCTCTCTTCCAAGCCGCTCTCCCTTCTTTACGAAATTTCTCTTGGTAGTGATAAACTCCTTTTAATCCGCTCAATATTACACCAAGAGCAAACTCTGCTACTGGAATGGCATTTATGGCGGCATTGCTAACCATCCTAATATTTCTCTTTGCAACTTTATTATAAAGACGCCGCACACTACCCGCTGTATGGAATAGTATCTTTAATTTCCTTGCTTCATTAAGTAACTCATTATCAAAAGGAATACTTCCCCAACCTGTAATACAAGCTTCTACTTCTTTAATATTCTTAATGAGCCACTCCCTTGTGTATTCCATTTCCGAAGGTATTCCTCCAACTAATTCTACTAAAGACTGAAGTTCTCGTTGATCAGAGGAATTATAACATAAATCAAATCCCTCTTTTGGAAGACTCATTAGAAATTTTGGCTTGCTCATTAACTTTCCTCCATGTTGACTCTAACCATTCTTTATCTTTAATAGCTGAACTTAATACATTCTTATAATTAAAATCTTTTACCGAGGAAGAAACTCCTTTAGTGAATTCAAGGACAAAAGGACCATTATAGTTAGAAATAGCTAATTTTTTTAACACCTGATGATAATCTACATCCCCCTCTGATAAAGCAACAAAATGACCATTGTATCTATTCTGCAGATGCACACTTTGGATATGCCCTAAAGCAACATCTAATGCTTTAAGTGCAGGTTCTGTTTTGAATTCATAAGGCTGATATACCACACCAAAATTGGAATATCTTTTCCACTTTTCTATAGCTCTTTTAAGGCCCTCAATACTACCAATAACAGTTCCTTGATGCATCTCTGGCATCACTATAATACCTTTGTCTTGACCCATTTTTAATATTTCCTCAAATACCTTATCGATATACTCCAGGTAATCTTGCCTGCTTTCCTCAAAATTCTTATTCCCATAAAAGATACGCAGCCTTTTACTTTCAAACTTTTCACAAAGGTAAAAATATCTCTTAGCTACATTTAGAATTTCTCCTCTTTCTGAACCTTCTTGTTGAGTAAGATAACTGCCAATTGAAGGAACTGTTATATTTATTAACTTTAACTTCTCTATTAAGGAAGAAATCTCTTTTTCATTCCTATTCCAAATATGATATCCCCAAATTTCTAATTCATTAAATCCTGCTTCTTTTATATCAGGTAAAAGTTTAATTAAAGGAATTGTAACAGATTTAGGTAAGCTCCAACGCCTTGGCTCCAACATTATGGTATTTAAAAGAATTTGCATCTTTTTCTCCCTTCAAGAACAAAAATATTGTCCCTGAGTTTATTTCTCTCTTTGTTTTTATATTTCCTATTATATATTTCATCTGTGCTTACTGCAAGCAAGAATGAACTTAGCGTGCCTTCGACACGGACTTTTAAGAACCAACATATTTCATCGCGTTATGACACTTTGGACAGGTGAACTTTGGGTATTCTCCTGTCTTACAACCTTGTGAGAAAAAGTATACATCAACGACAATATCCTCTATATCATCGTGATAACCACACGATGGGCACTCATAGCTATACCTCTGAATATGAGTTGGCCCAAATGGTAGCTCTTTTTTCTTCTCTGGTTTATCCATCATCGAACACCGGTATCTCTTCAGTGAAGAAACTGTCCCAATTATTAACTATCCAGCCATACTCTGGATGCCATATTCCCTCAAATTCCATCTCCTCCCCACATTTTGGGCACAATAGAGGGTCAATCCCAAAGCTCTTTTTAATACGGTTTCTGTATCCTGTTACCCGATATGTGATAAGTAACTGGCTGGAGAGGTATCAATGAATCCGAACTCCTTCCAACGACCATCTCTTGTCATACCACCACTGGTTCAAAGGATATGAAGATTGAAGTTTCCACTAAAAGGAATCTTCTTTACCTCACCACACCGAAGACACCGGTAAGCTATAAATCCATTCTCTAGATCTCCACATCCCAGCATCTTTTTAATCATAACATCATAATACTTTTTTTGGTATTCTGGATCCATCTTCTGAAAATCAGTCCAGTGGTCTATGAATATTTGTTTGAATACATTCTTGCTCTGATTCAGATCCATGCTAATATAATATCAAAATTGAGCCCCGAATACAACTATCTTTCTATCGAAGACCTAATGTTAATGCGTTTTAAAAAAGGAAATTCCTATATAATTTACTTATAAGGATCAGCCGCATCACGCAGGCCATCTCCCAGGAAGTTAAATGTCAAAACAACGATGATGACAAATAACCCTGGAATTAAAAGCCATGGATGCATGGTAACTGTCCTCACGTTCTGAGCATTTTTTAAAAGGACTCCCCAGCTAACTATCGGAGCACGAAGCCCTAAACCAAGAAAACTTAAAGAGGTCTCTCCCAATATCATCCAGGGTATGGCTAAAGTTAAATTCACTATGAGATAGCTTAAAACCGAGGGAAGAAGATGCCTTGTTATTATCATTTCATCGGTTGCCCCAGCAATCTTAGCCGCCATGGCAAAGTCTTCCTCCCTTAGCTCCAGGAGTTTTCCCCTTACCACCCGGGCTAAGCCACACCATCCTCTAAGAGAAAGGATAATAATGATGCCAAAATAAACCTTAATTGGTGACCATTCGGGTGGTAAGGCTGCACTTAAGCCCATCCAAAGGGGAATGGTTGGTATGCATAGCAAAAATTCTGTAATTCTTTGAATAATCATATCAGCTACTCCTCCGTAATATCCGGAGATACCTCCTAATATACTCCCTAAAATAAAACTAATGGCTACTCCTACCAGCCCTATGGATAAAGAAATGCGAGCAGCATAGAGATCACGGGAAAATAAATCCCTACCTAATTTATCCGTTCCAAATAAGAACATTACTCCCTCTTTTACCCCAAACAAATGAATATCCGCCTCGAACAAATTCCAGAGTTTATACTTATCACCACGAACAAAAAGATAAATAGGATACTTCTTGGTTTTATCCTCAGTATATATTCTGCGAAGGCTTTTTGGATCTCTGGTGCGCTTAAATCCATAAACAAAGGATCTAAAGTGAAAACCCTTCTCATCAAAAAATCTTATTCTTTGGGGGGGGCAATAAATATACTGGGTATAGCCTTTATATATATCCTGAGGAGAGAAAAACTCGCAGAATATAGCTACCAGATAAAAAATACCTAATACGACACCACCAAAAATGGCCAACTTATGTTTTTTGAACTTTCGCCCCATAAGTTGCCACTGCGAGGCTACATAGAGCCTTTCCTCAGCACTAATTTCCTCTTTTTTTCTTCTCATCATCTAAGATTCTTCTCGTTTTTCATATCGAATGCGGGGATCCATCCAGACTAATAAAATGTCAGAGATGAGGGTTCCTATCACCGTCAAAAAGCTTAAAAGCATAATGGTACTCCCGGCCAAATACATATCCTGACTGAGTAAAGCTCCAAAAAGTAGGGGCCCTACCGTAGGTAAGTTAAGCACTATAGCGGTAATAGTTTCCCCGGAGACGATTATAGGAAGTGTCCAGCCTATGGTGCTGATTATAGGGTTAAGAGCTATTCTTACTGGATACTTAAAAATAAGAGTTCTCTCTGAAACTCCCTTGGCTCTTGCTGTAATAACATATTGCTTACGAAGCTCGTCCAATAGGCATCCCCGCATAACACGAATCAGTCCGGCCGTGCCCGCGGTGCCGATAACTATTATGGGAACAGGGAGATGCTTTAACATATCGATAAATTTGTCTATACTCCATCCTGCTCTTAAGTACTGAGGAGAGAAAAGACCCCCCACGCTGAGACCAAAATATCGGTAAAAAAGAAACATCAGTATTAATGCAAAAAGAAAATTGGGGGTAGCCAAACCAGCAAAACCTACCACCGTAAAGGTATAATCAGCAATAGAATATTGATGGGTAGCTGAGTAAATTCCTATGGGTATGGCCATCACGTAAGTAAAGATGAGAGCAAAAAGAGATATTACTACGGTTAGGGGTAACCGCTCAGCTATTAGCTCACTCACTGGCCTATTCCAAGAAAAGGCTCTTCCAAAGTCTCCGTGAAGCATATCCCATGCCCACTTGAAATATTGAAGATATATCGGCAAATCTAAGCCGTATTGCTTTCTTAATGCCGCCACTTGCTCTTCTTGAACTTGTTCACCTCCTGCTTGCAGTTGCACTATATAAGAAGTCATAAAATCTCCCGGAGGTAGCTGAATAATAAGGAAGGCAACTACAGATACCACCAGTAAAGTAATAATCATGTAAAAAAACCTGCGTATAATATAAGATAACATCTCTTGTTCCTCTAATCAAAATAAGGCTTCTGCCCAAAGAAATCGGACAGAAGCCCCATCTTTATCCTACCTCTGTTTAAGGAAGAACTGTTCTGGATGTTGAGGCATGGTGTATAAAACATCCCAGGTATATAAACCTTCCCCTGGAATGTTTCGCAGGTTATCTCTCACTATTATAGGCACCGGGACTTCGGCTACCGTACCAATTACCCAGACATTTTCCGCCTCTGAGGCCAAAATCTTTTTACCTAGCTCAATTCTCTCCTCCTCGTCCATGGTAGTCATTACTCTCTCCCGCCATTCATAAAGCTGTTTCACTTTTTCTGGTGGTTCCTCACCGGCTTTTCCTTTTGTGTTATACCATCGAGCCCACTCTACCCCGTAGGTCATTTCCCAACCGTAGGAAAGAGGCATAAACCACCTCATATCGCCGGTGAAAAAAGCAAAATCTGTACCACGATCTCCGATCCACAAATTCATATCTATCTCGTTTCCTGGAGCCCGTATACCTGATAACTCTCCCGTTATTGGTTTTAGCAATACCTGAACTCCAATTTTTTTCCAATATTTCGCCGCTAACTCACTGGTTGCCTCTCCAGCTATATTCATCCCCCCAGCATAGTACTCATTAGTCCATACTAATCTTTTACCATCGGGTCGGAGGCGATACTCATGTTTCTTATCCCATTCTAATCCCATCTCATCTAAAAGTCGGTTGGCTTCTTCAGGATCATATTGAGCGTAAGCCTGGGCAAATCCTGGCTCGTAAAGAATAGATTTAGAAATGAGGGTCCATTGAGCAGGTTTCCCCATTCCAAAGAAGAGGATCTCGTTCATCTCCTCACGATTAAGAGCTAATGAAAGTGCCCGGCGAAATCTGACATCACGGAAGATCTTACGCAAGACTGGATCCTTACAGGTCAGATTAAGCTGATAAAGAACCATGGTTCCAAAGCCACTTGGCCAAGGAAGAACTCGGTAGCCAGCCTTCTCTGCACTTTCCACATAAAGAGGATAATTCTCCAGGCTTGTTTCTCTCGCCGCAAAATCAGCTTCTCCAGTTACTATCTTCGCCGTGTACATTTCTATATCCTCAACCTTTTTGACCAGTATCTTATCAATGTAAGGAAGTTGATTTCCCTCTGTATCCACTTTCCAGTAATAAGGATTTCTCTCATATAAAAGATGAGAAGCTGTCTTTTCCACACATTGGAAAGCGTTAATAGTCGGAACACCTGGATTCCTGATTAGAGAGCACCAAGTAAGGGTTCTATCAATATGCAATTGATACCAAAACTCAAAACCTCTCTCTTTGGCTAACTCATTTGCCTTTGGATTATACTTGATATGGAATTGTTTTAAATAGTGTTTAGGAAACTGAGCTTTCCAGAGACCTTCGGGACCGCCAAGGAGTATGGGGGCAATTGGATAAGATGCGGCAAAGCGAAAACGAACTGTGTAATCATCCACCTTCTCCACTTTCATCAATTCTCCCCCGGGAGCCCACCAGGCGGTAGGCTTAACTGGGCTAAGCTCATCATTTAGAACGATATCCTCCCACCAATACATTATATCATCAGCCGTATAGGGATATCCATCTGACCATCTCATCCCCTTGCGCAAATACAAAGTTAGAGTCTTCCCGTCTTCTGAAAGTTCCCATTTTCTAGCTACATTGGGAACTATAGTTTGTAAATCAGAATCTATACGAAGTATGGGTTCCTGTCCTGAGACATACCCGCCATCTCCGGGGTGACCAGGTGCTATGCTAAATACGTTAACTGTCCCTCCATATTGCCCAATTTCCTCTACTGGTTCTATCACAACAGGCTCCTCAGGAAGCCTTTCCTCCACCGCTGGAAGCTCTCCTGCGGCTACTTTTGTCCTGAGCATAGGAGCCTCATTAAATTTTGCTATGCTTGCTCCTGTCGCCTTCTCGTAGTCTTGTAGAGTACCCCAGGATTTCTGCGCTAATGCTGGAGTAATTCCCAAGAGACATATCGTTACACTTAACAAAATTAGTATTAATTTTCGTATCACTTTTTTACCTCCTTATTCTTGACTTATTTCATTTTTTCCTCAAAGATTCTAAAAAGAAATTCAATTATTTAACAGTTACCTCTTTTTAGAAAGCTTTCCCATATCTTAAGCTAACAGCCTACTTGCTTTTCACCTCCCTCTGGCATTATTTTTAGCCTTCTGCCTTTTTAAGAGTCAAGGACCAGATTTTATTTATATCGAACTACTCGGGTTAACCTTGTTTCTCTATTTTTTTATTGACATGGTTCATTTTTCTGTGGAAAGCTCTTAAAAAAAATTAATTTTCCAACACTTCTCTTTTTTAGAAAGTTTTCCTTTTTTTCAAGATAGATCGGCCTGTCTATCCTTATCATCTCCTTTCCGGCCCTTTATTTCTATCTTTTTTTCCTTTTTTCGTTCAAGAAAAAGATCTAATTTCATTTCTCAATTTGTTTTCTTTGGAAAATTTACTCCAATTTTATCTTTTAAAGAGCAATCCTTAATCGCCTGATTTTAAGCAAAAAACCAAAAACTTTTTCAAAAATCAGAATTTTCTTCTTTTTTATCTTGTTTCAGTCTCTTAATAATCCTATACATAGCACTCATAGTATGTTCCCTGGTTAACCTTTCTGCTAAATCAATATCTTTAGATTTAATAGCTTGAGCAATACCTCTATGTTCTTTTAAAGAGACTTCCCAGGATAGGGGAGCAGAAAGACCTATTCTTTGATATCTTCTTATAGGAAGAACTATACTTTCGTATAAATTAATGAGTTTTTCATTCTTACTCATCTTTATCATCATTCTGTGAAATTCAATGTTTAATCTTTGTATTTCTTTAAAGTTATCTTCTTTTATTTTTTCTTGCATTAGGTTAAGAATAGAGTCTAATTTTAAGATTTCCTTTTCTTCTGCAATAGGGATAGCTAATCTGGTAGCAAAGCTTTCCATCATACTCTTCATTTCATAAATTTCCTTGACTTCCTTCAAGGATAATTTAGAGACATATACACCTTTGCGAGGAACTAAGGTGATTAGACCTTCACTGACCAGAGTACGAAAAGCTTCTCTTATGGGAGGACGGGAGATATTTAGTGCCTGGGAAAGTTGATATTCATTTATCTTTTCGCCAGGTTTTAAATTTCCTGAGATAATATTTTCTCGCAAAATCTCAGCTATCTTTGTACTCATCAGCTTTGATTCTAATAAATCAGGCTTTATTTCTAACTGAGAGATATTCATTTAGCTATTCCTTTAAGATTATAAATGTCTATTGTATATTATAACCCATTAAAAAAAATGGGATCTTGGTCATATTTTTAGCAAAATATATAGTTTTTGCTCTTTGAAATAATTCCTGTTAAGCTTCCTTCTAAAAAGAAGGGAGCATTAGATGTCTAAAGATAGTAAAGGACTACAGATTAGGGTTATTAAACCCCGTATTCCTAAGTATTGCGTTTGTCCTTCTTGT
>Ga0209121_10005496_pt1 | contig 11454 bp, 12 predicted proteins | sample Cruoilmetagenom3_FD_187292 | JGI IMG/M metagenome (GOLD analysis project Ga0209121, IMG submission 187292) | Oil polluted marine microbial communities from Coal Oil Point, Santa Barbara, California, USA - Sample 3 (SPAdes) (version 2) | ecosystem: Environmental > Aquatic > Marine > Oil seeps ...
ATTATAGCAAAAATAAAACGCGCCTGTCAAGTAAGACGCGTTCTTTGCCGTGGACAGGTCTTTCGTTCATCCAGATAAGTAATAGTAATAAAATGTCCGCTTCATTACCTTTATATTATAGCGAATAATCTCATTTTGTACACTACATCAACGATGACTTGACTCTCACCTCAGAAACAAATCCTACAGTTTGAACAGCCACCCGTTTTTCAGTTGAATTAAAATTCGGTGTTTCATAATCCAATTCATTCAGGATCCGTTCTTCTTTTCCTTCATTACCTCGGAATTCTGAAAAAAAGGCTATTGAGTTAATTTTGAGCCCAACATCATCTGGAAGCGTAATTTTAACGTCTGTGACAAATCCAAAGATTCTAATTAAAGCGTCACCTTTCGGAAAGACAGCATCAGTGAAATCCAGCCAGCTTGTTCCGACAATCCACCAAATTTCATGTTGGGTTGCTTCCCAAATGCCCTTCTTTCGAACATCCCCCAGGATAGGCATTTGAACTTTAATTTCTTTCCCTGCTATACGAGGGCGCAAAATCAATAATATGCCTAGTCCAATTAAGAGCAAGGGACCAAAATATCTCCAGGGGTTGAATTTAATAAACACCTCTATTAATGAGAACAATCCCAACACGATTAAGGTAATCCCTAATACGATCTGCCAGCGTTTCATTATTAAACCCTTTCGACGATTTCTTAAATTTAGGTAATATCTCTCGTTGTGATTGAAATGCGAACATGTAAAAATTATTCCAGTTTATAAATATCACCATCAAAATTATAGCAACAAAATATAACTTTAACAACTGAATCAAAGCTGATATAATCAAAATGGTGTAAAAATGTATGTACCAGTACTTGTTTTAAACGCGAATTATCAACCGATCAATATCACTTCGACATTCCGAGCCATCAATATGGTTTTGGCAGAACGAGCGATATTGGTAATGAATGGACGTGGATTCATTCATTCTGTTTCACAGACTTTCCCCTTACCGTCTGTGATCCGCCTGACACGGATGATCAAACGACCTCGAGCCATCGTCAAACTCACCCGGAAAGAAATCTTTCGGAGAGATAATTACACCTGTCAATACTGTGGCCGGCAAATGATCAACCTGACAATTGATCATGTCATTCCACGTCGGTTAGGTGGAAAGACAGATTGGGACAACATTGTTGCAGCCTGTCCACGCTGCAACCACATTAAAGGTGGTATGACCCCTGAAAAATCTGGGATGTACCCAAGGAAATCCCCTCAGCATCCACCAAAAACAGCCACATATCTATTTGGTAAGCACCTAAATCAAAACCAGGAATGGGAAGATTTCCTCGTTGGTTGGTAATCATTAATTGAGTGCAGGGGGATTAGGAAAATTCTATTGTCATCAAATCCCGTGCAGCAACGACTCCTCCCGAAAAACATGTTTTTGCTCGATTGACCCAATCATTCACTTCCGCATCCACCGGATAATGGATCAAATAGAGCTTCCTCACACCTGCTTGTTGGGCGATCTGACCAGCTTGCTCAGGCGAGGAGTGACCTTGTCCTTCACCAGTTGCTTCATGGATCAGAATATCGGCATCGTGTGCCAGCTCAATAACAGCATCGCACGGTGCTGTATCGGAAGAATAGCATAAAACACACTTCGGAGTGGCAATCCTTAACCCAATTGCAGGGATCATATGACTAACTGGAGCTGTCCAAACCTTAACATTATCCGTATCAATTATGTTCGTTTGTGTTTTCCCTTGGCTCCTCACAAAATTAACTGGGTAAAAACCCAGCCAGCTTTCCCAATCAAAAAGAGACATCATTTTTTCGATGCGGTCTAAAACTTCATTGAGACCATAAAGATAAAGGGGAGTTTCCCGCCCCATCAACCATAAATCCATAAGCAGCAAAGGCACACCCGAGACGTGGTCAGGGTGAAAATGAGTTACAACTAAATCTGATATGGAAAGGGGATCAACACCAGCTTGCTTCAACCGGACAACTGGATTGCCCACGCAATCAACGAGGATATTTCGGCTTTTAGTCTCTATGATGAAATGCGTGTTTTGTTGATCTTCGTCTGGTACAGCACTTGCGGTTCCGAGAAAGGTTAATTTGTTCATATCAATTATCGAACAGCCATAAGGTCAAATTTTCGACTTAAATGTCATCCTCAACCGTGAGGTCCTCTTCATGTGTTGCAGGCTTCTTCTCGTCTTGCGTTTTTGGCAGCTTAGAGTACAAACTTTTCCGATGACGCCAGAGCAGAAAACCACCCGCCAAAGCCGCAACGACGATCATTAGGGTTTGGTTTGCATTGATCCCACCAACAAAGCTATTATCCAAGCGAAGATATTCCATAAAAAAGCGGTATACGGGATAAGAAATTAAGTATGTCAGGAAAACATCACCAGGTTTAAGTTTCTTCGAAAAGCGGTGAGAAAGCCAAAGTAAAAAACCCATATTCGCTAAATTGAACAGGGATTCATACAAAAAAAGCGGATGATACGTTGCTACATCCATAAACTCTGGCAATCTGTGCTCTGGATCAATTGTGATCGCCCAGGGAAGATTCGTGGGACTGCCGTAGACTTCCTGGTTGATAAAGTTGCCCCACCGACCGATTGCCTGTCCAAGGGCTACACCAGGCGCAAAAATATCCGCCCATGCGCCAAAGCTGATATCCCGTTTACGCGCATAAAGGTAGAAAGCTAATGCACCACCTGCTACTGCTCCCGGGATTCCAACACCACCCCGCCATATCGCGATCGCGTCCAGGGGATGTGTGAGATAATAGTATGTTGTGATCCCCTGCTCCACCATTGATGCAGGAGGTGTCAGGATATGCCAGATTCTGGCACCAATAATCCCTCCCAACACGATCCAGGTTAAACTATCCAAGACAACATCCGTATTAAATCCCCGTTTTTTTGCTTCAAAATAACTTAGCAAAGTCGCACAAACCACACCAGCCATAATCAGCATTCCGTAATAGCTCAGTGTTACGGGTCCAATTCTAATTCCTTCAACCATTGCCTTATTCCTTTTTCTGAATTTTCTGATTCGTAATTTCCCTAGTTTTTTTACGCACGTGGATAAACCTCTGGAGGGCTGTGAAATTAGCAAGAACTGCAATAATCCACAGCGAAATTCGAGGATATCCCAAAACCACACCCGGGACCAATATAAGATATCGTTCTGCACGAGTTAAGAGACCAATTTTTGCAGAATATCCGAGAGATTCAGCCCGGGCTCGGGTATATGAAACCATGAAAGATCCAATTGCTGCGGAAAAAATCAAAAGGGAATCTAACCAATTCCCAGTTTTTGAGAAGTAAACTAACAATCCGCCAAATATTGCCATTTCTGAGTACCGATCTGTAATTGAATCGACAAAAGCGCCATATTCACTGCTCTCATTTCTCAGGCGTGCCAATACACCATCCAGAGCATCCAATGGTCCCACAATCAATGCAGTTAGACCACCCCAAAAGAGGTGTCCAGTCGCAATCAGGATACCAGCGGCCAGATTCCCGATCAAGCCAAAAGCAGTGATCACATTTGGCCGGACACCTAAGCGATTCAAAAATTCTGCAATACCGTACAGAATATTTTTAAAAATTTTTCGCAATAAATCAGTAAAAGTTTTAGGTTCTTGTTCTTGAAGTTGGTTCATGAAAGTAAGTTTCTCACATGCGCAAGTTTACAAACACACCAGGCGGATAATATTATCTAATCATCATCAAGATTGATCAAAATTTCTCGTTCCCTTCCCCCTCCCTGGGATGGACCAATGATGCCCTTTTCTTCAAGTTGATCAACTAACCTGGCTGCTCTTGGATATCCCACGCGCAACTGGCGTTGGAAATAAGAAGCACTAGCATGACCCTCAGACTTGATCAATGCAATGGCTTCTTCAATCAAAGCTTTATCTTGATCTTGTTCTTCATCCTCCACGCCAACCCGCTCTTCCCATGGGGGCACATCCGAATCATCATATCGAGTTTGTGCAGGACCTTCTTCATCATCCGTCTGTTTTTGCCACCACTTTATGATACGATTCAGCTCCTTATCGGTCACGATGACACCCTGCGCTCGCAATGGTAAACCAATCTCAGGATGTAAGAAGAGCATGTCTCCTTTTCCAAGCAATGTTTCAGCCCCACCTGTATCCAGCACAACTCTTGAGTCAATCGATGAAGCGACTGTGAAGGAAATTCTGGTTGGGAAATTCGCTTTTATTAATCCCGTGACAACATCCGTACTCGGACGCTGCGTAGCAACAATCAGATGAATACCAATTGCTCGTGCTTTTTGAGCCAATCGAATAATTGCATGTTCAGTTTGATCTGGTGCAGAAACCATTAAATCCGCTAATTCATCAATAAGAATGACAATTTTGGGTAATTTTGCCTTCTTTTGACGTTCCATTTTCTTATTATATGAATCAATATTCCGCGCTCGGGCCTTTTCGAGCAGTTTATAGCGGAAATCCATCTCCGTTGTCGCCCAACGCAAGACCCCCAGGATACGTTCAATTTCCGTCTCAACATTGCCCATCAAGTGCGGTAAGCCGTTGAATCGCATTAATTCCACACGCTTCGGATCAATTATCGCCAATTTCAGATCCTTCGGTGTGTTATTCATCACAAGACATGCTGTAAGTGCAGTGATGCACACACTTTTCCCTGAGCCGGTCGTACCAGCAATGAGCAGGTGGGGCATGGTTGACAGATCAGATACAACAGGACGGCCAGAAACATCTCTCCCTAAAGCCAACGCCAGTGGGGAGTTTACCCGGGAAAATGTTTCTGATTCAACCAGGGGACGAAGTAGAACATCTGAACTTTTAGAATTTGGGATTTCAATCCCAACATAGGATTTCCCTGGAACCGGTGCTTCAATCCGCAGCCGTTCAGCTGATAGTGCCAGTGCCAGATCTCGCTGTAATGAAGAAATCTGGGACACCCGGATCTTATGACGCTCGTTATCAGCTTTATTTACATAACCGGGTTCAACAGCAAATTGCGTCACTGTTGGACCTGTTCTAAACCCAACAACCTTTGCAGGAATGCCAAATTCATCTAAAGTTTTTTCAATCAAACCAGCACTCAAGTTGATTGAGCGCTTATCCGGCTTAAAGGCATCCCCCTTGCCAAGCAAACTTAAAGGGGGTAACGCAGACGAACGTTCCAACGGCTTTGAAGGTTTTTCGTCACCAAGCGCGCGAGTTTCAAAAGATTTCCTGAACTCAGGAGGAAGCCAAACATCAGCCTGACCCTTTTGTTCCGTCTTTTCATTCTTTTCTTCTGGTTCAGTCACCATGCTTGAATTTTCTAATGGATTTCCCTCCTGTAATTCATCCCCAGTGAAAGTTCCTTTATTCAATTGATTATGGACTAATTCTTCCAAACGTTGAAAAATTCGAAAGGACGAAAATAAAGAAACCATGAAAACCAATGCAAGTACAACAAAACCAGCTGTTGGACCAATCGCAGCCCTAAATATTTCTGCAATTCCCCAACCGAGGATCCCACCGGGGTCAAATCCATATTTTGCATTGGCCACTGTTCCGCTGCTTACGATTGAAAGCAGCCCTAAGAATAGAAAGCAAGACAACTCAAAGGCCACAACCCTACCCAATGCAATCCTCTCAGGTGGCTGCTTTCGCCAACGAATGAGCTGCACGCCAATTGTGATCATCACAACTATCAGTAGAAAACGTCCCAATCCTAGCCATCGAGCTAAGAACTTAATGAATGGCGTCACAATGGTCCCTGAGGTTACGCCTACAAGTCCCAGCAAAACGATCAGGGCAAATGCGATCAGTAGAATCCCAAGCAAATCCCATCGATAATTCGAAATTCGCTGGAAGAAAGCTGAGATTTTTCCTTTCCAAGGTTGCTTTCCACCAAATAGACGATATTGGTGTTCGTCAGATTTTTTACGTGGAGAACGGTCAGTTTGGCGTGTCATTATTCAGATCAGCAGCTTTCTATTCATAAACCCAAACGGCATTTTTGCGCATCAATGTTGAGAATACAGACCTTTACTGGTTGGCCAAGATATAGAAATTCATCAATGTGCGTACAGCCTGTTGGAAAATTCATTGAAGAAATGTGGATCAATCTCTCGACACCTTCATCCAATCTTGCAAAGGCACCATATCGTGTGATTGTAGAGATAACTGCATCAACAACATCACCGGGAGAAAAAGTGTCGGTCAATTTATCCCATGGATTATCTAATGGTTGTTTCAAGCTTAAAGCAACTCTCCCTTTTTCTTCAGAGATATTAAGGACAAGTGTTTGAACTTCATCCCCAACGCTAAGAATATCCGAAGGATTCTTTACTCTTCCCTAAGATAGTTCAGAAACATGGATCAAGCCTTCTAAACCTCCCAAATCAACAAATGCGCCAAATTTAGTGATATTGGTTACAACACCTTTGATGATATCACCTTCCTTGAGATCATGTAGAAGTGCGTTTCGTTTCCCCTTCTTTGCCAGAGCTGCTCGCTCAGAAAACACAATTCGTTCTTTTACGGGGTCGCATTCAATCACTTTTAATGAAACCTTGCGATCAAGATAACTGGACAGATACTGCTCGCGATCATCCTCAGCCAATTCTGAAGGCATGTCAATAAGATGAGAGATCGGGACAAATCCATGGCAATCTTCTGACGCAACCAAGATTCCACCATAATTGTGACTTACAACATTCATTTTGACAATCTCATCATGTGTGAAGGTTGCCTGAACTTTTTCCCAATTCATTACTGAGCTTGTATGAGGCCCCTCTAAGGGCTCCATGTTTACAATTGTATCATTTTGGATCTGATCAACCTCATTTTCAATATAAGGCTCATTTGCCAGTACAGCAGCCCACCAATCCTCATCTGGCTCATCAGGAATAAAGACCAAGTTTACTGTTTCATCCTGAATGTCCATCCGCTGCTTAGCTTTCTCGCTCCGAAATTTAACGCCAGCTGTCATGATTGTTCCTCTTCCCGTGCCGCTAATTCCATACCGAGTATCACCTTGGAGACAGCTTCCAAAGCAACGCGTTGTTTTCGATAAAGGTCTGCTTCTGACATTGCCAACCTGGTTGCAACGTCACGAACCTTTCTTCCTTCCACGAATTTCAGCTCTAATATATTATATAAGATCCATTCCGCAGTAAAACGGCGGGAACCTTCGGGTTTAACATTCTGGATTGCAGCTTTAAGAACAGAGCGTAAAGCATTTGTTGGATTACCGTCATATTCCTTTAGTGCAGATTGAACAACTTGAAGACTCAATAAAGGACTCTCAGATAATTTGGGGCCGCCCCAATAATGTGTAAGAGCATCTTTAACCCAGGATACAAAATCCTCCTCTGGAAGTTCAACTTCATCTAATAACACGCTGGTTTTATTATAGCTGGAAGCTGCACGTAATTGCTGGATAAGTGCGACTTGCGGATCGAGATTCTCCATTGATCTAAGAACTTGCTGCTGCATTCTCCAGTCTCTTAGGGCGATACCCACACGATATGCGAGGAGGTTGATCGATTGAAGATGTTCATCTTCCATTTCTCGTGTTTCCTCCCAGGGGAACCCACAGATACCCAACAAGTGTTCCTCATTTTGAGAGTCCTCATACATCAAAGGGATCAATAAATGCCCGCTCCACTGAAAAAAATTGTCTTGCATTTCTGTCCCAAATTTCCGCGCCTCAATCAATAATTCATCAGAAGAATCAATTTTCTTGAAGTCTGTATCATCTCCAGCAGTTGTCAATAACTCAAGCCCACCATTATCAATCATAGTAATAAATGCACCCTTGACCTGCAACAGGTCACATATGGTTGCAGTGACAATTTCCAGGAACTGTGAAAGGTCTGATCGGGTTAATAAATGGTCTTCTAATGACTGAATCCTGGTGATATCTTGCCGATCACTTCCGTAAAACAGAAGTTCTTCCCAATACGGCGCCAATAAAGTAACAATATATTCCATCACGAGGATGATCCCTACCATAAAAATTGGTACAAAAGCATTATAAGGTTCATCCCAAATCATCCCCAGCCTGCGAATAATGGTTGTGACAGCCAATACGATGGAAGCAGTAAAGGGTCCGCGCATGAACCACTTAAATAAACGGCTTTTTACTAACCGATCTGGCCAGGTAACACCAAAAAATGCGACAGCATAAGTCATGATAACTAAGAAACCACCAACTAACAGACTGCTAATGCTGACAAGGATCCAAAACACAATCGGCGTTTTTGCAAAAAACCCTGATCCAAAAAGCAGATACGGATATGTCCCGATAGCAGCAACAGTTGCACCTGATAGGAGGTAGATCATACGTCTTCGGCTGGTTTTCGTTACAGTGCGTTGATACGCACGGAAAAGGATTGACCCAGCCACAGCCATCACAACCACATAATACACAGCAAACAAACTGGTAGAGAAAGTGCGCTCAAGGTGTGGAGCTGGTAAAGAGGATTCCACATAGGGACCAACAAGAATATTAAGCAGCGCTAATACAAGTAAGACAAAGGAAAACACATACGTGAGTCGTACGACCCATAACCGTCGGCCACGACTTGGACGACCTGTAAGCGTTAACAGTGAATCGGCAAAATGTAAATAGGTGGCGGGGAGAAAAATAATCCCGAGCCATTTCAACCTGAGCATCAGTTCAATGATTACTGTTTGATTGCTTACTCCCCCAATGGTCTCTCCCGTATACACGATAGTCACGCAAAGCAAGATCAAAATAAAGGCTCTTACCACCCCTTCGCGTAAGTTATACGCCATGACATAAAGCAACAATGAGATTGAAGTAATGGCGACGCCAGCCGACAAGATTTGGCTGATTGTTCTAAGTGCGCTTTCCCAAGAAATTCCCAAAATCATAAGATCAGTGCCTTGTTACCTCGCGAAACGGCTGAAGAATAGGGCTAATTCCTGGTTTGGGAAGAAATGATCTCTGAATCCACAAAAAGTAAACCCGAGTTTATTAGCCATTTTAATCGCAGGGTCATTCTTGGATTGCATCTCTAACACTAAGGTATTAAAGTGACGATAGGTCAATAAATCCATTGCCGCAAACAACAACCCACTCGCAATTCCCTGACGTCGCATTGGTGCTGAAATAACTAAATCAGAAACCCGGGCGATATTTGATTCCTTTTGAGTCTCAATTTTCAGATAACCTACAGGACGATCGGCTAATTCCGCAATTAAAAAGGCTTCTGCCTGGTCAATGTCATTGAAGATCGCTGCCTTATTTCTTGGATATGAAACGAAAACACGCCGAGGCAGCTGTGTTCGTCGGAATTCTACTTGGGCATTCTCTGAGCTCACATCCAGACTCATCTGCCAAACAAATTCACTGTAATATCCATGTTCAAATACTGACAAAGTTTCAATATCATTGGGATTTGCAGAACGTATTTTAATTTCAGGCATGTATTAACTACTCCTCAGTGATAACCTCAACCGTTATTATACAGGGGGTTAATTCATCCCCAATATTATTTAAGGGTACCAATTGAAGTAAATAAATCCCTGGCTGTAATGAGCTTGTGTACCAATACCCCAGATTCTCATCCAGTTTCAATTGGTTCCCTGCTGCAATTGTAATCCAGTTAACTACTCCTATAGTTGAATATTCATACTTGTACGAACCAAAATCTTCGATATTTACCGTACCTATGATCTCTACAGTACCGCTCACTTCATCTCCATCTCCCGGCGAAGTAATCTCAAGGACCCCTTCCGGGCACTCAGATATCAGCGATACCTGTCCGATCGTTGGGGCCGGCATCATGTCTGCAGCCCGGGCCTCCTCTGGTGAAAGGGTTGTTGTAGGAGTGATAAATGGATCAATCGTGGGTGTAGCAACGGTGGAATAAGTTGGTAATTGTGGTCCAATAACGGTTATAAGCATAAATTCACCAATAAACAAAAGAATCAACAGGATCAACCCGGTTGAGGCCGAAGCCAACTTCCTCTTCGCGACATGACGTTCAAGGCCAAAAACCGCAGTTTGCCATTCATGTAAACCCAAAACAAATTTCCATAAATAGATCACAAGCCCCAACCCCAGAAGGAAGAATATCCCAATACTGTATGTGATCAGTCCACGGAGGATATTATTAATAAATTCATCCATACGGGTATTCCCCGATTAATAACACGTTTGAAAAGGTCACAAATTACAGCTTAGACAAAAAACCAAGGATGAGTTTCGTCAGCTTTGGAACCAATATTTCCCCTGCTTCCAAGACCTCTTCATGCGTGGTGATCGTCGAACCATCAAGGTTGGCCTTATTGCTGATGCCTGAAACGCCAAGAACGCGCATACCACCATGTCGAGCGACGATCACTTCTGGGGCTGTAGACATCCCAACTGCATCTGCACCAATTGCATGCAAAAAGCGCAGTTCCGCTGGGGTTTCAAAAGAAGGTCCAGCCAAAGCAGCATAAACACCCTCCTGGTAAGGCAAATCAATTTCTTGGCATGCTTGCCTGGCCAAATCTAAAAGCACCTTATCGTAAGGCTGGCTCATATCGGGAAAACGAACACCGAACTCATCCAAATTGGGACCTTTGAGGGGATTGGCACCACTGATGCCAATTAAATTCAGGTGATCATTAATCAGCATTAGGTCTCCAGGAAGAAAATCTGGATTGATCGCACCCGCAGCATTCGTTACAATCATCTTATCGCACCCTAGCCGCTGCATAACCCGAACTGATAAAGTGGTTTGCCCCATGCTGTACGCCTCATAATAATGCGTGCGCCCCTGCAGGATAAAAACCTTAACCCCTTTGAGTTCACCGATCACCAACCTGCCTTTATGCCCTTCAACAGTTGATTGCGGCCAGCAAGGAATTTCTTCATTCGGAATGATCACAGCATCTTCGATGCGATCAGCAACCCCGCCCAAACCAGTTCCCAGTATCATCCCCACTTCTGGCTGAAGATCAATTCGCGCCCGGATTGCATTGGCTGCCCGATCAATATCTTTAATTGTTATATATTCACTCACAAAGTCCTCATATTTCTCCAGTGGTCACGTTAATATTATAACACTCGTTCTTTCCAATTGGATTTCCAAGGCTGTATGAGTCAAATTCTGTGAAATTGATGATAAAAATTGAGAAAAATGACAGGATATCAGTTTCCTGGTTTTTCACCAAAAAGTGTTGGATGAGAGATATAATAAATTTCTTCACTAATTCGGAAGGATGGAGGATACATGAGCCATCAGGATGAACCTAAAGTCAAGCATGAAAGAAGAAAACGAAAATCCATTTTGGGATCACTCTTCGCTCGAGAAGAACCTGATAAAGACTATCTTCCCGAATTACAGTCTCAATGGGGAAAAATGAACTCATCTGAACGTGTGAAATTTGTTATTGGAGCGATTCTAGGTCTGGCACTTTTTATCGGTGC
>Ga0209121_10005498_pt1 | contig 11450 bp, 12 predicted proteins | sample Cruoilmetagenom3_FD_187292 | JGI IMG/M metagenome (GOLD analysis project Ga0209121, IMG submission 187292) | Oil polluted marine microbial communities from Coal Oil Point, Santa Barbara, California, USA - Sample 3 (SPAdes) (version 2) | ecosystem: Environmental > Aquatic > Marine > Oil seeps ...
CCGCCAGTCCGAGACCTGCATCACTGGCAAACTGGCGCCGGCGGGGCGCATCCAACAGAACGCATCCCCACGTGTCCCCGTCGCAGTGCGGCTGGCGGGTCAAGGCGTAGATGTACAGCGAGTCGTTACCCACCAGCAACAAGTTGGGGGCGCCATTGGCGTAGATTTCATCCCCGGACAGCGTTTCCTCGACGCTGGGTTCCCAGCGCGCGTTGACGCGGGCCGCGCTTTGTTCCACCTTCGCCAGTTCGGCATTCACCCAGCCCGACGACAGTTGCGTATCCAACATCTCCCTCAAACACTCCGTGATATCCCGTTGGCTAACGCCCGCTTCCGTCAGTACCACAGCGCTCCTTGCCAACCGATTACGGTCCACCTCGATCCTTTTTGTGATGGGAGTCAGACCGTGCGCCCCGTGCGCCATCCCCGCTACCAGCACTTGTTCCCCTGTTGCGGCAATCGCGTAGACTGTCTGTCGCGATATCGCGTACGTTTTCGCCAGTTGGGTTACCGTGCCCCAAGGACGGTCCCTCGACAGTACCTGAACAGCAATTTGCGCCCGCTCCAAGCCCGTGATATCATCTCTTCGTCTGCCCACAGATCCGTTCCTTGTGCTTTGGTCTTGACCAAACCAATTCTGGCACAGGCGCGGCCTGTGGGCAACTCTGTTAATCTAACTTGAACCATGCCCGAATTCCTTTTGCCATATTGACCAGCATCCTTGATCAAGCTGTTGGTTGGAATTCGCCCACCTTGTTCCCAATGCCCTTTCCAAACGAGCGTCGGGCTGCTTGCGGACTCTTCATCACTGGCAACCAGTATACATCCATTATGATACATAACATGACCTTGGCACCACAGTGGCACTTTGGGCCCAAAAGAGCAACGCTGATTAGCGATCCGGTTTGCTTGTCATGCGGTTGCTGGCTAGAATTCGGCGATGTGTGGAAAGATCAACTTATCTGGGATCCTATACGGAGCGAAACATGACATTTCTAGAACTGGTTCAGAAGCGCTACAGTGTACGGGCATATCAAGAACGCACGGTGGAGGACGAGAAGCTGGCTTACATTCTTGAGGCCGTACGGATGGCCCCGACCGGGTCGAATCGCCAGGCCTTCCAGTTGATTGTGGTTCATACGGAGGGGCGCGAGGTGGAGATGCAGCGTCTCTATGGGCAGGACTGGTTTGCTGACGCGCCCCTCGTGATCTGCGTATGTGCTGCCCCGAGTTACGGGCTCAATGTGGGCATCGTCGTGGACCATATGATCCTGGCGGCAACCGAGCAGGGGTTGGGGACGTGTTGGATCGGGGCGTTCGACCGCGATGCAGCGCGCGAGATTCTGGGTGTGCCGGAGGATCAGGCGCCCATTATTATGATGACGTTAGGGTACGCCGCGGATGACCCGCGAACCAAGAAGCGCAAGGATCTGGATGACTTGGTGCGGTACGAGCGTTGGTAGGTTGTCGGTCTGAGGTTGGCTCCACTGAAAGAACTCGCGCAAAGGCGCGAAGTCGCAAAGGAATCACGACAGGCCCTGTAGCTGTGATGGAGGTAAACCGATGAATAAACCCGTGAACTGGGGTATATTGGGATGTGCGAATATCGCGGTCAATCGGGTGATCCCCGGGATGGCGAACGCGCGACTGACAACGTTGGCGGCTGTGGCCAGCCGGACGCTGAGCAAGGCGGAGGCGGTCGCGGCGCAGTTCGACGCGCCAAAGTGCTATGGCTCGTATGAGGCCCTCCTGGCGGATCCTGAGATCGAGGCCGTCTACATCCCGCTGCCGAACGGCTTCCACGCCGAGTGGAGTATTAAGGCGATGCGCGCCGGCAAGCACGTGCTCTGTGAGAAGCCGCTGGCGATGGACGCGGCGGAGGCCCGCGAGATCCAGGCGGTGCGTGAAGAGACCGGGATGTTCTGCATAGAGGCCTTTGCCTACCGCTTCAACCCGGTGGTCGCCAAGGCGTTTGAGATCGCGCGCTCCGGCGTGCTGGGCGAGCTGCGCTTCATATACACGGTGTCGAACTATCTTATGGCCAAGCCGTATGACCCGGCCAACGTGCGCTTGCAGGCCGAGATCGGCGGCGGAGCGCTCTATGATATGGGTTGTTATGCCGTCAACGCGCAGCGGATGCTGTCAGGGCGCGAGCCGCTGATGGTCTCGGCGATGATGCAGTGGTCGGCGGAGTTTGATGTGGATATGGCCGGTACGGCGATGCTGGACTTCGGTGGTGGCCTGCGCGGCACGATTCAGTGGGGCTTTACTGCGCCCGGTGGCCCCTTCAGCGTCATCGGCGAGCGGGGACGTCTGACGGGCACGTACGGTTGGGGCCCGCCCGAGGGCAAGCCGGCGATGGTGTTGATGACTGGTGGCAAGACCGAGGAGATTTTCGTCGGGCGAGCGAATGACTACACCGGCGAGGTCCAGGATGTGAGCGAGGCCGTGCGCGGTGTGCACGCGCCGGTCTATGCGTGGGAGCCCTTGGACGCCAATATGCGTGTCATCGATGCGTGCTATCGTTCGTACTGCACCGGCGTCGCGCAGCAGGTATAGGCTGCGCAAAGGATGGGCGTCCCTTTTTCTGCCTGGGCGATACTGCCTGGGACTTGGTCCATCGCCTCGATCGCGAGGAGGTGGATCTTCACCTGGAGGATCGGACTGCGAAGCGCTCGGCAGCATCTATGAATCTGCCAGGTATGCTCTCGACATCTGAGTGAATCCCGCACAGTCTTGCACAGCCGGCAATTGACTCCGGTTGCCGGGTGTGCGTTCTGTTCTGAAGCGCATCCCATCTGCGTTCGGAGTTGACGATCCGCCCGCCCGTGGCATAGTTGAGGCGGACGCGCACACTATCGTGACGCCGGCATTGGCTCTCAGTCCGTCAGCCGGACAGGGGCTAAGAAGATGATACTGGCTAGAAGGAGCTGAGTATGACACATGTTGCTTACCCCGGGATACAGCGCGAGGCCTATATCTCCATCGATGTTGAGACCTCCGGGCCCAATCCCAGTGACTACGATCTTCTCTCGATCGGCGCATGCCTTGCCGAGGATATGGATCAGGGCTTTTACATCGAACTCCAGCCTGTGACCGGCAACGCCATTCCCGGTACTCTGGCAATCTCAGGATTATCTCTGGAGACGCTTGCCGAGACAGGTGTCCCTCCGGCGACCGCGATGGCTCGGTTCGAGATCTGGCTTCACGAGGTCGTGCCGCAGACTCATCGGCCGGTCTTTGTTGCGCTGAATGCGCCCTTTGATTGGATGTTTGTTGCGGACTACTTCCACCGCTTCCTGCGCCGCAATCCCTTCGGCCACAGCGCTTTGGATATCAAGGCGTTCTATATGGGGCTGGTCGGTGCCAACTGGGCGCAGACGTCTATGCGGTATCTGTCGGCCCGTTACCTTGGTGGGCGCAAGCTCACCCACAATGCGCTGCAGGATGCCCGGGATCAGGCCGAAGTCTTCTGTTACATTCTGCAGGAGGCCCGATCGCGGTTCGAAGAATCTGTGCCGGAGTAACCGATCTACCCGTGAGGCGTTCCTGGGGACGCTGTTGGCGCCATAGTATCAGGTTGTTGGATCTCGTGTCCCCGCAGACTTCAGGAGGCATACTATGAGTGACGTGGATGACCGAAGAGCTAGTCTGAACAAGATTATCGAGTCGGCGCAGCAGTTGGGCGTGGAGATGGACGAAGAGGAAGCGCTGCAATGGCTTACTGCCATCGCTTCAATGCAGACAGAGACGGACGTGGTGATAGACGAGGAAGTCGGGGTCTACGGGCATCGGGTGACGATGCTGGACTTCAGCCCTGAACGGTTGGCGCACTTCCGTGCTATCGGCAAGCTGGTCGAGTTCGAGGATCAGCCGGGCGTGGTGGAGACCGCGCTGGCACTGTCAGGATCTGCAGCGCAGTCTAAGATTCAGAGTTATCCCGGAGATGCGGATTACTTCGAGCGTGTCAACATCATTGCGGATACGCGAGAGGAGGCCTGTCGCATCCTGGGTGAGATCATGCGCGAGAAGGCGCTGAGCACACTCAAGGGCGGGATGTACCAGCTCATCGAGGTGAAGCTCGGCTCTTATCCCTGCAACATTCTGCGAGACGGTCGTCAGCATACAGCCGGCTCACCCATCTCTTGGTCAGCTGCCGATATCGAGGCCGGTGTGATCCAAGGCACCGGTGACGATGGTGAGCCGACGACGCTCAAATGGGAGGACGCAGCTCAGGACCCGGGATGGTGCAAGCTGGACTGGGTGATTGCCGACCCTCTCTCTGGCACGCTGGGCAACGCCAGCAATATGCTGGATGTCACGTGGGAAGCCCCGGGCGGCACGATCACACCGCTGGATGGTTATCTTGACCCCTATTTTCAGGAGGTCTATCTGGAGGCGGAGTCGGTGCCGCTCTTCTCTAAAGTGGTCAAGCACGTCTCATCTGACGCGCTTGCTGAATACGTCGCGCAACTGGAACACGAGGTGCAGAAGTATGTCAGCAAGGACCCTGTCAACTATGGGAAGGCCGCCAAGCGTATGTACAACATCTTCCGGTTGTCAGGCTCCTATGTGGAGGCTGCGTTCCTCCGCGAACTCTTCGACGAGCCGACGACGTTGCTGTACCAGATCCACAGCCTGATCCGCACGATTGACGATGCGGCGCTGCCGGGATCCAGCATTTCCCTGAGTCAAATCCTGGCTCACACAGATCAGCTGATCCTGCAGGTTGTGGATGCGCTTGAGGGTGAACAAGAGACCGAGATCGTGCGCCTCCTGCTCCGGCTGCGCAGCAGCCTGAGCCAGCGGGGGGAAGAGGAAGGGCCGAGCGCCGTGGCTGAGGCCGCGCGCGCCGAGGTCATCAATATTGTGAACAACTTCTTCTACGAGAAGCTGACGGCCATGCCGACGATCAAGGCTTATATGGAGCAGCAGGCCGCGCAGTAGATCGGATCGACTCGTGAAATCGTGTGTATGGGCCTGATCTGTGATCAGGCCCGTATGCCCATAAGAGATCCGGCGCGGCGGTAGATCTCTGTCCGGAGCTCCTTGCGATGCTAGCCGTGCAGCCTCTGCCCGAGCCAGTGAATCAGCCTCTCGGCTAGTTCACTTTCGGGTGTGTCCACGGGAAGGATCACGGAGGTCTCCTCATCCAGGTCCGGCTGCAACATCTGCACGTGAGACGCTTCCCACCTGATGGCGATCCACATCAGATGGTGCTGCATCCACCTACCACCGTTGCCATCCCACCGCGCGGCGGTGATGCTCTCCTCGTTCTCGCTGGACTCCCGCGCATTGCGGATCGCACGGGTGAGACGGAACACGGTGGGACGACCCAGTGTCAGTGGGATCTCGTGCACCGGGGTGACCTCAATGACGTTGCCGTCGGAAGCCTCTGTGACGGGGACGACCACGAATGTACGTCCGTTAGCATAGATGTGGACTTCTGGTCTTGTTTTGCTCATAGCGGTTCATTATAGCATAGCGGGTTTGCCAGGGGATCGGATTTCTGAAACATCTTGATCTTCTGAAGGAAAGCTACGCACCAAGGTGTCTGGTTTCTTGCGGATGACTATGGATAGGAGTATAATCTGAGTGACAAGCGAATAGTTAGTCTGTGCTCCGACCCAATGTGCCTAAGGGCCGCTACGGCCTAGGGCAGTTGGGCGATAGGGTACCGCTGGAAACGGTGATGCCTCCCGGTTTGGAAAGGAGAAGCACCACACACAGGCGACGAGGTCTCTATCTCGTTATGTGTGTGGCTGTGAACTGTGGCGTCTCCTTCCGAGACGCCTTTTTGTTTGCCAGCAAACCCATTTGCCTGTTTGAGGAGCTGCGTTTATGAAACACCTGATGTGTCTGGGCTTTGTGATCTTGGTCGTCATAGGTCTCCTGGTGGGGTGCGGGCAGGCCGCAGATGGCACTGCCGGATCCGAGGTTGCTGCAGATGTTGGCGATGTCGCGCTCAAGGTTACGGGAATGGTCGAGGCAGAGAAGCCCTGGGCCGAGGGTGAGATCAAGGCCATGGATACGATGGAGGTTGAGTCTACCAACAAGAACGGCGAGCTCTCAACGTATACCGGTGTGTCTATAAATGCCTTGCTCGACGCCGCCGGTGTCAAGGAGGGCGCCGCGACCGTGACCCTCATTGGTGAGGATGGCGCCGGTGTCGATGTGGCGCTGGATGAGATTCGCGGCTGCAGCGACTGCATTATCTCGTTTCGCAGCCAAGGTGGTTTCAGCTCGGTGTTGCCGGGTTTCCCGAAAGAGGCGAGCGTCAAGGGTGTCATCGAGATGCAGGTTAAATAGGAGAGGCGTTTCATGGCTATGGGCCAGTCGACAATCCGACTGACCTATGGCTGTGGCCCAACGAATGAATATGATCTTCATTGGATTAGACGATACGGATAATCTGGAATCCCGGGGTACAGGACACTTGGCCAGAGAGATCGCCACAGCGCTTTCCGACACCTTTCCTCTCCTCGGCGTGACTCGCCATCAGTTGCTCTTCGACCCGCGCGTCCCCTGTACCAAGAAGAACAGCTGTGCTGCGATCCTTCTTGATGCCCCCTTGACTTGTGACCTTGAGGCCGTGCGGTCCCGTGTGCGGGATATCATGCTTGGGGACTTTGTGGACGGCAGCGATCCCGGTCTCTGCGTGACCTCGCGCGTGCCTGCCGAGATTACCGAGTTTGGGCGTCGTGCGCAGTGCGATCTGGTCACCCAGGCCGAGGCCCGGGCCGTCGCCCGAGTTCACGGCATTGTGTTGGAGGGATTGGGCGGAGATGAGGACGGCGTGATCGGTGCCTTGTCGGCTGTGGGTCTGGCTGCAAGTGGGAGCGATGGGCGCTATGTGCTTGTCGGCCGTATTCGTGAGTTGCAGGGACTGCAACCCGTTGGAGTCTTGCTTGACGCCGGCATTGCCGCCGTTGAAACTCCGGATGGCACGCCTGTCCGGGATGGGTTGGTTGACACGGATCGGTTGCGTCCCGCACGCAGAGCGAGCCGTCCCGTCGCTGTCGTGGCGCCACAGGATGGCGCGCCGTGGAATGGCGTATGGGTACCCTTGAAGCTTGACTGATGACAGCGCTATTATATGCAGATTGGGTTGCCTATAGCTATCCCCAGGGCCGGGTGGGCCTGGAGCCTGTGTCGCTTGAGGCTCATGCCGGCGACATGCTCCTGGTGAGCGGGCCCTCCGGATGTGGCAAGAGCACACTGGCGCGCTGTTTGGTCGGCCTGATCCCGCATCTGTATCGTGGCGACCTCTCCGGCGAGGTCTGGGTTCGAGGGCGGCGAACCCACGATACTCCATTGTGGCGTCTTTCGGAGGATGCCGGATTTGTGTTTCAGAACCCGGCGGCACAACTGCTGGGCTCTTCCGTTGAGGACGAGATCATCTTTGGGCTGGAGAATCTGGGGCTGCCGGCTTCTGTGATCGAAGAGCGGTTGGAGCAGACCCTCTTGCAGTTTGATCTGGTCGCCTTGCGCCGGCGCGTTCCTCAAACACTGTCCGGTGGCGAGCAGCAGAGATTAGGACTGGCTGCTGTCATGGCGCGGCGACCGCCTTTGCTGGTACTGGATGAGCCGCTCTCCATGCTTGATTGTTCGGCCAGCGCCGCGCTGGTGTCACACCTCGATGTGTTGCGAGAGAATGGGACCGCCGTAGTTATCTGTGAACACCGTCAGGAAGAGCTCCAGGCCTTGGCCGGGTTACGAGCCCTTGAGCTAGACATGATCGGCTCAGCCACGATGTTACCCGACGCGGCGGATACCGAGGAGGCTACAGCGCCATTTGGCAACGCAGCTCCCTTTGTGCTTGAAGTTGAGGACCTGAGCGTTACGCTCGGGGAGCGGAAAATCCTACACAACGTCAGTTTCTCTGTGCCCGGCGGCCAGGTCGTTGCCATTGTTGGGCGCAATGGCGTGGGGAAGACGACGCTGCTGCGCGCCATGGCTGGACTTCAGCGTTCGACCGGACGTGCCTCGGTGGGCGGGAAGCGCCCCGACCTTACGATGGTCTTTCAGAATCCTGATGTGCAGCTCTTCAATGCGTCGGTCCGCGAGGAGATCCTATACAAGCGCCCCGAGCCCGACTTGTACCGGTACCGGTGGCTTATGAATGTGCTGGGATTGGTGCAGTATGAAGCGACCTCACCCCTTCTGCTCAGCGAGGGGGAGAAGAAGCGCGTAGCATTGGCTACGGCGCTTATGGCTACCCCGAGACACGGCGTATTGCTGGATGAACCGGCGTTAGGACAAGATGCCGGACACAAGGGGCGCCTGATCAGGCTCGCTCGTGCAGTAGCGGGTACCGGGCGCGTGGTGATCATGAGTACCCACGATCTGTCGCTGGCTGCTCAGGCAGATCGGCTGTTGGTTCTGGGTCGCGAAGGTATCGTTGCCGACGGCGCGCCGGACTCTGTACTGAGGGATAGCGCTGCGTGGGCAAAGACCGGGATCTGCGTGCCATCATGGATCACCAAATCTATCGCTAAAGCGGAGGCTGCCGGATGCAGGTGATCGGTGATTCGAGTCGGCTGTATCGCTCGGTCCTGGTCGTGGCGTCACCGTTGCGTCGTGTGGATCCCCGCGCAAAACTCGTATTGAGCCTCTGTGCTTCCTTGGCCGTGATGTTGCCCTTGCCGCGGATGTTGATCTTTACGCTGCTCTATGCGGTCTTCCTCCTCGGCGTGCGATTGTCAAGTCTTGCAGTTCGCCACATCTGGCGGCTCAAATGGCTGCTGATCGCGCTTTTTGTCATGGATTGGATTTTCGTTGGGCTGGATCTGGCTGTGATTGTCACGCTGCGCCTGGCCCTTTTGGTCAGCGTGTTTGTCCTCTTCGTCAATACGACAACGCCGGAGGAGCTCCGGTCGGCTTTGGAGCGCCTGGGCGTGCCGGAGAGGTACGCATTTAGCCTCAGTCTGGCTTTCCAGAGCGTGGACCTATTGCGCGGCGAATGGCAAGCGATCCGCGAGGCACAGATGGCGCGTGGGGTTTGGACGCCGATCTTGGGAAGGTGGCGTGATCTGACGGTTGGGCTGCGTGAGCTGGTGATGTTGACGGTGCCGGCCATCGTGTTAACCACCCGCCGTGCCTGGGCCATGACCGAAGCTGCCTGTATGCGAGGATTCGAGGCGCCGCACCGGCGTCCCTACAGGGTTCTTCGTATGCGGACCGCGGATTGGTTGCTGATCGGTGGCGCTCTGGCAGTTGTGGGTGGCCTGGGGTTCTTATAGGAGGTGAGTGTGAAGCAGCGTACCCGTGTGTTCATCGCTGTTGGCGTGATTGTGCTCTTGTCGGGCCTCGTGCTGGGCGTTGATCTTCTGAGACGTCACAACACCGAGTTGCCCCCGGGAAGTGTGCCGATCTACCAGAACGGACGCATAATCGCGTCATCTGTGCCCGAGGATCTGGCGTCGCTGGAGAAGGTCAGTTTCGTTGATGACGAGGAGGGCAAGACGCAGGAGGGGTGGTTGCTGCGCGATGTGTTGGCCCTCTATCTTTCGCTTGACGGTCTTGGCGCTGAAACCTTGATCACGGTCAGCAGCAGTAGCCGCGAGAAGTCAGCGGACTTGACGTGGGCTGCAGTCAATGATCCGGGTAATATGGTGATGTTCGATCTTTCCGGGCGCGGTACTCTCAAACTCGTCTCCAGGTCTGAGGTGCTCGCTACACGCGATGAGTGGGTGCAGGATGTCGACAGAATCGAAGTGCGGTGAGGTGCTATCTATGGACAAGCAACGGTCGCCGAGGCTACCAAGGTCGCCGAGGCTACCAAGGTCGCCAAGGCTATCAAGGTCGCCAAGGCTATCAAGTTACTTCTCGACATTTGAGCTGATCTTGTTGACCTTGTTCTCCGCGCTGATTGTGGTCGCTAAGATCGCGCTGAGGTTCCCCATTCAGACGCCTGGGCATTCAGGGCTCTTCTGGATGGCCATCGTGGTGGTAGCTGCCGGTGTCGTTCCCAAGCGTGGAGCTGCCGGCCTGGTGGGCATCTCCTCCGGCATTTTGGCCGCTTTCCTGGGGATGGGCGATTTTGGTGCGCTCAACACGTTTCTGTCATACACTATGGTTGGGGTTGTGACGGACCTGGCGTTGTGGCTGCTTCAGAATCCCGAGAACCTCGTGGTTGCAGGATTGGTGGGTGCGATGGGACATATGGGTAAGTATCTGGTCAAATGGATGTTGGGGGCCGTCACAGGTGCGCCACTGGGCTTTGTCGCCCTGGGGCTAGCTTGGTCGCTGGTGACCTATCTGGTCTTTGGTGCTTTGGGTGGTGTTCTCGGCGGCCTTACCCTGCGGGCGCTGCGTAAGGCCGGTTTCTTCACCTATCTGGCGGAACGTCGCTGAGTGGGATACCTATGATAACTACAGATCAGTATTGTCGGCCGATTGACTACCTAAGGGTTTCAGTGACGGATCGGTGCAATCTCCGGTGCATCTACTGCATGCCGGAGGAGGGCGTGCAGTTATACAGCCATGATGAGATCCTGCGCTATGAGGAGATCGTCGCCGTGGTGCGTGCCGCGGCAGAGTTGGGCATCTCCAAGATCCGGCTTACGGGAGGTGAGCCGTTGGCACGGCTCGGTATCGTGGATCTGGTGCGTGAGCTGTCAGCCATACCCGGCATTGAGGATTTGGCTATGACCACCAACGGAACGCTGCTGGCCCGCTATGCCGCGGATCTGGCGGAGGCCGGGCTCAGGCGTGTTAACATCAGCCTTGATTCGCTACTGCCGGAGCGTTTCCATGCCATCACGCGACGCGGCGACTTGCGCGACGTCTTAGCGGGCATCGAAGCAGCTAGCTCTGCCGGGTTGACGCCGGTCAAGATCAATACCGTGGTGATGCGCGGGGTTAACGACGATGAAGTTGTATCTCTGGCGAGCAAGACAGTGACGGATGGATGGAATCTGCGCTTCATCGAGTGGATGCCGGTTGGCGATGATGCCCTGGTGCATGCCGACTGGCGAGAGCACGTTGTGACAGCGGCTGAAATCCGGGCGCGTGTGGAAACGGAGCTGGGTCCTCTGGTACCGGCGCATGATCTTGCTGGGGCAGGGCCGGCGCGGACCTTCCGATTTGCTGCCGCCGGTCCAGCAGCGGGCACGCTGGGTTTCATTTCGGCCATCAGCGAGCATTTCTGCGATACCTGTAACCGCCTTCGACTGACGGCGAATGGCAAGCTGCGTCCCTGTCTTCTCTCCGACTATGAGATCGACCTATATGACGCGCTGCGTACCGGTGCTGAAACCGAGCAATTGCAGGACTTGATCCGGCAGGCAATCCAGGCTAAACCGCGGGGGCACGGGTTAGCGAGTGGCCAGCGTGCCGAGGCGCGAACTATGGCACAGATAGGTGGTTGATCGATGGAACTGACGCATATCAATGAGGCTGGACACGTTCAGATGGTTGACGTAGGGGGGAAGCCGGACACCGAACGG
>Ga0209121_10005499_pt1 | contig 11449 bp, 13 predicted proteins | sample Cruoilmetagenom3_FD_187292 | JGI IMG/M metagenome (GOLD analysis project Ga0209121, IMG submission 187292) | Oil polluted marine microbial communities from Coal Oil Point, Santa Barbara, California, USA - Sample 3 (SPAdes) (version 2) | ecosystem: Environmental > Aquatic > Marine > Oil seeps ...
TCGCCAATCGGGCTTTGCGCGTCTACGTCAAACAGGCGGAACTTGACCACAAGCTGCCCGCCAGAGCCGGTGCTGACCGCCCCTGTCACCAAAGCCTGCGCGTTCACAACGCTCCAGTCCGTAAAAACCGGCTGGGCGTTAAAGTTGTTGATTGCCGCGATATGTGCGGTTCCCGGAATCTCGCGAAATAGCCCTGTGCTCACAAGGTCCGACATAATAACCGAGGCAATATCCCCCGAAAGCCGCCGCGCGCCGCTGGTTTCGGCAATAAAATTCGGCACTGCGACCGGCACTGGCTCAATATTGCCGCCCGTAATATCAATCTCGATCGTCGGGCGGTCTTGCGCATTTACCAGACCGGCCAGCAGCACCATCATGGCGCCAAGCAGATATTTCACGTAATTCATTACATCTTCCCTCAATTAAATCCTATTTCGCCCGAAGCGGGGTCAAAACGCAAGACTAGCCGCACACCGTTCGGAAATTTGCCCGCAGGAAGCGGAATTCCGCCAGCCCTGTCGGCTTGAAGCACCGCGCTCCGCGCCGCTCTGTAGGCGATTTCAAAAAAGCCACTTGGCGTTGCCGGTTCCAGCGGAGACACATTTTCAACCCGCCCTCCCGCGCTCACCTCAACCGCAATTCGCACCACGTATTGTTCAAAATTCTCTTGGCCGGTCAGGTTGCTCTTGTTCCATTTCTGGCTGACAACATCGCCAATCACCGCTTTCTCCGGCCCGCTCAGCTCGGCGATCACCGGGGGTTCGGTTTGCGTGGCCTCCTGCGCCGCCTGAAGCGCGGCGTTGATCTCGTCTTGCAACTCATCCTCTTCCTGCGTTGGCACGCTCAACCGGCGCGGCCTGCGCGGCGGACGGCTGGCGCTTTGCGGGGCAAAAGCCGATATTTCCACATCCTGCTGGCCCTCCGGCGTTATGTCGGTGGTCGCCTCATCGGGGGCAGATGCGTCTTGCGGAGTCTCCTCCACGGTTTCGCCGGGCTCGTCGGTCACTTCAGGAACCGTATCGGTATTTGAGTCTGCGGTTTCAGGTGGCTTGGCGGCGGCACTTGTATCTATGCGAGGCGCATTGCGCGGTGGGGGAGGCGAACTCATAGAAGTTGGCGCGTTCAGCTCGTTGCCATCGAGCGCTGGCTGGAAAATATCGGGCGCTGCTTCCGAGGGCGGTGCCATTACATCCACCGTAGGCGCAACCACCACCACTTCCGGCTGGTCCGGAATAAGGAGCGCGGAAAGATCGGGCTCAAGGTCTGCACTATCGGGTTCAGCCGTTTCATCCATAACCGTTTCTGTCGGAGCAACATCGGCGCTCGGCGCTTCAACGCTTTCATTGGTGATTTCCGGCTGCGCGATCTGCGCGATGTCGGACATCGGCACCAGAGGCGCTGCCGCGCTCTGCACATCAAGCTCCTCTGAGCGTACAAGCGTCACTTTGGTAATGCGCGGCTCTGGCAGGGTATCTTGCCACCAGTCAAGCCCGCCCAGCATGATCACTATAATAAGTGCCCCGTGCGCGGTGCCGGATATGATGGCGCCTGCCTGCATCGCACGCTACTCGCCTGTCAGGGTCGGGCCACCCACATCGGTCACGAGCCCGATATTGCCAAAGCCGCCAGCGTTGAGCGCGCCCATAACCTCCATCACCGTATTGTAAGGAATGGAGCCATCCGCCCGCAGGAAGACCTTGTCGCTGGTCCGCTCGGCCGCGATGGCGCGGAGCTTCACCACAAGCTCCGCCATCGGCACTTCTGTATCCTGAACCATCACCGCCCCTTCGGCGGTCAAGGAAATGGTTAGCGGCGTTTCTTCTTCGGTGGGCAAAGCGCTCGCCGCGGTTTTGGGTAATTCAAGCGGCACACCCACCGTCAGCATCGGCGCAGCAACCATAAATACAATCAACAGCACCAGCATAACATCCACAAAGGGCGTCACGTTGATTTCGGACATCGCCCTGCGCGGCGCGCGCCGCACCCGCCCGGTGCCGGACCGGCTGGCGCGGGTTATGGTTGCCCCCGCCATCTATTCGCTCCGGTCTAGCTGGCGCGACAGGATCATCGAAAACTCGTCCGCAAAAACCTCTTGCTCGGCGGTCAGGCGGTCCGCATCTCCCGAAAGCTTGTTATAAAACACCACCGCTGGAATAGCCGCCAACAGCCCCAAGGCTGTGGCCAACAACGCCTCGGCAATACCGGGGGCAACCACGGCAAGGTTGGTGCTCTGCTGGTTCGCGATTTCCTTAAAGGCGTTCATAATGCCCCAAACCGTGCCAAACAGCCCGATGAAAGGCGCGATTGACCCAACCGTCGCCAGAAAAACCAACCCTTTATTCAATTCATCCGCTACCCGGCCAAGCGCCACATTCATCGCCCGATCTATCCGCGCTTGCGCACCGGCAATCAGCTCACCGCTCGAGCGGTGCGAGCGCCGCCACTCCGCCATTCCGGCCACAAACACCTTTTCGGGTGCCGAAGCGGGGTTTTCACCCAAGTGCTCATAAAGCTCGTCCAAAGGTTTGCCCGACCAAAACGCCTCTTCAAAAGCTGCATTCTCTCGGCGGGCTTTCCGGTAGTTGATATATTTTTGTACGATGATCGACCACGACCAGAAAGACGCCAGCAGCAATAGCAGCATAACCACCTTGACCGTTATCGTCGCCCGCGCAAATAAAGCCAGAATCGAAAAGTCGATGTTCTGCGCAGCCGCTAATGCTTCTGTTTCCATGGTACCGCTCGCTTGTTAAACCGCCCGGAATGTGTCTTTCGGTGCGTTTTTGAAATGCCTTCGCTTACTCTGCCAATATTCGGCTCAAAGGTCCAGCAAATCCGGTGTTAACCGAATGATTTCAGCAATTTCTGGCGAATATCCGCCGGAAGACGCGCCGCTTTTCCAGATAGATCCATGCAAGCCACTTTGAAATTGCCGCTGAATACGAGATCATCCACACGCAAAATCCTCTGCCTCATCTCCAGCGACGCGCCGCTAACTTTACCGGTCACAGTTTCCACGCGCAGTTCATCACCAAACCGCGCCGCCTTATGGTAGTCTGCCTGAACGGAGCGCACCGCAAATACCAGCCCTGCGGCTTTCATTTCGTTTTGGTCAATGCCCATATCGCGCACCGCATCCGAGCGGCCTCGCTCCGCGAATTTAAGATAATTGGCGTAATAGACGATACCGGCCATATCGGTATCTTCATAATAAACCCGCAAATTATGGACGTAAATCATTGGCAACTCCGTGGTGCGAATAGCCCGATTATTCACAGAAATGGAAAAGGGTTCAATCCCCAACCGCGCCCGTCTGGAACAGCCAGCGGCTTGGGCTGGGTTTTCAAATGTTCAACTCAGTAAAAGGCGCGCCGAAAATATCCGGCGCGCCCTCCCCTCATTGTGCATCCTGTTGTCAGCAGGAATGAGCGATCATAGCCCGATGCGGTAGAGCGCAAAGCCGCCTTCGCCCTCACCGGCTGGCTCAATCGAAACCCCTTCAACGGAGTCAGAATACCGAACCCCCGCTGGGCCGGTTTCAAAAATGACCGTCGTGTCGGGCACCGGTGCAAAACTCCAGTTGGCATCCGCCTGCGGGTTAATCGTGCCTTTTTCAACGATATAGCGCACAATCACATCGCGGTTGGTGTCCGGCCCTTCAAAGATGATCGTATCCCCCGTGCCCGGGAAATTCCCGCCACCGCTGGCGCGATAGTTGTTTGTGGCCACCACAAACATGGCTTCCGGATCAATCGGCGCACCGTTGAACTCAAGGTTCACAATCCGGTTTGATTCCGCGTTAATGGTCTCTCCCCGGCGGGCAAATTTGGGAGGCTCGGTCAGGTCGATCTGATAGGTCACACCGTCCATTATGTCAAAATTATAGCTCGGCATTTCCGGGTTCAGCAGCACCTGATCCTGCCCACCGGCCTCAATCTGGTTGAAAATCGAAACCGAGCGCTCCAGCCAGTCCTTAACCTGTGCGCCATTGATCAGCACGGCGCGAACCGTGTTTGGATACAGGTAAAGGTCCGACACGTTTTTGATCGCCACCGGACCGATTTCCACATCGGTATAATATTCCGGACCACCACGGCCACCGGCCTTGAATGGAGCAGCTGCCGACAGGATGGGTATCCCTTCCCATTCGGTCCCCTGCATCATTTGTTCAATATACCATGTCTGCGCATTGCTCACGATCTGAACCGAAGGGTCGTCGGCCACCAATGCAAAATAGGAATGCAACGGGGCATCGGTCATCCCAACGGCGCGGCGGACATAGGCCAGCGTTTCTTCATGCTCTTTCATGGTGGAATCCAGCACCGCCTGAACATCTCCCACAAGCGGAATATTCTTGCGCTCAACCCGCTCATAGATCGGCCGGGTTGACGACTCGGAAGTTACAACCCGCCACTCGCCCCCGTCGCGCTCCAGCATCAGGTCGATCAACCCCATATGCGAACCCCAGAAACCACCCATCGTGGCGGGCTTGCCCTGAATGGTCCCCGCTTCCACGTCAATCCCTTCGATCCCCGCATAGGTTTCCGACGGGAAAACAAGGTGCGAGTGGCCAGTGACCAGCGCATCAATGCCGTCAACACCTGCGAGATACAGCGCCGCGTTGGCCATGCCTTCGGTCTCCGGCTCTGCCGAAATCCCCGAGTGGCTCAGCGCGACAATAATATCTGCGCCCGCTTCCTGCATTTCCGGCACCCAAGCCTTGGCCGCCTGCAAGATATCCCGCGCATTAAACTTGCCCTCCAAGTGCCGCTTGTCCCAGTTCATGATCTGCGGCGGCAAGAACCCGATCAAGCCGATCTTGATCATATGTTTCTCGCCCGAGCCATCGGTGACCTCGCGGTCCAACAATGCGTAGGGCTTATAGAAAGTATCATCCGCGCCAGCGCTCGCGCCCAGCGATTTCACAAAGTTCGCACTCACCATCGGGAAGTCCGCGCCCTGCACAACCTTATCCATAAACTCAACGCCATAGTTGAACTCATGGTTGCCCAATGTGCCGCAATCATAGCCAAGCACGTTCATCGCCTGAATAACGGGGTGCTTGTCCCCGTCGCTCATGCCGCGCTCATAGGCAATGTAATCGCCCATCGGGTTGCCCTGCAAAAAGTCGCCGTTATCAACCAGTATAGAGTTGGTGCTTTCGTCCCGCACCTCCTGAATAATCGACGCTGTGCGCGATAGACCGACAGAGTCAATCGGCTTATCGGCGTAATAATCATAGGGGTGCACATGCACGTGCAAATCGGTCGTTGAAAGAATCCGCAAATGCGCCTGATTGGTGGCCGCCATTACGGAGAACGGATGCAGGCTCACAAAGGCACCAGTCGCGGCGGTGGTCGCTAGAAAACGGCGGCGGGATATCGAATGTGTCATAATTTCTCCTCGGTGTTGGGTGACGATTCACCAAAACAGCTGCGCCCATCGTAGTCATTCACTGCTACAGGATTATGACGCATAGAATCGTTGATACCCAAGCTTATCCCGAGTTGTAATTTTTACCAAGAAATCAGAAAAGTATTTGTGAAACCTGGGCGATGGATTGCCAATATCTTGTTGCCGAATTTCGGGAGGGGTCTTCAAGGCGCTCTCGACTCAGTCAAACACCGGCAGCCCTGTCACCGCCGCCAGCAGGATAATCGCATAGGCCAGCCCTCGAAAAAGCCGTTCCCGCGCGGGGTCAAACAGCTTTTGCCCGAGCAGCCCGCCGATCATATAGCTCGGCACCAAGAGCAGCCCGATGAAGAAAGCCTCCAGCGTGATCAGGTCTCGCAACACAAAGGTCACCATCACCACCACATCGGTGGTGAATAAAAACAGCAGGATCACGGCGCGGATCTCAGCCACCGCTTTGCGCCCGCTCAGGTAAAGCAAAATCACCGGCGGCCCTGCCAACCCGACAAACCCGCCCAGCACCCCACTGACAAACCCCGTCGCCAAACCCAAAACCGGTGTCACCTCACCGTGGTAGCGCCAGCCCGAGGCCAGCAGCCCGAGCGTGACCACCGCCACGCCGGACACCAGCCAGCGGAAAACCTCGGCATCGAGTTGGGTCAACAAATACACGCCGAGAGGAATGCCAAAGGCCCCAGCCACCGCCAGCCGCACAACCTCGGCTTTATTGGCTTCCCGCAAAGCCCGCGGCATCAGCGGCAACGGGCCAAACATGCTAAAGGCAATCATGGTGCCAATCACCCAGGTCGGGGGCAGAAAAATGGCCGCAATCGGAAGGTAAACCAGCGCCGAGCCAAAGCCAGTAAAGCCTCGCACCATACCTGCCAGTAAAACCGTCAGCGCCAGCCATGCCAACCCCTCAGTGGCAAGTGCGGCGCTCAATACAGGAGCGCCTGAGTAATCTGCAAAACCATGGCGAGAATCCACAGCCCAATGGCGGCAAATACGTTCAGGATAAACCGGCCTGCATCACTTTTGGCGGTCACCACCGCCGAGATGACCAGCATCGGCGGGAGGAACAGGACCATCCACAACAGCATCAGCGTTAGAGACAAGCCCAAGTTTTCGGAGCTATAGGTCAGCCCCAACCCGAGGCTCACAAATATCGAGACAAACGCCGTTTTCCCCATCGACCATTTGGACTGCGCCTCCACCAGTTTCGCAACCGGTCGCGGCAGCGCCATCGGCAAATTGGAACCGCAGTTGGCGCATTGCGTGGCCAGAGGTTCGGCCACCGTGTTGCAATACTGGTAGGTTTTATGCTGAAATTCAGGCGTCGATGTTGGCATACTGGGTTCCGGCGGCCCCGTTATCCTTATCCCAATCGCGCTTGACCCCGAGGCGTAGCAAAATGGGTGAAGCCACAAATATTGACGAATATGTGCCGACAATCACACCCCAGATCATCGCAAATGTAAAGCCACGGATCACGTCGCCGCCAAGCACATAGAGAGCTCCAAGTGCGAGCAGGGTTGTGATCGAGGTCATCACGGTACGCGCCAGTGTTTCGTTGATAGACAGGTTCAACACCTCCTCCAACGGTTTGGCTTTGTAGCGGCGCAGGTTTTCCCGAACGCGGTCAAAAACAACCACAGTATCGTTCAGCGAGTACCCCACAATGGTCAGAATGGCTGCAATAATCGACAAATTAAATTCGATCTGGATCACTGCAAATACACCAATGGTCAGGATGACATCGTGCACCAGTGCCGCCACGGCCCCCATGCTGAACTGCCATTCAAACCGCAGCCAGATATAGAAAAGCACGGCAAAAACCGCGAGCAACACAGCGATCACCCCGGCTTGCACCAACTCGCCCGAAACCTTAGCCCCCACGGAGTCGGTCTGCAAATAGCTGATCCCTTCCATCTCGCTATCCAGCGCTGATTTCACTTCGGCAATCAGGTCATTCTGGGTTTCAGGATCATCCGATTGCTGTTCGATCCGGATCATCACCGAATTGCGCTCGGTTGCGGTTAGCTCGGCCCCCGGGTCCACCACCTCGGTCACCGAGAAATCCCCCAGCTCCAGCCCGCTCAGTACGTCACGGTATACGCTCACCTCAACCGGTGCCGGTGTCGCTGTGCGAATAACCGTGCCCCCGCGAAAGTCGATCCCGTAATTCAGGCCAAATACAAAGAAAGCCACCACCGAGAGCACAGCCACAAGGGCTGAAAGCCCCAACGTCACGCCGGTGACCTTGAAGAAATTTATCTTGGTTTCTGTCGGAACAAGTTTAAGACGCATGTTCAGCCCTCACACTTCAATTGTTTTGGGTTTGCGGAGTTTGAGCCACGTCACGACCAGCAGCCGCGTTACCCAGATCGCGGTGAAAACCGACGTTATAATCCCCAGCCCCAGCGTAACCGCAAAGCCGCGCACAGGCCCCGAGCCCATGGCAAACAGGATGGTTGCCGCAATCAACGTGGTGACGTTAGCATCAATAATGGCCGAAGTGGCTTTCTCGTAGCCGATCTCGATCGCCCGCGCCGGCCCTTTGGCCCGCCTGAGTTCCTCGCGGATCCGCTCGAAAATCAGCACATTGGCATCCACCGCCATCCCGAGCGTTAGCACGATCCCGGCAATGCCCGGTAAGGTCAGCGTTGCCCCGATCACGCTGAGCAGGGCAAACAGGAGCACGATGTTAAGGATCAGCGCAAAATTGGCAAACACGCCAAACAGCCCGTAAGACAAGATCATAAACACCAGCACACCGGCAAACGCGACCACAGCCGCAATTTTGCCCGCTGCGATACTATCTGCGCCCAGTTCGGGCCCGATCGTGCGCCGCTCCAGCACTTTAATTTCAGCAGGCAAAGCCCCCGCCCGCAGCAAAATCGCCAGTTGCGTGCTTTCGTCAATGCTGAACCGTCCGGTAATTATCCCCGAGCCACCCAAAATCGCGGACTGAATCCGCGGTGCCGAGATCACCTCGTCATCAAGCACAATCGCAAATAGCTGGCCAACATTGCTGGACGTATGCGCGCCAAACAACCGTGCGCCGGTTGGGTTAAACCTAAAGCTCACCGCCGGATTGCCGTTTTGGTCAAAGTCTGTTTGGGCATCTACCAATTGGTCTCCGCCGACAACAGGGGAGCGTTTCACCACAAAATAACCCTCGCCTTCATCCACCGAAGGCAGGATTACATTCCCAAGGCCGGCGGCCTCATCCGGGTTGGCGACCTGCCGCACAACCTCGTTAAAGGTCAGCTTCGCAGTACGGCCAATCAACGCCAGAAGTTCTTCAGCCGAGCCAATGCCTGGTACCTGAATCAAAATCCGGTCCGCGCCCTGGCGCTGGATCGTCGGCTCCCGTGTGCCCGCTTCATCCACGCGGCGGCGGACAATTTCAAGGCTTTGCTGCATCGTCCGGTCATCCGTGGCAATTTTTTCAGCTTCCGAAAGGGTCACCACGATCTCGTCGCCATCCGCGACAACCTCGAAATCGCGCGCCCCCGCACCGGTGAGCGAAACCACGGGCCGCGTCAACGCGTGCACCGCCGTAACGGCCTCGTTCATGGCTTCGGCATTGCCGATGCGCACTCTTAATTCGATCTCGCTTGTGTCCTGCCGCCGCACGGTGCCAACCAGGTCTTTTTCCTCGCGCAGCACATCGCGCACAGCGGGCCACATACTGTCGAGCCGGTCCAGATACACATCTGCCACGTTCACCTCAACCAGCACATGCGCGCCACCGCGCAAATCAAGCCCTAGGTTCACAAGGTCGGAGGGTAGAAAGCTTGGCCACCCATCCCGCGCCGCGACCAGGTCAGGCGTTTCGGCCTCGCCCTGCTCCAGCGCCGCAAGCGCATCATTATGTTGCTCCACCTTGGTATAAAACACGTTCGGCATGGCAAAAGCCAAACCGGCAAGACAGATCATCCAGATCAGGGTTTTTTTCCACAGCGGAAAATGCAGCATGTCAGGTGTCCTTGAAAAACAAACGCGCCCGCAAAGGGGCGCGCAAAACTATTCGCTTGGCTCGGTTTTGTTCATAACGGCAGAAATGGTATGCTGCAGAACGCGAACTTTCACACCATCTGCGATTTCCACCTCAACCTCGCCGCTATCGTCTTTAACTTTGGCAACTTTGCCAATGATCCCGCCTTGGGTCACCACTTGGTCACCACGGCGAAGCGCCGCCACCATGGATTTATGCTCTTTCATCTTTTTCTGCTGTGGCCGGATCATCAGGAAATACATGATCCCGAAGATTAAAATGATTGGCAAAATGCCGGAAAGCCCACCGGCCAAGCTGGACGTGCCGCCTGCGGTTTGTGCATAAGCTGCAGATACGAACATGGATAACCCCTTTTTACATGGGCGACTCCCGCCCGTCTAATTCAACAAGCGGAACCTAAGCAGTGCGTGGCTGAATGGCAAGGGATCAGACGCTGGTTTTCAAGCCAAATTTGCGCACCAGCCGGATGATAAGCAGCGCCAGAGGGGTGCCATGCAGGAACAGATCAAAAATATCGATCGGCTTGACCAGCTCGCCACTCACCAGCATGACCAGCTTGCCATAAAGGTGTGGCGGCTCGGTCATAAACGGAAGATAGGGGGCCAATCCAAGAAAGATCGACATGACCACCAGCATTTGCAGCGGAATGGAGTCTATAAACTTACCGATTTTTTGCATGTCTTCCCCTCGGGTTTTCGATTTCCGCAACATGTCACCCCAATTGAAGGCAATATCAAGGGGCTTGCGGCAATTTGGCTAAAATCATATGGCTATCGCTATGGATACAAACCAATCCCTTTTTCGCATCAACTGGCTCATTAATGGCCAACTCGGCGGGTGCCCACGCCCGGACACGCCCGCCGCTTTAACCGCGTTGCGGTCCGCCAACACCGGTTTATTGATCAGCCTAACAGCCGAATGGCAGCCAGACCTCACCGCCCTCGCGCGCAACCAGATCATGTCCCTTCACGTCCCGATCCGTGACTTTACACCGCCAAGCCCGGAGCAAGCCATAGAGGTCTGCCGGGCAGTTGAAACAGCTTTGGCCCAAAATCAAACAACCATCCTGCATTGTGCCGCTGGCAAAGGCCGCACCGGCACTCTGCTTGCCGCTTATCTCATCTGGCAAGGCCTCAATCCGGATGCTGCAATCAAGAAAGCCCGAAGCGTTAATCCTGAATGGATAGAAACCCCGGGCCAAATCTCTTTTCTTGAGCAGTTTAAGCGTTAAACAGTGCTGCTCGGCGTGTTGAGTTTCCGCCAGTAACCACGCGCCACGACCGCGATCAAAACCCATACCGAGCTTCGCAGCACCATCGCGCCAATGTTTTTGGCCTCGTAGGCTCCATCAAACTGGGTCACATATATCCCGATTGCCAGAAATACCGCCAGTGTCGCGCCCGCAATCACCGCTGAAACTCGCACCGCACAAAAGTTCCACCGGAGCAGTAAAAGGCCGGCGCCGATATAGGCAAACCCTGCCAGAAAGTTAAACCACAAAACAAAACCGATGTAATTTCCGGCAGCCGCGTTCATTTCGGGGCTAAATAAGGTTGATCCTCCTGAAAACAGGGTTAATCCGCCAAATAAAATGGCAACCACTGCGAATAATGTGACCGCCATCGGGCGCGGTTTTCCAATTTTGTCCGTAGACATCCTGGCTCTATTTTGCAAAATTGTTGGTCCGGCAAATTCTCTAGTGAACGAACGCTAACTTAGTTGAGAAATTGCAATCCCTACTGCCTCTTCGGCGGCATTTTTGCAACAAGTGGCAAAAATGGAGCTGCGGCGCCGTGGCCTCGCTGCGCTCGGCGGGGCCAGCCTCTCCTGTTGCGCAAATGCCCCCACCACCGCACGCACCTGTAGCGCGTTCTTTACATTTTTGCGCTAGCTTAAATCCCGCCAGACAGGCCAACCGGCCAATTCGGGATTTCGCGTCGGGCACTGAAACACCAACGCCTGTAGCGGTTCACCAAAAAAAGGGCTTGCCGCAGGATCATACCAATTCCATCCGAC
>Ga0209121_10005500_pt1 | contig 11448 bp, 7 predicted proteins | sample Cruoilmetagenom3_FD_187292 | JGI IMG/M metagenome (GOLD analysis project Ga0209121, IMG submission 187292) | Oil polluted marine microbial communities from Coal Oil Point, Santa Barbara, California, USA - Sample 3 (SPAdes) (version 2) | ecosystem: Environmental > Aquatic > Marine > Oil seeps ...
GACCTGGGCCGCCTCAGGGTTCTGCGAGGTGTTGAAGATGGCGATGGGGCTGGGGATCATGACCGTCCCTTCTTCCGGGCAGACGTAGTCCACCGGCGAGCCCTTCGCCTTCGCTCCGCGGATCATGTAGTCGAGGACGATCCCTACCGTCAGCTCGCCAGTGGCCAACGCGTCGCGTACCTTGCCGTTGCTCGTGAGCTGCACCGCGCCGTTGTCCGCCATATCCTGATAGAAACTCGAGCCAACGTGGTCAGCCAGGGCCGCCATCGTGGCCAGAGCCGCGCCGGACTTGATCGGAGTGGCCATCCCGATCTTGCCCTCGTACGCCGGATCGAGGAGACTCTTCCAGCCGGTGGGCTTGGGCTCAACGTCCACGTTGTAGCCCACGATCATGTTGATCAGGCGTCCGGCGTAGTAGTAGCCATCGGGGTCGCGGAACTCCGCTGGCAGGGCGCCAGCCTCGGCCGGGGTGAACTGGAGCAGCACCCCCTTGTCCTTGAGTTCCTCGTAGGAGGATGGCTCCGCCACCCAGAGCAGGTCGGCGGCGATCGCTCCTGCCTCCATCTCCGCGGCCAGCTTGGCCATCACTGCGCCCGTCCCGGCGCGGAAGACATCGAGCGTGATCTCAGGGAACTTGACCTCGAAGTCCGCCTTGATCGTATCCATGATCGCCTGCGGGACGGAGGTATAGATGGTGATCTTGCCAGTCGGCGGTGGCGCGGCAGTTGGCGGCGGCACCCCCAGGATCTCGTTGATCTTGGCCTCCGCATCTGCCAGCGCCTGTTGGGGCGTCTTCTGGCCCACTACCAGGCAGGCAGAGAGCTCGTTGGCCAGGGTAGCGCAGATCTCCTGATGGTTAGGGTGCGCCACCGGCAGCCGGATGTAGTTCATCTCCTCTGCGCCGGCCATCAGGAAGGGATCCTGGCTGAGATAGGCAGCCACGTCGGGGTAGTCGGTCAGATCCTTGAGCACCAGATACATGCCGGTGGTCTCCATCAGGTTGACCGCCTGGTCCGGGCCGCTGATGAACTTCACGAACTCCCAGGCAGCATCCTGCTGCTGGCTCAGGGAGAAGATCACGATGTCCCGCTCGTCGGAGTGGGTGATGGCGTGATCCACAGGGCCGTCATCGGGGATGGGAACGGCCACCATGCCGAAGTCCATGTCCGGTGCGGCGTCCTTGATGCGGGGCACCATGAACGTGCCGGACATGAGCATCGCCCCCTGGCCCTGGTAGAAGGCATCCTTGTAGGAGGTGATATCCATAGTGGCGTAGTCGCTGTAGATGGTCTGGAGAAACTCCAGCGTCTGCAACCCTCCAGCGCTGTTAACGATGGCCTTTGAGCCGTCGTCAGCGATCATCCCCGCGCCTCCCGTGGCCGAGTAGTACAGTGGATGCCACAGAAAGTAGGGGCGGTACCACTTGTGGATGCCCGGGTAGGCAACGAAAGCCCAGCGGCCTTCGTCGGGCCGTGTGAGCGCTTCCGCGGCCTCAAGGAGCTCGCTCCAGGTGGCCGGTGGCTTGTCGGGATCCAGCCCGGCTTCTGCGAAGAGGTCCTTGTTGTAGAACAGCATCACCGGGTTGGTCCGCCAGGGCATGGCGTAGACGTGGCCACCAAAGGTCTGGATAGCTCCCTCGGGGATGCGCTTCTTGACTTCGCCCCAGTCGGCAAACTGATCCAGGGCCACCAGCGCTCCCCACTGGCCGTACTTGGCGACCTCGGTGGCGTTCATCTGGCACACGTCGGGAGGCACGCCCGCCGCCAGCGCTGCCAGGATGCCCTCCTCGGCCGTCTCGGTGGAGATGGGCACCGCCTTCACCTTGATGTTGGGATAGGCGGCCTCGAACTCCTCCACCTGCTTGGCGGCCAGATCCACGTCCATAACGTCCGGCAGGTGCCAGTAGGTGATGGTCACCGGCTCGGGCGGCGCGGCGGGCTCGGGGGTGGCCGTAACCACCTTTTCCACTTCCTTGGTGACCACTTTCTCCACCGCCACCTCTTTCTCCACCTCGACGGTCTCGATGACCTTCTTCTCGACCACCACTTCCTTCGGGACCTCGATGACCTGTGGCGTGGGAGCGGCGCAGCCCGACAGAAGAGGCAAGAACCCCACCACCAGGATCAGGCCCACAGCTAAGATCTTGTTCACTTTCATCGCTCGTCCTCCTTGTGTTTGTTTTGAAATACTTTGTTATGTCCGTTCAGTTTTGGCTCGCTGCTGTTTTTTCCTCGCTGACCACCCCCTTTCGGTGTCTTCTCAAGTAGGGGCGAACCCTTGCGGTCGCCCTTCTGGGCAGGCGCAAGGCCTGCCCCTACTTGAGCTCGAGATACAGCGTCAGGAAGCTGTACTTGGTGTCGTAGACGTAAGACTGGTCTATCCCCCACATCTTCAAGTCCTCGAAGGGTGGAATGCCGAACTCGGCCACCTGCTGTTCCGCCACGTCGCTGCTGGCGGCGTAGTCGCCCGGCTCATTCCAGGGCGCGAAGCCATCTTCCATCATGTAGCGGATGAGCAGCTTGGCCGCGTTGGGATGCGGGGCCCGGTCGGCGATGACCAGCACCGTAGGATAGGACACGCCGAAGGCCGGTTCCAGGTCATAGGCCGGCCCCCACTCGTACACCCCTGGCTCCACCTTGCGGATCTTGCTGAACGTGGTGAAGCCCACCGGTGGGTCTGTCTGGCTGACGTCGCCGACGTTGTTGCCGATCTTGGTGGTGGAGCCCAGGAACACCGGGTCGTTGTGCAGCAAGCGATACAGCCACTCCATGGCCGCGTTGGGCTCCCCAAGCAGTCCTCCAACGTCCTCTTCGAAGATCTCCAGCAGATCCCCAGAGTATTCCGTCAGTGGCTCGCCGAACTCCTTTTCGTAGGCAACCGCCATCTCATCGGGGTGCTGGAGGATGGTCTGGATCACGTTAGACTGAAGGCTGTCCTCCAGTGGATCGGGCATCAAGATCTTGCCCTTCCACTCCTCCCGGGTGAGATCCCACAAAGTGTCAATGGGGGCACCTTCGGGGTTGAGGGCCGTGTTGTAGATCGTCACGCGGCTGCTCCAGCGCTGCGTCAGCAGTGGCTCTATCTCGATCGGCTCCAGATAAGGCAGCACACTATCCGGCACGAAGTTCCACACCAGGCCCTGTGGCAGGAATTCGTTGAGAAGCAAAGGGGTTTCGCTGTTGAAGAGCACGTCAGCTTCATAGATGCCGGCCTTGTGTTCGCGCCGCAGCTTCTCCAACTGAACGTCTGAGGCCAGATCGTAGCCGACGATGTCAACGCCATACTTCTCTTTGAACTCCTCCTGCAGCTTGAAGATGCGTGAGGAGACGGAGTAGACCACCACCTGGCCCTCTTCCCTGGCAGCCGACTCTATGGCCTCCCAGTCCTGGGTCTCCGGCGCGAAGGGGCCCAGTTGCGCAGCCTCCAGCCAGGCCCGTTGCTCCGGGGTGAGTCCCCTCAGCTCCTCAGGCTCCGGCGTAGGCGTGACCAGCACCTCGACGGTCTTTTCGACTACCCTCTCAACTACCTGGGGCGTTGGCTGAGCACAGGCAGCCAGCACCAGCAGGGTGAGCAGAACAACTGGCAATACAAAGCGTTTCACGGTTCTTCCCTCCTTTCGTTAGATATGATCGAACGGTTTGCACGAAAGCCCGGTTTAACTTCTGCCGATCTCCATCACCTCCTATTCTTTCGACGTTGCTTATCCCTTGACGCTAGCGGGCGTCAGGAGTCGTCCGCTGGCTTTGTCGTACAGAGTGATGGCTGCCGGGTCTATCCTGACCCAGACAGACTGATCCATTTCCAGATCGAGTTGGCGGATCTCGCGGGCCACCAGGGCCGTGTCGTCGCGCCGGACGTGGACGAATAGCTCCGGGCCGGATGGCAGGACCGCGTACACTCGAAACTCCACGGCCCCCGCCTCCGGCTCCAGGGAGAGGCTGATATCCTCTGGCCTCACGGCAATGATCAAGTCTCCTTGAGGGAGAGCCCCTGGCGCTGGCAATTCGAAAGTGCTCATCTCCAGCCACAGTCGCTCGGCGTGCCAGGTCGCCTTCGCTGGCAGCAGGTTGATGCGCGGCATGCCCACGAACTCGGCCACGAAGAGGTTGGCCGGCCGGCGATACACCTCCATCGGCGGCGCTACCTGTTGGATCCGACCATCGCGCATCACCGCTACGCGGGTAGCCATGGTCAGGGCCTCGGTTTGATCGTGGGTGACGTAGACCGTCGTCGCGCCACTCTCGTAATGCAAGCGCTTGATCTCCGAACGCATGTCCATACGCAGGCGGGCGTCCAGATTGGAAAGTGGCTCATCCATGAAAAAGATCGGCGGCTGGGTAGCCAGCAAGCGGGCCAGCGCCACGCGCTGCTGCTGACCGCCCGACAGTTCAAACGGGTAACGCTCGCCCAGGCCTTCCATCGCCAGGTCATGCAACACGTCGTCCACACGCTGGCGTATCTCGTCCCGCGGCACCTTCTTCAGCCACAGCCCGTAGCCCACGTTGTCGTAGACCGTCATGTGCGGCCACAAGGCGTAACTCTGGAAGACCATGCCCACCTGGCGTTGCCCCGGCGACACCACATTTCCCCGTTCGGAGGCAAAGACAACTTGTTCGCCGATGAGGATCTGGCCCTCATCCGGCTCCTCCAGGCCGGCAATGCAGCGCAGCAGCGTCGTCTTTCCGCAGCCTGATGGCCCCAACAATGCCAGGAACTCCCCGGCCTCAATGGTCAGGCTCAGTTGGTCCACGGCAACGACTTTGCCGAACCGCTTGGTCAGGTTTCTTATCTCGATAGCTGCATCCATAGGCTCTTCCTCACTCCTGGGCCTGCATGGTCGCCAATTTGCCGCGCCCCAGCCGCCAGGCAATCACTTCGCCGAGCATCGTAAGCATGATCACGATCAGCACCAGAGTGTTGGCATGCTGAATGTAGTCCTCATCAACGTAGCGATAGGACATGGTCATAAGCACGCGCGTAGCCGGGGTGCTGAGGATGATGATCAGCGACAGCTCACGCATGATGGTGATGAAGGTGATCATCATGCCGGACACGACACCGGAACTGGCCAAGGGCAGCACAATGCGCCGGAAGCGCTCGATCCATGAGGCCCCCTGCAGCTCAGCCGCCTCTTCCAATTCCCGGTTGATCTGGGTGACCGCACTGGCGCCGGTGCGCGTGGTGTAAGGCAGGTTCTTGACCACCGAGACCAGCACCAGCAGGGCGAAGGTTCCATAGAGGGCTGGGATCGGGCCGCGCTGCACAGCAAACATGCTCAGATACATGGCTCCGAAGGCAATGCTGGGAATCAGGAAGGGCAGATAAGTCATCTGGTCCAGAAGACGCATCAGCCGCTGGTAGCGGCCGCGGACCACCAGATAGCCGATGAGCACGCCCGCCAGCGCGCCGATGACCGCGCCGCTGACAGCCAACCGCAGGCTGTTCCACGCGGCTTTCAGGATGCCCTCATTTCGCAGCACGCCAGGCTCGCCGTCGGGGAAGATGGTAGTATCAGTGTCACTGATCCAGAAGTAGGAGGTGAAGTTGTCCGGACCGTAGAGGCCCTCCACTAACATCACCGACTGGTAGGCTAGCAGTCCGATGGGCAGAACAATCCACGCCAGGGCGAAGAGCATGACTACGATGAAGATTGGCCAGCGCCAGCGTGCCAGCCGCACGGGGTTGGCCTTGAACCCTTTGCCGCCAATGGTCACAAACCGCGCTGAAGCGCCCAATAGACGGCTGTTCAGATAGACGGTCAGCGAAGCCAGTACGATCAGGATCAGCGCCAGGATGTAGCCATTGGAGACCAGCCCAATGGAGATGTTGGAGTAGAGCATCGTGGAGAGGGTGTAGTAGCGTACCGGCATGCCCAGCAAAGCCGGTGTCGCGAAGGCACTAACTGTCCGGCCAAAGGTCAGTACCAGGGCGGACAAGAAGGCCGGCGCCACCAGAGGGAAGGTGATTGTCCTCAGTATCGTCCAGCGCGAGGCTCCCAGAAGCTCGGCTCCTTCTTCCAGTTGTGCGTCCAGCGTGGTCAATGCCCCCGATACCACCAGGAAGGTGAAGGGGTAATAGTGCACTGCCATGGCCAGGATGATAGGAATGGAACCATAGGACGACCAGGGCGGCGGCGGGAAGCCCAACAGAGCCTCAAACACACCCGGTCGCCCGCCAACCAGGTCGCTCTTGAACACCGTGGTCCAGGCCAGGGCCAGGGCATAGGCGGGGAGCAGATAGGGAACGATCAGCAGCGTGCGCAACCAGCCTCGGCCAGGCAGATTCGTACGTGTCACCAGCCAGCCCAGCAACCCTCCGACCGTCAGGGCCAGCGCCGAAGCGCTAATACCAATAAGCAGTGTGTGGCCGAGCGGTTCCAGGAGCAGTTTCTGGGATAGCCGCCCGGTCAGGACTCGCTGCCAGTGGGCCAGGGTGAATTCGCCCGGCACCGCCTGCGGCGACAGACGCTGGTCCCCTTCTCCCCAGACCAGGGTCGTCCAGGCCAGGTTGAACAGCGGAACCAGGATCAGATAGGCCAGCACGGTGAGGAACAGGATGGCAAGGATGAACTGCGGCGAGCTAATCCGCCGCCGGGCGCGGTTGAACCACCGTGGGGCGGGCGTTGTGCCTGCAAAAACATCCATTAAAGCCATTGCGTCCCCTTTGGAGTGTATCGAAAAACTGCCGCCGCATCCATCCTCGGGTGCGTCAATCGGCCCGAGACGGGCCTATGAGCGGGGTTTTTCGACAGTCTCTTTGCGGTTGTGCTTCGTCAGCGGGCCGGCCCCGGCCTTTCAGATGCACGACCTCGTCAACGCTATCCTTCTGTAGGTGTGTCGTTTGCCTTTGATCGCTGTGGCAAAGGCCAGAACATTTTCAGGAATGGCTATACCGCCATACCCGCCGTCCCCTATCTGGTAGATGTCGGCCCCGGTCAGCTTGCCGTCCAGAGCTAGCCGGCGCACTGTGTCGGCGTCGGCGCTCTCCTGTGAGGTGCCGATGGTAACTACGGCCAGGGCTCCCAGTCGGTGGGCAGTGGTCAACGAAGCGGCAATGCTTTCGAGAGCGGCGCCCGGAACGGTGCCTGGAACGGGGAGCATCACCACGTCGGCCCCGGCAGCCACGAGTAGTTCCACCTCAGCCGTGCTGAGGAAGGACGGCCCATCCCCCTGTCCCCAGGGCATTCGTCCGGCCACCAGGACGCTCTCTGGCCCCAGCCCCTCCCGCAGCCGGCGCACGTTGGCCCGCAGCGCCTCCGGCGTGATGGCCGGGGTGCCCACCAGCGTGATGTAGGCCGCCCCCTGCTCGATGGCCCTGGCCGCCGTCTCCGGCGTCGCCCGGCGACCAGGCGGTGCGCTGATCCCATCGGCCACCACCTCCAGGCTGATCCCCACCACCCGCCCGATCAAGGCCCTCAATGCCCTTATCGTGACCCCCAATCCCATCTCCGAGAGGAAACCCCGGACAGGCCCCTCAATCTCATCCGTCGGGGCGATACGCAGTCCCGCCTCCTCCCAGGCCCTCAACCCCTCCTCCGTGGAGGGCAGGCCGGCGACGAGGGGCTTGTCCACGTCGTAGTGATTGAGGTGAACGATATCAGCACCAAAGGCAGCCGCCAGTCCGGCGTTGCTGACCCCCTCGATGAGTGGTGGGCGGAAGGCCACGATCTCCGCAGCCACGGCACGCCCTCCGGCCGACCGGATGCTTTCCAATAAGGCTCGTCCCCGCAGCGTGGCCAATTCATCAGGGCTGGCCTCAATGATCCGCCTCGCCATCGCTTAGCCTCACTCGAACTGCGGCAGGTATGCCCGGTTCGCTTCCAGGATTCGAGCCAACAACTGCTCCGCCACGCCGGCCGTGGGCACCAGCGGGTGAGCGACCAGGGCCAAGAGCGCAGCCTCGCGGGAACCGGTCACCGCCGCTTCGACCGTCAGTTCCTCGTAGGCCTTCACCGCCTGCACCAGTCCCCGCACCGCCGGGGGCATCTCGCCGATGACCAGGGGATGGGCGCCCGAGCGGTTAACCAACGCCGGCACCTCGACGACGGCCTCGTCCGGCAGGCCCTTCAATGCGCCCCGGTTGGGCACGTTCACGATGTGTTCCTCGTTCCTATCGTTGGCGATGGCACTGATCAGGGCACAGGCGGCATCCGAATACCAGGCCCCGCCGCGCTGTTCCAGCACCTTGGGCTTTTCCTTGAGGTCGGGGGCTTTGTATAGTTCCATCAGTTCCCGATCAATCTCCATCACCACTTCTGCCCTTGTACTCTCGGCCTGCTGCATCTGCCTGAGGACGCGGTCGGTGTGATAGAAGTAGCGCAGATAGCCCGAGGGGATCAAGCCCAGCGCGCTAATCAGCGTTTTGTCGAAGGGAAAGTCGAGCACAGACGACTGGCCCGGCGTCTCCGCTATCTCGGCCAGCAAGTCGGCAGTGACGTCCCGCCCGTTCAGGGAGACACGCCGGATCCAGCTCAGGTGGTTCAGCCCGAAGTAGTCCAGTCCAATGCGCTCCCCGTCCACGCCGAGGGTGCTGGCGATGCGGTTGCGCATGGTGATAGGCCCATTGCACAATCCGATGGCACGGACCTGAGAATGGCTGTTTAGCGCTTCGGTGATCAGGCCGGAGGGATTGGTGAAGTTGATCAGCCACCCGGCCGGTGAGAGGGTTTCCATCTCGTGGGCCAGGTCGAGCATGACCGGGATGGTGCGCAGGGCCATGGCGAAGCCACCGGGGCCGGTGGTCTCCTGGCCGATGATGCCGAACTCCAGGGGGATCTTCTCGTCCCTGGCTCGTCCCTCCAGCCCGCCCACCCGGATCTGGGTGACGACGAAATCGCCCCCCTCCAGGGCCGCTTGCCGCTCGGTGGTGAGGACGATTTCCGCCTCCACTCCGGCCCGTTCCACCATCCGCCGGGCCAGGCCGCCCACGATGTCCAGCCTCTCCCGGTCAATGTCCATCAGAGTGATCCGGGAGACGGGCAACTCGTCGCGTCGCTTGATAAACCCCTCGATCAGTTCCGGCGTGTAGCTGCTGCCACCGCCGATCACACCGACTTTCAATTCCGACACAAGTGCACCTCCAAGTAGTTCAGCCCTTCAGCCCCGTCAGGGCGATAGATTCGACAAAGCAACGTTGGAAGAAGAGATAAACAAGCACGACGGGCACGGTGAAGAGGGTGGCCATGGCCATAGAAGCTCCCCAGTAGTGAATGTAGGACTGAGAGAAGAAAGCCAGGCCAACCGGCATGGTCATCAATTCCGGGTACCCCATCGTGGTCACCATCGGCCAAAGGAAGTCGTTCCAGGTATCCATAAAGGTGAAAACACCTGCCGTGACGAAGACCGGCTTCGAGAGAGGCAACATGATCCGGAACAACACCCCCATCTCGGAACAGCCGTCCATGATCGCGGCATCCCGCAGATCGTTGGGGATCAGGGCGAAGAACTGGCGGAACAGGAATATGCTCAGTCCGTTGACGACGAAAGGCAAAATCAAGCCGGGATAGGTGCCCACCAGTCCCATCTGCTTGATGAGCATGAAACGGGGGATCAGGAACAGGATGGCCGGGAACATCATCGTGAACAGCGCCAGTCCGAACAGAAACTCTCGTCCGATGAACTTGAGCCGGGCGAAGGCGTAGCCGGCCAGGGCGCCGAAGAAGATCGCCAGCCCGGTCACGCTCAGAGAGACCAGGAAGCTATTGAAGGCAATGCGCAGCAGCGGCAAGCGGTCCATCACCTGGCCATAGTTCTCCAGGGTGGGTGACTGGGGGATCAGCGTGGGGGGAAAGGCAAAGATCTCCACCTGATTCTTGAAAGAAGAGCTGATCATCCACAGGTAAGGCGTGGCCGTGACCAGCACGCCCAGACCCAGGAGCAGATAGGGCAACCGCAAGGGTATGCCCCTACCTCTAGCCGCTTTCAATATTCAAACCTCCTCTCCACCACTCTCCGCTCCAGCAGGATAACGACGAGCATCAGGATGAAAAGGGCAATGCCGGCCGTGGCCGCGTAGCCCATGCGCAGATAACGAAAGCCCTGGTTGTAGATGAAATAGACGATGGAGAAGGTACGGTAGTTGGGCCCGCCCTTGGTCATCAGGTATGGCTCAGTGAACAGTTGCAGGCCGTTGATGGTGGCCACCACGATGGCCAGCAGGATGACCGGGTTGAGCAGGGGCAGGGTGATCTTGAAAAAGGCCCGCGCCGGCGTGGCCCCGTCAATCATCGCCGCCTCGTACACCTCGCGTGGGATGGTCTGCAGGCCGGCTAAGAAAATGAGGGTGAAATAGCCAATCCAGCGCCAGATGGTGGTCACGGCGATGGCCGGCATGGCCAACCCCTCACCGGACAGCCAGCGCACGGCGGGCAGCCCTAGCAGGCTCAGACCGTAGTTCAGAAGCCCTCCCTGATCGGCAAACATCCAGGCCCACACCAGGGCCACCACCACGTCGAAGGTGACGATGGGCAGAAAATAAGCCGCACGGAAGAAAGCCTGAAAGCGGAGACGCTGATTCAACATCACCGCGATGCTGAGGGGCACGATCACCACCCCTGGAAGAAAGAGGATCAGGAAATAGAGCGTATTTACCACGCTGCGCAGGAAGGTGGCATCGGTCAGCAGGTAGGCGTAGTTCTGGGTCGCCACGTAGGGTTTGTCTGGAGAGATCACCGCCCATTCGTGGAAGGAGAGGTAGCCGGCGAACAGGGCCGGATAGGCGTAGAAGAGCGCCAGGTGGCCCACAAAGGGGAGCACCAGCAGATAGGCGATCTTGTCGCTGCTCCGCCACGCCTGGCCGATTTCTTGCCCAAAAGATCGAATGCGCTGAAGCACCGCTACCCTCCCCTCTCCCCACCCCCGTTCCCCCTCCCCTCTCCCAACTTCGGGAGAGGGGAGGGGGTCAGGCGGAGGGGTGAGGACTACCGCCCCAGAATGTCGTTCACCTGGACGGCAGCCTCGTCCAGCGCCTCCTGAGCGGTAGCATCGCCCAGGCAGGCTTTCTGGAAGGCCGACGAGAAGAAGCTCAGCACCTCCCATATATGCTCACTCATGTCCATGGGCACGGTGTAGCCGATAGACTCGGCGAAAATCATCAACTCCGGGTGCTCGTCAAAGTACGCCTTGAAGGTGGCATTGCTGGTCAGATCGTCCCGCACCGGCAACTGCCCGGTGACCTTCATCAGTTCCAGCGAGGACTCGTCCTCGAGCATGAACTTGATGAACTCCCAGGCCTCGTCCGGGTGCTTCGACTGGCTGAAGATGGCCAGGTCTCGTGGGTCTCCGTAGGTGTAAGAGGGCATCGTGCCATCGGACGTGGGGATGAGAACTGCGCCAACGTCCTCCGGCTGCAACACCCCCACGTCAGCCATGACGGGATACTTCCACGAGCCGGCGAAGGTCATGGCCGCCTTGCCCGCCGAGAAGAGGTCCTCGTCCACCGCCGAGGCGG
>Ga0209121_10005502_pt1 | contig 11446 bp, 10 predicted proteins | sample Cruoilmetagenom3_FD_187292 | JGI IMG/M metagenome (GOLD analysis project Ga0209121, IMG submission 187292) | Oil polluted marine microbial communities from Coal Oil Point, Santa Barbara, California, USA - Sample 3 (SPAdes) (version 2) | ecosystem: Environmental > Aquatic > Marine > Oil seeps ...
ATTTATTGTAAACTAAACACTTACAAAAAGTAAGGAATGTCAAGGATGAAATATGCCAGCAAGTAGATATCGCTGGGTTATCTTAATCCTGTCTTACCTCTGTTGTTTGCTGGGGTTTGCTTTACCATTACAGTCTCTACCACCCATCCTCACCTTGATTATCGAGGAATTGAAATTAACCCATGCTGAGGCTGGTTTACTAATGAGTCTTTTTGCACTGCCAGCCATATTTTTAGCGATTTTAGCTGGCCTGTTTTCTGACCGCTGGGGAGCCTTCAAGACTGGTGTGATTTCTCTAATTCTTGTAATCATAGGGACGTTAATCTTTGCCGTTAGCGGTACCTTTCTTTATGCCGCTTTAGGGAGAGTCATTGCCGGGGTTGGGGCTGTAACTATTTCTATAGTGGCGGCGCAAGTGCTTTCGCAGTGGTTTAGAGGATATAAAGTAGGAACGGCAATGGGAATTTATAATACTGCAGTGCCTGTGGGTACAATCATATGCTTTACAACTTTTGGTAGGCTGGGTGAAAGTTTGGGCTGGCGAATGCCAATTTTTATTACTGTGATAACAAGTGTGGCAGTGTTAGCAGCCTTTCTGCTCCTCTATAAACCCGTTCCAAACCCGCCGCAAAAAATAAACTTTAATAAGGGGAAAAGGTCAACAGGATTGTTCTCAAGCTTGCTAAAAGTTGGGATATTGATGTGGTTGGTGGGGTTTTGCTGGATGTGGTTTAATGCGGTCGTCATTTCATTTTCGACCTTTGCACCAGACTTTCTCGTATCAAAGGGATACAGTATCGGCGCGGCTGGCTCCCTTGCCAGCTTACCTATGTGGGGAGCATTAGGGATAAGCCCAATAATTGGTCGCTTAGTGGATAAGGTCGACAATGAGGATCTTTTCATCGGAGTGGGTGGAGTAATTATAGCGGCCGCAATCTATCTTGTTACCAGGTCAACCGATTTCCTCCTCCCAATGATTATTATAGCGGTGGCAGGGGCATTTATCCCAGCTCCAGTCTACTCTTTTACATCAAAGATTTTGGAACCTGAGAATTTAGGATTAGGCTTTGGCATCCTCTCCACGGTCAGCAGCATAGGAATGTTTTTCGGCCCATACATAGCTGGTCTAGTCAGAGATAAAACAGGCTCATACGAAACAAGTTTTATCTTTTTATCCATCTTAGCCTTGCTAATAACAATAACAGCCCTCATACTAAGAATCAGGATGAGAAGAGATTAGATTACTGGTAATATGATAATTATCTGTCGTTCGCCTATGACTCCCGCCAACTTCGTCAACCCGGTGCTTGCGCATTCACTTAATTGACAAAACTGGACAAAAAGGCAGATAGTAAGTATCATCGCAGGGCACTATGATAGTAGAGATGAGAAAGGGTACCACTTCAGAGGAGATAGATGAGGTGGTACAGCGGGCCAAATCACTAGGACTGAGCATCCAGCTAAACCTGGGCACCGACAAAACAGTGGTGGCCATACTGGGAAGCGACACGGGAAAACTATCTATAGACACCTTCGCCGTGCTCCCTGGAGTGGAGAGTGTATCCCGGATTATGAAACCTTACAAGCTTGCCGCCCGGGAATTCAAGGCAGAAGATAGCCTCGTTTCCATTAATGGAATCGAAATTGGGGGCAAGCGTATCGTGGTCATGGCAGGGCCCTGTGCCGTGGAGAGTGAAGAGCAGCTTATGGAAGCGGCCAAGGCTGTAAAGAAATCCGGGGCCTGTATCGTGCGTGGTGGCGCCTTCAAACCACGTACTTCCCCCTTCAGCTTCCATGGTCTGGAGAAGGCTGGCCTGGAGTTATTGGCGCGAGCCAGGGAACAGTTCAGCATGCCTGTGGTCACCGAAGTGGTAGACACCCAGGATATCAGACAGATATCCAAGTATGTTGATATCCTTCAAGTTGGGGCCCGAAATATGCAAAACTTTGCCCTGTTAACTCAGATAGGCAAAAGCAACTGCCCCGTCATCCTGAAGCGAGGACTATCATCCACTGTTGCTGAATGGCTCACAGCAGCTGACTATCTGCTGGCGGAGGGTAACAGCCAGGTCATTCTGTGCGAGAGAGGTATCAGGACCTTTGAGAACAGCATCCGCTTTTCCCTTGATATCAGTTCTATACCCGTGGTGAAGAAATCCAGCCACCTGCCTTTAATCGTCGATCCCAGTCATGCTGCCGGCCACTACTCCCTTGTTCCCGCTATAGCTAAGGCAGCTGTGGCTGCTGGTGCTGATGGTTTACTCATCGAAGTTCACCCCAACCCCAAGGAAGCCTTAGTAGACGGGCTTCAGTCACTCACTCCATCAGACTTCGCCAGGTTGATGAAAGAACTCAGGCCAATTGCCAAATCTGTGGGCAGATATATCTAGTTAAGCATAGGCTACCACAACAGCGGACTTCGTCACCCTTGATTGACAGAATTTGGCTTATTCAAGCCCTTCATTGGTAAGAAAAGAATCTATTTCTCCAAAATGAGCTTGATCTATCTACTACATCCTTGATCAATAAGGGCAAAATTAGGCTATACTTTGATAAACCTTGAGATAGATTATCATGAATATAAAGGAAGATGCTTTAAGAATTATTGATGAAGCCATCGAGGCAGTTTATCCTGAAAAAGCAGTTAAAAAAGCATTAGAAAATTTCGAAAACGAAGGAGGAATAAAAGTCGTAGCTATAGGAAAAGCTGCCTGGAGAATGGCAGAGGCTGCAAGGCAAAGTCTAAAAGATCACATTTCCGAGGGTATCGTCATAACGAAGTATGGTTATTCAATGGGAGACATCGAAGGGTTTGAAATATTTGAAGCCGGTCATCCAACGCCAGATAAAAACAGTATTATGGCAACAAAGAGAGCGCTAGATATCGCAAAAAACCTCAAAGAAAGGGACCTTCTACTCTTTCTAGTCTCTGGCGGTGGATCTTCCCTTTTTGAACTCCCTGCCGAGAATGTTGAACTTGAGGATTTAATAAATATAACTGACCAGTTTTTAAAGTCTGGAGCAGCAATTTCAGAGATAAACACAGTAAGAAAACACCTTTCCCAAGTTAAGGGAGGACGTTTTGCTGAAATTGTCAAACCCGCTAAGATCTTTTCCCTCATCTTATCTGATGTTCTTGGTGATAGACTAGATACCATCGCCTCAGGCCCCACTTATCCTGATTGTACAACTTCCCAAGATGCCCTGAGCGTAATTAAAAAGTATGACATACAGCTTCCCTCCAGAGTTTTGAATGCTTTGAAAAAAGAGACACCAAAATCGCTGGAAAATGTGAAAACAAGGATAATTGGCAGCATTTTTATATCCTGCGAAGCCGCTAGAAGAGTTGCTGAAAAACTCGGGTACAATTCAATGATACTGACAATAACCCTAGACTGTGAAGCACGTGAAGCAGGAGCTTTTCTAAGTGCTATTGCACGTGGAATCGTCTCCCAAGAGCAACCCATGGAAAAACCCTGCGCCATAATTTTGGGAGGGGAAACCACTGTCCAGGTGAAAGGGAAGGGGTTGGGTGGAAGAAATCAAGAGCTAGCTCTTTCTGCTGCTCGCGGCATAGAGGGATTAGATAATGTTGTGATAGCTTCCGTTGCCACAGATGGTACAGATGGCCCTACCGATGCAGCTGGAGGAATTGTGGATGGGGGAACAATGATACGCCTGAGAGAAAAAGGTATTGCTGTGGAAGAAGTGCTAAACAATAACGATTCCTATCATGCACTTGAAGCATCTGGAGATCTATTAAAGACGGGGCCAACAGGAACCAATGTCAGTGACTTAATTATACTTCTGTGCCAGTAATCAAAGATTCACTCATACTGCTTGGGAACTGCGCAAATAAAGAGCATGGGCTCGCTTGACGATTTATTCTTATATTGGTGTTTTTCACCAGGGAGAATCAGAGTGAAATCGCCTTTTTTGACCTCACGATCCTCACCGTTTTCCGTAACTACAGCGCCTTTGCCTTCAATTATGTAGTTTAGGTGTTCAAAGGGGTGTTTGTGAAAGGGAGTGTGGCCACCAGGCTCAAGAGTAAATACGCGAAAGGAAAATGCTGGCGCACCATCACTTCTTGACAAGGGAACCTGTTTATAGGCATTTTTTGCGCCTTCCATGTCCACTTTTACCTTTTCAACTTCATCCAGATTCGTTATTTTCATATAAGAACCTCCTTAACACAATGGAATATATACTTCCAAAAACATCAATTGCTACGATATAAATTTCTCTATTCGTTCCATCGCCTCTGCAATACGCTCGGCAGGCAGTGCATTGGAGATACGCACATATCCTTCACCACTCTTTCCATAAGTGGAACCAGGTATCATCCACACATTTTCCTTTTCAAGAAGTTGCAAAGAGAACTCCTCTGATTTATAGCCTTTCGGAATCTCACCCCAGCAATAGAAAGTAGCTCTGGGATTCATCATATCAAGCCCCATCTTTCTCCAAGCCCTGACCACCACATCCCGCCTCTCAGCAAGCATCTTGTTCTTTTCCTCCATCCAATCAACAGGCCCTGTCAGTGCAGCGATGGTTGCCACCTGCAGGGGATAGTATAGTCCTCGATCTGCCTGGGATTTAATTTTCACCATGCCAGCGATAATTTTTTTATTCCCCAGAAGCATTCCTACCCTCCATCCACAGCTATTGAAGGATTTAGACATGGTATTGATTTCAACCCCCACCTCTTTGGCCCCGGGGAATTTAAGAAAGCTGGGTGGTTTATACCCATCGAAACAGATATCCATGTACGGATTGTCGCTTATCACCCACACATCGAATTCCTTTGCCCATTCGATGAGCCTCACGAAAAAATCGTCATCAGCAGTAGCCGTGGTCGGGTTATTGGGAAGATTGATCCAGATCATCTTTGCTTTTTTAGCTATGTCAGCCGGTATCGCATTGAGATCGGGAAGAAAGTTGTTTTCTTTCAGCAAGGGATAGGATTCCACCACACCCCCAGCAATTTTTGCCCCTGCTTCGTAAGAAGGATAAGCCGGATCAGAGATCAGCACTAAATCCCCAGGATCCAGAAGACAGTTATGCATTTGAAAAAGCATTTCAGCAGCACCCAGGCAGTAGATAATCTCCGTTTCCGAATCCACATCTACTCCCTGACGATGCTTGTACCAATCAGCGATGGCATCATAAAATGGTTTTATCGGGTAAGCGGATGGATAGTGATGGTTTCTCGGATTTGACACCGCTTCGATGAGAGCTTTCAATTGACGCTCTGGCGGAGTTACATCTGGGTCGCCTAGACCAAGGTTTATCACATCCCTCCCCTCGGCTTTCATGCGTGCTATCTTTTGATTCATTGCTGGACCAAGGTAAGCTTTGAAATTACTCAGTTTATTTGCAAGTTTCATGATTTACCTCCTACATGCAGAGCTGCATTACTATAATCAGGAAGGCTACATTGGTCTTTAAATTTACATTATAGCAGATAACTATTATGACTACATTTTTAATGGGAATATTAAGCCAAACTGACATAAAACCAAATTAACAAAAAACACGAAACTACCCTTGACAAACTCGCATAGTTATGCTAATTTAATAATGTCCCAAGTAACCAAGCAGAAATTTGGTGGATGGGTAGCCAGAACGAGTAGGCGGAAGCTGAAAGGCGCTGGGAGGAAAGAACCAGTGCAAGGTAAGTGGAAACTGAAAGTAAGGTGAGGAGATACCAAGGGAGAAGCAAGGTTACTTGGGGCAGTTTTTTTATGCCAGTCGCTGTGGTGAATCGAAAGGTTCTTGCAGCTCAAGTTATGAAGATATTACCCCGGCATTTCCAGGCAACTTGGTGAATAATTCAACCTACCCGTGTCATTATACTCATTAAAGGTCTAGCATGAAGCTTGGCTCCATCAATACCATTATGACCGATGTCTTAATTATTGGCGGAGGCGGGGCAGGACTCAGGGCTGCTATCGAGGCTAAATCGCACGGTGTGGATGTGCTCATGGTTTCTCAGTCCCGAGTCGGCTACGGGAGTAATACTACCATCTCAGGAGCAGCTTTTGCTGCCATCCTCAGCCAACCATGGAAGGGTCAGAACCCCTTGGACTCCTGCGAACAGCACTTACGGGATACCATCACCAATGGCTATTTTATCAACGACCAAGCACTGGCTGAAATAATGGTTCGCGGTGCCGAGCAGCAGGTCAAGGACCTGTATCGTTTCGGGGTTAGATATACCACCACCGAGGCATCACCCTGGATATCTCTATCCATGGCCCCGGGGCATAGTCACAGCAGACTGGTCTATGGACAGCATTCATCTGGTACCGATTTCACTTTTCCCTTGCGCCAGTATGCCTTGAGTCAAGGAGTCAAATTTGCGGAGGGTGTTCTGATAACTAAATTATTGAAGCAAGGAAACAGTGTGGTCGGGGCACTGGGCATCAGTAGACAGGGACAAGTCCTCGTGTTCGCTGCATCATCGATTATTTTAGCCAGCGGGGGTTTGGGGCAGGTATATTTGCGTACCGATAATGCCGCTGGGACCACAGGAGACGGCTATGCTCTTGCTTATGAAGCCGGGGCAGTCCTCCAGGACATGGAATTCGTTCAGTTTTACCCTACCAGTCTGGGTTCAGGAACACCAGCTCCATTTTACGAATGCTTCTTCTTCGAAACTGGAGGCAGGCTTCTGAACTGGAATGGTGAGGACATAGCGAGGAAACACGGCCTTACCGACCCCATGCTGCTCACCAGAGACTGCCTCTCCCTGGCTATAGCCAGAGAAATTGCCAGCGGCCTCGGTTTCGAAGATAAAGTAGTCCTCGACCTGTCAGGTATCCCAGAAGAGAAGATAGAGAAGTTACAACCCATTCTGCCCAAAGGATACTCTCGCGGAGAGCCTCACTTTTTGGTGGCGCCAACTGCCCACTTCCACATAGGAGGAGTGAAGATAAATGAAAAAGCGGAGACCTCCCTCTCCAGTCTTTACGCAGCCGGCGAAGTTTGCGCCGGCATACACGGAGCCAACCGCCTCTCAGGGAATGCTCTCACTGAAGTGTGGGTCTTCGGCACTATCGCTGGACGGGAGGCAGCGGCGAGGGCAAAAGAGGATAAAAAAGAGGTGAGATTCACAGAAGAAATAGCCACCGAGATAGAAAGGCTGCACAAGTTGCTCCCGAGACAGGATGGAGAACAGGCTGAGCCACTGCGCCAGTCCCTCAAAGAGACTATGTGGTACAAGGCAGGGATCATACGAAGTGCTAAGGGTCTGAAGGAAGCTCTGAAGGAAATAGCGGACCTCAAGGAACGCTATCGCCACATATCTGTGACTGATAGACGGGAGCTACGGCTTGCCATGAGATTGGGCAACATGCTGACGGCTTCCAAGATGATATGCCGCACGGCTCTTTTGCGCAGTGAAAGCCGAGGCGCACACTACCGTCAAGACTTTCCTGAGCAGAATAATAAAGATTGGCTGTGCAATATACTCCTTGTCAAAAAAGACGGGCATATGGCGTTGAGTACCAAGCCAGTGGAGTTCACCAAGCTCGCGCACAGAGGTATTGACAACCACATGCCTTGTGTGTATCATCAGTGCCAAGAATGAGGGGGATGAAGGCCACCTCATTGCGAGTTAAAATAGGAAATCCCAACTAAACAAGGAGGTTATTATTATGGAAAGCCAACTAAAGCTTTACGATGAGATTATGCAGATGAATGACGAGTTTGAAAAAGCACTGCCAGATTTGACAACTGCCCAAAATGCTGTCAGCGATGAAGTGTATAAGGATGGGGCACTCAGTCGCAAAATCAAGTGGTTAATAGGTCTGGGCATAGCGATCAGAGCCGGGTGTGTCACCTGCATTCTAGCGCGAACCAAGCGAGCAGTAGAATCCGGGGCCACCAGAGATGAAATCCTGGAAACGTGCTCTGTGGCTGTAGCCATGGGCGGTACTATCTGCACCAGTGAATCATTAAGGGTGATTAAGCTCCTGGATGAGATGGGGGTGCACTAGCTGAGTCAGTTCTACAATCAAGGAAAGCCGAACTCGCCAAGCCTCATACTTACAAGTTTTGGCGTTGTTGCAGTTCCCAGAACAAGACAGTATGAACGAGTCCTCTGACCAAAGCCAGGAAGTCAACTCAGTCCACTATGAGTTAGCTATCAGGACAGAGGAGGCAAACCTGGGAACTAAAAAAATATTGTCACGGAAGGAGAAAAAGCTGGATGTGAATATCCCAGCAGGAGTGACAACAGGTAGCATGGTAAAACTAACCAATGCCCTGCAGTTAACCGACGGTCATCCTGGAGACATTCTGATTCAAATCAAGGTCAAAGAGGAGAAAACAGCAACAGGGGTCATTGAGGTCAATGACGGCAACTTCGAAGTCGAGGTATTAAAATCAAGCTCGCCCGTCGTGGTGGACTTTTGGGCACCCTGGTGCGGCCCATGCCGTATGATTGCTCCTATAACAAAAAAACTAGCAGAGGAGTATCAGGGCCAGCTCAAATTCTGTAAGCTGAATGTAGATGAGAACCGCCGGGCATCTGAGAAATACCAAGTCTTGAGCATACCAATGTTGCTGTTCTTCAAGAATGGCAAGGTAATTGATCAAAGCCTTGGCGCAGTTTCCGAGTCTGTGCTCAGGTCAAAAGCGGAAGCGCTGCTCGGGCATTGAGGAGCTCTTCAACCTAATTCTGACTGTCTAAAAACCTGGCTAGCTCATCCCGCTCAAACTGGGGTAAATCCCGCGTCCCTGTACTAGTGTGCATCTTGATTCCTTCCTCAGCATCCACCACCTTGCCTATAGCGACGGCATTGATTCCAATCTTTCGCAGCGCTTCCAGTAGAATGGAAGTCTCAGAGTGGGACAGCGTGATAACAAGAGCCCCAGATGCCAGTAAACCAAGAGAGTCAAGGCCAAGCCCATCACAAATATCCTTGCATTCGGTGAAAATAGGGATTTTCTCTTGCTCCACCAAAATACCAACCTTGGCTGCAGAGGCTATTTCCCAAAGCCCTGTGGATAGCCCTCCCTCGGTAGGATCATGCATAGAGTGCACGGTCACCATTGAGCATGCAGTCAGCGCCTCTTTAACCACGCTGATTCCAGGAGAAAAGAGATAGTCTGCCGCCCTCAGGATCAAATCTTTGCTCAATCCAGAAGAAAGAAGGTAATGCTCTGCCTCCCGTGCTAGAACAGCCGTTCCTTCAATAGCAATCCCCTTCGTCAGTACGATGTCATCACCCAGTTCGGCTCCAGATGTAGTTATCAGTGATTTTTCGTCACTTTCCGCAAGCATGCCGCCAATGACTACAGGACGCTTTAAATCGCGGGTTATCTCAGTATGCCCCCCAACAAGAGTTATACACAGGGATTTACATGCAGAGAGAATCTGGTCGAATATCTTCTCCGCGTCCTGGTTGGTCGATTTTTCAGGCAGGAGTATCGTTGCCAGAAACCAGCGAGGCTTTGCTCCCATGGTAGCAATATCATTGGCGTTAACATGAACTGCATACCAGCCGATGAGGTCGGCTGCAAAGGTCACCGGGTCTGTCTTAGCCACCAGAAATTTGCGGCCAAGTCTTATCACCGCAGCATCTTCACCAATCTTGGGACCGAGAACCACCTGTTCATCTTCTATTTCAATCCTGTCCAGGAAGCTTTTAAGTGTTGCAGCTGGTAACTTGCCGATGCGTAATGAGTTCACTTCATTAAGATAATAACTTGGCTATTGTTCAACAATATGTTTGCAACGTTTCCTTATTATACTGCATATTTTAGGCTGTTAGACATATTGACAGCCAGCAAGCAATGATTCTAACATAGCTACAGTGATCACATAATGAGCTTGAAAAGGCGTGAGCGATTACTTTTAATAAAAATACAGGGACAAGGTGGAAATAATGGTTGAAAGTACTTCAGAACAACAAATACGCCAGGTATTGGAAGAGGCTAGGCATCCCGAAATCAACAGCACGCTAGCTAACCTGGGAATGCTCAAAGACATACTTGTCGAGAGTAACAAAGTTAGCTTCACTCTGGCACTCCCTGTTATGGGAATACCAACCCAGGTCAAGGACTACCTCATAAATAGCTTGCGCCAAGCGTTAGCTAATATAGATACGAGCCTGGAGGTCAAGATAAACGTAGCGGAGATGAGCTCTGGAGAACGCATTAAATTCTTTACCATGGCCAGAGAAGGGTGGATAGATTAAGATAACCGGGTGCAGATTGCTCTGTTGAAGAGTATTCATTCCTTTACTTCAAAATTATACAAACACAAAGAGTAGCTTAGGAGCCTCTGCTTGCTGACTTCCCATAATAGCGTATATGCCTGCATGACAAACAAAAAGAGGTAGGCTAATTTAGCCTGCCTCTTTAGATTTCCTTGGTAGCGGGGGTTGGATTTGAACCAACGACCTCCGGGTTATGAGCCCGACGAGCTTCCACTGCTCTACCCCGCGATAACAATACATATATAGGTTTTGTGGCCAAACTGATATGGGTCAAGACCTCGGCCATTAGTACGGCTTAGCTCAACGGATTACTCCGCTTACACATGCCGCCTATCAAGCAAGTCGTCTACTTGCGGCCTTACCCGGTTAAACCGGTGGGAGATTTCATCTTGGGGTGGGCTTCGCACTTAGATGCTTTCAGCGCTTATCCCATCCAGACATAGCTACCCAGCGTTGCCCCTGGCGGAACAACTGGCACACCAGAGGTCCGTCCCTCCCAATCCTCTCGTACTAGGGAGAGCTCCCCTCAAATCTCCAGCGCCCACGATGGATAGAGACCAACCTGTCTCACGACGGTTTGAACCCAGCTCACGTACCGCTTTAATGGGCGAACAGCCCAACCCTTGGGACCAACTACAGCCCCAGGATGCGATGAGCCGACATCGAGGTGCCAAACCTTGCCGTCGATGTGAACTCTTGGGCAAGATAAGCCTGTTATCCCTAGCGTAGCTTTTGTCCGATAAGCCACGGCTCTTCCACACAAAGCCGTAGGATCACTTTGCCCGACTTTCGTCTCTGCTCGACTTGTAGGTCTCGCAGTCAAGCTCCCTTATGCCAATACACTCCACGCACGATTTCCATCCGTGCTGAGGGAACCTTTGGACGCCTCCGTTACCTTTTAGGAGGCAACCGCCCCAGTCAAACTACCCACCAGACATTGTCCCCTCCTACGGAGGGTTAGAACCAAAACTGAACAAGAGTGGTATTTCACCGTTGACTCCACCGAAGCTGACGCCCCAGCTTCCCAGTCTCCCACCTATCCTACACATGCTCAGCCTAAGTTCAATGCCAAGCTATAGTAAAGCTGCTAGGGTCTTTTTGTCCAATCGCGGGTAGAAGGCATCTTCACCCCCATTGCAATTTCACCGAGTCCCTCGTTGAGACAGCGCCCAGGTCGTTACACCTTTCGTGCAGGTCGGAACTTACCCGACAAGGGA
>Ga0209121_10005504_pt1 | contig 11444 bp, 9 predicted proteins | sample Cruoilmetagenom3_FD_187292 | JGI IMG/M metagenome (GOLD analysis project Ga0209121, IMG submission 187292) | Oil polluted marine microbial communities from Coal Oil Point, Santa Barbara, California, USA - Sample 3 (SPAdes) (version 2) | ecosystem: Environmental > Aquatic > Marine > Oil seeps ...
AGGCAAAAGCTGAGTTTCCTTCTCTTCACGCCACTTCACTTCTATACTCTGGTTTTTTAGAGTGCGCGGGCTAAGGGTCAATCGCAGTGGGATTCCCAACAGGTCAGCGTCATTAAATTTAACTCCTGGAGACTCTTTACGGTCATCGAAGAGCACTTCCACTCCCTCTTTTTCTAATGCCTGATACACTTCGTCAGCAGCAGCGGCGACCTTAGAGTTATCTAAAAGCAGAGGGCAAAGATAAACTTGATAGGGAGCAACAGATAGCGGCCAAATAATCCCCTTATCATCGTGACTCTGTTCTACTATGGCTGCTAACAGTCGCCCTAACCCGATGCCATAGCTGCCCATAATGGTAGGACGAGATACTCCCTCCCGATCCAGAAAAAACGCCTGCATTTTTTCGCTGATAAAAGTGCCCAATTTAAATATATGCCCTACCTCAATACCACGATCAGCAGACAGCTCGCTGCCACATACAGGACAGTTATCTCCAGCGGAAGTCAAAGCAATATCAGCCATAAGGTTAACCTGGAAATCTCTAGGGTAATTAGCATTCCTAAAGTGATATCCTGGTTTATTGGCCCCAGCTATGAAGTTAGAGCCTAAAGTTATAGAATCATCAGCAATAATTTTGACACCTTGTAGGCCTATGGGTGAAGCAAAACCGACTACTATACCTGCCTCACTAACCTCACCCTCTACAGCCAAACGAAGCTCGGAGCATTCCAATATATTCTTCAACTTTGTTTCGTTCACCTCCAGGTCACCTCGAATGACAACGAAGACAAATTCACCATCAGCAGAATAAAACACAGCTTTAAGCGTTTGACTCATCGGTACACCAACAAAACCAGCCACCTCCTCTATAGTTTTCGCTCCTGGTGTAGCTATTTCCTCTAAAGGAAGTGGGGCTTCACTATTTGCCTTTGACTTAACGCTTTGAGCCTTTTCAGCGTTAGCTGCGTAACCACATTCAGGACAATAAATAACTTCATCCTCACCAGCCTGTGTGATAACCATAAACTCGTGGGAATCCTTGCCACCTATAGCGCCACTATCGGCTTCCACCATCAAGGCAGGTAGCCTAAGGCGACTATAGATATTCTTGTAAGCCTGAGCCATCTTCTTATAGCTTTCATCAAGCCCAGCCTCATCAACATCAAAGCTGTAAAGGTCCTTCATAATGAATTCACGCACTCGTAATAGTCCACTACGAGGTCGAGGCTCATCCCTAAGCTTGGTCTGTATTTGATACAGAAGCAAAGGTAAATCACGATAGCTCTGCACATACCTGCGAGCAAGGTCGGCAATAACTTCTTCATGAGTGGGCCCCAGAGCTAACTTATGTTCCTTACGGTCAGCTAAAGTAAACAGAGATTTACCAAAAGAAACACAGCGCCCCGATTGTTGCCATAACTCAAAGGGCTGAAGCACTGGTAGCCTTAATTCCTGCCCTCCAGCCTTGTGCATCTCCTCCCTAATTATTCGCTCTATATTCTTGAGCACCCGCCAACCCAAGGGCAAATAAGAATAAACGCCAGCGGCTACCTGGGCAATCATACCAGCCCTCACTAACAACTGGTGGTTTATGCTCTCTGCCTCTGCAGGTGCCTGCCGTAAGGTCTTGCCAAAAAGATTAGAATAACGCATCATTATCACATCCTTACTCTTCCCCATTAGGGAAAGCAGAATTAATTTCTGTCATTAAGGCCTCCAATAGATTTTCCTCAACTGCAGTTTTTACCACCTTCCCTTTTTTAAATATAGCACCTTTACCCTTGCCCCCAGCAATACCCACATCAGCATCCCTAGCCTCCCCAGGCCCATTGACCACACAACCCATAACTGCCACTTTAATAGGTTTGTTTATCTTTTCAAGCTCCTTATTTACAGCTTCAGCCAGAGCAACAACATCAATTTCAGCCCGACCACAGGAAGGACAGCTTACCAGTGTAGGGCCGTATTTACGAAGGCCAAGGCTCTTCAAAATTTCGTAAGCAGCACTAATCTCTTCACACGGATGGGCACTAAGTGAAACGCGTATGGTATCACCAATTCCCTGATAAAGAAGTACACCGATGCCTACGGCACTCCTTATAGCCCCAGCCCTGGGAAGCCCAGCCTCAGTGATTCCCAGGTGCAAAGGATAGGGTATTTTGTCAGCTATCATTTGGTAAGCTTTTATAGTGGCAGGCACATCGAAAGCTTTGAGAGAAACCTTAATCAAATTGAAATCCAGATTCTCCATAACCTGTATCTGCTCCAAGGCTATATCAACCATCCGCTCAGCTAAAGTAGCATCGGGCTCAAAATTAGCAGGCAGGCTACCAGCATTCACCCCAATGCGAATTGGTATCCCTCTTTCTTTAGCTGCAACCAACACCATAGCGATTTGCTCTCTATCGCTAATATTACCAGGGTTAAGGCGAAGACCATCGGCACCAGCTTTCAGTGCAGCTAAAGCCAAATGGTAATCAAAATGTATATCAGCAACAAGGGGCAAAGAGACACTCTTCTTTATCACTGAAATGCTTTCAGCAGCTTCCTCATCCGGGACTGCCAGGCGCACTATTTCGCAACCACAATCTTCCAGTTGCTTAATTTGATTTACTGTAGCTAGAACATCACGGGTATCAGTTTTAGTCATAGATTGCACAGCAATTGGGGCACCACCACCAACCGTCACCTTGCCAATCTCTAGCGGTATAGAAATTCTACGCATCATAATCCAAAACTCCCGCCTTCGATTAGGCGCAGGATGTCGTTAAATGTTATCAGAACCATGAGTGCAATTAAAAGAGCAGTACCTATAGTGTACGCCAGGTGCATTGCACCAGGAGAGAGACGTTTCCCACGTCTAGCCCCCTCAATAATTGCCACAAGCATCCCTCCTCCATCCAGAGGTGGAATAGGGAAGAAATTAAATAAACCAATCCCTAAACTAATGATACCAGCCATAAAAAGCATATTGCTGTAGCCAAAGGACTTTACCGCTTCTATAGTCAACTGACCAGCACCTACCGGCCCTACCAGTGCCTTGCCAGGATCCCCTTTAATTACTGGGATAGAGTCTATTATCATCTCAGGCATATGGATGATAAAGCCACCTCCCAAGCAGGTTGCTTTCCATACGGAAAGCCGCTCCTGCTCAATATTAATTCCATCTACCCAGTGCGACCTCAAACCTAACAGGGCAGCTTGCTCCACTCCGCTTACATTAGGAATAGTAACTAAAATATTCTCCTGCCCCCTGAGCAAAAGCAATTGTATTTCCTCTCCCTCTTCAACAGAAGCCAGTGCATTAGACATGCTTTCAGGATTATATACGGGGTGTCCATTAATACCCAGGATGCTATCTCCAGGCACAATACCTGCCTCATACGCTGGTGAGCCCTCATCTACCTGGCTTACTACATTCCAGCACAGAATAATACCAATTGCCTGCCGCCCTAACGAAGGGTCAAATCTCGGTTCCAAACTAGTTGATTCCTGACTTCCATCCCTCTGCAGAAGTAAAGTTATTTCCTCGCCTTCTCTGCTCGAATTAACCATACTTTGCACATCTCCCCAACTGCCGACAAGATTACCATTCACCTCCAGAATTATATCTCCAGGCTCTATGCCTGCTTCCTCTGACGGCGAGCCATCCATTACCGAATGCACCATCACCCCATTAGCGACTATCACACTTGCAGGCAACATAAAGAAGGCACTAAGTAATATAAAAGCTAGAAAAATGTTAGCTACCGGACCTGCTGCATAGACTGCTAACCTGCTCAATGGACCTTTGCTAGCCAGGCTACCAAGTACTGTAGGGTCATCCTCCCCAACGCTCTTGACGAAAGCCCCTATGGGTATAGCATTGATGGAATATAACGTCTCCCCTCGCTTAATGCCGAGAAGTCGTGGGGGAAGGCCCATGCCAAACTCTTCTATTCTTACCCCTAGACGCTTAGCAATGACTAAATGCCCCAGCTCATGGAGAGAAATTACAACGGACAGCATTACAATAAAAAGAATAATAACTATAGCAATGTTCATTTCTTAGTTTACCTCACTAATCACCCTCACCTAACCTCTCCCTTGAAGGGAGAGGAATAAAGTGAGGGCGACGGACGCAAAGATGCTTGACATACTCCCTCGCCCAGACGTCAGCCTGTCGAATCTCATCCAGAGTAGGCTTAGTTATGCCCTGGTGCTTCTCTAATGCATCTTCTACCAATGAGGCGATATCGAGAAAACCGATTTGGTGAGAGAGAAAAAACCCCACAGCAACCTCATCGGCAGCACAAAGCACCGCAGGGTAAGTCCCTCCTCGCCTACCGGCATGCAGCGCCAGCCTAAGGCAAGGAAACCTGCTTAAATCTACTGCCTCAAAGTTTAAATATTGAATTTTGCTTAAATTAAGGCGTGGCAGCTCTGAATTAGGCAATCGCTCAGGATAACAAAGGGCATATTGGATAGGCAAACGCATATCAGGGAAACTGAGTTGCGCCTTTACTGAACCATCCACAAACTCTACCATAGAGTGAACGATACTCTGTGGATGGATTAATATCTCAATGCTTTCAAAAGGAATATCAAAAAGCCAATGAGCTTCGATGACTTCCAGCCCTTTGTTCATAAGCGTTGCCGAATCAATAGTAATTTTCCTGCCCATCTCCCATGTAGGATGGGAAAGGGCTTGCTCAGTTGTTACTTCACCTAACTGCAATTGGGAATAGCGATAAAACGGCCCGCCAGAAGCAGTTAAAAGAATCCTCTGCGGTTTACTTTCCTCACCCCTGAGGCATTGCCAGATAGCACTATGCTCACTATCAATAGGCAGTATTTGGGCTTGATGGCGCTTGGCTTCCATGGTGACGATTTCTCCCGCCATTACCAATAACTCCTTGTTAGCTAAAGCAACTGTTTTACCAGCTCTCAAAGCTGCTAAGGCAGGTCCCAATCCTGCTTTGCCTGAAGTCGCTATGACAACTATATCAGCTTCTGGATGGTTGGCTATCTGCTCCATAGACACGAATTCCCCTTTACAGGTAAAGTCAGGCTCAATTGAACAATAAAACATCACAGGTTTAAATTCCCTGATTTGCTTTTCCAGAAGCCTGAGGTTTTCCCCTCCAGCCAGGCCTATTACCTGAAACCTGTTGGAAAGAACACGAATGATTTCTAGAACTTGCCGCCCTACAGAACCTGTCGAACCTAATATAGCTATTTTCTTTATACCATCATCCATAGGTAGTAGTATACCACGGCTCCAACAAAGATAAAGCTGTCGAACCGGTCAAGAACACCACCATGACCTGGTAGTAAATTACCTGAATCCTTCACTCCCATATCACGCTTAAGCAGGGATTCTACCAGATCACCAAGCTGGGCAAAGACGCTAATCAGGCAGCCAAGGAGTGCTACCTGCCAGTATTCAAGTTGTGAAGAAGAAAAAAGAATAGGAATCCTGGATATCGCTATAGCAACTACAACAGCACTTAATAGACCAGCCAGCGCTCCCTCCCAGGTCTTGCCTGGGCTTATAACAGACGCTAAGCGATGTTTGCCCCATGCTCTACCTGCGAAAAAGGCACCCGTGTCATTGGCAAAAATGGCAAACATAGCAAGGTAAATCCAACCTCTTCCATCCTCTAAAATGCCCAGATTAACCCAATAGCTGAGCATCCATCCTATATAAAGCACACCAGCTACCATCCAAGACCAACCATGAAAGGCTCTTTCCCTTGGTGAGTGAAACAATAGCCAGACTAAAGAAATTACCACAGCAGCCACCATAACCACAGGTAATATATTCGTGCTTTTGAAGTGGGGACTCAAAGCAAGTGCTAGCGCCCATACCAGGCCCAAATAAGTTAAAAGATACCTTCTATCGAATTCAGAAGCCAGGTAGAAAAATTCCAAGGTGCCTGTTACCACAACGGCAGCTATCAGAAGACTAAACCATGGGTCCCCAAACCAAACGAGTACAATACAGATAGGCACAACTATAGTAGCTGTGATAACTCTTTGTTTAAGCATTGGCCTATTGTAGCAGCTTTTAAGCTGCTACAGGTTTAATATTTTATTGAGGGGAGTTCACGCGTTCTAGAAATATTATAATATTTAAGCCCACCATAAAATATTAGGCTATATTTCCCTTATTTCCTTTTCCTTATGCTGGCCTATTTCATTCGCTTCATCCACAAAGCTATCACAAACACCATCGACTTGCTTGGTAGCTTTTTTAAGCTCATCCTGCGATATTTCCTTATTCTTCTCCATTTCCCTTAATCCCCCAATGCAATCACGCCGGATATTTCTCAACATCACACGTCGTTCCTCCACTTTTTTAGACACCAATTTTGCCAACTCGGTACGGCGTTCCTCGGTAAGAGGGGGGATGACCATTCGAATTACGGCACCATCATTCAACGGATTAATACCAACGTTAGATTTAAGAACGGCCTTTTCGATACTACGTAATGAACCACGTTCCCAAGGTTGAATAGTAATTAAATTAGCATCAGGTGTAGATATTGAAGCTATCTGATGAAGCGGAACAGGTACGCCATGATAGTCAACTATAATATTCTCAACTATGGCTGGATTAGCCCGTCCAGTACGGATAGCAGCCAACTCCCGCCCCAACCCATCAACAGCTTTTTGCATTTTTGATCTCAGATCAAGAAGTATTTCGTCTACCATGACCTGTTACCAGTAAGGATAAGAATGATAAAGCTAACAGCCTAGTTGAAATCTAACAAATCTTCGTACTTTTATATTCTCGCCTACTTTAGCTACCGTCTCAGCAATAATCTCTCCCACCGTCATGCCAGGTTCTTTGATAAAGGGCTGGAGAAGAAGGCAGACTTCTTGAGGGTCTAACTCTACATCCGCTGGAATATCCTCAGGGGCGATATACTCTGGAAATGCTGCAGTTACCTGCATGGCTAAGTCATGAGCAAGCTGCTTAAATTCATCAGTTCTAGCTACAAAGTCACTTTCACAATTTAGCTCCACCAAGGCACCTACCTCCCTGGTATGATGAGTATAGGCTTCAATTATCCCTTCACTCACAACACGCCCCGCTTTTTTTTCAGCGACTGATAAGCCACGACGCCTTAATCCCTCGACCGCCTTCTCTATATCTCCACCTGCTTCTAATAGAGCATCTTTACATTCAAGCACACCAGCGTTAGTTCTGCCTCTTACTTCTTTAATAGCCTCAGTTGACATTTCCACTAAACTAGCTTTCCTCCGGATTAAATATGTAAGAACCCAAAATTCCGACGGGTTCTTCAGCTCCCGTGAATGATAACTCGGATGCTTCCACTTCTGCTGGTGCCTCTACTGCTTTACCCTCAATTATGGCATCAGCTATTTTAGAACAAACCAGCCTGATCGCCTTTATGGCATCATCATTGGCAGGAATAGGGTAATCAATATTGTCAGGATTGCAGTTAGTATCCACAACAGCTATTACAGGAACACCCATCTTCACAGCCTCGGCAAAGGCAATTTTATCCTTGATAGGGTCAGCAATAAAAAGTGCCCCTGGAATGGCAGTCATCTCCTTAAACCCACCCATTTGATCATTTAACCGTGAGATTTCTTTTTCTAACCTCACCCTTTCTTTTTTAATCAAATAATCAAACTCACCCTTCTCTTTTCTATCTTCCAACCGAACCAGATAATCAATTCGAGCTTGTATAGTAACAAAGTTAGTTAGCATTCCCCCCAACCATCTATTATTGACATAATACATACCACACCTTTTAGCCTCTTCCTCTATTACCTGCTGAGCTTGCTTTTTAGTGCCCACAAAGAGAATAGCTTGTCCACCTGCCGCCAGATCACAGGCAAAAGAGCATGCTTTCTCCAACATAACGACCGTCTGCTCTAAATCTATGATATATATTCCATTACGCTGGGTGAAGATATACTTCTTCATTTTAGGGTGCCAATAGCTAGTTGGGTGACCAAAGTGGGCACCCGCCTCTAAAAGCTCCTTCACTGATGTATTCTCCACTATTCTCCTAACTCATTCATTAGTAAAACAGGTGTAATGTAACATAACTGGCACATATAGTGCAACTGACTCCTGAATATCGTCAGCCAAAATGAACTAATATATACCGCGGCAGAACTTGTGTTATGAACATAAAACAAAGAAAAGGGGACCTCCTTCTCAAACCCAATAGCGTCCCTGGAGGGATTCGAACCCACGACCCGCTGCTTAGAAGGCAGCCGCTCTATCCAGCTGAGCTACAGGGACACCTAACTATGAGTATAGCTCCTTCCTGGCACCTTTGATATTATTCAATGCATTTATAATATTTGATTCCTCAGTTGCCAGTGAAAACCTCAAGTTGCCATCCATCCCAAACGGAGCCCCTTCGACTCCCGCTACCTGTGCCTTTCTCAACAAGAAATTCCGAAAATCTACAGAGGTTTCTATTATGTACTCCTTGCCATCAAATTTATATTTATAGCCAAAAAGTTTCCCAATGCTGGGAAACACGTAAAATGCACCTTCTGGTTTAACACAACTAATTCCATCAACCTCATTCAGACCCTTAACAAAAATATCTCTATTTCTTTCATATCTCTGTCTCATCTGGTCGTTAGCTTCCCTGGCCTTTTTGCTTGTATAAGCGGCACACACAGCATGCTGAGCTGGTCTGGAAGCCCCTGAATTGATATGGCCTTGTAATTTTGTTAGCGCCTTGATAACTTCCCTTGGACCAGCAACATACCCTAACCTCCAGCCAGGAATGCCAAATCTCTTAGATGGGCCATCAACCAATATAGCATTATCTATCATATCCCCAATTGATACTATGCTCTTGTGCTCTCTGCCATCGAAAACAAATCTTCCGTAAATCTCATCAGATATAACCCACATATCTCTTTCTTTCACAATCTTTGCTATTTCCTTTAGCTCATCTTCCGTATAAACAACACCCGAGGGATTAGATGGCGAACTATATAGCAATACCTTTATGTTCTCATCTTCTACTTTCTTCCTCAATCTCGCTGGATCCGGTCTCAAATTCCCATCCGATTCCAGGAAACGGGGAATACCATACGCCAATCTTACGGATTCCGGATAGGTAACCCAAAATGGTTTTATAATACCTAGACCCTCCCCTGGGTTAAGTAAAACCCTCATTAATATGTCCAGGCCACCTTTTACTCCTACAGTAATTGCTATATCCTGAGAGCTATATTTCACGCCAATTTCCTCATTTATCACCCCTGACAATATCTCTCTCAACTCAGGATCACCTTGTACCGACCCATATTTGTGAAGCCTGCCGCCCTTCAAGAGCGCCTCTAAAACGTCTTCAGTAGGACCCGTATCTGGCTGACCGGCAGTAAGGTCTATAACCTTAAATCCATACTCCTTTTCTAAAGAGATTACTTCGCCTTTTAGGGAAAGCGTTGCAGAGGGCTCTATTTCTCTAGTCATCTTACTTATATTCGGCATTATCTCCATTCACCTCCAGATGTTTTTGAGCTATTTAACTTTGTTGATTTTCACTTCCCCAGAACCAGAGTGATATTCTAGCACAAAATAATAGTGCGAAGCTAAAGCCTCACACTATGTTTCTAAATGCCACCATTTCACCTAGAATGCGAAGTTTTTCAATTTGTTCCTATTTCTATAAGCTCATCCACCAATTTCAGCCCAGAGCCTGTCAGGGGCAATAAAACCTTACTTCCAGGTTTGATGAATCCAGCCTTCATATATTTCTCCAAAGCTGCATAAGCTGTAGCACTCGTGGGTTCAACAATAAAGCCTAATTTCCTGAGTTCCGCCAGAGATTTCTTTACCTCCTCATCTCCAACTATAATACAATGTCCATTTGTCCTTTTTATAGCTTGCACTATTTGCCCTCTTCTCGGAGGATCAGTTATAGCTATACCATCGGCGAGCACCGATTTAGTTATATCCCTTTCCCTGATACCAAGCTCCTGACATACCCCCGAATAGCCACAAGCCTGAACAGCAACAATCCGCGGCATTTCAGGTAAAACTCCAAGTTCCATTAACTCTTCATACCCTTTATACAAACCGAGTAAAAGGGTGCCGCTCCCGAGAGGAGCTATTATATAATCAACGCTACCTATTTGCTCATAAGCTTCGTAAGCCATGGTTTTTTCGCCCTGTATAAAATAGGGATTCCACCAGTGTCCTACATAAATTGAGCCCATTCTTTCAGCTTTTACCGCCTCTCTATTAACATCCATCCTATCTCCATTGACTTCATGGACATTGGCCTGTAATAGTCTGAGCAAACTTTTCTTTCCCTCGGGAGCGTATTCAGGAACAAACACGTCAACAGTGATTCCGGAAAGGAGACCCATGAGAGAGAAACTTATCCCGGCATTTCCAGAGGAATCTACAATTATTCCCCCTATGCCAAGTTCTTTAGCTCTTGCCACGCTTACATACGCCCCCCTATCCTTAAAAGAGCCTCCTAGACTCAAATATTCAAGTTTGAAGTTGACTTCAACTCCACCTATGCTCTTCTTGGCTATTGGAGTCCAGCCTTGATGCACAGAAGGAAGTTCTTTCACCGGGATAAACTGCGCATATCTCCTGATATTCTCCTCTTTTTGCTGTATTAATTCTGAAAATTTCCCTCCTCGCAAATCAAGGATAATATCAAAAGCACCACCGCAATCATCACGCCACAGCCACTTATCTCTGCGGGCCTCCTTCCCACAATTGCCACATACCACCTTGAAAGGTAACAATCTATTTATGCCTCAGCTTTTTTAGCCTTCGCTCCTCCACGCCAGAAATCCAAATTCAGCATCTTCTCAGTCTTGGCTACTATGGAAGTAATCGCCAGGTCGCCGGTAACATTCAGACTGGTTCTGCCCATATCCAGTATAGCGTCAATGCCCAAAATCATACCATAAGCTACAGCTACAGCTGATCCTGCTTCAACAGGTAGTCCAACTGATTCAAGAACCATGAGCAGCATTATGGCACCGGCTCCAGGTACGCCAGCTGTTCCTATAGAGGCTAATACCGCCGTAAGCATAACAATTGCTTGTGCCCCTGCTGATAAGGGCATTCCTACAGCGTTAGCTATGAACACGGCACAAACAGCCTGATATAGACAGGTGCCATCCATATTTATAGTGGCACCCAACGGTAGTGTAAAAGCGAATATCCCTCTGTTAATTCCCAGTTTTTGCTCAGCAACACTCATGGTAACTGGCAAAGTTCCGCTACTGCTTCTGGTTACAAAAGCTGTAAGAGAGGCATCTCTGGCTTTTGGCCAGAACCTCACAGGATTAAGACCCCACGCCTTTAATAATCCACCATACACTACTAGATAGTGGATAATGAGGCCTAAATACACCGCCCCACAGACAACCCCTAGAGGACCCAAAACCTTTGCACCTTGTGTGCCAACGACATACGCTAGCAGGGC
>Ga0209121_10005506_pt1 | contig 11443 bp, 14 predicted proteins | sample Cruoilmetagenom3_FD_187292 | JGI IMG/M metagenome (GOLD analysis project Ga0209121, IMG submission 187292) | Oil polluted marine microbial communities from Coal Oil Point, Santa Barbara, California, USA - Sample 3 (SPAdes) (version 2) | ecosystem: Environmental > Aquatic > Marine > Oil seeps ...
CCTGATGCCACAATACTCGATCTCGAACGGGAACCTGACGCTCCACTGCCAAGCCACGCTGTCTAGAGCACATGAGCTAACGCTACCTCATAGACCGTTTCCAGTAAACCAGGTCCAAGGTCTCGGTGGACCGACACCGCGGTATCAACAACGATCTTTCCTATCTCGTTTTCCGTCATTCTTTGCGCCTCTGCGTCTCTGCGAGAGCCCCATCTCTTGAGTCTTTCTCTCTAGTTACCTTAGCTTAACCGTGAGGAGCCCTTAAAGAGAGGGTGAGTTCGACCTTCTCTCTTATCAATGGTGGCTGGGCGAACGATTGCGGATTCCGCACAACTTCTTGATCGTGGAGATGTGAGAAAGGGTTTCCTCCTTGCCGGCGCGCACCGCGTCTTGTAAGTGCTCGAAAGCGAACATCGTTATCCAGCCTACATCCGGTTGCAGCAGGAGGAGGCGTCCGTCAAGCCGTTTGCGTGCTTGTTCGAGCTGAAGAGTGGTCAGTCGCTGGGAGGTGATTCGTTGCGCCTGGAAGAGGGCATCAAAGCTGGTGTCAACGCGACGCGTCAGTGGTGAACTGGTGTCAACAGCGATCACGACCTCAGCTCCCATATCGATCGTCACATCAACTGGGATCTTATCGATGATTCCACCGTCGATCAGGTATCGCCCCTCGTGAGCAACGGGGTAGAAGATGCCTGGGACTGCGGCACTTGCGGTCACTGCATGATAAAGTTTGCCCTCGGTCAACGCGACCCGTTCTCCGCTCTCTAAATCAGTTGCCACGGCGGCAAACGGGATCTTAACCTCGGAGAAGCTCTTCTTGGCGGTCAACAAAGAAAAGAGTTCATACATGCGGGCCAGTTTCTCTGGGGCGGTCTCCTCCTCGCGCCAGCTTGATCCACGAACGTATTCTACCATCCCGCGTCCGATGGCCCGTCGCACCTCGCGCATGGTGCTCTCTGAGATCTGTAATAGCTCGTTTAAGTTAAGGCAAGAGAGAAGCTGATTTAGCTTATCAAGGTCCGTCCCGATCGCCTTTGCTGCCCCTATCGTCGCTCCTATACTGGTTCCGGCGATTACATCGACAGGGATGTCGTTCTCTTCCAGGGCGATGAGTACACCGAGGTGGGCAAAGCCACGCGCTCCGCCACCGCCGAGTGCTACACCGATCCTTCGTCGCTTGCGCAAAGAAAACCCCCTTCGCCCGATCTTAGTCAGGCGAAGGGGGAAGGACAAGTTGCTAGGTTTAGTACATCGGGGGTTGAGGAGGCATTGCCGGCATCTCCTCCTTCTCCTTGATCTCAGCGACTAGGGCGCCGGTGGTGAGGAGCATTCCGGCGATCGAGACCGCGTTTTGCAATGCAGAACGGGTCACCTTGGTTGGATCGACGATTCCGGCCTCGAACATGTCTCGGTAATCCTCAACTAGGACGTCGAACCCGACTCCCGGCTTCTCTGCCTTGACATGCTCGACCACAATTGCTCCCTCGAAGCCGGCGTTATCTGCCAGTTGACGTAAGGGGGCTTCCAGGGCCCGATGGAGGATCTTTCCTCCCACTGCCTCGTCGTCTTTGAGCTTGAGGGCCTCTATTACTTTGGCCGCGCTCACTAGGGCAACGCCACCACCAGGGAGAATCCCCTCGTCGACGGCCGCCTTTGTCGCTTCGAGTGCATCCTCCATGCGGTGCTTCTTCTCGGACAGCTCGGTCTCAGTGGGGGCGCCAACCTTGATCACGGCGACCCCGCCGGCGAGCTTTGCCTTGCGCTCCTCTAGCTTTTCCCGATCGTAGTCGGAATCGGTAGTCTCGACCTGAGCCTCAATCTGCTCGATCCGTCCCTTGATGGCGTCCGTTGAGCCTTTGCCACCGATAATGGTGGTGTCGTTGCTGTCTATCTTCACGTTCTCGGCCCGCCCAAGCATGTCGAGCGTTGTGTCCTTGATCTGCATCCCCGCGTCCTCGGCGATCACCGTGCCGCCGGTGAGGATGGCGAGATCTTCAAGCATCGCCTTGCGACGGTCGCCGAAGCCTGGGGCCTTCACTGCACAACTCGTCAGCGTACCTTTAAGCTTGTTTAAGACAAGCGTTGTCAGTGCCTCCCCAGTGACGTCCTTAGCGATGACCAGGAATGGTTTGCCCGACTGGGCTACCTTCTCCAACAACGGGACGATGTCGATCGCGCTCTTTAACTCTTGGTCGGTAATTAGGATGTGGGGGTTCTCGAGGAGGACCTCCATCTTTTTAGGATCGGTCACGAAGTAGGGGGAGATGTACTCACGGTCGAACTGCATTCCCTCGACGACCTCGTAGTAGGTTTCGATCGTGTCCGAGTCCTCCACGGTGATCACGCCGTCTTCACCCACTGCCTCCATGGCATCGGCGATGATCTTCCCGATGGACTCGTCGTTGGCGGAGATGGTTGCCACCTGTGCCGTCTCCTCTTTAGTCTTAAGAGCGCGGCTCTGCCCCTTCAGCGACTCAACGACCTTAGCCGTTCCCTTCTCCAACCCGCGTTTCATTTCCATTGGGTTTGCACCGGCGGCAAGGTTCTTGAAGCCTTCCTCGATCATGGTGTGCGCGAGAATCGTTGCCGTGGTCGTGCCGTCGCCAGCGATGTCGTTTGTCTTAGAGGCGACCTCCTTGACGAGCTGGGCCCCCATGTTCTCGAATTCGTCCTTGTACTCTTGCTCCTGCGCAATCGTTACTCCATCGTTGGTGATGTCGGGACTGCCAAACTTCTTGTCGATGATCACGTTGCGACCGCGCGGTCCAAGCGTGATCCGTACTGCATCGGTGAGTTTGTCAATTCCCCCCATCATCTTACGACGGGCTTCCTCGCTGAATATCACTTCTTTTGCCATTTTTAAAGCCCCCTTTATCCTTAGTTATTCAATAACCGCTAGTACGTCGCTGCTTTTGACCAAGAGGAGTTTCTCGTCCTTAAACTCAATCTCCGTTCCGGCGAAGCTCGAGACGATGATCTCGTCCCCCTCTTTGACCTCAATCTTTTCGTCGCTTCCTATGGCCAAGACCTTACCCCGTATGACCTTGTCGCTCTTGGCGCTTTCAGGGAGGACGATTCCCCCAGAGGTCTTGCGCTCTTCCTCTTCGATTTTCTTTGCCAGAATTCTTTTCCCCAACGGTTTGATCTTCATCTGCTTTCCTCCTCTTTAGAGTTGTTGTTAGCACTCTCACCTGTGGCTTGCTAAAGGTATTTTACCCGGGGCTCTTACTTGCGTCAAGGTGAGATCGTTTCTTGTAAAACGCTGAATGGATCGCTATATTCTTCACATCATGCCCGGGGCAAGGGTGCACCTAAAGATAGAGATGATACTGTTGGCGGCCTCCACAATCGGGGTCGCCATTCTTGAGCGTGGGGGGATCATTCACTGGCGCGATGGAGCGGTATTCCTGTTTGCCTATCTGTTCTCCAGTCTCTTTTTGAGCCCCGATCTTGACCTTCTGCAAAGCCGCGCGTCTCGACGCTGGGGGATCGGGCGCATCCTCTGGTTTCCTTATGCAAAGATCTTCCCTCATCGCCGCCTCTCGCACCACCTCCTTTTCGGACCACTGACGCGAATCCTCTACCTGGGGGCAATTGTCCTTGTCATCTCTTGGGGGATTGGGCTTATCATTGGGCGGCCACTGCACCCCTTTTCACAGGTGAGGCCGATTATTGTGCCGGTTTTGTGCGGTCTATATCTTCCCAATCAGATTCACATCGTAGTCGACCGGCTCTGGTCATTTTTAAAAACAGCGTAAGCGGTTGTGAGAGGCACTTGTTGCCCCTATAATCGATGCGATGAAAGAATGGGTTCTTTACCTCATCTCAGCGGTTACCCTCATCGGACTGGTCGTTCTCTACCAGGTGGCTGGTCCTTACTATGAGGTGGGGATCGCTTCTTGGTATGGGCCGGGATTCCACGGGAACCATACGGCGAACGGCGAGGTCTACGACATGTATGGGGTTAGCGCCGCTCACAAGACCCTCCCTTTCGGGACGATTGTTAAGGTGGTTGAGCTTTCGACAGGGAGGAGTATCGTGGTTCGCATCAATGACCGTGGCCCATTTATCGAAGGACGGATCATCGACCTTTCCAAAGGCGCAGCGGAAAAGCTCGGCATTGTCGAGAAGGGAATCACCAAAGTGGGGTTGCGTATCCTGCGCTGGCCTTAAAGGCCATTAACGGTTATGGGACCAGGCAGCACAGACCGCGAACCTTGGTGTTCTTCCAGATAAACGGCCGCTGGATATCAGGTAGGTGGATCTGCCAGTCTGAGGTGTGTAAGAACCGAACCATCATTGAACCTCCTGTAGGTGGGTGGATGTGGGGAGGCCAGTTGGCGAACTTGGGCTGGCCGGGTTCTTCGCCGTCAGAGGACGGAATCCACCCAGAGATAAATGTTATGTTCCCCGAATACCCAGGGTATGCCTGCTAAGACTGGTTTTCCGGGGCGCATACCTTCCAAGCATACAAGTTTATGGGCAGGAGCCAAGTGGGGTGTTGCATCGCAAGGCCTGGTGCCGATGTTAAGGGTGTTCACTCAAGTGGAGCTTGAGGAGAGCTTCAGGCAGAGGTTGCGATTCTGTCACAAGCGGCCGAAAATGTGTTCAACTCTCCATATTATTACAGTGACAGCTGGGGCGTGACTTGAGATGGGGCATAAAGGGAATAGTCAGCCGGAATTGATATTGTCTGATTCCGATAAGCGGCACTACGAGATATTTGAGCTGGTTGCAAAGAAGGGGGCAAGGGCGCGGGTGCTGGCGTTGGCCGAAGAGGCGATTCGTGCCTATCCGACCGATGCAGCGTTGCTCAATCTCGGCGCACTGGCAGCCCTGCTTGAGGAAAAGCCGGCACGGGCATTAACTTTTCTGAAGCGTTTGAATAAGCGCTATATTCCCCGGAGCGACGATCATCTGTACAAGGCGCTCGCCCTCGCGCAGCAGGGTCGCTGGCCCCAGGCCAATAACATCTTGAAACAGCACCGGTTGGACCGGCTCGATACGGCGGTTGACTGCACCCCCTGTGGTGAGTTCCTTGGTGAGTGGATCGTTCACTGGATCACTGAGATTCGTTTTAGGATGCAGCAGATCACCAGACAAGGGGAAAGGAAGCCCTACAACGCTACACGTATGCCCACAAAGAAAGAAGACGCGCCCGTCGTGGTCACTGCCGGGAATGCCGCTACCATTAAAGCCCCAGCGGCCTTCGCCGCGCTCGAGGAGCAGTTCCCCGAACTCTCCCGCGCTGAAGCGAATCTCCCCCTCCAGTTTGATTTGGCCGTGGAGGATGTACTCCTGCCCGACGGTATCGCGCCGTCAAACGCCGATGCCGGTCGCTGGTATCACCTACGCCGGGAATTCGCGCGGTTGAACCTCCTGGGTGGCTTCGACGAACTGCTGTGCCTGCCGCAACTGCACGGCGTGGACACCTATTGGTTCCAGCTGGAGACGGTGCGCAAGGTGCTAAAGCAGTTCCGTGGCCGGGTGCTGCTGGCAGACGAGGTAGGACTGGGCAAGACCGTGGAGGCGGGGATGGTACTTAAGGAATACATGCTGCGCGGTATGGTGGAGCGCGTGTTGATATTGACCCCGGCGTCACTCGTCGGGCAGTGGCACGAGGAGATGGAGACCAAGTTCGACATCAACTTCGCCACCAGCTACAACTCCCTCCTCCGCACCGCCCCGGAAGAATTTTGGGCGCAGCCCAAAGTGATCGCCTCTATCGCCACCGCGCGCCGCAAGGAGCACTTCGCACGTCTGAGAAAGCAGCGCTACGACATGATCATCGTCGATGAGGCCCACCACCTGAAGAACCGCAGCACCAACAATTGGAGACTGGTGGACGGTCTGCACAAGCGGTTTCTGTTGTTGCTCTCGGCGACTCCGGTGCAGAACAACCTGGTAGAGCTCTACAACCTGCTTACCCTGCTCAAACCGGGCATATTCAAGACGGAGAGGGAGTTCCGTAGTGCTTATATGACGCCGGGACAACCCCGCATCCCCGCCAACCGGGAACGGATGCACGACCTGATGCGCGATGTCATGATCCGCAATACCCGTTCCCTCGTCGATGTGCGCCTCCCGCCGCGACAGGCCGTGACCCTGCGTCTCGACCCAGACGACGAAGAGACGGCCTGCTACCATGAGATCACGAGGCGGCTCCGGGCCGCCCACGCTCAGGGTGCTGGGAAACAGCGGCTGGCATTGCAGCATCTGCTAAGCGCCGCCGGCTCCTCACCGGCCGCAGCAGCAGCCGCGGTAGAGCGGTTCGCGACGAGGCGTAAGGAAGAGCCCGCATGGCAGGCGTTGCACCAGCGCTACACGGCCATCTCCTGCGGGATCAAGGAACAGGCGTTGCTCGATCTTTTAAAGAAGAACCCCGACGAGAAGAAGATAGTCTTCGTCCACCACCGGGAGACCTTGGCGCATTTGGCCGGCCTGCTGAACGAGCGCAAGATCGCCTTTGCACGCTTCGACGGCTCCATGAGAGGTCCGGAAAAGGACGCGGCGATCGAGTGCTTCCGCGAGGAAAGACACGTGCTGTTATGCAGCGAATCCGGTGGCGAAGGACGCAATCTGCAGTTCTGCAACACCCTGATCAACTTCGATCTGCCCTGGAATCCGATGATCATCGAGCAGCGGATCGGGCGTATTCATCGCATCGGTCAACAACGCGAGGTGTTCATCTTCAATCTGGCGGTGCGCGGCACGGTGGAGGAACAGGTGCTACGCATCCTGGACGAGAAGATCAACATGTTTGAGCTGGTGGTCGGTGAGATCGGTGCCATCCTGGGTGAAATGGAGGACAAGCAGGATTTCGCCAACATGGTATTCGATGCCTGGCTAGACACCACCGACCATGAACGACCCGCCGTCTTCGACGCCCTGGGTGAGCGCATGGTCGCAGCCAAGACCAAATACGAAGCGGTCAAGGTCCTGGACGATGAACTGTTTGGCGAGGAATTCGAGACCGCCTAACAATGAGCGTTGCAAGCAATGAATCCTACACTGAGAGCTGATGGCTGAGCTACTGAGTTTTGTCGAGAAGGTGTTGGAGAGAGAAGGTGCAGTCACAGAGCGCATCGCGCCCGACGGTCTGGAAGTGATGATCCCACCGGCGCTGCAACAGACGCTGGAGATTCCGGAACTGGCGCGACTCGGTTTTGGTGCCGAATTGCCCGAACACGCGCAACGCGTGACGCTGGAATCCGACTGGATGAACCGCCTGGAACGAGTCGTGGGCACACGCGGTCGCCTCGCCCGCCAAATCCTGGATGTGGATAGCGTCGCTCCTTCCAACCCCGAGCGGATCGTAGAACACACGCTGGAACTAACAAATGCCACCTATCGCCTCAAAGGAGTGACCCCTGCCTGGACCCGCTATCTGATCATCGCCTTCCGCTACACCGCGATCTCCGACGAAAAGCGGGACGGCATACTGCATCTGGGTATCAATCTGAACAATGGCAGCACCCTGGACAACCTGCTCGACCCGTTGTTGTACGCCGCGGCGGAGAAAGCCAACGAACACACCACCCTTCCTGAAGGGATACAACTCCCCTCCCCCTGGGGAATCGCGCGTCTCACTACAGTATTAAACCGCGCTTTGCCAACGCGCATCCGCCACTGCTTGGACCGCTTTCTTGGCAGCATGCAGCGGCGCCAGGAGCGCGACCTGAGACGCATTTTCAATTACCACTCGGAGCTACGTCAAGAGGCGCTTGAACGTATGCACCAACTCCAGCAAAAGCCTGACCTGACCGAGAGACAACGCTCCGAGCAGAAGCATACTGAGCAACGCCTACGAGCCATCCTCCGCGAGTATCAGGCTAAGGTGGGCGACCTGCGGCAGAAGTATGCCATGAGCGTGGAATGCAGGTGGATACAGACGCTGGAGCTGATCATGCCGGTACAGCGATTCGAGATATCGATCCGACGGCGCAAGGGCGAGCGCCGTATCGCCCTGGACTGGAACCCACTGGCGCGCAAACTGGAACAGGCGCCCTGCGAATACAGCTATACTTGGGAACGGCCGCGCTCCGTTTGCGATGACCAACTGCACCTGGTGACCCCCGAAGCCTATGGACCATGCACCCAATGCGGTAAGGTCTACTGTCGTGTCTGTCATCCAGGAAAGTGCCCGAAGTGCGGACACGTAACTGGTTGATCAGCAATGATTATCCACAGATTTCTCCTCTCATTGTCCCACCATTACCCAGAAAACCTAAATAGAGACGGATAGAAAGATAGCCATCCTAAGTGACAAAGCGGGAAGCAGGGAGCCCCCGCCGTTTTGATCGATCTACGCGTGCACCACACGTTTCGTGTAAGCATCGATCGAGTTGAAGATTCCTGGAAAGATCTGAAACGGAAGACGATTTCGCGTTTCCTGCTTCAGTCAAAGGCAGCGGGGTCAGAAACCGGGAAGTATAAGTGCTCTAAGGTTCTTTGCCAAGATGCGGAGATCACTCATTATTAACCTCTATTCTACCCTGTCTTCACCAAGGAGTTCGGCTTATTGAATCGCGGTTTAGAAAGGGGGTTTCGTCCTCGGAATTCCCTTGAACTGGGCAAGACCGCAGACGTTTCGGGGCAACTTGACGTTTTAATGTTATGACGCTAGAATGTCACACGGGGTGAGCCCGATGAACAAGCGATCGACCATCTACTTCGATCCTGAGCTGCACAAGGCCTTGCGGATAAAGGCGGCCAACACAGAGCGCTCGATCTCCGACCTCGTCAATGACGCCGTACGGCAAGCGCTTCGGGAGGACCAAGAGGACTTGGCGGCGTTCGAGGAGCGGGCAGCCGAGCCGACGATCACGTACGAGGCGCTACTGAAGAGCCTGAAAGTGCATGGAAAGATATAGACTTCTGGTCAAGAAGTCCGTCGCGAGGGACCTCCGCGCCATTTCCAAGAAGGACGTTCGGCGAATCCTGAAACGGATCGAGACGCTTACTGTAAACCCTTGCCCCAACGGGTGCGAGAAACTCACGGATCAGGAGCGCTACCGAGTCCGCCAAGGTTCCTACCGCATCATTTACGAGGTTCAGGATGATGCCTTCCTCGTCGTTGTGGTTAAGGTTGGTCACCGAAAGAACGTCTACCGACACTGATTGAGGCGACTTGTGGTCGGATTGAGGTTTGCGTTCACAGAATTCAGGCTTTTCTCGCTAAGACGCAAAGAACGCCAAGTACTTCTTGATTTCAGGGAATTGAACCCTGAAGCCCCCTGCTTTGGCAGTCCTTTGCGTGCTCTGCGCCTCTGCGAGAGGCTCGGTTCTGTCAGGCTGCTCCTTGAGGAATCATGGTATGCGTCCCCGGCATTCAGGCTTTTCTCGCTAAGACGCAAAGAACGCCAAGCTTTCTCAGTTCAACTCGCTGGACATGAGGTTTACCTGAATCATTCTTACTCTGCGCCTCGGCGAGAGGCTCGGTTTTGTCAGGCTGCTCCTTGAGGAATCATGGGTTGCGTCTCCAGAGCTCGACAACTTGACAAACTCGAATCCGAAGAGTATGTTGATACACCCAGGGACGAAACTCGGCTCTATGCCGTGTGAGCCTTCGGCTGAGGCTGAAGACTCCTATATCCCTGGATGACCGTAGAGAAGCGCCGCGTTAAGCGGCGTTTTCTTGTCGTAGTACGCGCCGTACTTGGCCTTACGTGTGTCATCGATGTCCCGAACAAGACGACAGCGAAGCCACAGCATCCGGATGAAGCGGTCCTCACCTTTCTCGTAAAGCCGCTGGAGAGCCCAGAGGAAGTAGTCGACAGCCTGCAGGCCACCGTGGTCAGAGGTTGCGGAAGACTCCACGTCTATTGCCGCAGTAGACTCACGTCCCCACTTCTCAGCGAACCGCCTACCCGCTTGGTCAAGTGCGGCTTTCAGAGCTTGTGTGCGGTCCCTTCTTCCCCTGCGTGCGAAGATGATACGGTACTGGTCGTACTGGTGAAGGCGGTCGCGGAAGAGGCAACGAACAAGGTAGTCATACAGCTCGTTTGGGTGATAGCGGTACGCGGGGTCGGCGAGATTCCTGCTCCTGACGTAGCTCAGCGTGGCCTTCTTGCTCTTCACGACCGCAAAGAACTTCACATCTTCGTCCACCAAAAGGGTGAACACCTCTCGGCGTATCTCCTGCAGATCATCCTTGGCATGAAACGCGAGAGCCGTCTTCTTCGCGTCGGACCGCATTGAGGGTACTCCCTGGAAGTACGGGTCAGAGAGCAATTTGGACCGAAGGGCGCTGAGACGTTCCGCCAGGCCACTCGGATCCTCCACTTCGAGGAGGCCCAAGATGAAGAATCGCGAACACCCACTCGTCCCGACCAGCGTGCGACCCTTGGAATCGAACAACGTGGGATCTCCGGATTCATCGACGAAGTAGCGCACAAGCTTGCTTCCCGAGTCCGAACTGGAGCTCATGCAGTTCCGCCCTCCCTGCCGGCTGTCCGCTCGAGGTTGAGAGCGAGGAGGCGTTCGAAGATCTCGTCGTCGGTGAGGTCGTGGTGCCAGCCGTAGGCGTCGAGGACGGCGTCGTCGAGCTTCTTGTAGCGAGAGAGCACGAAGCCATAGCTGCCCGCGAAACCGGCGGCCTTAGCGATGAGCTGGGCATACTGCCAGTAAATGAGGCGACGTACTGTATCGACGTATTTCGGAAGCTTGAGAGGCATAGCGACCTCCTTCGACTTCCATAGTACAACCGTTAGAGCAGGAGGTGTCAACTTCATTGCAAGCTTTAATATGGGCCCACGAAATGCTTATATTCAAGGCTGCCTTTAGTATGGATGAGGCATGCCCTCATATGCAAGGCAGCCTTGTCCAAACCGCTACCCGTGCAATCCGTTTCCCGGTTGCTGCAGCATTGCCACCCATGCGCCGAAACCCTGCATCCTTAAACGACTCGTTTCGACATTTCTGTCACCAGCCTTGGCAGAAATACCTCCTTCACTTTGCCCAGCAACAGCCTGTTGCACGAAGTCTCGGTCCGGATAAGCCTCCGTAAGTGAACGCATGTATTTGAGATTTCGTACCGAGAATCCGGCCATCTCAGGAAAGGCCCTTCGCAGATCTTCGGAAAGCCGTTCTATGACCTTGGTCCCCCACCCTTCTGCCTTCTATCGCTCAACGATGAGTCTGCCGACGCTCCAATAAAGCTCCACCAGCTCTCGGTTAACAGCTATCGAAGCACGAATCCTCGCCTTGGTGGTCTTCTGCTTGATCTCTTCGAGGAGTTTCGGATAGCTGGCGGGAACCATGTCTGGAACTTGCGAGCTGTGCTTCATCGATTCTCGCGCGGCTGTGCGAGTTTCTCCTCTCGATATCGCGGAGCACGTTTCTTACCTGAATCCGTGAAGTAACAGGTGGTGTGAATTGTCTTTTCTCCAGGCAGGATGCTACACTCCGAGGTGTGAGCGTTCATTCAAAGCATTCACCCGGG
>Ga0209121_10005508_pt1 | contig 11442 bp, 10 predicted proteins | sample Cruoilmetagenom3_FD_187292 | JGI IMG/M metagenome (GOLD analysis project Ga0209121, IMG submission 187292) | Oil polluted marine microbial communities from Coal Oil Point, Santa Barbara, California, USA - Sample 3 (SPAdes) (version 2) | ecosystem: Environmental > Aquatic > Marine > Oil seeps ...
CCCATTGCCGGCGCCTTGATCGACCGTTGGGATCGCCGCAGGGTGATGATCGTAGCCGACTGCCTCGTCGCCTTGGTCACCCTGGGGCTTGCAGGGCTCTTCGCCCTGGATGTCGTGCGCCCGTGGCATCTTTATGTCCTGATGCTGCTGCGCGCCACCGGTGGGGCCTTCCATTGGCCAGCGATGCAGGCCGCAACGGGACAACTCGTCCCCAGAAAACACCTGGCGCGCGTCTCTGGCCTGAACCAGGCCCTGCAGGGTGCGGCTAACATCATTATTCCGCCAGCCGGGGCCTTGGTCCTACAGATATTGCCGATGCAGAGCATCTTGGCTATCGACATTGTCACAGCAGCCATTGCCACACTACCGCTCCTCTTCGTGCGCATCCCCAGACCGAAGACAGCTATGCAGACCACTTCACTCAGCAGCGATCTCCGCGAGGGCCTCAAGTACGTCACCCACCAAAGAGGCCTGATGCTCACCATCCTGTGCGCAGCATTCGTCACCGTTCTGACGGTCCCCGCCACTTCCTTCATCCCACTGATGGTCACCCGCCACTTCGACGGCGGCGCTCTGGAGCTAGGTTGGATGCAATCGGCCCTGGGCTTTGGCGTTGTCGCCGGTGGGTTGCTCTTGAGTACGTGGGGTGGCTTCCATAACAGGAGCGTCACTGCGATCGTGGCCCTCTTCTTCCGCGGTATTGGGATGCTCATCGTAGGGTTGACCCCGTCTACAGGCTTTCCACTGGCGTTGGCGGCCACCTTTTTCTACAACGCAGCCGGCACCCTGGTTGACGGATCGATCATGGCCATCCTGCAGTCGGTCGTCCCCAACCACCTCATGGGCCGGGTCGTGACGATTGTTAACAGCGGGTTCGCTCTGTCGATTCCTATCGGGATGGCCATCGGTGGACCACTGGCGGATCGTGCCGGTGTATCGGCCTGTTTCGTCGGGGCAGGGATCCTGACTGCGCTCACCGCCATCGCAGCCTTTGCCAACAAGGACATTATGAATATGGGCCGCGAGGCGATGGTCAGCGACACGCCGGCGCTAGGACAGCTGTCGCCCGCAGACTAAAACGGTGTTGATTCACTCATCGACAGGATTAGCAGGATTGCCAGGATTTCAGAGATTTGCACTCAGAACAGAATCTGCATCCCGTTAATCCTGTAGATCCTGTCAAAGCTTCGCACCCCACACGCTCCAGCCTCCCGCCTGCTGCTGCTTCCCCCTTGTTGTCCCCTCCCCAACTCGCCAGTATAATGGCGGCGGTACCGAGACCCGCTCAGTTTATCGCAGAACGCTCACTGACGAGGATTCATCGTGGATCCGAGGAAACCTTTCCACCGCATCGGCATGGTCGCCCGCTGGCGCCCCGTGCACTTGGGCCACGTCTCCGTCCTCCAGGGCCTCTGCGCGAACGCCGACCACGCCTTCATCGGGATTGGCAGCGCGAACCGGTACAACGCCCGCAACCCCTTCACCCTGAATGAGACCATCGACATGATCCGCCTCGTCCTGGAGGGCCGGGACAACTACACGCTTATCCCCGTCGATGACCTGGACGACGGGCCTCGCTGGCGCCTGATGATCCTGGACATCTTCGCGGCGCTGGATGCTTTCGTCACAGCCAACCCCTACGTCGCGAACCTGATGTCCAGCGACTACCAGGTTCTGCACCCCATCGCATTGGTACCGGAAGAAGCCCGCGTGCGCGTCGACGGCACCATGGTGCGCCGTGCGATGGCCCGCGGGGATGACTGGCGCGACCTTGTCCCGGACGAGGTTGACACCTATATTGAGACACACCAATTGGACGACCGTTTCCGTCGCGAGTTCGGTCTGAAGACCCTCGCGATGGAGAGTGTGCTGGATGCTTGATAAGGAGGTTACATGTATTCGTGGGACGAAGATACCAGTGGTTGGTACGGTGAGGCGAAGTACAGTTATAGCGCAAAAGGGGCCAAGAAGCGCGCGTCCGCGGCTACCCGGGCCGCAGCCCGTGGCCCGCGGACGTACGCTACAAAGGCACAACCCAATGCGAAGATCATTGATCCCAAGAAGCGCATTTCGACAAAGTCCAAGAATCCGCTGATCGTAGCAGTAGACGTCACCGGCTCGATGGCCAATTGGCCGTCGGAGATCTTCGACCGGCTGCCCCTGCTTTTCAACACGCTGTCGCAGTATCGCGAGGACCTGGAGATCTGCTTCGCCGCCATCGGCGATGCCGCCTACGATGAGTGGCCGTTGCAGGTGACCACCTTCGCCAGCGGCTACGATCTGGAGCAGCAGTTGGGCTCGCTCTACGGTGAGGGCGGCGGCGGTGACGGACCCGAGGGTTACGGTCTCTTCGCGCAGTGGATCAACACCCACGTCGAGGTGCCCAACGCTGAGGAGAAGCCCTTCCTGATCGTCTTCGGGGACGCTCCTATGCATCCTGCGATCCCCAAAGGTCAGATCACCCACTATCTGGGCGATAAGGTCCGCCAGGATGTCGATGCCCTCAAGGCCTGGAACAGCCTCTCCGACAACTGGAATATGTGGTTCTTACGTCGTCCGACCGGGCGCCCCGGGGATTCTGTGGATCGGCAGTGGGCCAAGGCTATCACCGAGCAGAAAATCTTCCACATCAAGGATGAGCAGCGGGCCGTCGACTATGCCATGGGCCTGATCGCCCGCGCCTGGGACCACTTCGGCGACTTCCAGGACAACATGCGCGCACGCCAGAGCGAGGACAAGGTCGCCGAGGTGAGTGCCCCCATCGAGATAAAGTGCCCGCGCTGCGGTGCCCCTATCCCGGTGAACGGTGCCGAACATGCCGGGGGTCTGTTCAAGTGTCCCTACTGTGATGCGACGCTGAGGCTCTAGATGGAATCAGCGGCTAGACGCTAGCCTTCTGATGAATCGTGAATCTTGAATGGTGGCTTTCTCACAATTAACGATTCACGATTCACCCAGATACACCCAGAAGTCATCCGGAGTTGCCTATGAAAGTCCGCGCCATCGTCACCGCACCACCCTATGCGCCGTTTCTGGACGAGGTCGCCCGGCACCCCGTAGTATGTGGCCTGCGCCTGAACACGGTGATGCCGCTCAAGGAAAGCCCGGCGGAGGTGCTGACACGACTCGCCGCCCTGGGCCAGCCGCTCTGGGTGGATCTGAAGGGGCGGCAATTGCGGGTAGTGGGTGCGGCGATCCCACCCTATACCGAGGTGCACCTCAGCCACCCGATTCACGTCCACACGCCTGTCGACGCCTACTTCTCCGACGGTCGCGAGCGTGTGCGGGTCGCGGCGGTGGACGGCAACCGGCTGATCCTTGAGGACGGGCCACACCGGCTCGTCGGCCCCGGGGAGTCGGTGAATATCGTGGATCCCTCGCTCAGAGTCGAGGGCACGCTCACCGAGAGGGACCTCGTCTACCTGGCAGCGATGAAAGAGGTCGGGCTCCGACGCGTGATGCTCTCCTACGTCGAGCAACCATCGGACGTTGAGGAGGTTCGGGCGCTCTTGCCCGACGCCGAGGTGATCCTCAAGATCGAAAGCCGGCGGGGACTGGCCTATGTGCACGCCCACAAGGCGACGCAGGGACGGCTGATGGCTGCGCGCGGCGACCTTTACGTGGAGGTCGCGCGCCCACACCGGATTGTGGGCGCACTGCGCGACATCGTCACGGCCGATCCCTACGCCATCGTCGCCAGCCGCATCTTCGATTCGCTGGCCCACCACCCCGTGCCGGAGAGCGCCGACATCGGCGACGTCGCCTTCTTGCTCAGCCTCGGTTACCGCACCTTTATGCTCGGCGATGTGACCTGCTTCCACCGGGATACTGTGCTGGAAGCGCTGAATCTGCTGGAAGCGGTCACGGGCCAATTCCCGTGACCGCCCGTTATGACGGTACGACAAACACCCTATGAAAATCATGCTGGCCCAGATCAACACCACCGTCGGCGACCTCGCAGGCAACGTCGAACGCTGTCTTGATGCCATCATTGAAGGCGGACGGCACGACGCTAGCCTCGTGGTCCTGCCCGAAATGGCCATCCCCGGCTATCCCCCCCGCGACATCCTCCTGGACCCCAGCTTTGTAGACGCCGTCGGCGAGGCCACGCATGACCTGGCTCGCAGGGCCGCGGATGGCCCGCCGGCCCTGGTCGGCACCGTCGTCCCCAGCGGGACCACTACAGTAAATCATCCGGGGCTGTACAACGTCGCGGCCCTGATTCAGAACGGCAGGACCACGACCACAGCAGCAAAACGCCTGCTCCCGGCCTACGACGTCTTCCTTGAGCCGCGCTGGTTTGTGCCGGGCCCGGCGTCCCACCCGGTGACCATTGCCGGGCGGCAGGTCGGTGTTCTTGTCTGCGAGGATATGTGGGACGAGAGCTATCCTGTCCACCCGGGAACCGAGCTGATCGCCGCCGGCGCCGAGGTCTTGATCGCCCTCGCGGCCGTGCCCTACCGCCCCGGGGTCGCAGCCGAGCGGCTGTACCACGCCCAGCGCCACGGGTGTCCGCTGGTGCACGTCAACCTGTGCGGAGCAACCGATGAACTGATCTTCGATGGCAGCAGCTTCGCAGTCGATGGACGCGGCAATATCATCGCCCAGCTGCCCAGCTTTGAGGAGGCCGTCCAGGTCGTCGATCTCGATACCGCGTCACCGATCGCGGCGGACGCTGTATCGCTGGAGGAAGAGCTGTACAAAGCTCTGACGTTGGGCATCCGTGACTTCACCCGCAAGAACGGCATATCCCGCGTCTTCCTGGGTCTGTCCGGCGGCGTCGACTCCACAGTGGTTGCCGTTCTGGCGGCAGAGGCGCTGGGACCGACCAACGTCACCGCCATCGCCATTCCTTCGCGCTACACCGACCCACGATCGACTGAGAGCGCGCAATCGCTAGCCAGAGCCTTGGGAATCGGCTTCGAGGTCGTGGAGCTCGAGCCCCTGCACAGCACCGCAGAATCCACCTTGGGGGAGCTGCTAACGGCCACGGACGCGTCCGCGGCCGCAGGCACCGCCGCCGAGAATATCCAGGCCCGGCTGCGTATGCTGATCCTGATGACCTTCGTCAATCGCTACGGCGGGATGCTGCTCAACACCAGCAACAAGACGGAGCTAGCGTTGGGCTACGGCACACTCTACGGCGACTTAGCCGGCACACTGTCGCCCATCGGGGACCTTACCAAGCCGCAGGTCCATGCTCTCGCGCGCTGGATTCAGGCGACGCGCACCATCATCCCGGGCTTCATCCTGGAGCGCCCGCCATCGGCCGAACTCAAGCCGGATCAAGTCGACCCCTTCGATTACCCCAAGATCGCACCGGCGCTGGACCGCCTGGTCCGTGCCAACCGCAGCAATGCCGCCCTGCGACGCTCCGAGCACAAGCGCCGGCACCATGGCATCATCCTAAAGGTCAGCGAGAAAGCCTTCGGCACCGGACGTCTCATCCCCGTCACGCGACGGTGATCTTGAGTCGTCCCGTGTACGTCTGAGGTCATTTGCCGGTCAACAACGGCAGCATCTGCTATAATTAGACCGGAGGCAGAAGCCAACAGACCAGAATGCAGCGGGACCGCTTTCACGGTCAGCATCTCGAAGAGAAGTCCCCACAGAGTGCAGGCGAGAGCGAGACTATCCAGATGACTACGAAGAACGAACGGATAGCACAGCGACGAGCGCGATCCGCACGAATCGTGGCGCGGATACGTGAGGTCCTGCCGCAAGCCCTGGCCACGCACCCCATAACAGCTGCCTACGTATATGGATCCGTCGCACGCGGCACAGCGACCCCAATGAGCGACGTTGACATCGCCCTGGTCACCGAGCCGCTCGCGCAATCATCGTACGACCAACTAAAGCTAGAGCTCAGCATCCAGGCCGATATTGAAGATGCTACCCGTGCAGTAGCGCGTCCCGCGGGCACAGAGGCTGATGCCGGGGGCCCAATCGAACTCCCAGAGATCGACGTTCGGATCATCAGCAATGCCCCCTTAACGGTGCGGGGTCGTATTCTGCAGGAAGGTGTGATAGTGTACGAGGGCAATCACCAGGCCCGGGTCGACTTCGAGGTCGCTACACGCAAGCGATACTTCGACTTTGCTCCCGTCGCTAGGCGGCTGCAAGAAGCCCTGCTGGACCACGTTCATAGAGAAGGGATCCTCAATGGTTGACCCAGCTGTAGTAGCGTCACGCATCGACCGGCTTCGGGGCTATCTGTCGAAACTGCGAGTCCTGGACAAACTCAGTCTTCAGGAGTTCATTTCGGACTTCAAGAACGTAGAAAGCTCCAAACACCTGTTGCAGGTGTCCGTCGAATGCTGTCTGGACCTGGCGCACCACATCGTGGCGGATGGTTCCTTCCGTACGCCCAGCGACTACTATGACACGTTCCTCGTCCTATCCGAAGAAGCCATTATCCCGACAAGCTTCTTGCCGACGCTTCGGCAGATGGTCAGTTTCCGCAATCGGGTCGTGCACCTCTACTGGGAAGTGGACAACACAATGGTCTACCAGATTCTGCAGGAGAACCTGGGAGATTTCGATACCTATCTCAGGTACATCCTGGATTACACTCAAAACGTGGACCTGAGTGCCGACACGTGACGCAGGCTTCTTCAGAACCGAACCTGCACAGATAGCGCAGGATAGTCTATCGAGAGATCGATCACTTCATTCAGCGGTCTTGACTCACCCCAGTCAGAGGTGGGTCAAGGTCGCTGCGCCGGCGTCAATGGCATCAAAGGGTCGCCGGATTCGTCACAGAATGGCGCGCTATTATCGGAACTGATAATATGGAGTAATATGGACCCCAATCAGTAGGGCACCGGTGCGCCGAGATAAGCTGTGTCCGTCCTCGGAGAGAGCAACTATGCCTTCATCCCAGATTTCCTCTCCGACAGGCTACCGGCGTGCCGTCCGGCACGCCGGCTTCACACACGCGGCATTTCTGCGCGTGCACTTTCATGGAGGAGAACGCTATGACAACCGTCACCCCATCATCGAACACAGTCCAGACATGGGTACGCGCCGGGGTCATCATCATAGTGATCGGCGCCATCGTGGGAGCAGTGCAGCTCAGGAACGCTCCACAGGCCCAAGAGGCGTGGGCGCTCTACGCACCGGCGCCGCTCTCATCGCCCATCGACCCGGATAACGACCCGCCAACGATCGATCGGCTTGACGGCGACGTGGCGTTCTACGTGGCGGGCAGCGCACCCACAGTCCTCGACCAGGCGCCGGGAGCCGGCGTGACAGACCCTGATTCCCCGCGGTTCGATGACGGCAGCCTGACTATGAGCATCGTCGCAGGCGGCGCGCCGACCGAGGATGTCCTGGCCCTCGCGACCGGGGAGGACATCACACTGAGCGTCGGCACCGACGTCGGAAGCATCGTCTCGGTCCTCGATACCCCCATCGGCACGATCTCCGCCAGCGGCAGGAACGGGGCGAGCCTGGTGATCGACCTCTGCACGTTCGCCAATCCCACGGCAGCCACCCTCCTGGTGCGGGCCACGACCTACGAGAACTTGCGAGGGTTGACGCCGACAACGGGCGCCCGCACCGTGCGCTTCACCGTCAATGATGGAGCCAATGGGGTCAGCACCCCTGTCGAGGTCACCGTGATCGTCACGGGGATCGAGGGGGTCCAGTCGGTCTACCTGCCACTCGTGCTGAACAACCACGCGGCGAGCCGGTAGGGTGATGAGGGGGAAAGTCCAGACGTTTGGACTTTCAGTCAATAATCCAACTCCGATGGCCGGGGATAGCCCCTTGAGGCTAATCTCGGCCACATCATTCCTATGGTGTTGACTGCACACTCCAGGATGGGCGACATATGGACGCTGATCCGACAGTGTCTCATAGCTTGATGACTTGTCCCCAAACTGAACCGCCCGCGCGCGACCGAGATACTTCCATATTATCAGTAAAGGTGTAAACTGGTAATAAGAAGGGGCGCTATCATCAGAATTGATAACAAGGAGTGGTATGGACCCCAGTCAGTTTGGCCCCCGTGCACCGGGACAAGCTGTGTCAGTGCCCGGAAAGGGCTACTATGCCTTCATCCCAGCTCCCCTACCTCCTGATCTTCAGTGGACGGACGCGCTCGTCAGAGCTTTGTCAGAAGCAGATCGTGCCATCGGCGAGCTGGCAGGATTGGGCCGCACAATCGCCAACCCAGCGCTGCTTATCCAATCCTTCGTTCGTCGGGAAGCTGTGCTTTCATCCCGAATCGAGGGTACACAGGCCTCCATCAACGACCTCTACCAATACGAAGTCGATCAGCTATCGTCGCTATCACGACCATCTGACGTTAAAGAAGTCTACAACTACGTGCAGGCCCTTGAATACGGCCTAAATCGGCTCAAAACCTTGCCTCTCAGCCTGCGGCTGATACGGGAGATCCACGCTCACTTAATGGCAGGCGTTCGAGGGGGGACGCAAACGCCTGGTGAATTCCGACGCACACAGAACTGGATAGGTACACCGGGAGCCTATCTCGCCGACGCCGCCTTCGTGCCCCCTCCCCCTGACGCAATGCACGAGGCCCTGAATCAGTTCGAGTCATTTCTTCATGGCGCTTCTGAGCTGCCGTCTCTTGTACAGCTAGGGCTCATTCACTACCAATTCGAGGTCATCCATCCATTCCTGGACGGCAACGGACGAGTAGGGCGGCTGTTGCTCGCTCTACTGCTGTGTGCATGGGAACTCTTGCCGCAGCCACTGCTCTACCTGAGTGCGTACTTCGAGATGCACCGTGATCAGTACTATAGCCATCTGCTAACCGTAAGCCAATCAGGGGCATGGGCCGCCTGGTTGAGCTTCTTCCTCAACGCGGTCAAGACCCAATCAACGGATGCTATCGTCCGCGCCGATCGACTGCTGGCGCTGCGCGAACAATACCACCAACGCTTCCAGAATCAGCGAACGTCATCTCGCCTGCTTCAGGCTGTTGATTATCTATTCCAGAGGCCGATTCTGACCGTCACGCATCTTGCCGAAGCAATTGACGTCTCAGTCATGTCTGCCAGCCGATACGTCGCCACGCTTGAGGGGAAAGGTGTGTTGACTGAGATCACGGGGCAGACACGGAATCGTCGCTACCTGGCAGATGAGGTCTTGGCAGCAATCAATCGCCCTGTTGATGGCTAGCGCCCTGTAATCTGTCCGCAACGGCATAGCACAGAGCCCCCGGCCAGATAGTCGAGGGCTCAGTGCTCAAAACTAGAAATCCCGTAAATTGGTCACCACGTCATCGACCGGTACGTTACCGCACCGATGGCATCACCTCAAGTCCGCGCCACGAATGACCGGCAGCTGACTGCTGAAAGCTGATCGCTGAAAGCTCTCCCGCTACTTCCCCATCGCCTTCAGCGCTTCGAGACTGCGCGCCTTGACGTCGTAGCCAAACCCGCCCGCCTCCCCTTGCTCAACGATGTACCACACCGGGTCGTGCAGGGTCTCTGCCAGCTCAAAGATCGTGGCCCAGTCGACCTCTCCCTCGCCGATGGCCGAGTTGGGTTCACCGCCGAAATCCTTCAGGTGAATCGACCGCGCGCGGCCGGGGAACTTCTTCAGCATCTTTATCGGATCCCCTCCACCACTCATGCAGTTGCCGATGTCCATCTGCATCACGACTTCCTTCTTGGTGTTGGAGAAGAGGATTTCCCAGGCGGTCTCCTCGCCGAAGTAGCCGAAGTCAAAGGCGTGCGCGTGGTATCCGGTGAACATCCCCAAGGGCTCAAGCGTCTCAGCGACGTTGTTCAGAATGCCGGCTAGCTCAAGCGTCGTCTCCAGAGCGCTTGTCCGCTGCTTGTCTGCCGCGATGATGAGGAAGTTGTTGCCAAGGACCTGGTTCATCTCGATGGTGCGCTGCAGATTGTCGCCCAGCAGCGCGCTGGTGGCCAGATGGAATCCGCAGCAGGCCAGACCGGCATCGTCGAACATCTTGCGGATCTCTGCGGGCTTGTGCCCCATCCACTCGAGCTTCTCGCCGTTATAGCCCCAGGGCTCCCCAGCCACATAGCCAATCTCAGCGACTTTTTGGAGCGTCGCCGCCAGATCCTTCTGGACCTCACCCCGCACCGTGTAGAGCTGCAATCCAATCGGTACCTTCTTTGCCCCGTCTGACATCGTATGTCCTCCTAAGGTTAATGTTGGTAATCCCTACTGTCGTGCCGATCAGCAGGTTGTCAAGTCGCCGAGTCACTTGCCCGACCTGAAATCCTCAACCGGTTCGGAACTCAGATCAAAGCTCGAGAATGTGGCCTGACATCCCCCAACAAACGGCGCCTGTGCGTGGATGCCTACCATCACCGTCTTGGGCATCGCCATCCCAAAGGTGCGCGCAAACCGCCACACTTGGCCGTCGAGGCTGTAGTGCATGCCGAAGACGTCACCTTTCCGCGTGATCCGCAGATAGCACTCCGGGGTGTCCAGCAGTTCGTTGTTGGCATCGTCCGAGGTCGGGTTCGTGACCACCGAGACGGCGCTCACATCGCCGATCGGGCTGCGCTCCAGACAGAGCTTGACCCACTGCGTCGCGCCGACGCGCACCGTGATGGCAGCGGCATCGCCGAAGCCAACGAGGTGGGCTCGGGTCTGCGTCACCGCAGTGAAATCCCCGGTCACCTCGGTGTAGAGCAGACAGGCATTGTCATTTGGTACGCCCTGGTAGGGACGGAAGAAATCCGTCCTTGCTGCGGGCACGATCAGCAGACCATCCTCATCGAAGCCCCATTCCGGCGGCTTATTGAGCCAAGCCAATCCATTGGCCAACGTCTTTCCTCTGCAGCCATCAAACACGTTCACCATAGCCCTCCTCTGTCTCGATAGTACTCTCCAGTGTACATCATCTGGCCAAATCTGTAAGAAGTGGATGTTATGGTCGCTTGCGCACACGATGCACGAATGAAAATGCGGGACCCCTTCTGCTCGGGCCGGTGTCCCACCGTGCCCGTCTTTGTGTTGAGCGTTCAGCAGTGGGGCTCGGGCCTCACCAGGCTGAGGTTGACACCGGCCCCAGCGGATAGTGAGCTGTTTCCGAGATAGACAAGATCGTCTATGTGATGTAGGCTTTGGACATCCAAACACAGACAGCATCATCTAGTCGGAGGTGACTCACAATGGACAAGCCCCTCAAGATCGGTATGGTCGGACTGGACACCTCCCACTGCCCCGCCTTCACCGGTCTGCTCAACGACACGGCCCGCGCCTATCACATCCCGGGCGGCCGCGTTATCGGCGCCTATCCGGGCGGATCAGAGCTCTTCTCGCTGAGCCGAGATCGCGTGGCAGGATTCACCGCGCAGCTACAGGATGACTTCGGCATCAAGATATACGCTTCGATTCCGGATCTGGTGAGTGACGTCGATGCGCTTCTCCTGGAAAGCGTGGACGGTCGCCAACACCTGATGCAGTTCGCCCAGATGGCGGCGGGCAAGC
>Ga0209121_10005509_pt1 | contig 11439 bp, 13 predicted proteins | sample Cruoilmetagenom3_FD_187292 | JGI IMG/M metagenome (GOLD analysis project Ga0209121, IMG submission 187292) | Oil polluted marine microbial communities from Coal Oil Point, Santa Barbara, California, USA - Sample 3 (SPAdes) (version 2) | ecosystem: Environmental > Aquatic > Marine > Oil seeps ...
CTCCTTATGATTGCTCTTTTACCTTAATTATAGCTGCTTCTCCCTTGAATTTAAATCGCCTCTCATTCCTAAATCATAGTTTTCGGACAGCCTCTTAAAACTTTTACCCCTGTCTTGAGTCTAGCGTGGGTAAAAAGGGCTAAGTTAAAATTGTGTCGTTCGCTTTGAATTGGGATGAAGTTCCTGCGGGATAAATATAGCCTATCTGATATTAGCTTCAAGAAGAGTTTCGCACATCCCTAAGCTGGCAAACCCTGTTGCAATTGAGTTAAAGTCAGAATAATATAAGGCAAATGGAACAGCTTTGGGCACCATGGCGAATAGAATATATACAAAGAGCCAAAGAAGGTGGCTGTATTCTGTGCCAAAAACCTGGAGAAAATAACGACGAGGCAAACTTTATCCTTTACCGAGGTCAACACAATTTTGTAATCTTAAATGCCTTCCCCTACAATCCAGGGCACTTAATGGTAGCCCCTTATCGGCATATAGGAAATTTACAGGATTTAACCTACGAAGAGATAAAAGAACACTTTGACATTATCAAGAAAGGCATAGAACTTCTAAAAGAGACAATGAAACCAGCTGGCTTCAATATCGGATTGAATATAGGAAAAGTTGCTGGGGCTGGAATAGAGGGGCACATCCACACTCATATAGTGCCTAGGTGGGAAGGGGATACCAACTTTATGCCGGTGTTATCTGATACCAGGGTTGTATCAGAAGCTTTAACCGCCACGTACAAAAAACTAAAAGCAATGTTAACCTAGCTACTCAGCTTGGGGATAAGAGCCAAGTATCTTGACGAAAGTAGCTTCTTTTTGAAGCTCTTTTATAGCCTCTTGATAAACTTCGCTATCCAACTGACCTTCGAAGTCAGCATAAAAAACATATTCCCAGGGTTTACTTCTGCTCGGTCTGGACTCTAATTTTGTCAAGTTTATATTTCTAGTGGCGAATATGCCTAAGATGGTATATAAAGCACCAGGCACATGTTTAGCAGCAAAGACAAGAGAGGTCTTATTTTCCTCAGCCGGCCTAGCTTTTCGCTTGGAAATAGCGAAAAATTTGGTGTAATTATTGATATTGGTTTCAATTTCTGGTGCCAGTATCTCCAAACCATAAATATCAGCAGCCCTCCTACTAGCTATAGCAGCACATCCCTTTAATTGACTTTCTTTTATCATTTTGGCGCTGCCTGCAGTATCATAGGTAGGCATAATTTCAACCTTCAATTTGCTCAAAAATCCTTCACACTGAGCCAATGCTTGAGGATGGGAATAAATCGTTCTTATATCAGCCAATTTCTCCCCAGGCAAAGCCATTAAGCAATGGCTTATCCTAAGAATGGCTTCAGCAAATATATTAAGAGGATGTGTTAATAACAAATCATAGGTCTCATTGATACTGCCAGCTTGAGAGTTCTCCACAGGAACTACACCAAAATTAACCTTATCCTGTAACACAGCTTGGAAAACCTCTCGAAGGTGAATGCAAGGCAAGAACTCAATGCCTCCACCGAAAAGCTTTACGGCAGCATCCTCGCTAAAAGCACCCCCTTCCCCCTGAAAAGCAACCTTTATCATTGAGCAGCTAAGTATAGCTTGGTTATTTCCGTTTTTCCACTACAAATTATCTTCTCCAAAAGCGGGGCAAAAATATCATGAAAACTGTAAACAACTCTAACCTTCCTAACCACATACAGATAATCAAAATAACTTTCCCTGCTCCAGGAAGCCAGGCATAATTTAAAGCAGGACCTACCCCACCTAAGCCAGGTCCTACATTCCCTAGAGTAGCAGCCACTGCTGAGAGCGCTGTTTCCAAATCAAGTCCTAAAAAACTGAGTATTATGGAAGCTGCAGCTGCGACAAGGAAATAAAGGAAGACAAAGGAGATTATATCGCGCATTATTCCCTCTGCGAGCGGTTTCCGGTTATATTTCACCGGAATCACAGCTTTGGGAGAAATAGCCCTTGTCATCATTACCCTGCTATGTTTCAGCAGAGTTAAAGTTCGCACCACTTTTATCGCTCCCCCAGTAGAGCCACCACAGCCTCCAATGAACATTAAAGCCAAAAGCACCATTCTGGCACCGAAATGCCAAGAGCCAAAATTGCAGGTAACAAAGCCGGTAGTGGTCATGATCGAAAGTGCCTGGAAGGCTCCGTATCTCCATGAACTAAGGCCTTGAGAAAAGATCAATAACAAGGTAGCTATCACTAGAATAATTAAGTAGAGCCTGAATTCCTCATCTTTGATTATCTTAAAGTTTCCTCTTAAAATTTGATAATGGATTATGAAGTTTGTGCCTGCCAGGAACATAAAGACCATGATGATGTATTCAGCTAGAGGATTAGCATAGGCTCCGATACTTCCCGTGGCAGGGGTAAATCCCCCGGTAGGGAGAGTACAGAGGGAGATGCAAATTGAATCAAAGAGCTTAAGTTTAGCTAGGAAATAAAGGAGCGCTATCTCAGCAGCAGTGAAAGCCACATAAATTCTCCAAAGAACTCTTGCCGTGGTTCTAATTCTAGGACGAAGCCTCTCGGGCATGGGGCCGGGAAACTCACGTTCAAAGAGCTGAGAACCTCCTACTCCTAGCTTTGGCAAGATAGCAATAAATAACGCTATCACTCCCATTCCACCTAGCCATTGGGTAAGGCTACGCCATAAAAGGGCACTTCTAGGTAGCTCCTCTACTCTCTCTAGTATAGTAGCACCAGTAGTAGTGAAGCCAGACATGGCCTCGAAAAAGGCATCGAGGAAATTCCATCCCAGAAATATATAAGGGACTGCACCGAGAAGCGGCACAAGAAGCCAGGCGAAAGAGACTATGGTAAACCCATCGGCACGCTCTATTTTCTCCGCGGTTTTAAATCTAAATTCAAGAAACAGCCCGATAGCTAAAGTGAGTAGTAGCGAATATAAAAAAATCCGCCAATCCTCACTATAATAAAGAGCGGTTAATAGAGGAAGAATATAGATTAAAGCGAGGTATTTCAGGAATGAACCAATGATGTGGAGGGTTAACCCTACCCTTTGGCGAACCATCTATTCATGAATTCGACTCCCTTCTTAGTAGATTTGTGGTCTACAATGAGAGTCAGCCAATCTTTGGGCTCTATCTTAGCATCCTCATTCAAATATTTTCCCTCCCGCTCTATCACAAGGATTTTCATGCCATTGGGGGTTCCTATTTCAGAAGCTTTCTTCCCAACGCACTTCATACCTTCCTCAGCCTCTATTTCGAAGATCTCAGCCCTTTCAAAGAAAAGAAAATCCTTCACATAAGGCTGTGACACCATTCGGAAAATATGCTTGGCTACTACAGCGTCTGGCTTAACTTGAAAGCTGATTCCAGCCTGCTTAAAGGTTTCTGCACGCACCGCATCATTCACTAAAGAGATTACTTTTTTCGCTCCCATTTCTTTGGCCAGCATACAAATCATTAAATTATCTGAGTCATCATTAGTTAAGGCAACTAAGGCATCGGCATTCTTTACCCTCGCCTCCTCCAAAACCGATCTTCTAGTAGCATCCCCTGCTATCACCATCACATCAGAAGAGGTTGCCGTCTCAGTACATCTATCTTCACTTAAGTCTATAACCACCACCTCGTTTCCCTCTTTAGAGAGGAACTCGGCTAAACTTCTCCCTATGTTGCTTAAGCCTGCTATTATAAAATGCATTTTTCACCCTTTAATGAAATTTCCTTCTTAATAATGTTAATTTTGCTGTCCCTCCAAGGTTGAGCTTTAGAGTAGCCCTAAAGCAATTGATAGCATAAAACCTGAAAAACGATGATTAAATGAGCCAGCATTGAAGAGGTAAGCTTTGGCTCGGTAGTAACGAACAAATTCACCACTAAAATTAAGATACCAGTTAATATCCAAATCTAAACCATCCTATATTACCAATACATTGATTGCGGAGCGATTTTAATTCCCCCCTCCAGAGTTGTCAACTAATGATTCTTTTCCTAAGCTCCTTCAACCAAGCCGTTGATTTAACTTCCCTCTGTAAAAGATATTCTATATACCATTGTAATATCTGCTCCAATTCCAAGGATAATTCTGATTTTATCTTCACTCGTTTTGCAATAGTATAGTCACAGTTTTGCCAAAAACGGAGGATTTTCAAAGCATCAACCGACAGAAGACGAGACATAGGTTCTTTCCCACTGCAACGGGGGCAAAGGATCCCACCTTGGCCAGGACTGAAAAAGTTGACCACTGGCTTAAGAGGCGAATCGCAATTTACACACTGCTGTAACTGAGGACGATAGCCAAGATACTGAAGAAGATGGAGTTCAAAATAGCGTAATATAATCTCGCTGCTGTCAGCCTGACATAACTGGTGCAATGTATCAAGCAATAAGTCAAATAAAGGACGATTCTCACTGTGCTCCATAGTAAAGGAATCGATAAGCTCCAGGATATAAAGACCGCAAGCCATACGCCATAAGTCACTTTTCAAGGCTAGGAAGCCATCAATAGTTTGACTTTGAGTAACAATATCAAAATTACGTCCTTTGGCTAGCAATACCAAACTGTAAGTCAAAGGCTCCACATTGCCGCCCAATTTACTCCTTGGGCGGCAAGCTCCCTTAGCTACCGCCTTCAGCTTACCAAATTCAGGCGTATAAATGGTAAGGATTTTATCAGCTTCACCAAGCTTGATTTGTTTGATGATAATGGCTTGGGTTTGATAACTTCGAGGTGCTCCCATCCACACCTTTTAGAACTCTTGCCTGCCTTCAAGGGCTTGACCTAGAGTTCTATCATCAGCATATTCTAACTCAGCACCAAAGGGCAAGCCACGAGCCAGACGAGTAACGCGAATGCCCAGTGGCAGGATTATTCCACGGAGGTACATAGCTGTGGCTTCACCCTCCACATTAGGATTGGTTGCCAAAATTACTTCGGTTATTGAACTATCTTGAAGGCGAGACAAAAGTTCCTTTACCTTTAGCTCCTCAGGCCCTATTCCTTGGGCTGGACTAATGACTCCATGGAGCACATGATAAACTCCTTTATACCTTCCAGTTCGTTCCAGAGGAAGGATGTCTAAGGGCCTCTCGACAACGCAAATTTTAGAATGATCGCGCTCTTTGTCTTGACAAACGAGGCAAGGATCACAATCAGTGATATTAAGGCAAACGGAACAAAGCCTTATCTTTTCCTTTAGAGCTAAAATAGCTTCGGCTAAAGCTTTAGCTTCCTCGTCCGGGCTACACAATAAATAATAAGTCAACCTTTGAGCACTTTTCGGCCCAATCCCAGGCAATTTATTAAATTCTTCGATTGCTCTAGCTACAGGCTCAGCAGTAAATGCCATCTTTAAGCCAATCCTGGTATATTGAGTCCACCAGTTAAATCACCAAGATGCTTGCTAACGAGTTCCTGCGACTTAGCGACAGCCTCGTTAATCGCAGCCATGACTAAATCCTGTAGTAGCTCAACATCTTTAGCCTCGATCACCTCTGGCGATATCTCCACTGAATGGACCTTCTGGTGCCCGTCAATCACTACCCTGACTGCGCCACCCCCACTGCTAGCTTCCACGGTAATGTTACCTAGTTCCTCCTGAGCTTTAGCCAACTTTGCCTGAAGCTTTTGCGCCTGACGCAATATTGATTTATCCATATCCTCTCTCAAAAACCTTGGTCAGTGATTTTAGCTCCCATTTCCAGAGCAGCTTTAATTAAGGGACTTTGCACCTTTGGCTGCGAAGCTCTTTTATGATTGACTAAAATGCATTTTATCTTGTAAGGCTGACCAAAAACCTCTTTAAGCTTCCTCTCCACCAGATATCGATATTTAGGGTCTTCAATCTTTTCCTTATGGAAAGAATAATAAAAACCTAATATCAATGTATCGTCCTCAAGAGCTAGTGGCTCGCAAGCACTGCGCAAAAAGGCATCTAAATTACCGCTAGAACCTTCCCCGCGCAAAGACTGAATGAACTCCTTCCACCGACTACGCAAGTAGTCGATATTTTGAGGAATCTCTATGCTTGGGCTCTCGACGCTATCTACTGCTGCAGGGAACTCAGCTTCTTGAGGGGAGTGCTCAATTGATTCCCAAGATGAATCGGTAGCTTCCATTACTTCCGAAGGTTTAGCTATAATTGATTCTTCTTGCTCAGAGGATAAGGCACAGTCCACCAAAGCTAACTCTAAAGGCAGAGTGGAGTAATTATCAGTACGAAAATCCATGCTGGAGAAGAGTTTAACTGCTCTGAGTAAATAATCAAGTGTGGTGATGGCCGCAAGCCCCCTCATCTCAGACAAATCTTCATTGGTGACACCTAAGGCTTCCTCGCATCCCGATTTAACCAGTAGCAACCCTCGAAGATATTCTACCAGCCCCAGATTAAATTGGCGTAGGTCAATGCCATCCTTATTAATGCTATTTATAACTCGCAGCCCGGCAGAAACATCCTTATTAACAACATATTGCGCCAGTCGCCTAATTCGCGAATCACCGCTACCTCCAAGCGTTGCCTGAACTGGATCAAAATCAATTTGACTGCCATAGTAAGCGATTAGCTGCTGCAATATGTTCTCGGCGTCTCGCAGGCTCCCTGTAGCTGCACGGGCAATAAGCCTTAAGGATTCAAACTCAATATGAATATCCTCTTTTTGACATATTAGCTTCAGCTTATCTATTATCGCTGTTTGAGCTAGGCGATGGAAATTGAACCGTTGACACCTTGACACTATAGTAGGTATCACCTTATGCGCCTCTGTAGTAGCTAAGACAAAAATTACATGAGGAGGTGGCTCCTCCAAGGTCTTTAGCAAGGCGTTGCAAGCTGCCTCAGTAAGCATATGGACTTCATCTATAATGTAAACCTTATATTGGGTAAGGCTGGGGGCATAATTTACTTTTTCCCTAAGGCTACGAATTTCGTCAATGCCACGATTGCTAGCAGCATCTATTTCTATTACATCTAAAGCCCTACCCTCGGTGATTGACCGGCATATATCACAAACATTACATGGCTCGCCACCCACCTGATTGGGGCAGTTAACTGCTTTAGCCAAGATGCGTCCTGTACTAGTTTTACCCGTACCTCTAGGACCACAGAAAAGATAAGCATGTGCTATCTTCCCGCACTCTACTGCATGGCGCAAAGTCTGAGTTATCGGTTCTTGTCCTACTACTTCAGCTAAGGTTTGGGGACGCCACTTGCGATAGAAAACCTCAAAGCCCATCTGTTAACTTTTATTATACTCCTCACCACCCAATGAAGGAAGATTTCTGCCAAAATTATGGGCTTGAGCCACTTTCTATGATAGAAATGGTCCTATCATAATCTTTTGCTATATTCTCAATAGCTCGCTTCAGAACTGGCTTGACTTCTTCAGGGGCTTTGTCCAAAGCATTCCTTAATGCATCTAAACTCTCTGTGCGGCTTTGACTCAGCACTATCTTCAGTTCCTTAGCATCCTTTTCATTATAAGCTTCTGCTTCCCTGGGCGGGGCTGGAGTTGCAGTGGGAGCGGGAACTAGTAATTTTGGCTCTTTCTCCTCACCTTTCTTTGCTTCCTCCGCCACGCATACTTCAGCCGAATGCTTGGCAACTTGCTCAGTCAACATAAGAACCTTATCAGATTTGCCCTGGCGAGCCATCTCAACCATCTCACCTGCCCTTCGTTCAGCAAACTGAATATGAAGCTCTGTCTTGCCCACATCAGAAAAAACCAATGCCATTCTTGCCCGCTCCGTAGTCAACTTTATGGAATAAAGAGGCTCATCAGGTAAAGCGTTTGTCGAAGCTGCTACTGTTCCTACGCTAACAAGCACAATAACCAAAACAGTAGTCATAGCTACAGCCCACTTCCTGTGCCAAATAGGAATCTTCTCCTTCTTTTTCTCTCGTTTGGCATAAAGCAATCCTTGAAGCTGAGGGCGAGCTCTTGCCTTAAACTCAGGAGCAGGCTTAATAGCAGCAGACTTTTGAATAAAGACGGCGCTAGTTTTAAGTAAGGGCTCTAGCTCAGATGCTTGCCCAGGATAATCCTTAAGGCAATCCTCAATGCTCTCACCCTTAAACATGCGCTCTAGACAATTGTCGAGAATATCTTCTATCTTCCTGGCCATTTTTCTACCCCTCACCTAACATCATTTTCCTTAATGCCGCTATGCCGTTATATTGCAAAGCCTTTACTGTGCCAGGATTTTTCCCTAATGCCTTAGCTACCTCAGCAATAGAAAGCTCAGCACCAAAGCGAAGTGAAATCACATCCCGTTGAGCTGGAGGTAATTTCTTTATATTGTCGGCTAATTCCTCAACCTCAAGACTCCGCTCAGCGATAACCTCTGGGGTTGGCTCATCAACTCGGGTTACATTATTATCCCAAGCTACCTTTTCCACCTTGCTCTGCTTCCTTAAATAATCAATCGCCTGATTATGAGCGATGCGAAATAACCAGGAAACGAAAGGCAAATTCCGCCATTTATAAGAGCTAATTGCTTCCAAAGCTTTAACAAATACCTCCTGAGTCAAGTCCTCAGCTTCAGCTTGATTTCCCACTTTGAGATAAATATAGCGATAAATCTTATCAAAATGCTCTTCATAAAGTTGGGCAAAAGCTCCTCCATCGCCTTTTATTGCCCGAGAGACTACATCCTTTTCAATAGACATCAGCCTGATGTCTATTATACTGTAAAACGAAAAGAGGGTAAAAAGGTTTATTTGAGACTGAAAAAGCTTGGCTATTGTTAGCTCCGTATAGCTAATTTATAATTGAACCATGGCTCGTTGTATTTTTCATATTGATTTGGATGCCCTTAAATGCCAACGAAGGGTTCTTTTGGAAAGAGGCGTTTTTGAGAGAAGGCTAAAAGAAATAGTTTATGGTGGAAGGGGGTAAAATTGAAACGATCGAGAAGGGGCGAAGTGCTGGTTGCCATTATGAACAACCTGCTGGACTTCGTCATCGCTCGCGACCAGCACTGGTACCGCATTCCAGTGCACGTTGTGGAAAACCGGCTCAAAGAGCGCTGGCCACCCCGATGGTTAGCTTTCTACCAAACCAAAGTCTTTGGCAGCGAAGCCTATGCCGTGAATTACTTTGCGAGTATTCTCGATATTCGCAAAGTCTTCCGCTGGCAGCTCTTCCCTGACCAACCTCATGACGAGAAGGGACAACGACGCTACTACCAATTATTGTTATCGCCGTTGCAGTATCTGCCCCAGCCCATTTTTAGCCGACGTTGGCGACGTATCGTCTTTATCTCAACTACCTGGCAGAAGCTTATAAATGCCATGGAAATCAATGACCTGTATGACGGGAGCCCGTTAGAAGACCAACTCTGGGCTGAACTCAAACGGTTGAACATCAGTGCAGAGCGGCAAGAGTTTGTACAAGTGAAGGGACGTACCTATGCCCTCGACTTCGCCATTTACTGTGCATCAGGCAGGATTGACGTAGAGACTGATGGTGACACCTGGCACGCCGACCCAGAGCGTATCCCTCAAGACAACCTGCGAGACAATGACCTGGAAACAGCTGGTTGGAGGATTCTACGCTTTAACACCTCCAAAATCCGAGAAGCAGTGGCTGAATACTGCCTGCCCACCATCGTTGAAAACATCAACAGGCTGGGCGGTCTTGACGAACAGAAACTAGTGCCACGCAAGGTCAGCTTGGATACTCAAGGAGAATCGCGACAACTAAGCCTGTTTGACTCTGGCAACCAGGATGACCTGATTGACAGTGAGGATCGAAGTAACCCTAAAATGCGCCTTGAGTAGATCTTTATATTAAGTTAAACTAAGTTAAAGGTCAGAGAATGAGTAAATGAAAACCTATGCTTTTAAAGTGGATTTAGAACCTGATGAGGAGGGATGGCGAGCTTTTTATCCTCCTTGGGAAGAAATTGGAGCTTCTACCTGGGGTAAAACCAAAGAGGAGGCTTTAAGAAATATTACGGAAGTCCTCTCTATGATTTTGGAGGAATTTACTGAGGAGGGAAAGCCAATACCTATTACAGAAAGAATGACCGTCTCCAAGGAAGCCTTGGTAACGGTAAACATATGAATAAGATTGACTATGGAAAACTTGGCTCCCTCACAGCTCGAGAATTAATAAAGGCTCTGTTAAAAGAAGGATTCATTTTTACCCGCCAGCGAGGTAGTCATCATCGTTACCATCACCCAGATGGTTGAAGAGTGACAGTTCCCTTCACACGTTCTGGCGACACTTTTACCAGAGAAACTCTAAAAAGCATCATTGAGAAACAAGCTAAGTGGAATGAGGAAGATTTAAAACGCCTCAACCTTTTAAGATAAGTACGCCTTGCCAATACAAGATTCGCTTTCAGATGCCAAGGTAAACACCTCAAATGCTAGAGAAGGGTTCTTTTAGCAAGAAGCGTTTTTGAGAAAAGGCTAAAAGAAGTAATTACCAAAAATGATTAGCTATCCAGCGAGAAAAAGGGGAAATAAATGGAAATTCGGAATCATTAAGAGGGACATAGTTATACCATGCTCAAGGCAGCTGCGAGAGGCCAATCTGAGAATCTAGCCCAGAAGTTGTATCACCTCGACCTATCATTCCTCAAAAGTCGGGCGCATCAAAACTGAGACTGGCCGACGATCTGTCGTGATGTGGGGCTCTGCGAAGTTCGTGCCTATCACGGCAACGTCAAAAATCCGAAGAGCTAGAAGAGGTTCAATACCTTTTTGAATAAGCTGCGCGGAATATGAAGGATTAATAATTATCTCTCCTATCTTTTGGCACTGTGAATATATCTCAGGTACACTGACCTCTACAAGCCATACCCATGGTGGTAAATCAGCTTGTTGATAGATTCCAGAGAGTTGCTGCGAAAGCCTGACCCCACATATATGATCAGCAAGTGCTTCTTTTGATATCAGTACTGGTCTCAGCACTATACCTCCCTGCCTTTGTATCTTTTCGATAAGCTTACGCCATAGATTACTAACTTGAGTCCTCTGAAGAATGTACTGATACAATTCGCTGGAGGCTAAATAATTTGCGGCTAAACTCTCTGCTTGATATCCTGGCAAAAACACATGGCAGGATTTCGGTGTGGGTACTACTATGCTTCTCGTAGTGAATCCAAGTAGTTCCACCAGCGAGAGTAGGGAAATAGCCTATTTCCGCCTGCTGCCACCAAGAGTCTTGGTCAAATGTGTGACCAACCACAACAATACTGTGACTCTCCTCCTCTGTTTCAATACCCACCATGACCGGAATTCCCGACTCTATATAGGGATAGATCACCTGTTCCAAAGTGAGGTGCCGACGACGCTCCTGTCCTTCTGCAAATAAATACAGATCTGGCGCGGCTCCCATAGCCTCAACTGCAGTAACAATTTCAAAAGTCTCTTCCAATACAAGATGAGCCTGAAGGGAGTATTGATTTCTAATGCAAGATGAGCCTGAGAAGTTAGGGCAAC
>Ga0209121_10005510_pt1 | contig 11439 bp, 13 predicted proteins | sample Cruoilmetagenom3_FD_187292 | JGI IMG/M metagenome (GOLD analysis project Ga0209121, IMG submission 187292) | Oil polluted marine microbial communities from Coal Oil Point, Santa Barbara, California, USA - Sample 3 (SPAdes) (version 2) | ecosystem: Environmental > Aquatic > Marine > Oil seeps ...
CGTTCACAAAAAGGAGAATGCTCTAATAATTGCCCAAAGTTATTACGGTATTGTTTTGGTGTTACAATTGGACTGAAAGATTCCACATATAACAATCTATTTTCTTCAGTTTCAAAATCAATTTGGTAAATAGTTCCTCGGGGAATAATTAAATAATCACCGTATTTAAAATCGATGTTTCCGTACATTGTTTTTAAAGTACCTGAGCCAATATGAACAAAAAGCATTTCATCAGCATCCCCATTTTTATAAAAATAGTTTGATGAAAATTCTTTTGGAGCAGCTAAACCTATATGCAAATCGTTATTTACAAATAATGTTTTACGACTGTCTAAATAATCAGCTTCTGGCTTTAAAGAAAATCCTTTAAAGCTCAAAGCTTTCATATTTTTTTCGATACCAATTTTAGGAGAAACGTTTTTTAGTTTTTTAATTTCTGAAACAACAGTTGGCGGATGTAAATGGTAAATTAAGGAAGACATTCCAACAAAACCTGCTGTTCCAAAAAGTTCTTCTTGGTATAAGCCACCTGTTGGTTTTTCGAAAGTTGTATGGCGTTTAGGTGGTATTTTACCTAATGAATAATATCTAGGCATTTTATAATTTTTTAGTTATGAGTATTTTAAAATTGCTGTAATTCATTATAAATAAATCAATTATAAAAAATAGTTATATTTATTAAAGTTACACAATTTTAGTCTATATAATTATGAGTCTTTTTGAGGTAAGTAAATTCACTCAGGATTTCTCTTAATTAAGAATTTGAGAAGTAATAATAATTCAGCCCAAGGTGTTTTCATATTTCACAAATATAAAAATATTTTTTTGATGGCTATTTTAAATAAAAAAAGAGCGCTATATAGCGCTCTTTTTATGTGTTGTTTTGTGAAATTAAAATGTAATTCCACTTACTTCAATTACTTTTTTAATTTGTGGCGCATGTCTTTTAATAGTTGCTTCAACACCATTTTTTAAAGTCATTTGATTTACTGAACAACCCAAACAAGCACCTTCTAATTTCACACTAACAGTATCATTGGTAACTTCAACTAATTTAATGTTACCTCCATCAGCCTCTAAATAAGGCCTAATCTCTTGTAATGCTATTTCAATAGTTGTTTTAAGTTCTTCAGTACTCATTGTTTTTTATTTTGTGCTACATCCACTCATTGTTGTAATTCTTACAATTTCTGTTGGAGGTAAATCTTTGTTTCTTTTTACCAATTGAGTAAGTGCATTTTTAGCGATTACAGAAAAAGCTTCTTCTAAAGGTGTATTTTCTTGTAATGCAACTGGATGACCAACATCACCAGCTTCTCTAATACTTTGTACTAAAGGAACTTCACCTAAAAAGGCAGTATCAATATCTTCAGCTAAATTTTTAGCACCATCTTTTCCGAAAATATAATATTTGTTATTTGGTAATTCTTCAGGAGTGAAATAACTCATGTTTTCAACAATACCTAATACAGGTACGTTGATGTCTTTTTGTTGGAACATTGCAACACCTCTTTTAGCATCAGCTAAAGCAATATTTTGAGGAGTACTCACAATAATTGCTCCAGTTACAGCAACGGCTTGTACAATAGATAAGTGAATATCACCAGTTCCTGGAGGTAAATCAATTAAAAGAAAATCTAATTCTCCCCAATGTGAATCGAAAATCATTTGATTTAAGGCTTTTGAAGCAATTGCTCCACGCCAAATTACAGCTTGATTTGCATCTGTAAAAAAACCAAGAGATAATATTTTAATACCATGACTTTCTATAGGTTGCATTTTTGAACGCCCATCAATTTCTACAGATAGCGGTTTTGCATTTGCAACATCAAACATTAAATGAATTGAAGGTCCATATACATCAGCATCTAAAATACCAACTTTGAATCCCATTTTTTGTAATGAAATAGCTAAATTTGCAGTAATAGTAGATTTTCCAACTCCACCTTTTCCTGATGCCACAGCAATTATATTTTTAATTCCAGGAATTGAATTTTCTTTTACTTCAACTTCTTTAGTTGGTACTACCGCAGTAACATTTACTTTTACATCTATTTTTTGATCTATTTGATCGTGGATTGCCTTCATTATTTCAACTTCAACTTTCTTTTTTGCTTGTAAAGTTGGGTTGCTAATGGTAACGTCTACAATAACTTCTTTATCAAAAGTTACAATATTTTTTACAGCTCCACTTTCAATTAAACTTTTGCCTTCTCCAGGTGCAGTAATAGTTTCAAGTACTTTTGTTATATCTTTTTTGTTTAATGTCATAATTGTTTATCTAAAATCATTCTAAACAACAAATATACAGAGTTCAAATGGATATAAAAAGTTGTAAAGTTACAAAGACTAAAAGTTTCAAAAAGATTAATTTATAATGAAGTAGAAAACCAAAAAAAAGCGACTTTTAAATCAAGTTTTATTATAGGTTTAATTCTTTATAAGGATCCCAAAAAAAATCACTAAAATTTTGAATTTGATTTTCTTTGACTACAACACCTTCATTTTCTAATAATTGTTGCATTAAATTAGTGCTGTCAAAATGAAGTTTACCAGTTAATAATCCATTTCTATTAACAACTCTGTGAGCAGGAATATCGTCTTTATTGTGTGAAGCATTCATTGCCCAGCCAACCATTCTAGCCGATTTTGCGGCTCCAAGATATTTTGCAATTGCGCCATAACTTGTAACTCTTCCAAAGGGAATTAGCTTTGTAACTTCATAAACTTTATCAAAAAAGTTATCTGGTTTTTCCATTCGTTAAAAATAATAATTTAATAACGAATGATAAATTTAATGTAAGTAATTGGCTTTCCTGTTGCTAAATATTGACTTTCATAGAAAGTTTGTGTAGAGGTAACTTCAATAGGTGTATGTGGATTTTTATAAATATCATGATGAGCGTATAAAACTTCATGACCTGCACCATGTAATAACCCTAAGGTATAACCATGCATAAATTCACTATCGGTTTTTAAATTTACAATTCCTTCAGGAATTAAAACTGAGTGGTATTTTTTTAAGAATTCAGCATTTGTTAATCGGTGCTTTGTGCGTGTATATTTAATTTGAGGATCAGGGAAAGTTATCCAAATTTCGGTTACTTCATTTTCGTTAAAAATACAATCTATCAACTCAATTTGAGTTCTTATAAATGCAACATTTGTTAAGTTTTCTTCTAAAGCTGTTTTAGCACCACGCCAAAAACGTGCACCTTTTAAATCGATGCCTATATAGTTTATATTTGGGTTTTTTCTTGCTAAATCAATGGTGTATTCACCTTTTCCGCAACCTAATTCAAGAACAATTGGGTTGTTATTGTTAAAATGTTTATGCCAGTTTCCTTTTAATGAAGACCCGTTTAATAAATCTTCTCTTGTAGGTTGAATTACATTAGCGAAAGTATCGTTTTCACGAAATCTTTTAAGTTTGTTTTTACTCCCCACAAGTTTTGAGTTTAAAAAAGGAAATTAAAGTAAAATTTAAATAGAAACTATTCGTTTCCAGCCTTTTTGTATTTTTTTAATTCGCCTAGCCAATAAAAAAATGCAACAAAAGTAACTGCAACAAATATCCAACTTACAGTATTTTGTAACCACCAGTTATCTATTGAACTAATTTCATTGTAAGGATAAAATAAAACATTTGTACAAAAATCACCTATTGCTTTAAAAATATTGTTTGCAATCATATCTTAATTATATTTACAGGCAAAAGTATAAAATATAGTCATGATAGCAAATTTTTTTAATAAAACTAAGCCTGTAACTGTTTTTACGATAGTTCTTTTGCTTTTTTTGTACTATTCTTATGGGTGTATTAAAAATAATTTTGAATTTTTTTCAGTAATTTATTTCATAAAAAAAACAGTGATTTTTTCTTTATTCATACTGTTTTTATTGATTTTTAAATTTATAATTAAAAAAAATAAGTTAACTAAAGATAATTCATACGCCTTATTATTAGTGGTATTGTTTTTAGGAACTTTTTCAGAAGCTATTTTTTCAAACCCTATATTTTTTTCCAATTTAATTTTATTATTAAGTATTAGAAAAATTTACCCTTTACGAAGTGGTATAAATACTAAATTAAAATTATTTGATGCTGCTTTTTGGATTGGGATTTCTACACTACTATATTCTTGGAGTATTTTTTATATTTTTTTAATTTATGTAGCTATGCTAATTTATAAAAAAGTAAGTTTAAAAAATTTATTGATACCAATAATTGGTTTGGTTACTCCATTATTTATTTATGGTACTTATTGTTTTTATTTTGATAAGTTACCAATTTTTTATGACAGGTTTAATTATGATATGAGCTTAAATTTTGCAGCGTATAATTCTTTAAAATTTATATTGCCAATAAGTTTTTTGATTATTGTATTATTTGGTTCTTTAGTTATACTCACTCCAAAAATTGTTACGATTAGTAATAATTTGAAATTCTCTTGGAATGTACTTATTAATCACCTTTTAATTTCTATTTTAATAGTAATTATGTCACCTATAAAAAATGGATCTGAACTTTTTTTTATAATTTTTCCAACAACAATTATAATAGCAAACTTTATTCAAAAAACCGAATCATACATTTTAAAAAACGTACTACTTTATTTATTTTTGATACTATCAATAAGTGTTTATTTTTTATAATTTTTCACCAAAAGCTAAATCGCCAGCGTCACCTAATCCAGGAACAATATAGCCTTTATCGTTTAATTTATTATCAACTGTAGCAATCCATAATTTAGTGTTTGATGGAAAATGTTTTTTAATTAACTCAATAGCTTCAGTAGAGCCAATAACACAGGCTAAATATATTTCTTTAGGTGTTCCATGCTTATTTTTCAATCCTTCAAAAACACTTATAATTGATTGGCCAGTTGCTAACATTGGATCAGCTAAAATTAGGGTTTTACCTTCTAAACTTGGAGAGGCAAAATATTCAACTTTTATTTCAAATTCAGTTTCATTAATATGTTTTCTGTAGGCTGAAATAAAAGCATTTTCAGCATCATCAAAATAATTTAGAAGACCAGTATGCAAAGGCAAGCCAGCTCTTAAAATTGAACATAAAACAATATCATTTTGAGGAACTTGAACAATTTTAGTTCCTAAAGGTGTAGTAACTACTTTATTATGGTAATTTAATGTTTGACTTAATTCATATGCTAAAATTTCACCAATTCGTTCAATGTTCCTTCTAAAACGCATTGAATCTTTTTGTACAGATACATCTCTAATTTCAGAAATAAATTTATTTAATAATGAGTTTTTAGCATCTAAAATTGTAGTTGTCATAATAAATATTTTACACAAAAATAGTACATTAATATTATAAATTGAGATTGTATTTAAAGTTAATTTTTGTATATTACATATCTAATTAAAAAATTAAATTATGGGATTATTTTCGTTTATTAAAAACGCAGGAGCAAAAGTTTTTGGAATAGGAAAAACTACAGCGGAAGAATCGGCTGATGAAGCTAAAGAAAAAGCAACAAAATTATCAAGTGCAGTTGAAGCATTAGGTTTTGAAGTGCTAGATTTAAACATTGAAGTTAATGATGATAGCGCTACAGTTTGGGGGCAAGCAAATTCACAAGAAACACGTGAAAAAGTTGTGCTAGTTATCGGAAATACTGAAGGAATTGCATCGGTTGATGATAGAATGACTGTTGAAATTGAAGAACCTCAAGCTCAATTTCATACAGTTGTAAAAGGTGATTATTTAAGTAAAATTGCTAAAAAATATTATGGTAACGCAATGAAATACCCAGTTATTTTTGAAGCAAACAAACCAATGCTTACTGATCCTGATAAAATTTATCCAGGTCAAGTGTTAAGAATTCCAGCTTTGGAAGAATAAGACTAACAGAAATTTAAATACAAAGGCTTGCAATTGCAAGCCTTTGTATTTTATGTTGGTATAGAATTTAAAATTTTCTTTACAATAATTTGTGGATTAATACTTCTCATAACATCTTCATAACCTTCGCATACTTTATTTCCATAAATAGAACATGGAATGTTTGGATATTTTTCCAAATCTGGTAAAATGGCATTTGCAAATGGTTGATTAAAAGGTGCGAAACCAGTAAATGGGTGTGTAATTCCCCAAATAGTTAGCGTATTTACACCTAACATTGCTGCAAAATGTGCATTTCCAGAATCCATACTTAGCATACAATCTAAATTAGAAATAAGATTTAATTCTTGAGTTAACTTAATTTTACCAGCTACATTTATGGTGTTTGGAAACTTATTTGCAATTTTTTCTAAAATATCAACTTCTTTTTTTCCACCACCAAATAATAAGATTTTTAATTTATCTTTTTTAGATAATTCAGAAATTACTTGTTCCATTAAATCTAAAGGGTACATTTTTGAATTGTATTGAGCAAAAGGCGCTATACCAACCCATTTTGAATTTTTTTTACCTGTAATGTTTATAATTTCTTTAGATAATGGTTGTTTTAAAGGAAACTCCGGGCTAGAAATATCAAGTTGAAACCCTAAGTTTCTAAAAACATCAGCATATCTTTCGTGAGTGGTTTTTAATTGCTTAAAAATTTTATTTTTAGTTCTAGTTAACTGATGTTTTTCACTTCTACCTTTATTTACAAAACTAACTTTTGTGGCAGATAATTTAAAAAAAGTTCTTATTATTTTAGATCTTAACACATTGTGTAAATCTGCAACTGCATCAATATTCAATAATTTTAATTCTTTATAAAGCTTAAAAAGACCAAAAAAACCTTTGTGTTTTCCATTTACATCTGCAGCGTAAAAAGTAACATTGGTTAAATCTGAGAATAGTGGTTTTAAAAAAGCTCTTGAGAGTACTGTAATTTGTACTTTAGGATGTTGTTTTATAAATGTTCGTAATACGGGAACTGTCATTGCAACATCACCCATTGCTGACAATCTGATAATTAAAATGTGTTTTGGTTTGCTCAATGTGAAAATTTTATAAATGTAAAAGTAGTATAATAAATGCTATTTATAAAATCCGTAAATTTGCTCAAATTTTAGAATTAGATGATACAATCAATGACTGGATACGGCAAAACCGTATTACAAATTTCAACTAAAAAAATTACGATTGAATTAAAATCGTTAAATAGCAAAAACTTAGATTTAAATGTTCGTATTCCTTCTTATTATAGAGAAAAAGAGTTAGATATTCGTAAAAAGCTAGGCTCAGCTTTGGTTAGAGGGAAAGTTGATTTTTCAATATATATTGAAAATAATGGAGGAGAGGTTTCATCTAAAATAAATGAAACGGTTGTAAAAGAGTATATAAATCAGCTTAAAGCTATTGTAGATTCTAATGAAATTGAATTGTTGAAAATGGCTGTTAGATTACCAGACTCTTTAAAAACTGAAAAGGAAGAGTTAGATGAAAATGAGTGGAAACAAATTGACTTGGCTATAAATGAAACTATTAAAAAAATAACTCAATATAGAATTGATGAAGGCGAATCAATGCGCACAGATTTTGATTTGCGGATTTCAATAATTGAAGAATTGTTGGATAAAGTAATTGAAATAGATCCAAAGCGTATTGAACATGTGAAGGAAAAAATTAAAAAATCAATTAGTGATTTAGAAGCGAAAATTGATGAAAGTAGATTTGAGCAAGAACTTATTTATTATATTGAAAAATTAGATATCACTGAAGAAAAAGTTCGTTTAAAAAACCATTTAGACTATTTTAAAAAAGAACTAAAAGAAGAAATTTCAAACGGAAAAAAACTTGGATTTATAACGCAAGAAATTGGTAGAGAAATTAATACTATTGGTTCCAAATCTAATTTTGCAGATATGCAAAAATTGGTAGTGCAAATGAAAGATGAGTTAGAGAAAATTAAAGAACAAAATTTGAACGTATTATAGTAAAGTATGTCAGAAAAAAAAGAAGGAAAATTAATTGTTTTTTCTGCGCCTTCTGGTTCGGGTAAAACCACAATTGTACATCACTTATTAAAGCAACCAGATTTAAATTTAGACTTTTCTATTTCAGCTACTTCACGTGAAAAAAGAGGAACTGAGGTTGATGGAAAAGACTATTACTTTATTTCGTTAAAGAAATTTGAAAAGCATATTGAAAAAGACAATTTTATTGAATGGGAAGAAGTATATACAAATAATTTTTACGGAACTTTAAAGAAGGAAGTTGAACGAATTTGGAAATTAGGAAAACACGTAATTTTTGATATTGATGTTGTAGGAGGTTTGAGTATAAAAAATAAATTTCCAGAACAAACATTAGCTATTTTTGTTCAACCACCATCAATTAAAGAGATGGAGCGTAGGTTAAGAAATAGAAATACAGATAGCGATGAAAAGATAAAAGAGCGTGTTGCAAAAGCCGAAAAAGAACTAAAATATGCTAAAAATTTTGATGTTATTTTAGTGAACAATGATTTAGATACGGCAAAAGAAGACGCATTCAAATTAGTCGAAAATTTTATAAAGTAAATGAAGGTAGGACTGTTTTTTGGTACTTTTAACCCAATTCATATAGGACATATGATTATTGCAAATTATATGGTTGAATTTTCTGATTTAGAAGAGGTTTGGTTTGTAATTACACCACAAAGTCCATTTAAGAAAAAAGCATCAATGCTAAGTAATCATCATAGGTTAGCTATTGCAAATATAGCAGTAGAAAATTACCCAAAATTAAAAACCTCAGATATTGAATTTAATCTTCCACAGCCAAATTATACCATAAATACATTAGCTTATATTGAAGAAAAATTTCCTAATAATCAATTTTGTTTAATTATGGGAGAAGACAACTTAAAAGGATTTCATAAATGGAAAAACTATGAAACGATACTTCAAAATTATGAGTTGTATGTGTACCCAAGAATTTCAGAAGGAAAAACGGAGCACCAATTTGTTGGCCATTCTAAAATTCAGAAGGTAAATGCTCCAATTGTACAAATTTCTTCAACATTTATAAGAAAAGCTATTCAAAATAAAAAAGATATAAGTACTATGTTGCCTGAAAATGTTTGGAAATATATTGATGAAATGAATTTTTATAAATAGTAAATTTGGCGAATAATTAACACAATTAAGTAAGTAAATTGAAATTATTTAAATAAAATTTCGTTGTATATTTGTTTCAATTATAATTATGGTAAAAACCCCAAAAAATAAAAAGAAATTTAAACAAAAATTAGTTGATAAATACCGTTTAGTTGTTTTAAATGAAAACACTTTTGAAGAAAAATTATCATTTAAATTAACAAGGCTAAATGTGTTTATTTTAGGGAGTGTATTTTCTATAGTATTAATTGTAGGAACCATTTTTTTAATAGCATTTACACCTTTAAGAGAATATATCCCAGGTTATTCTTCAACTCAATTAAAAAAAGAAGCTACTCAACTAGTGTATAAAGCTGATTCTTTACAACAAGTTTTAGAAGTAAACAACTTGTATATTCAAAAAGTTAGAGCATTATTAACGGGTGAAATTTCTGAAGTTCATTTTGATAAAGATTCAGTTTTGCAAGTCGTTAAATATGACAAAGACTCGTTAAATTTAGATCCAAGCGAAATAGATTTGGAATTTAGACAAGAAATAGAAAGTGCTAATAGGTATAGTATTTTTGATGAAGCAATTAAAGATGTTGATATTGTCTTTTTTGCTCCAGTAGTTGGAACTGTTACTGATGGGTATAATTTAGAAAAAAAACATTTTGCAGTTGATATTGCAGTTCAAACAGGAACTCCAGTAAAATCTGTTGCTGATGGAACTGTAATTTTTGCAGAATGGACTGCAGATACTGGAAATGTAATAATTGTGAAACACAATAGTGGTTTTATTTCTATTTATAAACACAATGCAACGTTGCACAAGCATCAAGGAGATTTGGTAAAATCGGGTGAAGTAATAGCATCAGCAGGTAATTCAGGTAAGTTTAGCACAGGTCCACATTTACATTTTGAATTATGGAATGAAGGTTATCCTGTAAACCCAATAGATTATATTGATTTTGAGTAATTAATTATGAGTATTAAATCAATTTTAGCAAAACCATTTGCAAAACTAGTTGCAACAAAATTTTATAAACAAAGTAATAATGCTGATGAAGTTCAGCAAAAAGTTTTTAAAATGTTGATTGCCCAAGCTAAAGAAACTTTTTTTGGGAAAGGTCATAATTTTAATAAAATAAAGTCTTACGAAGATTTTAAAAAGCAAGTTCCTATTCGAGATTACGAAGCGCTAAAACCATATATTGAAAAAGTAGTAGCTGGTAAATCAGATATATTATGGAAGGGAAAACCTTTATATTTTGCAAAGACTTCTGGCACAACTTCAGGAGCAAAGTACATTCCGCTGACTAAAGAATCTATGCCAATGCATATTAGTGCAGCGCGTAATGCATTGTTAATGTACATTGCTGAAACAAAAAAAACTGGATTTGTTGATGGTAAAATGATTTTTTTACAAGGAAGTCCAGAATTAAATGAGAAAAATGGTGTAAAAACAGGACGTCTTTCAGGAATTTCTGCACACTTTATTCCTAGTTATTTACTTAAAAATAGATTGCCAAGTTGGGAAACCAATTGTATTGAAGATTGGGAAACAAAAGTAGAAGCAATAGTTGATGAAACCATTCATGAAAACATGACATTGATTAGTGGAATTCCATCTTGGGTACAAATGTATTTTGAAAAAATAATTGAACGAACTGGGAAAAAGGTAGGAGAAGTGTTTCCAAATTTTAACTTATTTGTTTACGGAGGTGTAAATTTTGAACCTTATAGAAATAAATTTGAAGATTTAATAGGAAGAAAAGTTGATACAATAGAATTATATCCAGCTTCTGAAGGATTTATTGCATATCAAGATTCTCAAAAAGAAAAAGGAATGATGTTGTTGGTAGATAATGGAATGTTTTACGAGTTTATTCCTTCCGAAGAATTTTTTGATGATAACCCAACAAGAATTTCTTTAGCTGATGTAAAAGTAGGTGTAGATTATGTAATTATTTTAAATACAAATGCAGGTCTTTGGGGTTATAATATAGGAGATACCATTGAGTTTCTTTCAGTAAATCCGCCAAGAATTATAGTTACTGGTCGCATTAAGCATTTTATTTCAGCATTTGGAGAACACGTAATTGGTAAAGAAGTAGAGCAAGCAATTCATGAAAATACAACCAATACAACTATTGGTATTACTGAATTTACGGTAGCTCCACAAATTACACCAGAAAGCGGTTTACCATATCACGAGTGGTTTATTGAGTTTGAAAATGGACCTGAAAATTTACAAGATTTTGCTGCTAAAGTTGATGCTTCTATGCAGCAACAAAACATCTATTATTTAGATTTAATTGAAGGGAAAATATTACAACCTTTAAAAATAACCTGCATTGAAAAAGGTGGTTTTAATAATTATATGAAATCAAT
>Ga0209121_10005511_pt1 | contig 11435 bp, 8 predicted proteins | sample Cruoilmetagenom3_FD_187292 | JGI IMG/M metagenome (GOLD analysis project Ga0209121, IMG submission 187292) | Oil polluted marine microbial communities from Coal Oil Point, Santa Barbara, California, USA - Sample 3 (SPAdes) (version 2) | ecosystem: Environmental > Aquatic > Marine > Oil seeps ...
GGCGAGGTCATTGCCCTTGCCCCGGAGGAAATGAACTTTCGCTACCGCCAAAGCGACCTGCCGCCCGGCGCGGTGCTGGTCGATGCGACGATGGCGGGGCCTCAGGCCCCTCCGGAGGAGCTGCACGCGCGCATGGCCGCCCAGATCGCCAAACGCGACGAAACCCAGCCCACCAGGGACCGCAGCGCCGGCAGCACCTTCCGTAACCCGGCCGGATTCTCCAGCACCGGGCGGGCGGACGACGTGCATGACCTCAAGGCCTGGAAGGTGATCGACGACGCCGGCCTGCGTGGTGCGCGCCTTGGCGGGGCGCAGATGAGTCCCAAACACCCGAATTTCCTGATCAACACTGGTGGGGCCACTGCCGCCGATCTTGAAGGGCTGGGCGAATTGGTGCGAAAAAAGGTTTACGATTCAAGTGCAATCACGCTAGAGTGGGAAATCAAGCGGGTCGGTGAACCGCTGACATAAAAAGACCCCGGACCAAGGCCCCGACAGACAATAAAAGGGCGCGGATTTAACCGGGTAAAAAAACCACACGGGCCGCAAAGGTCCGGGCACATTGAGGCACTTAGCGTTGGGTCAGTCGAGCAGGACAACCCCGAAAGTGGCGGTATTGATGGGTGGCCCCTCGGCTGAGCGCGAGGTGTCACTGGTCAGCGGGCGTGAATGCGCAGCCGCTTTGACGGGGCAAGGATACGAGGTGGTCACGCTTGACGCGGGGCCCGACCTCTGCCAGCGGCTTGCCGACATTTCCCCCGACGTGGTGTTCAACGCCCTGCATGGGCGCTGGGGCGAAGATGGCTGTGTTCAGGGCCTGCTGGAATGGGTCGGCATCCCCTATACCCACTCGGGCGTGCTGTCCTCGGCTCTGGCAATGGATAAACAACGCTCCAAGGCGGCTTTTGCTGCCGCTGGCCTGCCGGTCAAGCAAGGCAACATACATGCAAAAGCCGATGTGATGGCTGGCCATGTGATGGCCCCTCCCTACGTGGTCAAACCCAACAACGAAGGGTCTTCGGTCGGTATCTACCTTGTACACGAGGACGCCAACGGCCCGCCGCAACTGGCCCCGGACATGCCCAAGCAGGTGATGGTCGAGGCCTTCGCACCGGGGCGCGAGATGACCACCGCCGTGATGGGGGCATCGCAGGGCGCGCCGGCACGGGCGCTGACCGTGACCGATATCCAGACTGATGGCTGGTATGATTACGACGCCAAATACAAACCCGGCGGATCGCATCACGTGGTGCCGGCGGACATCCCTTCCGACATCTTTGATCTATGCCTCGATTATGCCTTGCGTGCCCACGCGGCGCTGGGCTGTCGTGGCCTTTCGCGTACCGATTTCCGCTGGGACGAAACCCGTGGGGCGGATGGTCTGATCCTGCTGGAAACCAACACCCAGCCCGGCATGACACCCACCTCGCTTGGCCCGGAACAGGCGGCGGCGGTGGGCATGGATTTCGCCGCGCTTTGCCGCTGGCTGGTCGAGGACGCTTCATGCAACAGGTAAAATCGCGCCCCCACGACCCGTCGCCGTCGCGCCTCAGCTACAGGTATCAGCGCTGGATGCTGACGCCGGGTATCCGGCTGGGCCTGCGGGTTGGCGTGCCGTTCTGTCTGACACTGGCGCTGGCCAGCGCATTTCTGGCCGATGAACGGCGACGTGACGCGCTGAACCTGTTTGTGGTCGAACTGCGCGCCAGTATCCAGGAACGCCCCGAATTCCGGGTCAGCCTGATGGCGATCGACGGGGCCGGACTTAACCTTGCTCAGGATATCCGCGAAGTTGTGCCTCTGGATTTCCCGGTTTCATCGTTTGATCTCGATCTTGAACAGATCCGTCAGGTGATCAGCGGGCTGGACCCGGTGAAAACCGTCTCGGTGCGGATCCGTCCCGGCGGCGTGCTTCTTGTCAATGTGACCGAACGCCAGTCGGCGGTGGTCTGGCGTACGCATCACGGGCTGGCCATGCTGGACGAAAACGGCGCGCATGTGGACAATATTGCCGCGCGCTCGGCCCAGCCGGACTTGCCGCTGATCGCCGGGCAAGGCGCGAACGACCACGTCCCCGAAGCCCTTCGCCTGCTTGCGGCGGCCCGTCCTTTGGGCACCCGCCTGCGTGGCCTTGTGCGCATGGGCGAGCGGCGCTGGGATGTGGTGCTTGACCGGGGCCAGCGCATCCTGCTGCCGGGAGAAAACCCGGTGCGCGCACTGGAGCGGGTGATTGTGCTGAACAAAGGTTCGGAATTGTTAGAGCGGGATGTGGTGGCGGTGGATATGCGCCTTGGCGAACGCCCGACCCTGCGCATGAGTGGGGCCGCGGTCAAAGACTGGTGGCGGATCAGACAAATAAACGGAAGCGGGCAGTAAGTAATGACAGATCTTTACCAGGCACAACGGACCATGCGGCAGATGCGGCATCAGGCCTTGCAACGCGGTGTCGTGGCCATTCTCGACGTCGGCAGCTCCAAGATCGCCTGCCTTGTCCTGCGCTTTGACGGCACCGGTCGCCTCAGCGAGGACAACTCGATCGGCGCGATGGCCGGGCAATCGGGCTTTCGCGTGGTCGGGGCCGCCACTACCCGCTCGCGCGGGGTGAAATTCGGCGAAGTCACCGCCATGCAGGAAACCGAACGCGCCATCCGCACCGCGCTTCAGGCCGCGCAGAAAATGGCCGATATCCGGGTCGATCACGTGATCGCCAGCTTTTCGGGGGCCAATCCGCGTTCCTATGGGCTGGATGCGCGGGTCGATCTGGAAGGGCAGGTGGTGACCGAGGCCGAAGTGGCCCGGGTGCTGGCCGGTTGCGACGTGCCGGAATATGGCGCGGGGCGCGAAGTTCTGCATGCCCAGCCGGTGAATTTTGCGCTCGATAACCGCTCGGGTCTTGGCGATCCGCGTGGGCAACTGGGCCAGACGCTGGCGGTGGACATGCACATGCTGACCGTCGACGGCGCGGCGATCCAGAACCTTGTGCATTGCATCAAACGCTGTGACCTTGAGTTGGCCGGCATTGCCAGTTCGGCCTATGTGTCGGGCATCTCGGCGCTGGTCGAGGATGAACAGGAACTGGGGGCGGCCTGTATCGACATGGGCGGTGGATCCACCTCTGTGTCGATTTTCATGAAGAAACACATGATCTATGCCGATTGCGTGCGCATTGGCGGCGATCACGTCACCAGCGACATTTCCATGGGCCTGGGCGTGCCGACCGCCAATGCCGAGCGGATCAAGACGTTCTGTGGCGGCGTTCACGCCACCGGGACCGATGATCGCGACATGATCGATATCGGCGGCGATACCGGCGACTGGGAACATGACCGGCGCACCGTCAGCCGGGCCGAACTGATCGGCATCATGCGCCCGCGGGTCGAAGAAATTCTGGAAGAAGTGCGCCTGCGGCTTGATGCCGCCGGGTTCGACCACCTGCCCAGCCAGCAGATCGTTCTGACCGGCGGCGGCAGCCAGATCGTTGGCCTTGACGGCCTTGCCAGCCGCATCCTTGGTCAGCGGGTGCGCCTTGGCCGCCCGCTGCGAGTGCATGGTTTGCCGCAATCGGCGACCGGGCCGGGGTTTGCCAGCGCGGTGGGCCTCAGCCTGTTTGCCGCCCACCCCCAGGACGAATGGTGGGACTTTGAAATCCCCAACGACCGCTACCCGGCCAAGTCGTTCAAGCGGGCGGTGAAATGGTTCAGGGACAATTGGTAGACGCAAGATATTGCCGATCCGACGAAATCCAGCGGGAACCGGCAAGAAATCGCCCATATTTTGCGTTAGAATCGCGTTTTTTTGATGACGAACGCATGGCGGGGCAGTAGGGTTAAGCAATACAAGTAATAATAGTACCCGCGAAACGCGGGCAGACAGCACAGGCGGATATGAGTATGACACTGAACCTTTCGATGCCCGGACAGGTAGATTTAAAGCCCCGGATTACAGTATTTGGCGTCGGTGGGGCCGGTGGCAATGCCGTCAACAACATGATCGAAAAGGCGCTGGACGGCGTTGATTTTGTGGTTGCCAACACGGATGCTCAGGCGCTTCAGCAAAGCGCGTCGCAGAACAAGGTTCAGCTGGGTGTCAAGGTTACAGAAGGTCTGGGCGCGGGCGCGCGGGCCACGGTTGGTGCGGCGGCTGCCGAGGAAAGCATCGAACAGATCGTCGATCATCTGGCTGGCGCGCATATGTGTTTCATCACCGCTGGCATGGGGGGCGGCACCGGCACCGGCGCGGCTCCGATCATCGCTCAGGCGGCGCGTGAACTGGGCGTTCTTACCGTCGGCGTCGTGACCAAGCCGTTCCAGTTTGAGGGCGGCAAGCGCATGCGTCAGGCCGAGGATGGTGTCGAGGCGCTGCAAAAGGTCGTCGATACGCTGATCATCATCCCCAACCAGAACCTGTTCCGGCTGGCGAACGAAAAAACCACCTTTACCGAAGCGTTCTCGCTGGCCGACGACGTGCTGTACCAAGGCGTCAAGGGGGTGACCGACCTGATGGTGCGCCCCGGTCTGATCAACCTCGACTTTGCCGATGTCCGCGCCGTGATGGACGAAATGGGCAAGGCGATGATGGGCACCGGCGAGGCCGAGGGCGAAGATCGCGCCATTCAGGCCGCCGAAAAGGCCATCGCCAACCCGCTGCTGGACGAAATTTCCCTGCGCGGGGCCAAGGGCGTGCTGATCAACATCACCGGCGCGCATGACCTGACCCTGTTCGAACTGGACGAGGCCGCCAACCGCATCCGCGAAGAGGTGGATCCAGAGGCCAATATCATCGTCGGCAGCACGCTGGACACCGACATGCAGGGCTTGATGCGCGTGTCCGTGGTCGCCACCGGCATTGACGCGGTTGACGTTCAGACCTCAATCCCGGTGCCGCGCCGTCCGATGGCCGCGCCGCTGAAGCCGATGGTTTCAGAAGACGAACCACAGGTCGCGCCGCTTGAATTGACCGACCCCACCATCGCCGCAGCCATTCAGGCCGAGGTCGCCGAAGAACCGGGCCTGTTTGAAGGTCTGGAAACCCAGGAAGCGGCGGCCCAGGAACAGGCCGAGGATATTTTCGGTGACGAGGCCGCACCGGCGACCGCCGCCGATGACGGCCTGCCGCCGCCGGCTTACACGCCTCAGGTTCCGGCTTTTGAACCGAAGGTGGAAACGGCCCAGATCTCGCCCGAGGGCTTTGTTGCCCCGAAGGCACCGGCAACGGGCACTCCTTCGCCCGAAACCATGATCCGGCTTCAGAATGCCGCGCGCAAAATCGGCAATGCTGCCCCGGCGCAAACTCAGGTGCAAACTCAGGCATCTGCCCCGGTTCTGGCCCCCGTGGAAGAGACGGCCTCGGCGCATTCCGCCGGCCGTAAACCGAATTTCGGTATCAGTTCGCTGATTGGCCGGATGACCGGTCATGGGGCCGATACGCCGCAGGATCAGGCGGCTCCGACTCACCGTCAGCAGCCCCCGATGAGCCAAAGTGACGCTGCGGCACAGCCACAGGTCGAGGGCGACCCAGATCAGGAACGGATCGAAATTCCCGCGTTTCTGCGGCGTCAGGCGAATTAAGTCTGTCACAATGTGAACCCAAAAGGCCGCCTTCGGGCGGTCTTTTAGTGTTTGTAAACAATGATGTACACTGAAGTAAGCAGGGTTCTGCCGGTTTGTTTCAGGGATGTTTCAGTCCGTTACAAAGATTGAGTTGAGGCTTGGCTAACGGATCGTTACCTCGTTTGCCAACACGGCCCGTTGTGGCCGGACATGGCTGATGAGGTCTCTTGTGCAAAATACGCTGAAATCCCAGGTCGTCTTTGAAGGTGTCGGGTTGCATACCGGCGCACCGGTTCGCATGGTCCTTCGACCGGCGGTTGCGGGGACTGGCATTCGGTTCCGGCGCACAGACATCGAACTGGGCAACGCCGTGATCCCGGCGCTTTGGCATCTTGTGGACCGCAGCCCGCTTTGTACCCGGCTAGAAAACCCGGCCGGCGTCTCGGTGTCGACCGTTGAACATCTGATGGCGGCGCTGGCTGGCACGGGCGTTCATAACGTGCAGATCGACATCGACGGGCCTGAGGTTCCGATCCTTGACGGCTCGTCCGCGCCATTTGTGCGTGGGATCATGAAAAGCGGCGTGCGTTCCCTGAATGCTCCGGTGCGGGCCATTGAGGTGCTGAAACCGGTCAGCGTTGAAAAGGACGGCACGCGGGCGACCCTGCTGCCATCTGACCGTTTTGAAATCGAGTTCTCGATCGATTTTGCCGATGGGGCCATCGGCCGCCAAAGCAAACGGCTTGATATGCGCAACGGTGCCTTTGCCCGTGAACTGTGCGACAGCCGTACCTTCTGCCGTCAGGCGGATGTGGACACGATGCATGAAAACGGCCTGGCTCTGGGCGGCACGCTGGAAAACGCGGTTGTGGTGGACGGCGATGACGTCCTTAGCCCCGGCGGTTTCCGCCATGACGACGAGGCGGTGCGCCACAAGATGCTGGACGCCTTGGGCGATCTGGCGCTGGCGGGTGGTCCGATCCTTGGCCGCTATGTCGGGGAACGGGCGGGGCATGCGTTGACCAACACGCTGTTGCGGGCATTGTTTGCCACACCCGGCGCGGTCCGAGTGGTCGAAATCGACCCGGATATGGCCGAACACCTGCCCGGTAAGGGGTTGGTATGGGCCGAAATTCCTCAGGTTGCCTGACGTTGCCAGGCCACGCGGCGATCAAATGATCCCGGCGTGGCCTTTAAGGCGTTTTGCACCAGAAACTAATGTGCTAGACCCGTGTCCAAGCGGGGAGACTCCCGACAGAACACGACGAGGATAGGCGGGTATGATCGGCGGCAGGTCCCGGATCACATTCATCATTGCGATGCTTTTGACACTGGTGCTGAGCGCGTGCAGCGGCGGCGGTGCCGGTCCCTCTGCGGACCGCAGCGAAGCGCTGGATGTGTTCACGCCCGAACAGATATTCGAACGCGGCGAATATGAACTTGCGCGCGGACGCACCGACGACGCCGCCTATTACTTCTCCGAGATCGAGCGGCTTTATCCCTATTCCAGCTGGGCCAAGCGGGCGCTGATCATGCAGGCGTTTTCCTATCATCAGGGCCGCGATTACCCCAACAGCCGTGCCACCGCCCAGCGTTACATCGACTTTTATCCAACTGACGAAGATGCCGCCTATGCCCAATATCTTCTGGCGCTCAGCTATTATGACCAGATCGACGAAGTTGGCCGGGATCAGGGCCTGACCTTTCAGGCGCTCCAGTCGCTGCGCGCGGTGATCGAAATCTACCCCGACAGCGAATATGCCACTGCCGCGATCCTCAAATTCGATCTGGCCTTTGACCACCTGGCTGCCAAGGAAATGGAGATCGGACGCTACTACCTGCGCCGCGACCATTACACGGCGGCAATCAACCGGTTCCGCGTTGTGGTCGAGGATTTCCAGACCACCACCCACACCGCCGAGGCCCTGCACCGCCTGGTCGAGGCCTACCTGTCACTGGGTCTGGTCGAGGAAGCACAGACCGCCGGGGCGATCCTGGGGTATAACTATCGCTCTAGTGAATGGTACGAAAGCAGCTACAAACTGCTGACCAGCCGTGGATTGAAGATGAAGGACCGGGGGAACAACTGGCTTAGCCAGATCTACCGCCAGTCGATCAAGGGTCAATGGCTGTGATGCGCGTGGGTTTCCCGGGCTATCGCCGGTTTCACCGGAAACGCTCTGCAAGAGCGGTTCCGGGACGGCTCAAACCCCACCCTACGGACCGTTCGGATGCTGCGTACTCTTGACATAAGGGACATGCTGATCATCGACCGGCTGGAGCTTGCGTTCCAGCCCGGCCTTAACGTGCTGACCGGCGAAACCGGGGCGGGTAAATCCATCCTGTTGGAATCGCTGGGCTTTGTCCTTGGTTGGCGTGGCCGGGCCGAACTGGTCCGGCAGGGTGCCGCGCAAGGCGAGGTCACGGCGGTGTTCGACCTGCCACCGAACCACGATGCGCGGCATGTCTTGGCCGAGGCCGGGCTGCCGATTGGCGAGACCGGTGACGAACTGATCCTGAGGCGGGTCAATACCGCCGAGGGGCGCAAGACCGCCTGGGTCAACGACCGGCGCTGTTCGGGCGATGTGCTGCGGGCGCTGTCGGCGACATTGGTGGAATTGCACGGGCAACAGGACGATGGCGGCTTGCTGAACCCGCGCGGGCACCGGGCCATGCTGGATGCCTATTCGGGACTTGACCGGGAAACAACTGCGGTGCGCTCTGCCTGGAAAGACATGACAGCCGCGCGCGCGCAACTGGACCGTCTGCAAGCCGCGCTTGACGCGGTCCGCGCCGAAGAGGAATTCCTGCGCCACGCGGTCGGCGAACTTGACGCGCTGGATCCGCAACCCGCGGAAGACGCCGACCTTGATACGCGCCGCCGGCGCATGCAAAAGGCCGAACGTATCCGCGACGACGTGGCCCGCGCCTTTGCCCTGCTGGGCGGCGAGGGGGCCGATGGCGCGATGAGTGACGCGCTGCGCTGGCTTGACGGCGTATCGGGCGAGGCCGACGGGCTGCTTGAAGCACCGATCGCCGCCCTTGGCCGGGCGCTGAGCGAACTGGGCGAGGCACATGACGGGGTCGAACGCGGGTTGGCGGCTTTGGACGTTGATCCGGCTGACCTGGAAGCAACCGAAGAACGCCTGTTCGCCATCCGGGCGCTGGCCCGCAAGCACGATGTAACCCCCGATAACTTGGGTGATTTCGCGCAAACCCTGCGCGCCAAACTGGCGGCGCTTGAGGCGGGCGATGCAGAAATTGAAACCCAGCGCGCCACCCTGCGCGCGGCTGAAACCGCCTACGACAGCGCCGCCGGCATCCTAAGCAAGGCGCGTGCGCGCAACGCTGCCCGGCTTGACAAGGCGGTCATGGCCGAACTGGCCCCACTTAAGATGGAGCGCGCCGAATTTACCACCCAAATCACCCCGTCTGACCCCGGCCCCGACGGGCGCGACACGGTTGCCTTTAGCGTCGCCACCAACCCCGGTGCCCCGTCCGGACCGCTGAACCGCATCGCCTCGGGCGGTGAACTCAGCCGGTTTTTGCTGGCTCTCAAGGTCTGTCTGACCGGCACCGACAGCGGGCTGACAATGATATTCGACGAAATTGACCGGGGCGTTGGCGGGGCCACGGCGGATGCGGTGGGGCGCCGGCTGGCCGATCTGGCGGCAGGTGGCCAGGTGCTGGTTGTCACCCATTCACCGCAGGTTGCCGCGCGCGGCGGACATCACTGGCGGGTATCCAAAGAGGTCAGGAACAAGGCCACGCGCACAAAGATAGAGCCGCTGACCGGCATGGGTCGAACGGACGAGATTGCAAGAATGCTGGCCGGCGACACCATAACCGACGCGGCCCGTGCCGCTGCCGGCGCGTTGCTGAGTGGTTAAGGTGTATTGCGTTCAATTTGAACGCGGAACGCTGTAAGGCGCGCATTTCTGGCCCGTTTTTGCCCCGCACCGGACTATCTTCGCGTTGCCGCGCGTGAGATACTTTTGTCAGCCCAACCCGCAAGCGGAACGAGAATGGCCAAAACCACACGCTCCTTTCTGACCGACCAATTGTCCCAGGTGCAGACCGCCCTGCGCGACGGCTGGCGAATTCTGCGCAAACGCGGTCCCAGCCAGATCCAGTTTTGGTTCATTGCCCTGGCCATCGGCATCGCCGCCGGGTATGCCGCAGTGTTTTTTCGCAAGGGTATCAATGCCTTGCAAGCCCTTCTTTACGGCACCCAAGACGTGCGGCATCTGCACAGTTTTGCCCAGGATCTGCCGTGGTACTTGATCCTGCTGATCCCGGTCTCTGGCGGTTTGGTGGTTGGCCTGATCCTGCACTGGTTCACCCCTGACGGGCGGGTGCGTTCGGTGGCCGACGTGATCGAGGGGGCCGCAATGCGTGATGGGCGGGTCGAAATCCGCGCCGGTCTGGCCTCGGCTGCGGCGTCTTTGATTACGCTAAGCTCGGGGGGATCCTCGGGGCGGGAAGGGCCGGTGGTGCATATGGCCGGGGTCATTTCGACTTGGGTTTCAACCCGCATCGACGCCGACGGTATCACCGGGCGCGACCTGCTGGGCTGCGCCGTGGCGGCGGCCGTTTCGGCCAGCTTCAACGCACCAATCGCCGGCGCGCTGTTCGCGCTTGAAGTGGTGCTGCGCCATTTCGCCGTTCACGCCTTTGCCCCCATCGTCATCGCCTCGGTTGCCGGCACGGTGATCAACCGGCTCGAATTCGGAGACGTGGCCGAATTCACCATGGCCACGCCGGGGGCCTTGCAATTTTATGTCGAATTGCCAGCATTTTTGATGCTGGGCCTGCTATGCGGTCTGGTGTCGGTTCTGTTGATGCATTCGGTGTTCTGGGCCGAAAACATGGGCGACCACCTGTCCCTGAAAACCGGCCTGCCGCGCTGGATACGCCCGGCCATCGCCGGGGCCATGGTGGGTGGGCTGGCGATCTGGTTTCCGCATATCATCGGCGTCGGGTATGAAACCACTCGCGCCGCGCTTGGCGGAGGTTTTCTTTTGCACCAGGTGGTTGTCTTTGCGGTGATCAAGACGGTCGCGGTGGCCATCACTATCGGCGGGCGCATGGGTGGCGGGGTGTTTTCGCCCTCTCTGATGATCGGCGCGCTGACCGGGCTGGCCTTTGGTCTGGTGGCCACCGGGCTGTTGCCGGACGTGTCGGGCACGCATACGCTTTATGCCTTTGCCGGCATGGGCGCGGTGGCGGCGGCGGTGCTGGGCGCGCCGATCTCGACCACGCTGATCGTGTTCGAACTGACCGGCGACTGGCAGATCGGCCTGGCGGTGATGATGTCGGTCAGCATGTCCACCGCCCTTGCCTCGCGCCTTGTCGACCGGTCGTTCTTCCTGAGCCAGATCGAACGGCGCGGCATCCATCTGGCGGCCGGACCGCAGGCCTACCTTCTGGCCATGCTGCGCGCCTCGTCGGTGATGCGCATGGTGGACGAGCTGAGCGCGCACGAGATCGACCGCTGCGAGGCGCTGATCGGCGAAGGCCTGACCGTCGACGGCCCGGCCACGCTCGAGGCGGCCATGCCGATCTTTGACCGCGACAACATCGCCTTTATCCCGGTTGTCTCGGGGGTAGGGGACCCGGACGAGCCCCGGCTGATCGGCGCGTTGTTCCACGTCGATGCGCTCAAGGCTTATAACCGGGCGCTTGCAGCGACGGCAGCGGAAGAGCATTCGTGACGGGGTTTCACAAGGTGGAGATTGACTGTTTTGAGCCCAGAGCAGCGATTGAAGCAGATCGCAGCATCCGACACGAAGGGCGGATTCCGATCATTCGCTGCATGATCACCAATGCCGGCTTTGTCGATCTTGGCCGACCTGATCATCGGGTTGCTTTGGGTGGTCTTGCGAT
>Ga0209121_10005512_pt1 | contig 11435 bp, 5 predicted proteins | sample Cruoilmetagenom3_FD_187292 | JGI IMG/M metagenome (GOLD analysis project Ga0209121, IMG submission 187292) | Oil polluted marine microbial communities from Coal Oil Point, Santa Barbara, California, USA - Sample 3 (SPAdes) (version 2) | ecosystem: Environmental > Aquatic > Marine > Oil seeps ...
CCCAATAGGGTGCAACTATCCTGTGTCTGTGGAATTACATGCACAGATGTTAATAATGATGGTAATTTAGATTTGATTATGGGAGGTAATAATTTTGAATTTAAACCACAGTATTCCCGATTGGATGCGAATTACGGCAGCATTCTATTAGGAGATGGAAAGTTAGGTTTTGAGTGGCAAGACTATGACAAGAGTGGTTTATTGGTGAGGGAAGAGATCAAGCATCTAAGGCAATTCAAGGATAAAAATGGAAAAACCTACGTGATAGCGGCTATAAATGATAGTAAACCAAAAATATTCGCAATCAATGAATAAGCCCCTTGCAATTGTTGCACTCATCTTGGTATTTTTCGTAGGATGTACCAATAAGGAAGGAACTTTGTTCAATACTCCAGACAAGTTACAAACCGGCATTACATTCACCAATGTACTTACCGAAACTGAAGATCTGAATATTTTGGATTATTTATATTTCTACAATGGAGGTGGCGTAGCTATAGGGGATATCAACGGTGATGATTTACCAGATATTTTCTTCTCTGGAAACCAGGTAAAAAACAAATTATACTTAAACAAAGGAGAGTTGCAATTCGAAGATATTAGCCTTTCGGCCGGTGTACAAGGCAACAGTACATGGAACACTGGGGCAATTATGGGAGATGTTAACGGCGACGGCTTATTGGATATTTATGTCTGTGCGGTTGTTGGTATAAAGGGCTTTAATGGTTACAATGAACTATATATTAATAATGGTAACTCCACTTTCACAGAAAGCGCAGCGAAATATGGTCTCGACTTTGATACCTACAGTTCATCAGCAGCTTTTCTAGACTATGACTTGGATGGTGATTTGGATATATACCTGTTAAACCATGCAGTACACACCCCAGAATCTTTTGGGAATTCAAACGTACGCCTTAAAAGAAATTTTCAAACAGGTGATAAACTTCTTAGAAATGATACTGGTAAATTTACTGATGTCAGTGATGAGGCAGGAATCTATGGAGGGGTAAATGGATATGGCCTTGGAGTTGCAGTGGCCGACTTCAACCAAGATGGTTATCCTGACATCTATGTAGGCAACGATTTTCATGAAGATGATTATTATTATCTAAATAATACGGATGGTACATTTACTGAGAGCTTAAAGAAGTATTTTGGGCATACAACCCGGTTTTCAATGGGCAATGATGTGAGTGACATTAATCATGATGGATGGCCAGACATCATGTCTTTGGATATGCTTTCAGCAGATGAAAAAGTATTGAAATCTTCTGAAAGTAGCGCTGATATACAAATCCAAAAAATGCGGATTGAACGTTTTGGGTATCACTATCAATATGAAAGAAACATGTTATTTGTAAACCAGCCCAATGGCAGTTTTTCAGAAATTGCCTTAATGAGCGGGGTAGCAGCAACAGATTGGAGTTGGAGTACCTTGTTTGGGGATTACAATCAGGATGGCGAGCAAGATATCTTTATTGCCAATGGCATTCCTAAACGACCTAATGATCTGGATTATATTAATTTTCTTTCCAATGATCAAATCAAAACTAAAATCAATAACACCAAATTGGTTGATCAACAAGCATTGGATATGATGCCTTCAGGTGCAGTTCCTAATTATATATTTAAAGGATCAGAAGATTTGAATTTTGAAAATATGTCTGCCAATTGGATTGTCAATGATACCTTAATCTCTGGAGCGACGGCAATTGGGGATTTAGATTTGGATGGTGATTTGGATATTGTAACCAATAATAGCAATAACCCTGCTACATTATATATAAATAAGACCAATGAAAATGCCAATTATCTTAAGATAAGGTTTAACTATAAAAACCCTAATAAATTTGGAATAGGAACGAAGGTCTTTTCATACCATCAAGGAAGATTACAATATAAAGAGCTTTATACCGCTCGCGGTTTTCAAGCCTCCTCAGAACCTATGATCCATTTTGGATATGGGGAAGCCAATAAGGTTGACTCGTTAAAAATAATATGGCCAGACAATTCATTCCAAGTGGTTAAAAACGTTGACGTTAATAAAACAATGACCATTGCTCCTGAAAATACCACGCCCTTTGATTATGAAACGATCAAGCCTAAAATAAAACCACTTTTCAAAAAAGTAGAAGACAATCTAGGAATAGATTTTACGCATGTTGAAGATAATTATGTAGATTTCAATAGACAGAAATTAATCCCATACCAATTATCAGATCGTGGCCCTGCCACCGCAACCGGTGATTTGAATAACGATGGGAAGACCGACTTGTATTTTGGAGGTTCCAAGTATATCCCATCCAAAATATATTTACGATCAGACTCAACCTATGTTGAAACCACGATAAAAGAAATTGCCAATGATTCTATAGAGGAAGATGTCGTTGCCATAATAGAGGATTTTAATGCCGATAATAAAAATGATCTGTTCATAGGCACAGGGGGAGCTGATTTTTATGGCCAAATGAAACCACTTGGCGATAGTTATTTTATCCAAAAAGATACTGGTTTTGAGCTACAAAAAATACCGGAATATTTTGAAAATGCCTCGACTCTTAAACCGAATGACTTTGATAACGATGGAGATTTAGATCTGTTTTTAGGAAATCAAGTAGTTACCAACGATTTTGCAAAGAATCCCAATTCCTATCTATTAAGAAATGACAAGGGCAATTTTTCACTTGTCGATAATCCAGAGCTTCAACAATCTGGAATGATTACCGATGCTTTATGGGATGACTTTGATAAAGACGGTATAAGTGACTTGATTGTAATCGGGGAATGGATGTATCCCAAATTTTTCAAAAACAATAATGGGGAATTAATAGAGGTGAACGTTTTGAAAAAGAAACCTAAAGGTCTATGGCAAAGTATTGCCCCATTCGATGTGGACCAGGATGGGGATATCGATTATATTTTGGGTAATTGGGGAACCAATAGCAAGTTCAAGGCTTCTGAAAATTCACCAATGAAAATGTACTATGCCGATATGGATGACAACGGAAGTACAGAGACTATTGTTGCCATAGAAAAAAAAGGTGCATACTATCCAATCGAAGGACTAGACGCTTTGGCTGGACAAATGGAATATCTAAGAAAAAAGTTTACCAGCTACAATAGTTTCGCAGGAAAATCAATCGATCAAATTTGGGATAAAAAGTCTTTAAAAAAGGCCACTATTTTGGAAGTCAATGAATTGCGGTCCGGGTATCTTGAAAATAATGAGGGCAGTTTTTCCTTTGTTCCTTTTAAAGGTGAATTGCAAGTTTCTCCTATTACCGCTATATCAATATTTGACTTTGATTCTGACGGCAAAAAAGAAGCCCTCTTAGCAGGTAACTATTTTGGTGTTAAACCTTATCACGGCAGATTTGGTTCGTTTTCTGGGGCAGTGATGAAAAGCGAAAATGATATCGTATTAGGAAATAACATCGGGCTGGATTTAGCACAGAAATCTGTACGGCATCTGAATATCATAAGTTTGAACAACCAAAATTATTTATTGGTTACCATAAATAATGATAAGGTTCAAGTATATAAATTATTGAAGTAATTGGTAGAAATATGAAAAATACATTGGTTTTATTGTCAGCACTTTTTCTAGTGGTTTCATGCAGTACTAATAAGAAAAATGAATCTATTGTAATTGGGCCTGATCAACTTCATGCTTCGGTAGATAATGTGACAGAAATAATGATCCATGATATATTCTCACCGCCAGTGGCTAGTAGAGTGTATGCATATCCAAATATAGTAGCATATGAAATCATTGCACTAGCTAACGATGATTATGAATCCTTAGCAAAACAATTACGGGGCTTGGATCCTGTACCTACCATAGATAGTACTAAGAACATTAATCCTCAATTAGCCGCACTCATAGCGCATATGGATGTGAGTAAGTCATTGATTTTTTCCGAAGAACGGATAAAAACCGTAGAAGATAGTTTATATGGTATTTGGAGCGAAATTAATTTGGAACAGTTCAATGATTCCAAAGATTATGCCTCGATCGTTTCCAATCATATTAAGGGTTGGATGAATAAAGACAATTACAAACAGACGCGTACGATGCCTAAATTTACGGTAAATACCGATGATCCTTCCAGATGGCAACCTACTCCACCAGCTTATATGGATGGTATTGAACCACATTGGAATAAAATACGCCCGTTTATAATTGATTCGGCCAGTCAGTTTAAACCATCTGCTCCTCCCCCATTTTCAATGGAAAAAGGAACCGCTTTTTACAAAGAGGTCAAAGATGTATATGACATTAGTATGAAAATTACGGAAAGTGGTGATGATTCCGAAGAAATTGCCATTGCACAATTTTGGGATTGTAATCCTTATGTTTCGGTTACCAGAGGACATCTAATGTTCGCTACAAAAAAAATATCCCCTGGAGCACATTGGATTGGAATAGCTAAAATTGCAAGTATGAAAACCAATAGTGATTTTGATAAAACCGTATATGCATATACCAAGACCTCAATAGCCATTGCAGATGCCTTTATCAGCTGTTGGGATGAGAAATACAGGAGTAATCTTATTCGGCCTGAAACACTTATTAACCAACATATCGATGAAAATTGGAAACCCGTTTTACAAACACCACCATTTCCTGAATATACGAGCGGTCATAGTGTTGTTTCCGGAGCTGCGGCAACAGCCTTAACGAACATATTCGGTGATGACTTTGCGTTTGATGATGATACGGAAGTTGCTTATGGCCTGCCTATTCGAAGTTTTTCATCTTTTAACAAAGCAGCCAACGAAGCGGCTATAAGTAGAATGTATGGTGGCATACATTATCGTACTGCTGTTGACATTGGTGTAAAACAAGGAAGGGAATTAGGGAAATTCGTTATGGACAATCTCAAAATGAAAACAATGAATGGTGCTCAAACCAACTAATAAGAAATGAGGAAAATTATATTTTTTATCAGAATAATCCTGATTGGTAGTCTTATTTGGTATTTATTCATAAAACCTCATGATTACCAAGTAAATTTCAAAGCAAAAACATTTCCGGGAACAATTAATCAAATCATAAAAACTTGGAGTAATACTATTGACAATTCAGAATTACTTGAACAGGAAAATACTGACTTACTTGAGCTAAAACAACAATTGAAATTTGGGGATTCCACATATATTTATACCTGGCACATAATCCCTGAAACAGATTCCACTTCCAGCGTTAAGGTATATGTTAAAGATACTGAGCATAGCTTTACCAATAAACTAATGGTTCCATTTTCAGATACCGATTTTGAAAAACGAACTCGAAAAACATTATTGGATTTCAACTCAAAACTGAATGAACATTTATCTAAGTTTAAGGTGAAAATAATTGGTGAAGAGCAAATTAATTCTACTTTTTGTGCTTGTACCACCCAAACAACTACACAATTCGGCAAAGCCCAAGGTATGATGAAAGACTTTCCGCTTTTGGATGGTATTCTAGCAAATAATGGAGTCAAACTAAATGGAAGACCATTTTTAAAAGTCACCAACTGGGATATGGTTAAAGAAAATCTAACATTTGATTTTTGCTACCCAATTATAAAATCCAAAATATTACCTCAACACCCAGAACTAATCTATAAACAGTTTCCTTCATTAACAGCCATCAAAGCTGAATATTACGGAAATTATATCACCTCAGACAGAGCGTGGTATGCCTTACTGGATTATGCCAATAAAAACAACTTTAGTGTAAAAGCCCTTCCCATTGAGGTTTTTTATAACAATCCCAATATGGGTGGTGATGAATTGAAATGGAAAACTGAGGTATATTTACCCTTAAAAAAATAATTGCTTATATACACTGGGCTAAATGCAAAAACGGTTATTTTGGTAAAATCAATATTTCCAACCACAATTACTATGACCTCAGCTTTCGGCTTATGGGATTATATTATCTTCATCACCTATGCATTTTTGATTTTAGGGGTAGGCCTTTGGGTCTCCAGGGATAAAAAAGGGCATCAAAAAATGCAGAAGATTATTTTTTGGCAGGCAAATCACTTCCTTGGTGGGCCATTGGTGCTTCCCTGATTGCGGCCAATATATCTGCAGAACAATTTATCGGTATGTCAGGTTCTGGTTTTGCCTCAGGATTGGCCATTGCATCCTATGAATGGATGGCAGCAATAACGCTGATTATCGTGGGTAAATATTTCCTCCCCATATTTATTGAAAAAGGTCTATATACAATACCAGAGTTTGTTGAAAAACGATACTCCACCAATCTAAAGACCATTTTGGCCGTATTTTGGATTGCACTTTATGTTTTTGTAAATCTTGCCTCTGTACTTTATTTGGGTTCATTGGCATTGGAGACCATCATGGGCATCCCAATGATGTATGGGGTAATAGGCCTTGCTTTATTCGCAGCAGCCTATTCGCTCTATGGAGGTCTTTCCGCTGTTGCATGGACAGATGTTATCCAAGTTGTGTTTTTAATTTTAGGTGGTTTGGTTACCACTTATCTGGCCTTGAATACCGTATCTGGAGGAGAAGGTGTCTTTGCAGGGCTTAAAACGGTGTATGAAGCTGCCCCTGATCGTTTTGTCATGATTCTGGATGAGTCGAATCCTGAGTATAAAAACCTTCCTGGTATAGCCGTATTAGTAGGAGGATTGTGGGTAGCTAATTTATATTATTGGGGTTTCAATCAATATATTATTCAACGAACATTGGCAGCTAAATCCCTAAAGGAAGCACAAAAAGGAATTTTATTGGCTGCATTTTTAAAATTGGTCATTCCATTGATTATCGTTGTCCCAGGAATTGCAGCTTATGTGATGATTAATGATCCGGAAATCATGGCAAGACTCGGTGATACAGGACGTATGAATTTACCTTCTCTTGAACAAGCAGATAAGGCGTATCCCTGGTTATTGCAATTTTTACCAACAGGAATGAAAGGTGTGGCCTTTGCTGCACTAGCCGCTGCAATTGTCTCTTCCTTGGCATCTATGTTAAACTCAACATCCACTATTTTTACAATGGATATTTACAGACAATACATCAATAAAAACGCATCTGATAAAGCTACAGTTAGTACAGGTAGAATTTCTGCCGGAGTTGCCTTGATAATAGCCTGTATAATGGCTCCTTTATTGGGTGGTATAGATCAGGCATTCCAATTTATCCAAGAATATACCGGTATTGTGAGTCCAGGTATATTAGCCGTATTCTTATTAGGGCTGTTTTGGAAAAAAACAACCAACAAGGCGGCCATTGTTGGAGCATTATCTTCCATTCCCATCGCCATGTATTACAAGATAGCGCCAAAAGGGATATCCACTAGTCCATTCTTTGTTGATGTGCCCTTTATGGATCAAATGGGATATACCCTTATACTAACCATGATAGTGATTATTTTATTCAGTCTTTGGCAACATAAAGGGACAGATGATAAAAAAGCTATTGAAATAACCAAAGGCATGTTTAAAACTAGTCCCGTATTTAACATTGGTTCTTTTGCAGTAATGATAATTTTAGTGGTTTTATATTCACTCTTTTGGAACTAGGGAATCAAAAAAATTGTATTAAAAGGATTGGTATACCCAACTCTTTTTCATTTATTGATAATTGGATGAAAACGATTTTACTTGTATTGCTCCCTTGTAGTATTCTACTTGGATGCGCCAACTTTGGTAAACTAACATTGATAACCAAACTCCCCAAAGATCTTGAGGAGAATTCCGGTATCATTACCCTAAAGGATTCTTTGGTGTGGCTGGTGGAAGACCGTGGCAATAAAGACAAGATTTATCAAGTGGACTTTAATGGTAATCTTTTACGGGAATTAAAAGTCAAAAATGCCAAAAACGAAGATTGGGAAGACTTGGCACGGGATGCTAACCATACCATTTTTATTGGCGATTTCGGGAACAACAACAACAAAAGAAAAGATCTTGCTATTTATAAACTGCCGAATCCCGAGATTGAAAAAGGCGAAAAAATAGATGCTGAAAAAATCACCTTTAGGTATCCCGATCAAAAACAATTTCCTCCAGTAGTTGGCGAAATGAATTACGACACTGAGGCTTTTTTCCATTATAACAATGAACTTTATATCATTAGCAAAAATAGAACCGTCCCTTTTACAGGGGAGGCTTTCATCTATAAGGTCCCAACTGCACCTGGTGACTATGAGGCAGAGTTAGTAGGAAAATTCATTACTTGTAAACAAGAAGTGCTTTGCCAGGTCACGGCTGCGGATATTTCCCCTGACGGATCAACCATCGCCTTATTAGGATATGGCAAACTATGGTTGTTCACTGATTATAAATGGGATGATTTCTCAAAAGGGAAAATGAAAACCATTAATCTGGGCGTAACCACCCAATTGGAATCAATCTGCTTTTTAAACAATGATACCCTGCTAATTTCAGATGAAAAAAGAGGTGGTACCGGAGGTAATCTATATTCCTTTAAACTAAAAAGGTAATCCCTTTTTGCTAAAATCCAAACCCTAGCCCAAATGTAAATCTTGGTCCATCTGCACTATCAAAATAAGCCAAGTTAAATGACATTATATCCGATGCATTAAAAAATAAACCCCCACCATACGAAATGTGCCAAGTGTCTGAATCCTCATTCGGCAACCAAACCCGTCCATAATCATACCCTGCATAAACTCCCATAGTGACTGGTAGTAGTCCGGTTTTCATTCGCTTAAGGCTATACCTTAGATCGGTATTTTGATAATATGCTTTTTTCCCGGTAAAACGTTGATTTCTATAGCCTCGTAATCCGTCAACACCTCCAATACTAGCACCTTGATAAAACTCATAACCATTACCAATATTGAAATGTGCCTTCCATTTGGTAGCCAATACCAACCTGCCACTGGGCAACAATTTGTAGGTAAAGGATAGACTAGGTACTACAAATCCAAAATTCTGTTTGCCATCCTCGGTAGTACTTTTATATCCAACCCATAAAGAAGTAGTCATGCCCAAGGTTGGGAAAGCTGCATTATCCGAATTTGCATATGAATATTCCGCATCTGCACCAACAAAAGACTTGCTACTGTCCTCACCATTGGCGACATAAAAAGTATTCACAAAACGGTCTTCGGTTTCTTCAACTTCAATGTTTTCATAGGTTATACCCACTCTAAACTTTGAACTTAAATCGCCCCGCCAAACCAAAGACGGTGTCAACCTCAATGTCTGAAGCTTCACACGGTTATAATCCAACTCCAAGTCATCATCCAAGTTTTCAGTGTCATTGCCCAATCCAAAGAAGTTAACGCTGTAATTGGGACTTGTAAATCTAGCATCCAGCTCTAAATTGGCCTTGCCTATTGCATGTGCGAATTCGCCTTTATAACCAATATCAAAACCGTTGGCAGCAAAATAGAAAGCTGGATTTACCGTGTGTTGACTGGTGAACGGATTTTGCCTAAACCCCTTAAACGTATAAATATTGCTAAAACCTATTTTAAAACCGTCATCAGGATTTGACCCTATTGATGGTATAATTTGATTTGAACTACTTTTCAGCTTTATAGGTTGGTAGGTATTGGTTTCATACTCATTGGTCAATCTCATTTTGGCACTTTCAATGTTCTTGAACGTATTCTTTTTTGAAATATGGTCATACACATATACACCCCTACTATCAATCACATCATAAACGTCGTTGTTTTGACCGCCAACCAAGCGAAGTTTTATTTTTCCCTTCTTTCCACGTACTTCAAATTGGTCGTCATCATCCAAGCCATAGATCCAAACTTCTTTGGTAATTTCTTGGTCAAAGGTTTTATTGAAAAACACCTCTTCTTTTTTGCCGTTTTTTATGCGATTCCCCACTACCATGGTATTTCCATCCGGCAATTGGGTTATGGTGAAATAATCATCCTTATCGGTACCGGTAACCACTGCGTATTTATTGATCAATCCGTAATATTCCTCGGCAGTCTGCATTAAATTGCTTTTTCTGGCCAACAGTGTTTTCTTGATTTTTGTTATGGTCTCACCCTGCACTTCCTCTGGGAATGCCTTAAAAGCCTTATCAATGACCTCTTCATTAATATTGTCTTGAATAAATTTCACTTGTGCTGTCCAAACGTCCATAGTAGTTTCAGGCAAGAGCACCATATCCAAGGCAAAAGTCTTTGGCGAGCCATTAAAACCTTTTACACTGCGAATTTCCTCGTTAAAACCTTCCATTAGAGTTAGTCCAGGAACAATACGGGTAATTAGATTCATTAATGGACCATCACCCAAGATGGAGAATGCCTGGTCCCTATCCCTAGGAACAGGTTTGTAAATGATCTTATCATTCTCCTTGTCCTTGAATCGTGCCCAACGCCATTGATCCGTATGTCGGTCCCAATCGCCTATCATCATATCAAATAAACGTGCCTTTATATAAGCTGTATTATCGACAAGATATTTTTTATCAGTCCTCAGTTTTTTAAGAATATCGTCGGTGCTTTCCAAGGTATTGGAATAGCCGAAACTTTTCAGATTACCATGACCACTATCCGTACGCTCCTCAACCATATACAATTCATCTCCAAACTCATCATCAAAGTCTTTAATAGCTCTTTGTTTGGGAATATAATATAGTTTGGGATTGGTGTGGTAAATGCCAACTGCGTCAGACAATTCCCCTATCGTAAATGGTGCATAGGGATGTGATCCCGTATAAAAATCCTCCAATAGGCTTTCGGTAAAAGTATCCTCAAATTCACCCACTACATATTGCTCTTTAAAGGCCATGGATTGCAAATAAATTTCAGCACTTTTCCGCAAGGCCCGCATCACATACTCCTTACCTTCCCTATTTACTAGTCTGAGTGATTTTGATTGGTGCCCCCCCCCCTTGCGAACTACTTTCAACCCACCGAAAAGGGTATCTAAATCAACTGTTGGAGCAGCCACTTTGGTCGCATAAACTTCGCGATACCGTTCACCCCAAATGGTTTTGAACAATTTACTTTTATCAACCTCATCTTCCGTATATATCGAAGATTCTACCTCATCAGGAAATTCATTGGAATATTCTCCTTGGTTTTTTTTCCTTTCTTCCGCTAATACCTCCGTCGTATATAAAAATTCTTCTGTTCCATCGGCTTTAACTCCATAAAACCGGACACGGGAAGAACCGTCGGTATAGATTTCCAAAGTAGCATATCCCATTTGCCCAGTCGAAAATTTACTGCCATTCAATAATCTTGTAGCACCTTCTTTTGCACCGGCACCACTTATTATCTGAGGTGTATTCTCCTCAACAATATACTGCAAGGTGTGCTCGTGACCCGAAGTGAATATTACTTTTTCAGAATTCTGTGCCAAGGTGACGACACGATTTCTTAATTGCCGGTAGCGCTTATTTTGGAGGTCTTCTGGCGAAGCCCCTGTTGTTTTGCGCAATAAACTAACCAAACTTCCAATTAT
>Ga0209121_10005514_pt1 | contig 11432 bp, 6 predicted proteins | sample Cruoilmetagenom3_FD_187292 | JGI IMG/M metagenome (GOLD analysis project Ga0209121, IMG submission 187292) | Oil polluted marine microbial communities from Coal Oil Point, Santa Barbara, California, USA - Sample 3 (SPAdes) (version 2) | ecosystem: Environmental > Aquatic > Marine > Oil seeps ...
TAGCGAAACGGTGCGCCTCGTCCCTCACTCTCTGGAGCAGAAACAAGGCATTGGGATACCTTGAGAGATAGACGGGATCTTTTCTTTTGGGGATGTATACCCTGTCTTCTCCTTTACGGACTGACGCGTGTTTACCGCCGGGAATACCGTCGCCGGCTTCCTTGGCCAGACCTATGATATCTATGTCCTTTATTTCCAGCTCCTTCATAACGGTCAGTGCCACGCCGAGCTGCCCCTTGCCGCCGTCAACCATGATAAAGTCGGGCAGGTTTTCTTTGGTTTTGTATCGTCTCTTCAGTACCTCGTAGAGCATGGCATAATCATCCATGCCGTGGACGGTTTTGATCCTGAAACGCCTGTATTCCGACTTCCGGGAAGAGCCTCCGACGAATGTCACCATCGAACCTACTGCATCGGTACCGCCTAAATTGGAGATATCGAAACATTCTATCCGGTTCGGCAGTCTTTTCAGGTGGAGTTGTTTTGAGATAAGTTGAAGTGCTTCTTTTTTGTCATGGTCGGCATTTCTTTCTGTCAAGAATATGTTTTTTGCGTTATCGCCTGCCATATTGAGGAGGTCCTTTCTTTGCCCCCTTTTCGGAACAACGACCGATACCCTTCCTTCCCTTTTTTCAGCCAGCCACTCCTCAACAACCTCTTTGTCGTCAATATCCTCCGGGATTATGATCTCTTCCGGTATAAATACCTCGCCATCATAGTACTGTTTCAGAAGAGATGAGAGAATCTCACGGGAATCAGCCCCGATTTTGAAGAGTGGAAATCTCTTCCTGCCAAGGGTTTTTCCCTTTCTGATGAAGATAGTGCATAACTGCGTCAGCCCCCCTTCCCTGTAAAGACCGAAGACATCCCGATCCGTAAACGACATCGATATAATCCTTTGCTTTTCCAGGGTTGCCTCGATGGCGGCAATTCTGTTTCTTATCACGGCTGCCTCTTCAAATCTCAACTCCTTTGCGGCTGCGGTCATCCTTGACCTGAGATCGGGTATGAGTTTCTTTTCCCGTCCCTCCAGAAAACTCACCACATCCTTTACCAGTTTATGATAGTCTTTACTTTCAATAAGGCCGCAGCAGGGGGCTGTGCATCTCTTTATCTCGTATTCTATACAGGGCCTCTTTCTGGACTTGAGTTCCGTGTCACTGCAGGTGCGAAGCGGGAATATCTGCTGGAGAAAATGGATGGTCTCCTTCACAGAGGCGCTGGAGGAATAGGGGCCGAAGTATTTTGCCCCGTCTTCTTTTACACGTCTTACCAGTTCGAAGCGCGGAAATTTATCCTTTATATCCAGCCTAATGTTGAAATAGACCTTGTCGTCCCTGAAGTTCACATTGTAGCGGGGTCTGTGTTCCTTGATCAGGTTATTTTCGAGTATCAGGGCCTCCTTTTCCGTGTCCGTCACGATAAATTCCAGATCGTGGATTTTAGGGACAAGGAAAGAGACCATAGGCCTCGTATCCGTTCCCCCGAAGTAGGAGCGTATTCTGCTTCGCAGATTTTTTGCCTTTCCGATATAGATTACCTTCCCGTTTTTACCTGTCATGAGATAAACGCCGGTTTTCCGGGGGGCATTTTTTGCTTTTTTTTGCAAAGAATCAGTTTCCATAAACGAAATCGAGCTCCTTTATTTCCATCTCTATGTTGGAAAGCTCTTTTATCCTGTCCCTGATCCGGGCCGCCTTTTCAAATTCGAGGTTTTCTGCCGCCTCTTTCATCTCTTTCTTCCATTTTTCTATCAATGCGGGAATATCCTCTTCCGAAACGTATTCCTCTATCTTTTCCCGGACAACGGGTACTGTCACGTAATCCGCCTCATAGACGGAGGCAAGAATGTTATCGATCGATTTTTTGATGGTCTCAGGTGTTATGTCATTTTCCTCGTTATACCTTTTCTGAATCTCTCTTCGCCTTTCTGTTTCCTTAAGGCATGCCTCTATCCCGCCGGTGATTTTGTCCGCGTACATGATGACCTGACCAGCCACGTTCCTGGCAGCCCTGCCGCTTGTCTGTATCAGTGAGCGCTCGGAACGGAGAAAACCTTCCTTGTCGGCGTCGAGTATGGCCACAAGGGAGACTTCGGGAATGTCAAGCCCCTCCCTCAAAAGATTGATGCCGACGAGGACATCGAATTCACCCATTCTCAAATCCCTGATAATCTTCACCCGTTCCAGCGTGTCGATATCGGAGTGGAGATACCTCACCTTCACACCGAGACTCTGATAATGTTCGCTCAGGTTTTCGGCCATCCTCTTTGTCAATGTGGTAACGAGGACACGCTCCCCTTTTTCCACGCGTTTGTTAATCTCACCCAGGAGGTCGTCAACCTGATGGTCAACAGACATGACAATAACCTCCGGATCCATAAGCCCGGTGGGTCTGATGATTTGCTCCACGGTTTTCCTTCCCGTTTTTTCCATTTCATACCTGGCTGGTGTAGCTGAGATGTAAAGTTTCTGATAAGGGAAGGCCTCAAATTCCTCAAACATCAGCGGGCGGTTATCCAGCGCGGAGGGGAGGCGAAAGCCGTACTCAACCAGAGTCTCTTTCCTGGATTTATCTCCTCTATACATGCCGATCAACTGAGGGATGGTCACATGGCTCTCATCTATTATCACAAGGGCATCTTCAGGGAGATATTCCATCAGTGTCGGTGGGGGCTCCCCCGGACTTCTTCCGGTGATATGACGTGAATAGTTCTCTATTCCCTGACAGTAGCCCATTTCCTCCATCATCTCGATATCGAATTTCGTCCGCTGCTCGAGCCTCTGTGCCTCCAGAAGCTTGTTCTGTGATTCCAGCTCCTTGAGCCTGATTTCTAAATCCACCCTTATCGCTGCAATCGCCCTTTTTATATTATCTCTGGTGGTCACATAATGGCTGTTAGGATGTATGGCGATCTTTTTCAGGCGGTCAATTTTTCTTCCCCTAAGGGGATCACTTACCGATATGGATTCAATAAAATCTCCGAAAAATTCTATCCTTATGGCTTTTTCCTTCTCATAGGCGGGTAATATTTCCACCACGTCCCCGCGGACGCGGAAAGTACCGCGGTGAAAATCGATATCGTTACGTTCATATTGTATATCAACAAGTTTTCGGAGCATATCATCCCGCTCCATTTTCATTCCTTCTTCCAGGTGTAGCAGCATCCCGTGATATGCTTTCGGGGAACCGAGTCCGTAGATACAGGAGACACTGGCCACGATAATCACGTCATTCCTTTCCAGAAGGGAGTGGGTGGCGGAGTGGCGCATTTTATCTATGTCATCGTTGATGGATGAGTCCTTTTCAATATAGGTGTCTGTGCTCGGGATATATGCCTCAGGCTGGTAATAGTCGTAATAGCTGACAAAATACTCCACTGCATTTCCTGGGAAGAGTATCTTGAATTCACTGTAAAGTTGTGCTGCCAGGGTCTTGTTGGGGGCTATAACAAGGGATGGTCTCTGAACTTTTTCAATAACATTGGCTATGGTAAAAGTCTTACCCGAACCAGTAACACCGAGGAGCACCTGGTGTTTTAAGCCCTTTTCGATACCATCCGCAAGCTTTTCTATTGCCTGTGGCTGGTCTCCACTGGGCTCAAAATCAGTAATAATCTTGAATTTACCCATATTTCATATTTCCAAAGCTCTACATAGTTTTGAGACCTCTGGATAACTGCGGTCTTGGTCATTGCGAGGAGCAAAGCGACGCGGCAATCTCTTAAATTATCAATATCTTATGAGATTGCTTCGCTACGCTCGCAATGACAATATGAATGTTATGCAAAGCTTTCGTTTTGGTATGGTTATTTAAAGCTTTATTCTTATCAACGACAAAAATTCCCCATGTTTCCTTTTCCCGTTGACATCCAATTGCTTCTTTTCTATACTTTTGCACGAAATATCAATTTCTTATCAAGCAAGGTCTGTAGGTGATATTATTATATACTTTTTATCTTCTGTTGTGAAGAGGGGAAGGCATTGATAAAAAAAGAGTATCTTGCTTTAGTCATTTTTTTCTCCTGGGAGGAACCACCAGGCATTCCGGAAAGCATTGGAGTTTGCATTGGCTAGGGACTTATCAAGGATCGAGTTTCCATCTATATCAAGGCCAGGCTGTCGGCAACGGCCATGCCCACCAGGGTTGGTTTCAGGCAGCCGTTTTTTATCTTCACAAGTCCTCTTTCCGCAAGCAGCGATATTATTTCCGCTTTTTCCGATAAAAGGTCGTATCCATAGCGCAATTTGTAATCCTGAAGGCGGATGCCGCTTTTTGTCCGCAGTCCTAAAAAAAGGGCCTCCAGGCGCAACTGTTCATCCGCCAGCGTTTCCGAAGCCGCTACCGGCGGCGTTTCTTTTTCCAAATCTTTGATATAGGCGGGCAGGGACGGGTAATTCCACCAGCGCCTGCAACCGTCAAAAGAGTGCGCCGCCGGTCCCAGACCAAGATAAGGCGTATGATCCCAGTATTTTTGATTGTGTCTCGATTGAAGTTCCAAATTTCTTGCAAAATTGGACACCTCGTAGTGGATGTAGCCTGCCTTCTCAGTGATTCCCGAAGTCTGGAAAAAAAGGTCGGCCAGTGTTTCCTCGTCCGGCAGGAAGATTTCTCCCTTCGCCTGTCTGATGCCGAGGGGGGTTTCCGGTTCAACCGTAAGCTGGTAGCAGCTAAGGTGAGCCGGGTTGAAGGAGAGGGCGAGACGAAGGGTATCCGTCCATGAGGTGATTTCCTGCCCCGGCACGCCGTAGATGAGGTCCATGCCGATATTGTCAAATCCCGCTCTTTCCACGGCCGTCAGTGCAGAGAGGGCCTCACGGCGGTTATGCCTTCTTCCCAGGAACTTCAGGATATCCTCGTCGAAGGATTGGGCGCCGATGTTGATGCGGTTGATTCCCATGTTACGCAATGCCTTGAGACCGATAAGATCAATATCCGCCGGATTTACCTCTACTGTGATTTCTGCCCGGGAATCAACGGTGAATCTGTTTGCCGCCCCGTCCAGGATGGTTTCCAGGTTTTCTATCGAAAGCACCGAAGGCGTTCCGCCGCCGATGTAGATGGTATCGAATCCGGGGAAGCTTGTCCGGTAAATGTCCATTTCCCGGCGGAGGGCATCGAGGAAATTCTCTGCCAGGTCGAGAGAAGTTGTAGAATAGAAGCTGCAATAGTGGCACTTGCTGCGGCAGAAGGGGATGTGGATGTAAAGGCCGGGTGCATTCATTTTTACGAAGTCGTTATTACTAATCGGTATCGGATTTCAGGACAGCCAGGAAGGCGTTTTGGGGAATGCTCACGGAGCCGATCATCTTCATCCGTTTCTTCCCCTTTTTCTGTTTTTCCAAAAGTTTTCGCTTCCTGGTGATATCGCCGCCGTAGCACTTTGCCGTCACGTCTTTCCGGAAGGCGGAGATGGTTGTCCGCGCGATGATTTCGCTTCCGATCGTTCCCTGTATGGCGATTTTGAACATCTGCCGGGGAATCTCTTCCTTGAGTCGCTCGCAGGCCTGAAGAGCCCGGGGGCGGGCGCGTTCGCGGTGGACGATCTGGGATAAGGCGTCTACCCTTTCCTTGTTTACGAGAATGTCTACCAGCACCAGGTTGCTGGGACGGTAATCGATCAGGTCATAATCAAAGGAACCGTAGCCCTGTGTGACGGATTTGAATCTGTCGTAGAAATCGAAGATAACCTCGGCTAAGGGCATTTCGTAGGTGAGCTCGACACGTTCCGGGGTTATATAATTGAGCGTGGAATTCGCGCCGCGCTTTTCCATGCACAGTTTCATGACAGATCCCAGGTACCTTTCGGGGAGCATCATGGAGGCGCGGATGTAAGGTTCTTCGGAACCGGCAATGGATCCGGGATCGGGATAGTGGGACGGATTGTCCACCTTCACGGTTGTCCCGTTTTTCAGCGTGAACCGGTAGCGCACGCTGGGAACGGAAAGGATAATGGAAAGGTCGTATTCCCTTTCCAGCCTTTCCTGAACGATTTCGAGATGCAATAGCCCCAGAAAGCCGCAGCGAAAACCCTGTCCCAGGGCCACGGAGGAGTCCTTCTCATAAACGAAGGAGGCGTCGTTTAATATGTATTTTTCGAGCGAATCGGCCAGGTCCTGATAGTCGTCGGAGGCGATGGGGTAGATGGAGGCAAAGACCATGGGTTTCACTTCCCGAAAACCCGGCAGCGGCTGGATGCAGGGTCTGCCGTCGAGGGTGATCGTATCCCCGGTGCGGACATCGGAGACAGTTTTAACGCCTGCAATGATGTAACCTACATCGCCGGCGGAGAGGCTGCCGCGCTTCTGCGGGGAAAGCATAAACCGGCCCACCTCCTCGACCTTGTAAGTGGCACTGTTGTACATGAAGCGGATGATATTCCCGCTTTTTACCGTGCCGTCGAAAATTCGACAGTGGATTACCGTGCCTCGAAAGGAGTCGTAGTGAGCATCGAAAATAAGGGCGGCAAGGGGGCCTTCGGGATCGCCCCTGGGAGAGGGTACCCTCTCCACGATGGTCTCAAGAATGTTTTCGATCCCTATTCCTTCTTTTGCCGAGCACTTAAGGTGGCTGTCCGGATCAAGTCCCAGCTCCCGATCTATCTGCTCTATGACCCGATTCACGTCCGCTGACGGGAGGTCAATCTTATTGATGACCGGGATGATTTCCAGGTCGTGTTCCATCGCTAAGTAGAGATTGGCCAGTGTCTGGGCCTGCACTCCCTGGGCTGCGTCGATCAGAATGAGCACCCCTTCGCAGGAGGCAAGGGAACGGGAGACTTCATAAGAAAAATCCACATGGCCGGGGGTGTCGATGAGATTCAGGATGTATGATTTGCCGTCCCGGCCCTGGTAGGGGAGGGAAATCGCCTGGCTTTTGATGGTGATGCCCCTCTCTCGTTCGATTTCCATATTGTCAAGAACCTGGTTCTTGAATGTCCGGGCATCGGAAACGCCCGTATATTGAATCAGCCGATCGGCAAGGGTTGATTTCCCGTGGTCGATGTGGGCGATGATGCTGAAATTGCGAATATTTTTCATTAAACCTTGGCCTTTATCCTTGATGTTTCCGTAAAGAGCGATTGTCCCCAATAAAATCTCTATTCAGTCCCCTCTGGGGTGACATTACGAGATGTATTTAAATTAAACTGATTGTCCGGTCAAGAGTAAAAACTGGGGTGATATGGGTGGGGCTGTCCCCAATCAACAGAATCATAAATGTCTACTCAAACAACTTACCGATTCTTGCCTTTTGGTCGAGCACTTTTTTACGCCAGAACTTATCGTCGCTCAGATATATTTCTGCCTGGCGATTCCATTCCTTCGCCTGGAGCGCATCGTTTTTCATGAGCCATGCTTCCGAAAGATAGTAATAATTGCGGCCATTGGTTGAATGTATGTTCAGCGCCTGTTCGAGAACGGTAATCGCCTCATCCACTTTGCCGTTTTCCAGAAGCATCCGGCCCTGCTTCGTCAATTGTAACGACGCAATCTCTCTCGGCTCAGCCTGTTTTCCGGGAGACAATTTTTCTTCGATTATCTTTGTCGGGACATCTTCCGGGGGCGGCATGAACACGGCACACCCTGATACGGCAATCCAGAGCATCAGCAATAACAACCTTGGTATTTGTGCATATTTATTACGTATCATTGTCAAATCCTCATATAGGAGGCTGTCCGAGACCGCACCAAAGTTGTTATTTCGAGCAAAGCGAGAAATCTTATTATATTGATAATACGTATATTTTAGATTTCTCCCTTCAGTCGAAATGACATGAAACGGGCACCTTTTAGTGATGGAGCGGGCAATATTTCGTCGGTACATTTTTCTTCAAAAAAATTTCTTCCAGCGGCTCCGGGCACCTGAATATGACGGCAAGCTGCCCGCTTTGTGAACAGACCTTCCGTGTAACCACATCAGGCGGTTTCCTGAACCAGCTTCCGGACGTATACTGTGGCAGTGCCTTAATAAGTTCGGCCCATATGGGCAACGCAGCGATAGCCCCTTCGGCATGCACTGAATCACCATTGTCAAAACCCACCCACACGAGCGCGAGGATGTTGGGAGTATACCCAACGAACCATGCATCCCTGTAACCATTTGTAGTACCCGTTTTTCCTGCCACCGGAAAGGTGATCCCTCTCCAGGTAAGAGAACGGGCGGTTCCTTCTGTCACAACACTGCGGAGAAGGGAGTTCATTATGTATGCCTCTCCGGGAGAAATGAGACTTTCAATTTTGAGATGTCGTTGTTCCAGAATTTGGCCTCTCTCATCCACCACCGCCTTCATCGACAGGGGATACGGCTGCGCGCCATCAGCAGCAAATGTACAGTACGCCCGTGCCAGTTCAAGGGGAATCACCTCAAATGCCCCCAACGCGAGAGACGGCAGAGGAACCATCGGTGTTGAAAACCGAAATGTCAGAGCCGTATTCACGATACTTTTCAGTCCCACCTTCATGGCCAGGTCAACGGTAGCCAGATTGTCGGACATCGCAAGAGCTGTTCGCAGCCTCAGACCATGCTCAGCCACGGGATTCACATTTTGCGGCTGCCATACCTTGCCGTTTATTTCGTATGTCTTTGGTTCGTTGGATAAGATTGACGATGGCGTGAACTCACTTAACCCGGTAAGATACACGAATGGTTTGAACGCGCTTCCCGGCTGCCGCCGTGCCTGGGTGATCCTGTTAAACTGGCTTACGCTGTAGTCACGCCCGCCTGCCATGGCTAAAATATAGCCGGTTTTCGGCTGCATTACGATGATAGCGCCCTGCAACTTCTTATCTGCTTCGGAGCGCCGCAAGGCTGGATATGCCTTTTCCAGTTGGGTCAACCCGTTTTCCAGAGCCCTCTCTGCCGCCATCTGAACCTGGGTGTCAAGTGTTGTATATATGGAAAGTCCTAATGATGCAAGGTCAGCAGGTGAATAAATAATCGGAAGTTGTCCTGAGAGATAATCAATAAAGTACGGACCCTTTTTGCCGTATGCCATATAGCCGACAGGTTTCACCGGTGACGCAAGGGCAACATCACGTTCCTCTTTTGTTATCCATCCATTTTTATAGATTTTATGGAGAATGGCATTTCGACGTTGTTTGCAACATTCAGGATTGATATAGGGGGAATAACGATTGGGTCCTTTGATCAAACCTGCTATAGTTGCGGCCTCAGCCAGAGAAAGCCTCTGCACCGGTTTTCCGAAATAATAATATGACGCCTCACCGACACCGTGGACAGCGATTGATCCCTTCTGACCGAAGTAGATTTCGTTGAGATAGATCTCAAAGATTGTATTCTTGTCATACATAAGTTCCATGTCCACGGCCATAAGAAATTCTTTGAATTTTCGGCGCAGTGTCCGCGCGGGCGTCAGGAAATAATTTTTCACAAGTTGCTGCGTCAGGGTCGAACCTCCCTGGCGTATCCCTCCGCGACGTATATTCGTATACAGGGCACGCAGTATCCCCCGCGGATCGATACCATGATGAAGACAAAAACGGCTGTCCTCTGCTGAAAGCACGGCGTATGTCAGATAGACGGGAATTTGATTGATTGAGACGAGCCGTCTCTGTTCTCGCTCACGTCCGAAAAAGAGCATGATCTCCTCGGGCTCAAGCTCCAGGATGGGCACTTGCTGACTGGTGTTCATTCTCTCGATAGATGATATCCGATTATCCTCAAAAATGATTCTAACGGGAAACCCCTTTCGCTGTTTCGAAGGCGTCTTGAGATCGTGAAGATAAATATCGAGCGAAGATCCCTTTCTATACATTTCGCCTTTCAAATCCGGCTTTCTCAATACATCGCGGTAGTCGAGGTGACTCAACTTTTCATGGAATAATTTCGGATTGACGGTTTGTCCCGGGTAAAGCAGCATACTATCTGAGTAGACCCGTGAAGGAATGCTCCAGCGCCGGGCGGAAAAATGCTTGTCGATCACGGTGGAAAGGTGCCACATATAAAACGCCAGACCAATGATTACGACTACAAAACCCAACACTGTAAACACCAGTATGCGCTTCAGCAAAACTCTTTTTGAACGTCTTTTTTGTTCCATGGGATACCCTGGCTCATGCTTCAGTAATACATTTTTTCATATAATAAAGTGCTTTTACTTCCTGTAACGACAGAATGCAAGCGGCATAATTGTTTTTAGCGCTTTCAGCACTTAATGCTGTTTTTTCTTGACAATTCCCTTAGAAGGTGTAATTTTTTCAATCAGTTCAGAGGCATAGCGACTCTTCACAAAGATGTAAAGTTTCATCCGAGCACGATTAAAAGAGGAAACCGTGGAGTAATTGAAGATAAGACCCGTTTCTTGGAAAAGAGAGTGGGTTTTCTTGTTTTAGGGCGATCTTAATGATCTAAAAATGCGGTATTGCAAGACTCTATATCTCTCTTTGTTTTCCATGATAACAAAACGTGTATTTATTAAATGGAAAATCAAGGCGTATTTTCCCGCTTATGTCCTGTTAATATAAGAATAGATGGAATTCATTCTGTACTAAATAGCAATATCATGTAAGATTTTTCATTTATTGACACTGTTCGGCAAGAGGAAAAAAGGAGGACAAGTCCATGTGGAATAAAATCAACAGTCCGATAGTAATTACCATCATCGCAGTTGCGTCTCTTTTCGTCTTGAACACGACTATGAAGCCCAAGTTAGCGAGCGAAGTCAGAAGTGTATATCAAGAGTTAAACACCATAGAAGACAGCGCTTCTGATGCCGAAAAGAGCAAGGCTATACAGAATTTTGTGCAAGAAATAGGAACACAAATCCGAGAAGGATTTGCGGCAGGTTTCAAATCAAATGATCCCCAAAAGGAGAACAAGAACAAGACCTATGTTGCTACAAAAGATAAGATAAACATTTCTGGCATTAATTTCGTAAAATCAGGGTGGACGGGACGTGAAAAATTCATTTTTGTGGTCAAGAATAATTCTGATAAATGCGTTAGTAGTCTGAAACTCAACTATGAGTTCTATAAAAAGGGCGAGCTGATTGACTGCAAAAACGAATGGCTGAGCCAAATCAAGATATTGGAGCCCAATCAGGAAATAGCCATCAGCGAAGTAAGATCCCTCCCCAAAGAAGAAGCTGATAATTACAAGTCGGACCAGGTAGAAGTCAAGATTACCTCCTTTGATATAATAGAATACGAGTAGAATACGCGAGAATGCGGGGTCAGTCCTTGATATGGGAAAAATGATTAACTAAATAATGAGAATTCAAGAAATTCAGGGGAAATCAGGGGGCAAATAGTAATGGAAGTGCACAGTCAAGGTTTGACCCTACGTTCCCCCGAGCTTACATTATGGGGTAGCGGGGAAAGACAGCTTGAAGGTTGTACCTTTACCAACCTCACTTTCAACTTTGACGGTGCCATTATAATCGTCAATGATTCCATAACTGATGCTTATCCCCA
>Ga0209121_10005515_pt1 | contig 11432 bp, 8 predicted proteins | sample Cruoilmetagenom3_FD_187292 | JGI IMG/M metagenome (GOLD analysis project Ga0209121, IMG submission 187292) | Oil polluted marine microbial communities from Coal Oil Point, Santa Barbara, California, USA - Sample 3 (SPAdes) (version 2) | ecosystem: Environmental > Aquatic > Marine > Oil seeps ...
CTTGGTTTTTGCCGGGAAGCTCCGGCGGTGTATGCACCGAGAGCCGGAAGTGCCAGCGAAGCAACGCCGGCCTTAAGAAAATCACGACGATCCATAAAATACCTCCAGAAAATAATCTAATAATGGACCAATACCACGCCGGATTATACTTGTATCCAGAGTCGTTTGCAAGCACCACCTCCAATGATTTCAAAAGGTTGAGACATGACTATAGAATATGTATGGCATATTTGATAAGACTTATATATAAAAAAAATTTAGAATTCGAGTCTTGAGAATTAGGCATCCATAATTGTATGCGAGGATAAGAGATGGATCTAACGGAGATTTTTTTGGAATTTACTTGATATACAACATATAATATGATATAATATATATTAAACTAAAAATGTTTAGTTGGTAGTTTTGGGTGTCGGGATGTGAAAGGACAAATCGAAAGCTTATTTTTCTCCTTATGCTCTTGTGCTCATCTGTGTCTTTGTGATTCGTGGAGCGAAAAATGCAAAACAAAGCCAATTTGCAGAACAGGGTAATTACCGCTAAGTTAGTAATGATAATGACTTATGGGGATATTAACAGTTGAAAATAGCGAAAAAACAAAGCCAAATAAAGCCAATTTTATCCAAGCGAACGATGGCTTTGTCATTCCTGTGAAAACAGGAATCCAGAGTTGTTGACGGTTTTTGATTCCGCATCGAGTGCGGAATGACAATAATAGCGGAGCATTTTACATAATACGATATGAAAAAACAAAGCCAATTTTTAAAGGGCAGAAATGGGTGTATGTATCTGCATATAAAGGTAATACGAAATTTTAGGATTGTTTCGGACAACGAAAAAACAAAGCCAATCAAAGCCAATTTCTTCAAAGCACATGTGACGGCAGCAGTTTCATGTTTTATACTGCCTATTTGGTTACAGAATCCTTACTTATGAAAGGAAAACCATAATGACACAGCAAATAAACTGGAAAATGTGGATTTTCGCAGTGTTTTTGCCTTTTATTTTCGTTTGCCCTCTGCTCCGGGCAGTTGAAATTGCGAAAATCGCTCAATATTCTGTTCTGGAGCTTACTTTCGAAGGGCCGGCACAAAGCCCGAAGGACGTGCCGGCACGGGATATCGATTTTTGGGTTCGATTCCGGCACGAAAACGGCTCGCCCGAATATAAGATTCACGGCTTCTGGGACGGCGACGGAAAAGGAGGCACCTCCGGCGGCGTTTTCAAAATCCGCTTCTGCCCGACAAAACCCGGGCGATGGAACCTGGTTGAAGTATATTCGAATAAACAAAAGCTAAACGGCCAAAAGCAGGGCCAATCTGTGACCGCTGTTGTGTGGCACGGGCTTCCAGCCCGTGAAAACACAGCCAGGATGGCCGTGCCACATCCGGGTTTCTGGATTATCGATCCCGACAGCCCGGGCTGCCGGTGGTATATGCGCTCTGACGGCTCGCACCAATATATCTTCGGCAATACACATTATACATTCCTCTCCGGCTATCAAAGCGGCAACAAGCCCAGCGGAAACGATATCACAGCAGATATCGCCGGAAATGCGAAATATTTCAAGAAACTTCGCTTCAGCCTGTACGGCGGCCGTTATGTCAATCCGCAAGCAAAGCCGTTTTTCGATAATGACGGGCATTTGAGCGATTCCGGCGATAATTCGCACCGGCCGAATCCCCGCTGGTTTGGTCAGCGTGCCGACCTGGCCGTGCGAACCGCCTGGGAACATGATTTGATAGCCGATTTGATTCTGTGCGGCCCGGATACCAAAGAATCACGTTCGGTACTTCGAGCAGGCAATAACGACGGCGATCCAACGCCTTATCTTAAATATATCGCCGCATGTTACGGCAGTTATCCAAACGTCTGGATATGTCTGTGCAACGAATTCAATATCAAGGAGCCGAAATATTCCGAAAAGCAAATCGCCCGCTTCGGACAAATCATCAGGCAATACCTGCCCTACCCCACACCGCTGAGCGTCCATACGGTGCCGCGTACGCTGTGGCCGGGCAAGTTCGACGAGCTTGAAGGCTGGAACGACCATCAGATAATCCAGAAGAAAATTCGCAACCTACCCGACGCCGCCGATGCGATTCAACGTACATGGCGAAATCCGGACGGCAAAGGCCCGCGTAACAAGCCGACGATTAACGATGAATTAAGCTACGAAGGAAAAGGTGACAAACACACCGAGAACGACACAATCGAGTCCCATCTCGGAGCATTTCTCGGCGGCGGCTACGGCACGACCGGCGAGAAACCGGGCAGCAAGCTGGGACAGTACTTCAAGGGATGCTTCAATCCTGTCGAGCACACTGCCGCCGACAATCTGAAATACCTGCGAGAGACTATCGATAAGAATGTCACGTTCTGGAAAATGACACCCGACCTCAGTATCTTCTCGAATTTGCGCCCAACCTTTCGCGGCCTCGCCCGGGCCGGCCGTGAATACGTGCTCGGCACAAACAAGCCCCATAAAAATATCGTCGCGAACCTGCCTGGAGGGACATGGACAATCAAACGCTACGACATAATCGGCAAAAAACAAAAGACCATGAGCGAATCCGCTCGCGGCAATTTCAAATTCGATTCCCCCGGCAGACGGGCGGTAATGTTCCATTTCAAAAGAAATTGAGGAAGGAAAATAAAAATGGCTAATTCTCTTTCACGGCGAGATTTCTTAAAACGCACATCGGCTTTCTCAGCAACCGTAGCGTTTTGTTACGCAGCTTCTCCGGCAGCGGAAACCCCGAAAGATTCAGGTCGCCCGAATCTTGTGTTTATGTTTCCCGACCAGTTTCGCCGCCAGGCTATCGGTTTTATGAAAGAAGACCCGGTCATAACGCCTCGCCTGGACGAATTTGCCGCCCGGAGCCTGGTACTTACCGATGCCGTGAGCAGCTATCCCGTTTGCAGCCCGTTTCGGGCACAGTTGTTTACAGGCAAGTACCCCGTCTCGAACGGCGTGACTACAAACTGCAACTCCGGCAAAGATGTAATGCTCAAACAGAGCCAGCGCTGTCTGAGTGACATTCTTCACGACAGCGGCTACAGCCTGGGCTATCTCGGAAAGTGGCACCTGGACAAACCTCATGAGCCTTTTGTCGGACGCAGAAGAGGCCGGCCGGGAATGCCGGGAGGCGGCATTGTCTGGGACGAATTCGTTCCCCCTGAGCGCCGTCACGGCTTTACGTTCTGGCACGCTTACAACTGCAGGGACCAGCATCTAAATCCCCGATACTGGACAACAGAAGCCGGCCGCAATGAACCGACTTATTTCAACGAATGGTCCACCAGGCATGAGGCCGACGTTGCCATCGAATTCATCCGCAATCCGCAGGGCAAATACCGCGATCCCAACAAGCCGTTTGCCATCTTCATAGCACCTAATCCTCCGCACACACCTTTCGATCAGGTGCCGAAGAAATACGTGGACATGTACAAAGGCAAGACTTACAAAGACCTGCTCAATCGTCCCAACGTAGAGATCAGTAATCCACATCCCCAGGCAAAAAAACACGTCAGGAATTACTTCGCGGCGGTGACAGGCACCGATGAGCAGTTCGGCCGAATCCTCGATGCTCTCAAGCAGCAACAGCTCGAAAATAATACAATTGTTGTCTTTACCGCCGACCACGGCGAGATGATGGGCTCCCAAAATCGGATGCACAAAGGTGTTCCTTATGAAGAATCCATCGGTATTCCTTTCATCATTCGCTGGCCGACAAAAATCCCGGCCCGGCGAGATAATCTATTGCTGAGTCCCCCTGATATCATGCCCAGTCTGCTGGGGCTGATGGGATTAGCTCAATCTATACCCGGCGACGTCGAAGGCATCGATTACTCGGCAATTATGCTGGGCAGGCCGGGGGCAAGGCCAACATCGGCGCTGTACCTGAACTGCTCTGGATCCAACGGGGGCAACCGCGGCCTGCGGACACACCGGTATACCTATGCAATCAACCGGCTGAAAGATGGAAAAAATGAAGTCCTGCTGTTCGATAACAAGAAGGACCCTTACCAGCTTAATAATATCGCCGAAACGAGCCCGGAAGTCGTTCGCAGACTGACCGGCGAACTAAATCAATGGCTTAGAAAGACAAAGGACCCCTGGAAAGCATAGCGAAATATATCTCTGCAAGATAAATAAGCTGCAAAGATTATAACTCATAATTGCCAATCGACTTAACCGGCCTGTTTGATTGTATATTTCATCCAGGGACACGTGTCTTTCTGGGGGCATTCTTTGCAGCCGTGTTTGGTCGAGACCAGCGGCAGGATGACAAATGCATTGATGGCGAATATAATGAGTAAAACCAGCAGGGGCAATGTGAAATTGCGTATCAGGGGGACAACTCCGGCAACTATCGGGATGAACCAGAGCGGAATAATGACCGGAATATGCTTCTTGAACTTTTCGTTGAAACATTCGACCGTTCCTTTGGCGCGAAACAGTGGCGAAATGTGCCCATATCCGCAGGGACACGACCGCGTTTTGAAATACCTGCAGTACGGGCAAACGAAGACCATAATCCAGACAGACCCGGCGATGCCGTATGCCAGATATGCAATCGCGGATATCCAGCCCCCCGCCGAGCCGCCGTAACCGGCAATGAGAATGACCGATCCCAGCAGGATCATCACGATGTATGCCGTGTTGTTAATCAGTTCCTGGGCGGGCGAATACTGCCTCATCGCCTCGCCGCCCTGGCTGTTACTGTCCGGGGCCGTTTGTTTGGCCATTGGTCTTTCCTTTCACGGAAATCCGGGAAAGTACAACCGGCTCGACTTTCCCTATTTTGCTTTTATATCATATACCAGCAGGACGTCACTATGTCGAACATAAAGCTTGCCGTCAACAATTGCCATACTCGAATAGCCCGGCCCAAGACCCGTAATTTCCCACAAAAGTTTGGGGCCGTCCTCGGGCCAGTTCTTGATAAGTCCAGTTTCACTGCATACGCCGTCACGATTGGGTCCGCGCCATTGAGGCCAATCCGCGCCCCGGGCGGCATTGTTATATCCAAGAGCACTCAAACAAAGTACCAGTCCAAAGACCGGAAGGAACCGATATTCTCTGATTATTCTCAACATAACCAGAATCCTTTTCCAAAGAGACCACGAATTTACGTAAACGAAGACGGTACTTGCTTAGCACCGTCTCCGTCAATTCATTCAAATTGCACCGGCACAATCTCAGTATCAACCACTGACATCGACACATACCAATTGTCCCGCCGCATTGCGGGCGTAGATTCTGCCGTTCGCCAGGACCGGATACGTCCAGCACTTGCCCGTAAGAATCTCCGCCGAGGCAAGTTCCTTAAAACCTTCCGGCGAAGCAGCCGCGATGACAAGCTTGCCCTTTTCACCGAGGATAATCAGTTTGCCGTCGGCAATCATAAGCGAGCCTGTGCCCATACCTCTCTCTCTCTGCGACCACTTTTTCTCACCGGTTGCCAGGTCGAGACACGTCAATTTAGCGCCTCCGCCGACCTGTCCGTCAAAGCCGTAAATGTGCCCTTCCCAAAGTACCGAGCAGTTGATCTGGTTCCGCATATTCCTGTTCTGCCAGACTTTGGTGACATTGCCACCGGTGATTTTCAGGAGTGCACAGCCCTTGTTGTATCCGGACGAAATGAAGATGGTCTCGCCCGAGACAATGGCATCGGCGGCATTAATATCGTAGCTCGTCTTCCAGGGGAATTTCCACATTACCTTGCCCGTCGCAGGATTCAAGCCTACGAATTCTTTACTCACTGCCATCGCTACACCCTTTTGACCTCCGATTTCGTACGGGACGGCAGTCGAGTAACCACATGCACCTTTTCCGCTTTGCCATGCCAAACTGCCGTCGGCTTTTTTAAGTGCCGTGCCATAGGTGCCGGCGTTGTAAATCACAAGGTCTCCTGCCACAAACGGCGAGCTTGAAAAGTGCCAGGTAGGATGTTTCAAGCCCAATTCCTTGTTCAGATTCTTATGCCAGACGATATCACCCGTCGCCGCCTTGAAACGAACGGCATCGCCGTCCTTGCTAAAGGTGTAAATCGCGTCACCGTCTATAGTCGGCGTCGCGCAGGGGCCGCCTTCGTGGTTCTTCTTGTACAACGGACATGGATAGGACGTCTTCCATATTTCCTTGCCTGTGGCGGCATCCAGGCAATAAAGGAAGTCGTTATCGTCGATGTTGCCCGTGGCGTAAACCTTGCCATTGCTTACGGCCATCGATGCGAATCCGGTTCCAAGCGAATATTTCCAAAGCACCTTCGGGCCATCTTCGGGCCAGGTTGCGGACCAGCCGGTTTCACTCGATATTCCGTCATAATTAGAACCACGGTAGTTGGGCCAGTCCGCCGCCTGAGCGGCACTGCAAAAAATCGCAGATATACCAAGTCCAATGATCAATACATGTAAATAACTTTTCATCATTCTTCGCAATTTCATACAACTTCTCCAAAAAAAACAATAAATTTTACTCGCAGATTTATACAGGATTTTCCCTTGACTGTCAACTTCTCTATTTTTCGCGATTTCTGCTGGTTATTCTGTAAATGCCAAAGCCCCGGTCGGGCACGCGGCGACACATTCGGCCGCTGATTGTTTGAGACCATCGGCAATCGAACGCTCGAACGGTACCGCCACCCGGACGTCAAAGCCCCGGCCGATAAAGGTCAGGCCGAGTTCTTCGCCGGCCTTTGTGGCAATTTGAACGCAGAGACCGCAGTCAATACACTTGCCGGGTTCGTAAATGAGCTTCGGGTGCTGGGCCTGCTGAACAAACAGCCGTCGCTCGCTTTTGTATCGATTCGGGCGGGCACCATAATCCCGGGCGTATTGCCTGAGTTTGCAGCTATCGGCCTTTCTACAATCACAGTGCAGGCAGCGGGCGGCCTCTCGCCGGGCCTGCTCGTCGGTGAATCCCTCGCCTTTGTGAGACACAGTCACGCGGGGGTTGTTGCTTGCGCATTCGGCGAACCGCTCTTTCTCGCCGTCCTGGATTTTGCCGATACGCGTATTAAATGGTTTGTCCGGGCCCGTTACTTTGCCGCCGGACAAATACTGGCTGATGCATTCCGCCGCTTCCTTGCCGTCCGCGACGGAACGAACCGTCAGCCTTCGCTTTCGGACGGCGTCTCCACCTGCAAATACGCCGGGCATATTTGTCTGGTATGTCTTGCCGTCTATTGCAACGCCCTTCGCACTCGTCTTTAGGCCCATAGATTCGGCATCTCCGGCGTCCATTGCACCGAACGCAATAAATACGGCGTCAAAATCCTTATGTAATTTTTCGAGTGACGCCGAATCATCTATTCGCGTTTTCCCCTTAAATGTAAAGCCGAGTTTCTCGATCTGTGCGATTTCCTTATCAAGCACATCTCTGGGCAGGTCCTCTTCGGAGACCCCATATCGGAGCATTCCGCCGGGCTGTTCGTGGTCGTCGAAAACTGTGCAGCCAAAGCCGGCCTGCTGTAGATAATATGCGGCGGCCAGGCCCGCCGGCCCGGCGCCGATGATGGCGACACGTTTATCCTGCTCCGGTTTGCAGGCCGGTGAATACGGCTTGGCGGATTCCAGGTCTGCGTCGGCGACGTATCGCTTTAAGAGGCAGATAGAAACCGCCTCGTCAATCGCCGCTCTCCTGCATCCCCGCTCGCAAGGCTTCGGGCAAATCCGCCCCAGCACCGCGGGCAAAGCAATATCTTTCTTAACAGTTTCAATAGCATCTCGCAGCTTGCCGGCGGCAATCTGGCGAATCATCAGCGGGATATTCATCAGAGCGGGACATATCATGTGACATGGCCCGAGGCAATCGCCCACGTGGTCGCTTAAGAGCAGTTCCAGGGCCGCCTTCCTTGCCTGATGCACTTCTTCGCAATCGCTTTCGACGCGCATCCCTTCCTCGGCAAGAGTCCCGCAGGCCGGCAGCAGAACGGCTCGACCTTCGACTTTAACTACGCAGACCATGCAACTTGTCGAAGGTAGATACCCTTTCATAAAACACATAGTGGGAATGTCAATTCCAAGCTTGCCGGCGGCGTCAAGAATTGTTGCGCCTTCCGGAACTTCTACTTCACGGTTGTCGATGGATAGTCTTGGCATCGATTAGCGAACCTCAATAGCGCCTGCCGGACATATATTCTTACACGTCCCGCAGCGAATACATTTTCCGGGATCAATTTCATGCTTCTCGTACGGCTTCATTTCAATGGCGTCGACAGGGCAGTGTTGGGCGCACAGCGTACAACCGATGCACTCATCGGTTACAGAATAGACGATCAACGCTTTACACTTTCCGGCCGGACAGCGTTTCTCAACGTGGGCTTCATACTCATCGCGAAAATATCTGATCGTGGAAAGTACCGGATTCGGAGCCGTCGTGCCGAGCCCGCACAGACTGTTTTTTTTAACCATTATTGCTAAATGCTCCAACTCTGCAATGTCGGTTTTGACGCCCTGCCCGGCGCACAACCGTTCGAGGATATCCAGCATTCGGCGGGTGCCGATTCTGCAAAACGTGCACTTTCCGCACGACTGGTTCTGCGTAAATTCCAGAAAGTAGCGGGCGATGTCCACCATGCAATCGGTCTCATCCAGAGCGACAAAACCGCCGGAGCCCATCATCGTACCGATTTCTTTAAGCGTTTCGTAGTCAACGGGCAGATGCGCCATCTCCGCGGGCACGCAGCCCCCGGACGGGCCTCCCACCTGGACCGCCTTTAACTGTAATCCCCCGGCGATCCCCCCGCCTATATCTTCTATTATCTGGCGAACGGAAATGCCCATCGGCACTTCGATCAGACCCACGCGGTCTACCTTTCCCGCCAGGGCGAAGACTTTTGTTCCCTTGCTGGTACCGGTGCCCAGCTTAGCGAAGGCTTCTGCTCCGTTTCGGATAATCCACGGCACTGAGGCGTAAGTTTCGACGTTGTTGATCAGTGTCGGCTTACCCCAGAGGCCGCTTTGAGCGGGATATGGCGGACGTAACCGGGGCATCCCGCGGCGTCCTTCGATACTTGCGATCAGGGCGGTTTCCTCGCCGCAAACAAAGGCTCCGGCACCGGGCATGATTTTCAGATCGAGCGAAAATCCGCTTCCAATAATATCGCCGCCAATAAAACCGTGCTGCCGGCAATTATTTAACGCCTGAGTTATCCGTTCGATAGCGAGCGGATATTCCGCCCGGATATAGAAATAGCCTTCGTCGGCGCCGACCGCGCAGGCCGCTATTATCATGCCTTCGATAATACGATACGGATACGATTCCATGAGCATCCGGTCCATGAAAGCTCCGGGATCGCCCTCGTCCCCATTGCATATTATGAATTTCCTGCCGGATTTTTGATTCCGGACGGCGGACAATTTAAGAGCAATCGGATAGCCAGCCCCACCCCGGCCACGAAGTCCGCTGCGTTCGATTTCGGAGATGATTTCTTCGGAACTCAGATCTCTTATGCACTTTTGCAGCGCTTTGAATCCATCATTAAGCACATACTCATCGATATCAACCGGATCGATACTGCCGCAGTGTTCAGTCGCAATATGCTTCTGCCGGCGTAGGAAATGGGCTACCGGCCGGTCACGCACATCAATCGAATAACGCGTCACAGGTTCCCTGGCTATGTCGGTAAGCAGTTTATCCAGCATCGTGGAAATGCCATTCCTGATTTCTCGCCCAATCTGTTTCGGCTTGAAATGCCTAAGCACAATGGCTCTTGCATCAGCCGGCTTGACCATGGCATAGCGAAACGAGGATCCGCCCGGCAAAACCACTTCCACAAGCGGTGCCAGGTAGGACATACCCGAACAACCAACACTTTTGACCACAGCCCGTGCAGCGGTTTCTTTAACGGCCTTTTGTAACGCCTCATACACCCTGGCACTGCCGCTGGCAACACAACTCGAATCCAGGCATATCCGTATCTCGCCAAGGTTTTTCGTATCCTTTGCAAAGCCCTTCCTGACCGCCTGTTGAGCGCCAGCCTTTTGTTGTTCGAGAAAATCCCTCAGAACGGCCGGAACCTGATCGGTCGTCAGATGTCCATACGTAATGTCATCGACTTGTATTGCCGGGGCAAGCATACAGCACCCCAGACACGCTACTTTCTCCACAGTAAATAACTTGTGCTGATCGGTATCGTCTTCTTCCGGGATTTCAAGATGTCTCTTAAAAGCATCATAAATCTGTCCGCCGCCTTTAACGTGGCAAGCTGTACCAATGCAGACCCGAATTGTATGACGTCCGCCAGGACGATGTCGAAAGTGGTCATAGAAAGTCGAAACACCAGCAATTGACGCCGGGGTAATCTGCGTAATCTCACAAATCCGTTCAAGAGCTTCTTCCGGCAGATAGCCAAAGTGTCCCTGCACAGCCTGTAATATCATAAGCAAATTCTCAGCACCGGCGCCAATTTCATTGATTACCTGATCCACAAATTTCAAATCCAACTCATCCATCAATTACTACTCCCGATGCAGTACAGGTTCTCGACTCCCCGGATATATATGCGTCCGTCGGCAAATGCCGGTGAGGCATGACACTTCTCGTTAAGCTCGCACTTAGCCAGTTCCTTATATTCGGATCCGCCCTCGGCAATAAACATGACGCCCTTCTCGCTCAACAGATATAGCTTGTCGCCAACAAGGCTGGGCGAAGCCAGGAAATATTCCTCCAAATCCTTCTCCCAAAGCCTCTTGCCGTCGGAGACATTATAACTCTCAAGCAAACCCTCGGTTGCCAGCAGGAATATCGATTCACCATCGCTGACGGGCGAGCAGATGTCCGGCCCGCCTTCCTCGCTTACCCAGACGATATGAGTTTCAGTCACATCCCCTTTGCCGTCCGGTTTAATGGCGACCAGTTTCGAGTATGGTTCTATTACAAATACCAGTCCGTTCGCATAAATCGCCGAAGGTGCGATATCGCCGGACAGGCAGTTTACCCGCCATAGTTCGGCGCCGTCGGCCGGGTTGTATGCCACCACCCAGGGGTCGCCGCAGGTGATAACCTGAAACTGCCCGCCAATACTTGCAACGATGGGCGAGCTCCAGGAATTTCCGACAGGACGTTTTGTCTGCCAGACAACCCGGTCTGAAAAACCGTCAACAGCGATCAACTCGGATTTCTCATCCTCAACTCCCCCCTGGTCGTATTGAATCAGGAGCAGATTCTGATACATGGCAAGAGAAGATGCATAGCCATAGGAACTATCCGGTCTGCCCAGGTTTTTCTCCCAGACTTTTTTGCCTTTGAAGTCGAAGCAACCGACATCGCCGGTTGCAAATATAGCGTAAACCCGCCGGCCGTCCGTTACAACTGTAGGGGCGGCTAAGCCAGTATCTTCCATGACATCGAGAGGCTCTTCATTACTCTTGGGCAAGCCTAACACGTCACCCTTCCACAGGAGCCCGCCTGAAGATGTATC
>Ga0209121_10005517_pt1 | contig 11431 bp, 13 predicted proteins | sample Cruoilmetagenom3_FD_187292 | JGI IMG/M metagenome (GOLD analysis project Ga0209121, IMG submission 187292) | Oil polluted marine microbial communities from Coal Oil Point, Santa Barbara, California, USA - Sample 3 (SPAdes) (version 2) | ecosystem: Environmental > Aquatic > Marine > Oil seeps ...
TATTGGTGCTATTTTAGTAGTTACAGTTGCCTTGCTTTTCGCCTTTTTTAAAGAATTAAAACTAAGCACCTTTGATAAAGGGTTGGCAGCATCTTTAGGTTTTTCGCCTGCAGTTATACATTATGGCTTAATGTCTGTTTCTTCTATTACAACCGTTGGTGCTTTTGATGCTGTTGGTGCTATTTTAGTAGTAGCACTAATGATTGCTCCTGCTGCAACTGCGTATTTATTAACTACAGATTTAAAAAAAATGTTAGCGCTCGCTATTGGCTTTGGTATTTTAAGTGCTATTTCAGGATATTGGTTTGCGCATTGGTTAGATGCTTCTATAGCTGGATCGATTACTACCATGTTAGGTGTTATCTTTTTAATCGTGTTTTTATTTGCACCAAGCAAAGGTATTATAGCTGTTATATATAGAGAAAAACAACAACGCTCAGAAGTATCTTTATTGACTTTTTTATTGCATTTAAAAAACCATACCGAAGAACGCGAACGCCATGTAAACCATTTACAAGAACATATAAACTGGCAAAAAGTTAGAGCTAAAACGGTTTTAGATTTGGCATTAAAGAACAACATGATTACCATTAATAAAAACATTGTTTCTTTAACAGATAAAGGAGATACCTTTACCTCTAAAGCTATTGATTATATCATCACCAATGAAGATGCTCAAATTGAAGATATGAAAGAGGACTTCTTCCTTTTTAGAGGATAAATAGAGTAAGTCTTGCTATACAGAACGTAAATATTATTCAGAGCACAACGAAGAACCATGTGTCATTCAGAGCGCAGCGAAGAATCTCTACTAATAAACTTACATTTTACTTTATAGATTCTTCAGTCGTAACTCCTTCTGAAGGACAACTTCATTTTATTTGTGTTTGTTTATGTTTTCAGAACCGAAGTACCATTCAGAGTACAACAAAAAAACTTGTGTCATTCAAAGCGCAGCGAAGAATATTGTGTCATTCAAAGCGTAGCGAAGAATCTCTGCTAATAAACTTACATTTTGCTTATAGATTCTTCAGTCGTACCTCCTTCTGAATGACATAGGTGTAGCTTTTTGTCATTCAGAGCGCAGCGAAGAATCTCTAAAAAACCACATTATAAAACGTAAGTTTTATATTTAATACCGACTTTTGTAAACAAAACAAGCATCATGAAAATACTAGAATACCTAACAGGAAAAGAAGGAATACTAATTCTTGGACTAATTGTTACAGTAGTCTATTTTATTAGAAAGTGGAAAGAAAAACGCTATTTTAAGAGTGTTGAAAAAAAAGTAAACAGTAAAAAGAAAAATTAAAAACCCCTTTCTTTTTGTAGTTGCTCGTACGCTTTTTGTACTTTTTTAAATTTTTCTTCAGCTCCTTTTTTATGCTCTTCACCAAGATGCTCTACCTTATCAGGATGGTATTTTTTAGCCATTTTTCTATAGGCTTTTTTAATCTCATCTACAGTAGCAGATTTTGTAATTTCTAAAATCTTATAGGCATTATCACTGCTATTATAAAACATTGCTTTAATACTGCTATAATCACTAGCATTAATACCTAAATAACCAGCAATAGTATAGATTTGACTCTCTTCATCTTCAGTCACCATCCCATCTGCTTTGGCTATTCCAAAAAGAAAATGCATCAATTGCAAACGAGACGAATGATCCATCATTTGCTTTATTTGAACACATACTTGACGTAAAGGTATGGTTTGCTTATTTATGCCTTTAAAAAGCTTAAATGCCTTGTTAGCTCTATCTTTACCATACATGCTCACAAATTGATTACGCACAAAATCTAACTCTCTTTGATCTTGTACACCATCTGCTTTTATTACTACTGAGGCAAGTACTAGTAAGCTTACTTCAAAATCACCAGAAGTGGTTTGCGCTCTACGTTGTTGCTGACTTCTGTAACTTCCGCCTCCATATTCTGTTCTACCTCTTTTACTACCTTGATCAATAGTAAAACCTCCTTTTCCAGAAGATAGTGTATCTACAAAACTCCCAAGTGCTAACCCTACAATGGCACCAATTGGCCCTCCAAAGGACCATCCTAAAGATGCTCCAATCCATTTTCCAAAACTCATGTATTTATTTTTAAAAATTCAAATATACTATTTGTTAGTTATAATGCAGAGGGTTTTGTTACATAACCCTTCTGCCATTTTGTAACAGCTTTAGTTAAAAAAATAGAAGTTTACTTAATAAGGTTCCGTTTTACAACAGAATAAATTGGGTTAGTACAATTTTCTACGTCATTCTGTCTTTAAAAATGACCATCACATTAAATTGCATGGTTTTTGATTATCTTTGCAGCAAATAGATTTATAAATATAAAATTACAAGATATGTATCCAGCAGAATTAGTAAAACCAATGCGTGAAGACTTAACAAACGTAGGTTTTGAAGAATTACACACTGTTGCAGATGTGGATGCTGCAATTGCAAAAGAAGGAACAACTTTAGTAGTTGTAAATTCTGTTTGTGGTTGTGCAGCAGCTAATGCAAGACCAGGAGCTAGAATGAGTTTACAAAACGCAAAAAAACCAGACCATATAACTACGGTTTTTGCTGGTGTAGACAAAGAAGCAGTAGATAAAGCACGTGAATATATGATTCCTTTTCCTCCTAGCTCACCATGTATGGCGCTATTTAAAAACGGAGAATTAGTGCATATGCTAGAGCGTCACCATATTGAAGGAAGACCTGCAGAAATGATTGCAGAAAACCTTATGGATGCTTATAACGAACATTGCTAGAACCTTTTAGCTTTTATATGTTAAAATAGGCAAACAATTAGTATTAAACCACGTTTTATAGACGTGGTTTTTTTATTTTTGAAGGATATTTATTATATTATGATGAGAAAACTATTAGCATACCCTTTAACCTGTATATATTATCTTTTTTTTGGGATGTCTTTATTAATATTTCATCCTATACAATGGTTTTGCTTTAATATTTTAGGCTATCAAGCGCATAAAAAAAGTGTAGATATTTTACAGTTTTGTTTAATGCGATGTGTTAACCTTTTAGGTTCTAGACATTCCTTTTACAACGCGTATACTACAGACACTTCTCAGCCTGTAATAATAGTTTCTAACCACCAAAGTATGGCTGATATTCCGCCATTAATGTGGTATTTTAGAAAACACCATGTTAAATTTGTAAGTAAAAAAGAATTAGGCAAAGGTATACCTAGTGTTTCTTATAACTTGCGTCATGGAGGTTCTGTTTTAATTGACAGAAAAAACGCGCGACAATCTATTGTTGCTATTCGTAAATTTGCAGACTATATAAAAGCTACAAATCGTGCAGCAGTAATTTTTCCGGAAGGAACTAGAAGTCGTGACGGAAAACCTAAACCTTTTCGTACTAAAGGATTAGAAACACTAATAAAATATATACCTAACGCTGTAATTATACCTGTTACTATTAATAATTCATGGAAAAATCTATGCTATGGAAAATTTCCGTTAGGCATAGGAAATCACTTAACTTTTACAGCACACAAACCCGTTAAACTTAGTGATTTTGAATCTAAAGAATTATTACTAGAACATATTGAATCAACAATTGTAAATAGCATTAAACTATAAAATTATGTCCATAAAAAATGTAAGATTAGAAGTAATGTCGTTTTTAGAAAAAGACATAGACGCACTAATTCAAAAATATTTAATTCCTGTAGACACTATCTGGCAACCAACAGACTTTTTACCAAATAGTGAAGGAGATCATTTTTTTGAAGAAGTAAAAGAAATTAGAGAATTAGCCAAAGAGTTACCTTATGATTTTTGGGTAGTTTTAGTAGGTGATATGATTACCGAAGAAGCATTACCAACCTATGAGTCTTGGTTAATGAATGTAGAAGGTGTAGATCAAACCGGAAGAAATGGATGGTCTAAATGGGTTAGCCATTGGACAGCTGAAGAAAACAGACATGGTGACGTACTTAACAAATACCTATACCTTTCTGGACGTGTAAACATGAAAGAAATTGAAAAAACCACACAACATCTTATTGCTGATGGTTTTGATATTGGTACAGATAGAGATCCTTATAAAAACTTTTTATATACTAGTTTTCAAGAACTAGCTACTTATATTTCTCACAATAGAGTAGCAAAAATTGCAAAACAAAAAGGCAACAAACAACTTTCTAAAATGTGTAAGATTATTTCTGGAGACGAAATGAGACACCATCATGCATACTGTGAGTTTGTAGAGCGAATTTTTGCTGTAGACCCAAGTGAAATGATGCTTGCATTTCAATACATGATGAAACAAAAAATTACCATGCCTGCACATTTTTTAAGAGAGTCTGGAAATAAAATTAGTACTGCTTTTGAAGAATTTTCTAACACAGCACAACGTATTGGTGTTTACACAGCTACAGATTATGTGGATATTTTAGAAAAGCTTATTAATCGTTGGGAAATAGATAAAGTTACAAATCTTACAGATGAAGCCGAAAAAGCTAGAGATTACCTTATGAAACTTCCTTCTAGAATGATTCGTATTGCAGAACGCATGAAAATATCTGATAATTCTTTTGAATTTAAATGGGTAGAACCTGCAAAATTATAAAAACCAATGCCTAATCACCAGATTATTGAAGCTACTAAAGCCTTTGTAAAAGACGAACTTAAAAACGCAGAAGGTGGTCACGATTGGTTTCATATAGAGCGTGTATACAACAACACGCTACTTATTGCCAAAAGTGAAAATGTAGATACACTAGTAGTTTCTTTAGCTGCTCTTTTACATGATATTGCTGACAGCAAATTTCATGATGGAGATGATTCGGTTGGACCTCGAGTAGCTCGAAATTTTTTAACAGAACAACAGATAAACACCACAACAATAGAGCATGTGGTAAAAATTATAGCAAATATGTCTTTTAACAAATCGTTAGAAGGCATTGCTGCTTTTACCTCTAAAGAACTAGAAGTAGTACAAGATGCAGACAGGCTAGATGCTATTGGTGCTATTGGTATTGCACGTTGTTTTAATTATGGTGGTTTTAAAAACAGAGCCCTTTACAATCCTGACATTAAACCAAACTTAAAAATGAGTGCTGCAGCGTATAAAAAATCAGATGCTCCTACCATTAACCATTTTTACGAAAAACTATTACTGCTAAAAGATAAAATGAACACCACAACAGGCAAGCGTATTGCACAAGAAAGACACCAATATATAGAAGGCTTTTTAACGCAATTTTACGCAGAGTGGAATGGCGAAAAATAGGCTCTAAATTTCTATTACCTAGTTGTGCAAAATATGAAAAAAACCATATTCATAATATTATTACTTCTGATTTCAAATTCACTTTTGGCACAAAATCGTGATGCTGAATATACAGAATACGTAAGTGAACTTGCGAATATTCAAATTAATGAACTTCTCAACTATCAGGTTTCAAACTTGACCGAAAATGAAATACTGAATAATTTAAAAAAGAAAACAAATTCTGAATTGAATACTCTTGCTTCAATAATATTGAATTATAAGTACGCAGAAACACTCGACTTTGAGATTAAAGAACAAACAAGATTGGAAATGCGTATGGTTGAAATGGCTGATAAGTTTTATGAAAAAAATAAATTAATTTTTTTAGAACATTCTGGAGGCTATCTGTCAACCTTTGGAGAAGATGATAAATTATATAACAACAAAAAAGTTCGGACTTTACTAATGGGAGGAGGAACTTGTATTGTTGATGAAATTGATTACAACGCAATACGTATATATAGAATATTTAACGAACGAATGAAAAAAAATATATCCGAATAATACGTTGCACAACAACGTATATAATTATTTGCTTTGGCTAGTGCTTATTTGAAAAATTCCTTCGGAATTTTATCGCGTTCGTTTTTCTTTACTAAATTAGTTGCTGAAACACGCAACTAACCATACACAAGACCGTTACCCACTGTTTGAGGAGCGACATACAAAAAACAAAAAATGGAAGTATATAAAAGGATTATTGAAATAATGGATGCAAATCTAATTTTCTGCCTCATTCCAATAATTCTAACTTTAATGTTTGTTGAACGCTTCTTCAAAAACCGATTTGAAACAAGAAAAGCATTGCATTTAATTTGCTGGATAATCATCATTTATACCATAGTCACCTTTACATTCTATTTCATAGGAATGGCCATAAATCCGGAGGAATATGCTTTTATTAATAGAGCAACAGGACCTTATGCTTGGACTTATTGGCTCATGCTTTTATCTGCCTTAATTTTACCGCTCACTTTACGCATTAAAAAATTAGCTTCAAAATTCTGGTATGTGCTTTTAGTGGCATTTGTAATGAAAAGCGGAATGTATTTTGAACGATTTACGCTAATGGTGACTAGTTTTCACAGAGATTATTTGCCAAAAAATGGAAATACGGAATCAATAAACTTATTCGCATTCGGAATTGGAATGACGTTTCTTCAAGGCGTTATAATTACAATATTAACTTTAGGAATATTTCAACTAATAAAAAAGAAAAAAAGCAACCACAACAACGTGTAAAAAAGATTGTGGTTTTGTGTTAAAACAAAGATAGTTACGTATTTGCTACATTTCTTTTTCCTTCAAAAAATCTTTGCATACAAATCCGTAACTATTCTTATATAAAACGATACGTTTATCTATTTATTTTTCTGTTGGCTTTTATTGAATAATCAATCGCATTTCATTTCTATATTTTGATGCGCTTTTACCTATTACCTCATTAAACACCTTATTAAAGTGTGAAAAATTATTAAAACCACACTCAAAACAAATATCTGTTATACTACTTTGGCTTTCTGTTAATAGCTTGGTAGCATAAAATACTCTACACTCATTTACAAACTGCGTAAATGTTTTTCCAGTAACCTTTTTAAAATACCTACAAAAAGCAGGAACGGTAAGGTTTACATGCGCTGCTATTTCGTCTAACGTAATATGTTCTTGATAGTTTTTATTTACGTATTTAAAAATGATATCTATTTTATTACTGTCTTGTGGTTGCGTTTCAAACATATACCCATTTTCATTTAACAGTACATAATCTGAACTTAAAGCAAGCAACTCTAATATTTCAAGAAGTTTTGTTACACGCTTTATACCTTCATATTTTGGTAGTTTTTCAATTTTAGGTCCAACAACTTCTTTTATTTCACGCTTAAATAAAATTCCTTTTTTGGCACGTTCAACCAACTGCACAATGTTTTTCATTTCTGGCAGCTTATTAAACAGGTCTCCTAAAAACTCAGGATGAAATTGCACCAAAGTTTCTTTTCCTTTAGAAGTTAAACGATCTGTAAACCCATTATGAGGTAAATTAGAACCTATTAATATTAATTGACTATTATTAAAGTAAGACAAATGGTTACCAATATGTCTTCTTCCTTTTCCTTTATTTACATACACCAATTCTAACTCTGGATGAAAATGCCAGAAGGCCTCACTTCTTTTACGCTTTTTTGTTTTTTGAACAGCAGTTATAGAGCTGCCAAAATCTGGCGTTATCTTTTTGAATGTTGGTTTTAATTGCAAAATATATTCTATGTATTAAATCTTTTAGCAAAATTACAAATAATAAAAATTTTAGTGTGTGTTAATTTACCACTATTATATGCTATTTTATCATATTACGTTTTCGTAAACTATATTTAGGTTAAAATAACACATATACTTGTAAAAATAGATGCTCTTTTAACGCTTCTTTGGTTTTAACTTTGCCCATATAATCATGAAAACACTAAGATTATGAAAAATTTAATGAAAAACACTTTAGTAATAGTAGTACTGTTTACTGCTTTACTAGCAAACGCGAACACATCTTTAAACACTTTAAATGATGTAAGAAAGACGGTTTTAACACTAAATGATGTTAAACAAGGAGATGAACTATTAATTAAAAATGTCTACGGAATTATTCTATATAAAGAAACCATTAAAAATTCTGGTAGCTACAACAAAGGATTTGACTTAACAGAATTACCAAAAGGAGATTACTTTTTTGAATTAAATAAAGATTTTCAAATTAAAATTATTCCTTTTAAGGTTTCTAACCATGTAGTAGTATTTAATAACAATAAAGAAACTACTATTTTTAAACCTTCTATTAGAAATAAAGAGAATAAAGTTTACATCAATAAGTTGTCTTTAAACTTAGAGCCATTAGAAGTTTCTGTGTATTATGAAGATGCAGTAAGCAATGATTTTAACTTAATTTATTCTGAAACATTAGAAAACTCTAATAGCATTAGCCGAATTTTAAATTTAGATATTCAGAAAAAAGGAAAATACAAAATAGTAACAAAAACAGAAGGAAGAAAGTTTGTTGATTATATAGAGTTTTAGTTAGATTATATATAATTATTACCTCTAAATAAAAAAGCGAGCATCATGCTCGCTTTTTTTTGTTTTAAATGTTTTGTACTTATTTACAAATACTATTATTTACCAGGAAAATCTGCTTTACGTTTTTCTAAAAAGGCGGTTGTACCTTCTTTAAAATCTTCTGTACCAAAGCAAGCACCAAATTGTTTTATTTCTTCTTTAAAACCATCTTCACCATCTTTATAATTGGCATTAATAGCTTTTATAGCTTTACCAATAGCCACTGTAGAATTACGCATGATCTTACTCGCTATTTTTTTAGCTAGAGGTAGTAACTCTTCTTGTGTAGTTACATGGTTTACTAAACCGTAATTTTTAGCTGTTTCTGCATCAATCATTCCTGCAGTCATTACCATTTCCATAGCACGACCTTTACCAACTAATTGTGGCAAACGTTGTGTACCACCATAACCAGGTATTACACCTAAAGACACTTCTGGTAATCCCATTTTAGTATTATCACTTGCTACTCTAAAATGACTAGCCATAGCCAATTCTAATCCTCCACCAAGCGCAAAACCATTAACAGCTGCTATAACTGGTGTTTGTAAGTTTTCAATAAAATCAAACAATAATTCTTGTCCTTTAGCTGCTAGTTTTCCTCCATTTTCTACACTAAAGTTTGCAAATTCGCTTATATCTGCTCCTGCAACAAAAGCTTTTTCTCCACTTCCTGTTACAATAATAACCTTGGTATTTGCATCTGCATCTGCTGCTTTAAAACCTTCATGTAGTTCTTGAATGGTTTCTTTATTTAATGCATTTAATTTACTAGGACGATTAATAGTAATAGTAGTTATTCCGTCTTCTGTTTTAGATAGTATGTTATTGTATGCCATTTTTGTTTGTTTTAATATTGTCTATTCTTTAGGAAAAGTAACTGTAAATGTTGTGCCTTCACCTATTTGAGATGTAAAGGTAATACTTCCGTTATAAGTTTCCATAATATTTTTAACCATCGCAAGCCCTAAACCCATTCCGCTAGTTTTAGTGGTAAACTTAGGTTCAAATATTTTTAATTTATTTTCTGCTGTAATTCCTATTCCATTATCAGACACTGTAATTTTAACGGTATCTTTTTCTTCTAAAACTTTTACTACAATTCTTGGTGTGGTGTCTTGAGAAATAGACTGTATAGCGTTTTTAATTAAATTAGTTACCACACGAATAAGTTGTGTTCTATCAAACTTGGCAATGATTTGTTCTTTATTAGAAGAAAATTCGATATAATTTTCATTAAAAATATCTAAAGAAAGATTTACAATTTCAACCACATTCAACATTTCATTTTTCTGAGCTGGCATTTTAGCAAAGTTAGAAAAGGCAGATGCTATAGAACTCATGGTGTCTATTTGCTGAATTAATGTTTTACTATACTCATCTACTTTTTGATGTATGTTTGGGTCTGAAGGATCAAACTTACGTTGAAAACTCTGAACACTTAAACGCATTGGAGTTAACGGGTTTTTAATTTCATGTGCTACCTGTTTTGCCATTTCTCTCCATGCTTGTTCACGCTCACTAGTTGCTAATTGCACAGCACTTTCTTCTAACTCATCAATCATACTATTATACGATTTAACAAGCGTGGCAATTTCTACAGTTGCAGAATCTAATTCAATTTTTTGATTGCGTTTTTCTAATCTTGTAGCATTTATTTTATCACTTATAGTATTAAGCGACTTTGTAATATACTTAGACAACACGTAAGCCAAGCCAATTGCCATAAGCAACATAAACAAATACGCAAAAGTAATACGCTCTAAAAACTCATCTAACTCTTTGGCTAAAAAATCATCATTTTCTAATAATGGTAGATTTAAAATAGCAATGGGTTTTGATTTTTGATCTTTTATATAAGTAAATGACGATTGGTAGGTTTCTCCATTAACCTGACGTTTTTCTACAAATCGATGTTCTACAGTGTTCGATAAGGCATTTAAAACCTCAGCATTTAAACAGGTTTGAATAGAATCTTGTGTTAATGTAGCAATAGATGATTTTAAAAGCTGACCTCCTAAATCATAAATATTTATTGGCAAATCATGCGTAGTTGCTATTTTATAAATTTCTTCTTTAAAAATAAAAGGCAACTTATCGGTTTTCACCTCAAAAGAAGTTTCTTGAATTACAAAATTTATATGCCTTTGTATAGCAGATTCTTTACGTTCTAGTCTTTGCTTATGATAATCTTGAGTTTCTTCTTTGTATTGGTATACTGCAACTCCTGTAATAAGAATAGATGCAACTAGTACTAGAAAAATCATAGCAATAAATATGCGAAAACGTAAGGAGAGTTTTTTTAATTTCATAGAAACGCCTGCACAAACAGGTATCTTAAATTAGTATTTGTAATTGTCTAAATATAACAATAATCACACCAAATATTAAAAGAATCGATATTGCATTGCTTTTACACAAAAGAACCTACAAACCGCTTTTAAAAAAGACTTTTATGCTTCCGGATTCTTACTACGTATTTTTTTATACAGCTTAAAACCTAGCATTAAAAGCACGCCAAGAACAAAAATACCTATAACACCAAAAATCCAATTAAAAGCGCTTTTAAGTATTACCAAAAACACAACTGCAAACAAAATAAAGGTTGCACCTTCATTCCATAAACGCATAAAATTAGAAGTCTTTGTAACCACATCTCTTTGCAATTGTTTATAGAATTGATGGGTTTTTAAATGATACAATATAAGCAAAACTACAAAGGTTAATTTAACATGCATCCAAGGTTGTTGCAACCAAACAGGTTGTAAAATAAGCAACCAAACAGCAAAAAAAGTTGCTAAAATAGCAGAAGGCCAAGTAATAATATTCCATAAACGTTTAGCCATAAGCTTTAACTGTTTTCCTAGAATTTCTTTTTCTGGAGAAGGTTTATGAAAAGCTTCAATTTGATACACAAATAATCTAGGAATATAAAACAAACCTGCAAACCACGTAATTACAAAAATAAGATGTAACGACTTTATGTATTGGTAATACTCCATAATGCAACTAATTTATATCGTTTTT
>Ga0209121_10005519_pt1 | contig 11430 bp, 14 predicted proteins | sample Cruoilmetagenom3_FD_187292 | JGI IMG/M metagenome (GOLD analysis project Ga0209121, IMG submission 187292) | Oil polluted marine microbial communities from Coal Oil Point, Santa Barbara, California, USA - Sample 3 (SPAdes) (version 2) | ecosystem: Environmental > Aquatic > Marine > Oil seeps ...
GACGATTACGGGGTCTGCGTCGCTTACGACTCATTAACCCGGTCGGTATTGGTCGGTGGCATTGTGTATGACGATAATCATGACTACGATTATTTCACCATGAAATACAGCTCTGAAACTGCAACAAGGCGAAATGAAACTGAATCGCAAGCTGGTGGTGCAGCGCTAGTCACCGGTTCTTTCTCGCTTCAGTTCTGCATCGGTGCGGCGCAGATACAGGGGTGCCAACCGGCCAATATCATTGCCGCCTGCAGGTATCAGCCTGGCTGCAATCTGCGCTATGATATGCGGAGGCGGTGCTTGAATGCCCGTAACTTGAACCCTTTCCTGTCCGCTCAGAAAAGGCACACAGCACCGGGTCCCGTTACCGGCCAGAACCAGGACTGTGCCGGAATCAATAAACCTGCCTGCGAGTTCTGCCAACCCTTCAGGATAGATAACCCTGGGCTTGATTAACACCTGCTCATCCTTGTAAAGACCGGCATAAACCTGGTGCTTGCGTGCGTCGATGACAGCGAGGACCGGTTTGCCCGGTTCTTTTGCGGCCTGTGCCAGTGCAAAAAGTGTGCTGATTCCTTTTACGGGGATTGCATGTGCTATGGCAATCCCTTCAGCAACACTGAGTCCGACCCGAAGCGAAGTAAACATGCCCGGGCCGATGGTTACGCCGATACCCCCGAGTGTCTTCAAGCCGATTCCACTGCTCTTGAATGCCTCATCTATCAACCCGAGCAGAACTTCATTGTGATTACCACCATGGTTAACCGCCTCGAAAATGACATGGTCTGGGCCTGCCAGTGCAACGCCGGTATCGGTTCCGCTGGTCTCAATTCCGAGAAAAATCGCTGTTTTCACCGGTCTGTTCTGCGGTTTCCAAAGGATTGTTCCACTGTCAATCTAAAATCTCAAATCTTCAATCTCAAAATTACCTCTGATTGATATAAAACAGTTCGACCAGGCCTTTTGCAGCCATATCCTGGTCAACCGCTATGATTCTTTCAAGCTGCCCCGAAATCAGTGTTGCACCACCTCCGGTAGCTATCACCGAATACGAACGGTGCGTTTCAGATTCGATATGCCGGATGATGTGGTCAAGCCCGCCTAAAAAAAGGTGAAATGTCCCGGCCCGCATTGCGCTTCTGGTTCCATGCTGGATAATACGGGTTTCCTTGCCAGGCCGGGTGCGCGGCAGCCTGGCAGTTGCCTGGTTCAGACTTGTGAGCATCAAGGAAAGACCTGGAAGGATAGCGCCTCCCAGGAACCGGCCGTCTTTTGTAACTGCATTGACAGTCACTGCGGTACCGAAGTCCAGAACAATGATATTACCGGGAAAACTGACATGACCACCAACTGCCGCACAAATCCTGTCCGGCCCCAACTGGTCCAGATTGTAATGAATATCAAGGCCGGTGCGGATTTTCTTATTGAAACAGAAAAGCGGCCGGCCAGTTTGTGCTCTTATCGCACGCCGGCATATATTCATAGCGCCCGGCACAACCGAAGCAAATGCAGCACCCAGCATTCTTTTGTCCGGACGGAAGAAATCCTCCGGGCAGCTAAGAAACCGGCCAGTAGGAACAATCCGCCGCCTCTTAAGCATACGGCCATGGAAAAAGGTAAGCCGCGTGTTTGTATTTCCGACCAGAATCGTGAGAATCATCTCAACCTGCGTGCCTGGCCCGAATTGATAATTGCCAGGCGTCCGCTTGTCGTTCTGAGAACGATTCTACCTTCAGCGTCAATGTCAACCACAGTGCCGATATGCCGGCGAAAGAGTGTCCGTATCTCCACGCGGCGGTGGAGTATTGCAGAACGGTCCTTTATCGCAGTGAGCAGCTCTGTTGTCTCACCCGCCTGCATCTGCTCCTGGAACCCAGAAATGCGTTCAAGAATCCTGTCTGCCAGTTCAAGTTTCTCCCATGTTTTGCCGCTGGCAAGAAACAGCGAACCGGCATCAGGAAGCGACTCGGGAAATTCGCTCTGGTTGACATTCATGCCTATCCCGAGAACGACAGCGTCCTTGTGCTGCTCACACAAAATGCCTGCAACCTTCTTGCCACCGACTATTATATCGTTGGGCCAGCGAATCAATGGCTCCAGGCCCAGGATATCCTCAATCGCGCGGCAGACCGCAAGCCCCACGACCTGGGTCATTTGCGCCAGAGGAACAGCTTCCTCTGTTTCGGGAAAGGTCAGGACCGAGAATGTAAGGCTGCCCGAATCAGTGAACCAGTGCCGTCTGAACCGGCCTCGACCGTGCGTCTGATTCTGTGCAATCACAATTGCGGTTTCATGCTTACCGGCAAGCGAGAATGCATAGCTATTGGTTGACTTGACAGTATCAAGCAGATACACCCGGCCATACCTTGTCAGGCGTGCCAGAAGTTTACCCGGAATCTTGTTGTGTTCAGACATTATTTCCAATCGAGTCTAAATGAAACCCGACTTACCGTCAAGGTCAGTGTGGTAACCAGAATCCCGGTATTTGGCAATGGGAAAAGGAAACACGCCCCCTTCCCTCTTCCTTGACTTATGCGTCTGTTTGCTTATGCTAACAACCTTGGTTTTGTTTTATATGCGGGCTTTGAATCTGGCCCGAAGTGTCTTAACAGGAGGAAATTTCTATGGAAAGCAAAAAGCCTGGTAAAAAGAATCAGATTACAGTTTCGGTAATCAAGGCCGATGTTGGCGGTTATGTAGGACATTCATCAAGCCACCCGGATATTTTGGAACGGGCAAGCCAGCTCATGGACCATGCCGCAACCGAAGGTGTTGTTACCGATTTCCGTGTGACCAGTGTCGGAGATGACCTGAATCTGATTATGACCCATTGCCGGGGAACTGACAGCAGGGTAATTCACAAACTCGCCTGGGATGTGTTCATGGAATGCACCCGACTGGCAAAGGAACTCAAGCTTTACGGCGCAGGTCAGGACATGCTTGCCGATGCGTTTTCAGGAAATGTCAAAGGCATGGGCCCGGGCGTTGCTGAGATGAGTTTTGTCGAGCGGAAGTCAGAACCCATAATCATATTCGCAGCCGACAAGTGCGCACCAGGTGCCTGGAACCTGCCGCTCTTCCAGATGTTTGGAAACCCATTCAATACCATTGGGCTGGTAATTGACCCCGCGATGCATGAGGGGTTCAAGTTTGAGGTCCATGATGTGCATAAAGGAAGGGATATCTTCCTTTCCTGCCCTGAAGATATGTATGACTTGCTCGTGCTTATCGGTTCGCCCGAGAACTATATTATCAAGAATGTTTATAGGAAGACCGGCGAGATTGCGGCTGCAAGTTCTACTCAGAAGCTTGCATTGATTGCGGGCCGATATGTGGGAAAAGATGACCCGGTGATGATTATCCGTTGCCAGTCCGGCTTGCCGGCAGTGGGTGAAGTGCTGGAACCGTTCGCCTTTCCGCATCTGGTTTCCGGATGGATGCGCGGCTCTCACTATGGCCCGTTGATGCCGGTTGCACAACCGGATGCCACTCCGGCAAGATTTGACGGGCCACCAAGGGTGATTGCCCTGGGGTTTCAGATTAACAACGGCAGACTGGTCGGACCGCGGGATATGTTTGCCGACCAATCCTTTGATTTGGCCAGACAGCATGCGAACGAAGCTGCCGATTTCCTGCGCCGCCACGGGCCTTTCGAACCGCACCGTCTCGGGCTCAAGGATATGGAATACACAACCCTGCCACAGGTGCTTGAGAAACTGCTGGGCAAAGGTAAAAAATAGGTTACTTAGACAATGGACAGTCAGAATCTGACAACCCAGGCTGCTCCCGGCGATATTGAGGCGGCGCGCCGGCTTGGCGAGGCACGGCGGTGTATCGAATCTGAAGTAGAAAAGGTAATAATAGGACAGAAAGCAGTAGTAGAACAGGTACTCATCTGTCTTCTGGCACACGGCCACGGTCTGTTAATCGGCGTGCCTGGTCTGGCCAAGACACTGCTCATCAATACCCTGGCCCAGGTGTTGGAGCTGTCATTCAAAAGGGTCCAGTTCACACCTGACCTGATGCCTTCAGACATCACCGGCACAGACATACTTGAAGAAGACCAGACAACGGGGAAGCGGGCCTTTCGATTTGTTCCCGGTCCGGTTTTCGCCAATGTGGTTCTGGCAGATGAGATAAATCGAACCCCACCAAAAACCCAGGCCGCTCTGCTTCAGGCGATGCAGGAATACAAAGTCACGGTCTCGGGCCATACTTATAATTTACCGGCCCCTTTCTTTGTCCTGGCAACCCAGAATCCTATTGAGCTTGAAGGCACCTATCCCTTACCCGAGGCACAGCTCGACCGGTTCATGTTCTCGATATATGTTGATTATCCTGCACCAGACGAAGAACGGGAAATAGTCAAAACTACTACTTCGGCTTATGTGCCTGATTTGGCAAAAGTGCTTTCCGCAAATGAAGTCACCAAGTTAGCTGAACTGGTGCGCAGGGTGCCTGTAGCAGACGATGTTATCGATTATGCAGTCAGGTTGGCATCGAGCACACGGCCGGTTTCCGAGAACAGTCCCGGATTCATCAAGGAATGGGTAAGCTGGGGTGCCGGACCGCGGGCATCGCAATACCTGATTCTTGGAGCGAAAACAAAGGCCCTGCTCGACGGCTCATATACCCCGACAACCGAAGACATCCGGACGGTTGCTCAACCAGTGCTCCGCCACCGCATCGTAACCAACTTCACGGCCGAAGCCGAAGGCATCAAACCCAAAGACATTATCGACCGTTTGGTTAAAGAACTATGAAGCGTCATCCATGGCTGATTCCGATTCCAACACTGAAGCGCGGTGAAAACTATCTTAAGTTCGAACTGGACATAGAAGAACTGGGCGGAACCAGACAAGAAGTTCGTGAAAACCTACTGTTTAAGGAATTGGTCGGGCCCCTGCGTGTTGAGCTTGCAATTGTGCGCTCGGGAGAAAATATTCTGGTTAACGGTCGGGTGCGGTTTCAGACACGGCTTGTCTGTGCCATATGTGGCAAAGAATTCGAGCGGGAATTCTGTGAAAAGCTGGCCACAGAATTCATCAACGAAAATGATACTGCGAATTCAAAGAACAGGGAGCTGGCTACTGAAGAACTTAACCGAATCCTTCTCTGGGGGAATCAGCTCAATCTTGCGTCGGTAGTGCATGACGCCATCCATCTAGCAATACCGATTGCGCCCAAGTGCCGTCCAGATTGCACTATTGCTTTCCTTTCAAAAGAACCTTATGATACCATAAAGAGCTATACTTCTTGAATCACCTGAAAGGAACCCTTTTCAACCGATGCCTTAAGTAATTCCAGCGGCTATTGACAACCCTTTTCGTTTCTGTATCGTTTGAACTGTAGAAAAGGAGAAAGAATTTGGTAAAAATACGACTTAAGCGAATGGGAAAACGGCATCGGCCGACTTACCGAATCGTTGCAATTGAGTCAAGCCGGTCCCGTGACGGCAAATATCTTGAGGCACTGGGCCATTATGACCCCGTCCGTAAGCTCTTGGAGATGAATCTGGAACGAGTAGAACACTGGCTGTCAAAGGGTGCTCAACCCACCGACACTGCCCGAAAGCTTATCAGACGCTACTCCAAGGAACAGAAACCTGTTCCAGAGGTGACCGAGGCTGTGCCTGAAAGCAAAATCACAGCCGAAGCGCCAGCAGGACCGGCCGATGAAGCGGCAGCCGAAGCACAACCCGCAGAGGCCGGTGATGCAGCACTGACGGAAACATCCAACGAAGGAGGACAGAATGACGGAACTGAAGCAACTGGTTGAATACATCTCGAAGGCCCTTGTGGACCAACCTGACAAAGTAGAAGTAAAAGAAATCACGGGTGAAAAAACTTTGATATACGAGCTGCGGGTAGGCCAAGGCGACCTTGGCAAAGTAATCGGCAAAGAGGGTAGAACCGCCAAGGCGATTCGCTCAATCATTACCGCAGCCGCGATGAAAATAGGGAAACGGGCGCAACTGGAAATCTTGGAATAAAAGCCCGCACCCGCTTTCTCCTTTTAGATGACTGGATTTGTAAAAGGTACATGATTTGGGTCGTGAATCTGAGGAAATTCTGGCCGGGCTAAAGGTTCACATAATATCTCTGTTCCCTGGTTTTTTCAAAGGACCTTTCAGTTGTGGCCCGGTACGCATCGTTCAGGAAAAAGCCGTCCTGAAAGTCGAGATTGTCAATCCTCGCGATTTCACCGATGACCCTCACGGGACGGTCGACGGTTATCCGTTTGGCGGCGGCTGTGGGATGGTGCTCAAACCCGACCCGGTTTTCCGTGCGGTAGAAAGCATCCGCCAAGAAAAATCGCATGTGGTCCTGCTTTCACCACAGGGACATTCATTCAACCAGTCTGTCGCCCGTGAATTCAGTCAGTATCAGCATCTCGTGCTCATATGCGGCCGGTATAAAGGTATTGATGAACGGGTCCGAACCGAACTTGCAGATGATGAAGTTTCTATCGGCGATTACATTCTCTCTGGCGGTGAAGCAGCAGCATTGGTAATTGTGGAATCAGTAGCCCGCCTGTTACCCGGCGCAGTCGGGCATGAGGAATCTGTAACCACCGATTCCTTCTCTTCCAACATACTCGATGCACCCTATTATACCCGTCCCCAGGATTTCCGTGGTAACTCAGTTCCTGAAGTCCTGCTCTCGGGCGACCATGCGGCGGTCAGGCGTTGGCGCAGGAAACAAGCCCTGCTTACCACTGCCCAGCGCCGTCCCGACCTGTTGCGAAACGAAATCCTAACCCAGGCCGAGCGTCAGTTCCTACTGGCAAAACTTGAAAAGGAGATTACAAATGGCGAAGAAAAAAGGGACCAAGAAAGATAAAGTCACGCTGAAGCCGGCTGAGATACCGCCGCTCGGTCCGGGCGACATCGTCTCAGTTCAGCTCAGGATAATCGAAGGGGGCAAGGAACGTATTCAAACCTTTACTGGAACCATAATAAAAATCCGCGGCAAAGAAGAAAGCAAGACATTTACTGTCAGGAAAATGAGCCGCGGCATTGGCATAGAACGGATATTCCCGTTCAAATCTCCGGTAATTACCAAAGTGGAGGTCAAACGGCACAGCAAGGTCCGCCGGGCCAAACTTTACTATCTGCGGGAAAGAAAAGGCCGTAGCGCTCAGCTAAAAGAGAAAAGGATTGAAAGAAAACCTCGACCGGAAACTGTGTAAACATAGAACCCTCTTTTGTGGAGTTGATGAAGCCGGAAGGGGTGCTTTGGCAGGACCAGTGGTTGCAGCAGCGGTCATTATGCCTCGTTACCGTGAAATCCCTGGAGTCAATGATTCCAAAAAGCTTTCCCCCACCAGACGCGAAAATCTCAGCCGCAAAATCAAGGAACAGGCACTGAGCTGGGCAATCGGCAAAGCCAGCAATCACATAATCGACCGGGACAATATCCTGGTGGCTACTTTCCGGGCAATGCGCCAAGCGATTGGAAAACTCTCACTTCGCCCCGGTTTCATACTCGCAGACGGCTGGCAAATCCCGGACCTGAAACTGCCATGCACCGGCATAATCCATGGGGACCAACGCAGCTATTCGATAGCCTGTGCCTCAATCCTTGCCAAGGTGCATCGTGACAGGCTGATGAGAAGACTGGAGCAACGCTACCCAGGATACGGATTGGCAAAACACAAAGGCTATCCGACACCGGCTCACATCCAGGCCCTGAACAAACTGGGCGCATCGCCGGTGCACCGCCTTACTTTCGCACCGGTCCGCAATTGTCCCTCTACCTGAACCAATGAACCGTAAAGCAGTGGGACAAAAAGGAGAACAACTGGCATGTGATTTCCTGAAAGAAAAAGGCTATAGGATTCTCGACCGCAACCACCGTTCCCGCCTGGGTGAAATCGATATCGTATGTAATGATTCAGGAGCAATTGTATTCGTTGAGGTAAAAACGCGCACCTCAAACCGGTTCGGCCTTCCCGCTGAGTCGGTCGGTCCGCAGAAACAGAAACGGCTGCGCCGACTCGCCCAGGAATACCTCATAACACACCAATTGGAACAGTGCGATGTGCGATTCGATGTGCTCAGTATCATGTTAAGTTCTGAACCGCCAGCTATCGAGCATATCTACGGAGCCTTCTGATGCTCTCAACTGTGTTGTCGACATCTATATTCGGAATAGATGCCTTTATCGTCTCGGTTGAGACTGACATTTCTCCAGGACTCCCGACATTCACTATCGTTGGCCTGCCCGACACAGCGGTCAAAGAATCCCAGCATCGTGTCCAGGCTGCAATCAAGAACTCTGGTTTTGCATTCCCGAACCGCCGCATCACTGTCAACCTTGCACCTGCCGACATCAAAAAGGAAGGGGCGGCTTTCGACCTGCCGGTGGCCCTGGGAATTCTGGCTGCCTTCAGCGGCCTCAGTCCGACGCTCTACCGTAACTACGCCTTTCTGGGTGAACTCTCACTTGACGGAACGCTCAGGCCGGTAAAAGGTGCAGTATCGATGGCCCTGGCTGCACGGGACACACATTTGCGTGGTTTGGTCCTGCCGGTCCAAAACGCCACCGAGGCCGCAATGGTCGAAAAAATACCGGTTTACGGTCTTTCCTCTTTAGCCCAGACCGCTTTCTTTCTGAAAGGCGAAGCAAAAGTGGAGCCGTGTCGAGTTGATATTTCTCACCTTTTTGATAAAACAGCAGTCCCTCAGGTAGACCTCAGCGATGTTCAGGGGCACGAGCACGCGAAGCGCGCCCTGGAAGTAGCAGCCGCCGGAAATCACAACATCCTGATGGTTGGCCCGCCCGGCAGCGGCAAAACCATGCTGGCCCGGCGCCTGCCAACGATTCTGCCGCCGCTCACCCTGGAAGAAGCCCTCGATGCGACAAAGATTCACAGTGTTGTCGGTATGCTCTCGGCCGACCGGCCCCTTGTAGCAGTACGGCCTTTCCGTTCTCCCCATCACAATATTTCAGAAGCCGGGATGATTGGCGGTGGTGCAATCCCGAGACCCGGTGAAGTATCGCTCGCCCACAATGGCGTGCTTTTCCTTGATGAACTGCCGGAGTTCAGAAGGGATGTACTTGAAGGAATGCGCCAGCCAATAGAAGACGGCACTGTGACAATTGGCCGTGCCAAATCTACTTTGACATTCCCGACGCGGTTCATGCTTGTATGTGCCATGAACCCTTGCCCTTGCGGGTATTTCGGTGACCCACACCATGTCTGCACCTGCACCCCCAACAAAATCCGCCGTTACCGAAGCAAAATATCTGGCCCGCTTTTGGACCGTATCGACATCCACATCGACGTCCCGGCGTTGAAATACAAGGAAATGTCATCAAGAGCACCGACAGAAAATTCCCGCACAGTTGCCGCGCGGGTAGCTGAGGCGCGCGCCTTGCAGCATCAGCGTTTTTCAACCGGCAGTGGCCATCACCCAATCTATGCCAATGCGCAGATGGGACCGCGACAGGTCAAGCGATACTGTCAGATAACAAAAGAAAGCGATAAATTCCTGCACATTGCAATTGAACGGCTCGGACTGTCAGCGCGCGCTTATCACCGTATATTAAAGGTAAGCCGCACCATCGCTGATTTGGAAAGGTCAGAAAGGATTGAGCCACCCCACATCACCGAAGCGGTGCAGTACCGCAGTTTTGACCGTGTCAACTGGTGAACCGATTTGGAAAGGAAGGAATATGGACCTTGCAAACAAAATCCTTAAAAGGAAAGCCCGCGTTGCCATTATCGGCATCGGCTATGTCGGACTTCCGCTTTGCGTCGAGATAGCGCGCGCTGGTTATCGGACCACAGGTATTGATATCAACTCCAAAAAGGTTAATGCGGTTCGTCGTGGCCGCAGTTTTATCGACGATGTTCCGACCCGTGATGTAGCAGCGGTCGTAGACGACGGTATGCTGGAAGCAACAACAGACTACCGGGTATGCAGAAATTGCGACATCATCATCATCTGTGTTCCTACACCATTTACCCCGACTAAAGACCCTGATATTTCCTACATAAAGGAATCCGGCCGTTCTGTAGCCCGCTATCTGAAACCAGGACAGCTCATAATCCTCAGAAGCACTACCTATCCTGAAACGACTGAAAAAATTTTGCAGCCGATACTGGAACAGAACAAGCTCAAAGCAGGCAAAGACTTCTGTCTTTCATTTGTACCAGAAAGGATTGACCCGGGAAATAAAAAATTCACCACACGCACCACACCTATAGTCGTCGGCGGTGTCACCAAATCTTGTACCCGGCTTACAGAACTGTTTTTCTCCCAGTTTGTCGATAAAGTTTTTCCGGTATCATCCCCGCGTGTCGCCGAGATGTCCAAGCTACTTGAAAATATCTTTCGAAGTGTCAACATCGCCTTGGTCAATGAACTCGCCAAGATGTGCGAGCGCATGGGTAATATTGACATCTGGGAAGTCATCGAAGCCGCATCGACCAAACCTTTCGGATTCATGCCTTTCTATCCGGGTCCGGGCATCGGCGGTCACTGTATCCTTGTTGACCCTTATTATCTCTCCTGGAAGGCACGCGAGTATGACTTTCATTCCAATTTCATTGAGCTGGCTGCAGAAACTAATGAAAGTATGCCCTACTTGGTTACCGACCGTCTGCTCGAAGTGCTTGGCACAAATGGCATTCCATGCTCCCGCGCGCGACTGCTTGTGCTTGGAGCCGCATTCAAAAAGGATGTAGGAGACATCCGCAACTCGCCCGCAATCAAAGTAATGAAAATCTTCATGAACAAAGTGCGCCGAATCGATTATCACGACCCTTATGTCGCGGAACTGGAAATCGGCAACAAGAAGCTCAAATCGGTGCCATTAACCCGGGCAGCACTGAGACGTGCAGACTGCGTGTTAATCCTGACAGACCATACCTGTTTTGACTACCGGATGATTTTCAAAGAGAGCACTCTCATACTGGACGCCCGTCACGCCATCCGCCGCCGTGGTGCATCAAAACTTTATACCCTGGGTTACCAGCGGGTCAAACGCCTGCCCACTGCCGGATAAAAGACACCAGTCCGGGCACGACCTTGGCAACTGGTTCAGAAAGCCCTGCATCAAATTCAATGCTTGCAGGCTGAACCCCGAGAACCCGGATTTCAGCCTTAAGATTCTTCTCCAAAAGGGCTATGGTCATACTCAAAGGTAATGTATGGGTCGATACAATTCCGCCTGCGAGCCGGTCGATTTCTTCCGGGTTAAACAGCCTGAATTCGCCTGGCCTTCCACCGAAATTACACGCATCGACGATTAACACCTTCTTAGGCTCGAGTCGGGACACCGGCTCAATGTAATTCTCCGGCGCTGTTCTGACATCAATAACCTCCAAACCTCTTATTCCGGCAAGTTCGTCAACCACAAGGCTACCGACCGCATCATCACCGCGCATTCGGTTACCTATTCCCAAAATGACTGCTTTCAT
>Ga0209121_10005520_pt1 | contig 11430 bp, 9 predicted proteins | sample Cruoilmetagenom3_FD_187292 | JGI IMG/M metagenome (GOLD analysis project Ga0209121, IMG submission 187292) | Oil polluted marine microbial communities from Coal Oil Point, Santa Barbara, California, USA - Sample 3 (SPAdes) (version 2) | ecosystem: Environmental > Aquatic > Marine > Oil seeps ...
AGGAGCGGGGCGTTGGAAGAGAAGAGGTGTGATCTCATTATTTTGCTCGTTACGCTGATTTTGGTAACGATAGGTACGGTGATGATATACAGCTCAAGCTCCATCATGGCTATGGAGAAGTTCAAGGATGAGTACTATTTTCTGAGGAAACAAGCGTTTTTCGTATTTCTGGGATTGGGTACGATGATTATGATGTCTAAATTTCCTTATTATCATTTAAGAAAAATTGCATATCCTGGCATTTTTGTTTCTATTGCCCTTCTTTCTTTGCTTTTTGTCCCCGGGTTTGGCGTCAAAGTTGGTGGGGCTACACGATGGCTTAAAATAGGTGGTTTTACGTTTCAGGTAACTGAGCTGGTGAAAGTTGCGATAGTTCTGTTTTTAGCCCATTTTTTTACGAAAAAAATAGAATATATTAAGGAATTCACCCGGGTTTTTCTCGTACCGTTGTCTATTGGTTCCGTTATTGTAGGCCTTGTATTACTGCAGCCGGACTTTGGCACTTCCGTAGTCATAGTAATCGTAATGATGTCCATGCTTTATCTTGCTGGTTGCAGAATTGTTTATATGACGGGACTCGCATCTGTCTTTGTTCCTGCTGGGGTGGCTTTAATCATTTATAAGCATTACCGTCTGGAAAGATTGCTTTCATTCCTCGATCCATGGAAAGATCCGAGTAATTCGGGATTTCAGATTATCCAGTCATTCATTTCCTTTGGATCCGGAGGAACCTTTGGTGTTGGCCTTGGAAATAGCGTGCAAAAATTGTTTTATCTTCCCGAACTTCATACTGATTTTATTCTTGCCGTCATTGCCGAGGAAGGTGGCTTTGTTATGGTTGCGATAGTTATTATTTTATTTGTTCTGTTGATTATCGGGGGGTTTACGGTGTCTATTCGGTGTCCTGATTTGTTTGGGACTCTTTTGGCCGGGGGTTTAACTATTATTATTGCAGTGGAGACATTTATTAACATGGGTTGTGTTATGGGGCTTTTGCCAACGAAGGGATTAGCGCTTCCTTTTTTAAGCTATGGTGGAACGTCATTGATTGTGAGCATGGCATCAGTGGGGATTCTTCTAAATATATCGTCATATTTGCGAGCGGATAAGGGCAATGAGTAACAAAAATCCATCCATATATAAAATTAGTAAATGTTCCGACGAATAAGATTAATATGATCCGGTTGATAATCATAGGGGTGGGAATAGTTGTCCTTTTTACCATTTCGATGTGTAAGGTTTCTAAAAAAATGGACCCTTCTGCGATATTCTGGAAAGTTAGAAAGCGTTCATGAAGGAGATATTCAGGTCTGGTATCAAATCAGGCAGGCACATGGGGGCAAAGGCACATAGGTTTATAATAGGGGCAGAGGCACAAAGAAAAAGTGGATATGAATATAATTATAGCAGGCGGAGGCACAGGTGGGCATTTGTTTCCAGGAGTGGCAATCGCTGAAGAGTTCATAGGGAGAAGCCCTAGGAACAATGTTCTTTTTATCGGAACTGAGAAAGGTCTGGAGAGAAAAATATTAGGGGATATGGGATTTCAACTTCGTACAATCAACGTTGCGGGAGTAAGGGGGAAAGGCCCCGTCAAAACTTTTACAGGTTTGATCAAAATTCCCATGAGTATAGTCCAATCCTACTCTATTATCCATGATTTTTGTCCCGATCTTATTATAGGTGTTGGTGGCTACGCATCGGGACCGGTTGTCATGACAGGCCACTATATGGGGAAAAGAACGGTTATTGCCGAGCAAAATGCTGTCCCCGGTCTTACAAACAGGATTCTGGGAAAGTTTGTGGACAGGGTTTTTGTAACCTTTTTAGAAACTGAAAAATGGTTTTCAAAAAAGAATATTGTTGTAACAGGAAATCCCGTGCGGGCCGGATTTACCAGGAAAGAAACAAAATTAAGAAAAACGGGGGGTAAGTTTACTCTTCTTATATTCGGGGGAAGCCAGGGTGCCTCCGCAATTAACAGCGCTGTTGCCGATGCCTTAACTTATCTGGAAAAAATCAGGGATGAGATTAAGATCATTCATCAGACAGGAAGAGGGAATGTTGACAAACTAACAAAGGTTTATATGGATCATCGTATAGATGCCGATGTATTTTCCTTCATTTATGATATGGCTTCTGTTTATGATTTGGCAGACCTTCTTGTATGCAGAGCGGGGGCAACAACGATAGCCGAAATAACGGCAAAGGGGAAAGCGGCGCTTCTTGTACCTTTCCCATTTGCGGCAGGTGATCATCAGAGATTAAATGCTCAGGTACTGGTCAATGCGGGAGCAGCTGAGATGATGCTTGAAAAAGATATGGACGGTAAAAAACTTGCTCATGTTATCGGGCAACTTTTCCATAATCGAGAAAGGATCAAACGGATGGAGGAGAAGTCTCGCACTTTAGGTAATATAAAAGCCGCTGCCAATATTGTGGATGAATGTTTATACTTAACATCATCAAAACCACACAGGAAGAGACTCAATGCATAGAAGGGTAAAACATATTTATTTCGTGGGGATAGGTGGTATAGGAATGAGTGGAATCGCGGAAGTGCTGCTGAATCTCGGTTATGAGATAAGTGGTTCTGATATCAGCAAAACAGATATTACAAAGCGGTTATCGTCTCTTAGAGCAAAGATTTTTTATCGGCACGACCCATCGAATCTTGGTGATGTTGATGTCGTAGTTACTTCGACGGCTGTCAGCGAAGATAATCCCGAAGTAATAGAGGCACATAACAGGAACATTCCTGTTATTCCACGGGCGGAAATGCTTGCCGAGTTGCTGAAAATGAAAATTTCAGTTGCTGTGTCAGGCTCTCACGGAAAAACGACGACAACATCCATGATTTCAACAATTCTTGCTCATGGCGGACTTGATCCGACTATGGTTATAGGAGGGAAACTGGCAAGCATAGGGAGTAACGCGAGGTTGGGAAGTGGAGAAGTGATTGTGGCCGAGGCCGATGAAAGTGATGGTTCTTTTCTCAAACTGCGTCCTTACATTGCAGTGATTACAAATATCGATCGTGAACATCTCGATCACTTTTCAGGAATTGAAGAAATTAAAGAAGCATTCTTACAGTTCGCAAATCTCGTTCCTTTCTACGGTACAACGATACTTTTTCTTGATGACGAAAATGTGAAAGAGGTTTTGCCCGGTATCAAGAGAAAATTTATTACTTACGGTCTTTCCGAGGGAGCTGACTACCAGGCCAGGGATATATCTTTTAGTAGTTCAATGACGCGTTTTTCCCTTTATTATAAAGGTGATTTTATGGGGAATATTTCCCTGAATGTTCCGGGTGCTTTTAATGTCTGCAATGCTGTAGCGGCAGTTGCCGTGGCGCGCGAGCTTAATATGGAATTTTCTGCAATCATTGAAGGGATTCGTTCCTTTACAGGTGTCAATCGCAGGCTGGAAACGAAGGGAGAAAAGAATGGTGTCACAGTAGTCGATGATTATGGCCATCATCCGACGGAAATTAAAGCAACTCTGAAGGCGGTTAAACAGGCATGGAAAGAAAAAAGAATTATTGTGGTTTTTCAACCTCATCGCTACACCCGTACCAGGGCACTGTTTGACGAGTTTTTACATGCGTTTCATGATTCGGATGTCCTTATTGTTACAGATATTTATGCGGCCAGCGAAAAAAAGATAGAGGGTGTTCATTCAATAAATCTGTATCATGGGATCAAGGATTCCGGACATAAGGGGGTTACATACCTGTCAAGTTTTGACGAGATCGTTACACACTTGCAAACGATAGCCCGCCCGGGTGATGTAATCATTACAATGGGCGCCGGGAATATCTGGAAGGTCGGGGAGAGATTCCTGACATTGTGATCTTCATGCTCTGACGATACACGGAGTTAAGGGCAGGTAATACGGCAGCGAACGTATCAAATGTTAAATTTTGAATTATTAATGTTGAATTAAGGAATCTTATCATTTTTTAGTAAAAAATAATTTATCTTTTTCGTGTTTTCGTACTTTCGTGTTTTCGTGATAAAAATATTTGTTGTTTGTTCCCAGTTTATCCGGGTCAGGAATTAGTAATGATTAAGGATCAAGGAATAAGAGATAAGATCAGAAAAATCGCTTCGGGACAAGTGATCTTTGATGAGCCTATGTATCTCCACACATCTATGGGGGTTGGGGGTAAAACTGATATTCTCGTATCACCAGGCACCGTTGAGGAACTAAAAAGTATAACTGCTTATCTTGCGGAATGCAATATTCCTTTTCTACCAGTGGGAAATTGTACAAACCTTATCGTAAGGGATGGGGGATATAGGGGAGCTATAATTTCTCTGAAAAGTCTGGAGAAAATTGAACTGGAAGAAGTCCAGGGTGAAAATGTTTATATATGTGCCGAAGCCGGTACGTTCCTGTCCCGGTTGATTGATTTATCTATACGGGAATCCCTTTCAGGTATGGAATTTTGTGCCGGTATTCCAGGTAGCGTGGGTGGGGGTATTAAGATGAATGCCGGTGCTTATGGTAGAGAGTTAAAAGATATTGTAAAAAAAGTTTCACTGATAAATAGTGATGGAATTGTGAAGGAGATACCTCGAGACGATCTCCAGTTTGAATACAGGAACCTGGACCTGCCGGAAAGAAGTATTGTCGTCAGTGCTACATTTGGTCTCAGGAAAGGATCAAAAGAAAAAATTCAGGAAGAGGTCCTGGAGATTTTACGCACAAGGAGAAAGAAGCATCCCTTAAACTATCGCACTGCCGGGTCTGTTTTTAAAAACCCGCGTAGTATGCCGGCAGGAAAAATCATCGAGGAACTTGGCCTCAAAGGATTCCATGTTGGCGACGCAGAGATATCGAAGATTCACGGAAATTTTATAATAAACCTGGGTAAAGCAAAGGCCGGGGACATTCTTACGCTTATTGATACAGTTCAGAAAACAGTGCTGAAAGAAAGAAGGATCCCTTTGGAGCCTGAAATAAAGATAATAGGGGAAGATTAATGGGGAAATCCATTAAATCGATAGTTGAAACAAGGAAAAACAGATTGAAAAGACGGTCGGGGAAGATCTTTCAGGAAATTGTGAGAGCAACTCTTCTTATCAGTGCTGTAGGTATGTTGGCTCTTATAATGGTTTACTCGTACAGTTTTATTATTACAACTTCCTGTTTTCAGTTAAAGAATATTACTGTCAGGGGAATCGAAAAAACTTCCGAGAAAGAAATTTTAAACTTAGCCGGGATCAAATCTCATAGTAATATTTTAACACTGAACCTTAAGGAGATTTCAAGAAAAATAGAAGCAGCTCCCTGGGTGAAAGATGTTTCCATAGGAAGAGAACTTCCCGACAGTCTGGTTATAGAAGTTCGTGAAAGGAAACCGGCAGCCCTCATACTTGTTGATAAAAGTCTTTATATCATGGATTGGAATGAAGAACTGTTCAAAAGATTTGAAAACAGCGATGATATCCATCTGCCGGTACTTAATGGTGTTTATAAAAACGGGATTATAAATAAGAATCTCATGGAGGAAGCTATGGTGTTTCTGAAGTTACTTTCTTCTAACAGGGATTTCACCAAAATACAACATATCTCTGAAATATATGGAGATGATGTTTACGGGTTTTCCATTTTTACAAAGAGCGGTTTGTGCCTGCAACTTGGTTTTGGAAACTACAATCGTAAATTAAAGAAGCTAAAGCCTGTCCTGATAGATCTTGCCCGGAAAAATCTGGACAAGGTGCATTTAGTTGTTGACCTTAGTGATCTTACTAAAGTTATTGTTAAGGGAAAAAGTGTTGTCAATCCGAAAAGTCCGGCGGGGGCCTTCAACGCATAAATGAAAGAGAGTTGCAAGGTTCTCTTCCTAACCTGGGAAAGGTGGATAGATACATGGCAAAACATGGAAACATGATTGTGGGACTGGATATAGGAACTACCAAAACCTGTGCCATTATTGGTGAAACTACTGATACAGGGGTTGATATTATCGGGATAGGGTCTCACCCGTCAAAGGGGTTAAGAAAGGGAGTAGTGGTTAATATCGATAGCACTGTCGATTCCATAAAAAGGGCGGTTGAGGAGGCTGAATTAATGTCCGGGTCAGAGATTGGATCTGTATATACCGGTATCGCAGGGAGTCATATCAGGGGTTTTAATGGTCATGGTATCGTGGCGGTTAAAAGTCGTGAGGTTGATGAAGATAGTGTTCGAAGGGCCATTGAAGCGGCGAAGGCCATTGCTATTCCCCTTGACAGGGAAATACTTCATACGTTTCCACAATATTTTGTAGTCGACGATCAGGATGGGGTGAAAAATCCCATAGGCATGTCGGGAGTCAGGCTTGAGGCTAAGGTTCATATTGTTACAGGTGCGGTAACATCTATTCAAAATATTGTTAAATCTGTTAACCGTGTAGGGTTGGATGTAAACGGCATTGTTTTAGAACAGATGGCATCCAGCGAGGCCGTTCTAAGTAAGGATGAAAAAGAACTGGGCGTAGCTCTTATAGATATTGGAGGTGGGACGACGGATATCGCGGTATTTGCTGAGGGTAGTATTAAACATACCGCCGTTTTATCTGTTGGGGGTAGTTATCTTACCAATGATATAGCCGTAGGTTTGCGGACACCTGTGGATGAAGCCGAAAAAATAAAGATAAAATACGGGTGTGCCTATACCTCCCTGATATCTCCTGACGATAGTATAGAGGTTCCCAGTGTAGGTGGAAGGCCACCGAGAAAGGTCTCCCGGCAGATCCTGGGAGAGATTATTGAACCCAGAGTAGAGGAGATTCTTCGTCTGGCTCGCAAGGAGATTGTTAAATCGGGTTACGAGGATCTGCTTGCCGCTGGTATTGTTCTGACCGGAGGAACGGCAATCCTTGAGGGAATAACCGAACTGGGTGAACAGATATTCAATATGCCGGTTCGGCGTGGACGTCCCGTGGGCATAGGAGGACTTACTGATGTTGTCAACAGTCCTTTATATGCCACAGGAGTAGGTCTGGTTGTTTATGGAAATAAAAACAGATCGGAACGTGTGTTTAAAAAAATTGAAGGGAATATGTTTAAGAAATTATCCCGCAATATTAAAAAGTTGTTTGTTGAATTTTTTTAGAAGGGAGGGTTGTATATGTTTGAGCTAATAGAAAGTGGGGGGGAGAATTCTGCAAAGATCAAAGTTGTTGGTGTAGGCGGAGGTGGCGGTAACGCTGTTAACGCAATGATATCTTATGATCTGAATGGTGTTGATTTCGTGGCGGCAAACACAGATGCCCAGGCTCTGGCCGCATCCCGGTCACCAATAAAGATTCAACTCGGTGCTGAAATTACAAAAGGTCTTGGCGCAGGATCAGCTCCCGATGTGGGGAAAAAGTCGGCCCTTGAATCTAAAGATATGTTGAGGGATAATCTGAGCGGAGCCGATATGGTCTTTGTTACAGCAGGACTCGGGGGAGGTACCGGAACAGGGGGCGCGCCTGTTGTGGCGGAAATCGCTAAAGAGTTAGGGATACTCACTGTTGCTGTTGTAACAAAACCATTTCAGTTTGAAGGAAAAAAAAGAGAGACCCAGGCAGAAGAAGGAATTGCCGAATTGAAAAAAACCGTTGACACTCTTATTGTCATACCCAATCAGAGACTTTTAAGTGTAGGGGGACGGAATATGTCTCTTCTGGATGCCTTCAAGAAGGCGGATGATATTCTTTACTATGCGGTGAAAGGAATTTCCGACCTGATCATGGTTCCCGGTTTGATTAATCTTGATTTCGCCGACGTGAAAAATGTTATGTCGGAAATGGGACTGGCTTTAATGGGAACGGGGATTGCGAATGGTGAAAACAGGGCTGTTGAGGCGGCACAAAAGGCTATATCTTCTCCTTTGCTGGAGGACAATACCATTCAGGGTGCTCGAGGTGTTCTTCTTAATGTTACCGGGGGGCCTGACATGACTCTTTTTGAGGTTAATGAAGCATCAACTCTTGTACAGATGGAAGCCCATGATGATGCGAACATTATCTTCGGAACAGTTATCGATGACAGCATGAGTGATGAAATGCGTATCACGGTTATAGCCACCGGATTCGATACGAAAGAAAGAAACAAACAAAGCATTCCGACAATTTCGAATTTTGTCAGCCATAAGCGGGAGGATCTTTCAACGCCTGCGTTTATCAGGAAAGAAAAAAGCGCGGAGAAACCCGTAGTTATAAAGATGGGAATGATTGATGATAATGAAAATACAGATTATGAGATTCCAACTTTTTTGAGAAAACAGGCAGATTAATCCACAGATTTCGCAGATTACACGGATTACCCTAATCATTTAAAGGATGATACAAAATATGCAGGGTTTAATTACCAGCCGTGCCGCGATAGAAAAGATAATGGATAATACTTTGTGAATATCTGGAAGGTTTACTGAAAATATGTAAGTCGGGAAATTCCGTTACACATTAAACCTGATGGCCAGGATATCGCCATCACTAACGATATAGTCTTTCCCCTCCAGGCGAAAACGCCCTTTATCTCGGATCTTTCTTTCGGACTCACATTCCATTAGATCATCGTATGAAAAGCATTCGGCGCGAATGAATCCGTGGGCCAGGTCCGTATGAATAGTCCCGGCAGCTTCCACGGCAGTCATTCCTTTATAGATATTCCATGCGCGAACTTCATCTGATCCCACGGTAAAGAAGCTTAAATATCCAAGAATCTCATAAGCCAGTCGAGTCAATCGGTCACGGGCCGATTCCTGAATTCCCATATCTTTCATAAAAATTTCCACCTCTTTATCGTTAAGACGGGATAATTCCATTTCAAAATTTCCGACAAATTCAATTGCCTTATATTTACTTGTAATTTCTGATAATAAATCCTGATTTTTCCCGAAATTTGTTTCGTCTGAATTTAAAATAACCATAAGAGGTTTTCTGGTGAGGAATTGAAACCCTCGAATCGATTTTTCTTCATCTTCGGCCAATTTCAGGTCGCGAGCCGGTTGATTATTATTTAATTGTTCTGTGATTTTTTGCAGCGTTTTTTCTTCCAATAAAAGTGTGTTCGTTTCCTGACCGCGTTTATAACACCATTTGATGCGCTCCAACCGTTTTTCGGTAATAACCAGATCGGAGAGCAGTAACTCAACGTCTATTTGTTCCAGATCCTGCAGAGGCGTTGGCGCTCCCATTAAATCGTCGTGAAAATTACGCACCACGAGGGCCAATGCTTCAGTGTTTTTGATTAATCCCATAGAACTACTCGAAAAAACGCCATTTCTGGCTGAATCTTCTGTAATACCTCCAAAATCAGTGATTTCTACCGTCGCATACGTTGTCTTTTTCGGTTTATACATTTTTGAGAGATATGATATCCTTTCATCAACCACGGGCACAACCGCCAGATTCGGTTTGGCCTTTGCATTGGTGTATGTCGAGACTGGCACTTCAAATTTTGTCAGAGCATTAAAAATCGTGGTTTTGCCTGAATTTGACAAACCGATAAGTCCAATTTTCATGAGTGTTCCTTTATTAAACCTTCAAGACATTTTTGTTTTTTTTGCTTCACAAAGCCGTTTATCGGCTTTTTTTAAAAGAGAAGCAGGATTCTTGACGTTAGGATCTTCCGCCGATGCTATGCCAAAGCTGATGGAAACAGGAATGGTGCTGTTCCCAAACTTCATCGGGAATTTCTTTAATAAGATTTGAAGTCGTTCCAGGACTATCAGAGCTTTTTCCGAAGTCTGATTTGGTAAAATAATGACAAACTTATCTCCACCAAACCTGGAAACCACATCTTCTTTTCGTGTTATTTCCATCATTTGATATGCTATATGCTGCAGTAAGTTGTCACCACAGTTATAATCATAAGAATCATTCACCATTTTAAAATTGTCACAGTCGATGAACAATAAGGCTAATGGAGTATCATAGCGCATGGCCCGACTGAATTCTCTTTCCAAAAGATCCTCCATTCCCCGTTGATTGAAAAGACCTGTAAGAGAATCCCTTGTAGCGAGTTGCTTCAGTTTTTCTCGTGCAGTAATGTTGGAAAGACAAATGGAGATCTTAACTGCGATTTGAGAAAGGAAGAAAATGTCCATATCAGGTTGAAAACGAGACTTGGAATAGTCCCCAAGGTTTAAACTGCCGATCACTTTTTCTTCAAGGATAAGAGGAGCAATGGCGAGAGACTTAACAAGATACTTTCGTCTCACGGGAAGCAGTTTGTAATATGGCTTCAACATATCATTGACTAAAACAGGGTTCTTTTCATCTTTTATGAGTTTTAAAAATGTGTTTCGTCCAACAAGATTTAATCGTTTTTTTAGCAAATCTGATGATTCCATTGCTTCAATAATGCGGGAAACTTCACTGCCGTTAATGATGGAAATCCATACGTGAGGAATTCCAAATTTTTCCTCAATTAACAGAAGCAACTTTTCAAAAAAATCTTTGAAATTGCTGGTGGAAAGGATGCTTACTTCAATATCGAAGAACTTCTTTGCGATTTCTTCATTGATTTTGATATGTTCCAGTGAATAATCAGGGATCAGATTTTGAGTCATAGATTTTTCCTCATACTTTTATTCAACCATCAGATTTTACAGATTACACTGATTACCTTGACCAAGTTCATACTCTCTGAATACTTTCATTATCTTTCCAGAGAAACTGTAGAGAAACCACGAACTACAACAAAAGAACCTTCACCATACCCTTTCCTTACCGGTTCAACGTCACTTGTTTCATCTAAATTCCTAAAAATTGTTTGTGTAAAAGAAAGATTTTTAAACCCTGCTTTTTCCAGATAAGAAATGATTTCATCAATGGAAAAGAAGGTCGCATTCTTATAAAAGACATTCTCGTTTTTATGCTTTTCATATATTATTCCGATGGAGCTGTTTCGGTCAACAAATCCTACAACAAACGCGCCTCCTGTCTTTAACACCCTGTGGGCTTCCTTAAAAGATAATTCAATATCATCCAGAAAACAGATTGTAGTGACCATAAGCGCGAAATCAAACTGATCGTCATCAAAGGGAAGGGCTTCAGCCACACCATTGAAAACTTCTATACCTCTTTGCCGTGCGATTTTCCCCATTGCCCTGGAGGGTTCAATTCCTGTTTTAATACCCAGCGGTTCGGCAAATCTTCCTGTTCCCACGCCGATTTCAATACCTGTTCCATTTTCTGGTATTAACGCCTTTACCGCCTGAAGTTCTGATTCGTAGGCAAATCGATTGTTTTCGAACCAATTTTCATACTGATTCGTATGTCTTTCAAAGGATTTAATTTTGGGCATATAGTTATTTCCGTCATAGTTTATTTGGTTTATGCAGCTTTAACAGTCTCGTAAAAAGCTCCGCTATGCCAACACGTCGGCATCATAATAGAAAGTAACTTGTGTTTTTAGCAAATTTGTTCTTTTATTGCTTTGACGC
>Ga0209121_10005521_pt1 | contig 11429 bp, 9 predicted proteins | sample Cruoilmetagenom3_FD_187292 | JGI IMG/M metagenome (GOLD analysis project Ga0209121, IMG submission 187292) | Oil polluted marine microbial communities from Coal Oil Point, Santa Barbara, California, USA - Sample 3 (SPAdes) (version 2) | ecosystem: Environmental > Aquatic > Marine > Oil seeps ...
GAACCTGAGAGTTTTAACATATCATATGTTCTTATTTTACCTTGTTCAACAACTTCGGAAATAGCATTGCGGATTTTTGAAGCTTTTTCTGTTTCTCCAATATGATCCAGCATCATACAGGTTGAAAGTATCATTGCAATCGGGCTTACAATTGATGTTTCGTATCCTGCATATTTTGGAGCTGATCCATGAGTTGGTTCAAAAACAGCAACATCTTTGCCTATATTTGCACTGCATGCGAAACCAAGACCACCTGTAAGGCCTGCAAACCCATCTGATAAGATATCTCCAAACATATTACCACTTATAAATACACCATAAGCTTCAGGATTTTTTGTTAACCACATCATTTGTGCATCTATATTTGTATTTCTAAGAGATATGCCATCATATTCTTTTGCAATATCTTTTGCAATAGCAAGCATCATACCTGAGGTTTCTCTGATTACATTTGGCTTTTCACAAAGTGTTACTGTTTTATATCCAAAATTTTTAGCATGTTCAAAAGCTGCTCTTATAATCCTTTCAGTTGCTTTTTTTGTGAATATACGCGTGGAAATAGCTAACTCTTCTTTTGGACACCATGTAAAATTTTTCATTTTTGGGTGTGTGTTTAATGCTGCATAAACTTCATCTGGAGGATTTGTCCACTCAATACCACCATATAGTCCCTCTGTGTTCTGTCGGAAAATCACAACATCAACTTCTGGTTCTTCAATCGCATTGTTTTTCCCTTTTCTTATGAAATTAAGGGGGTTGCCTTTAAAGCTTTTACATGGACGTATACATATGTCAAGATTAAAATGCTGTCTCAGTCCAACAATTGGGCTATAATATACATATCCTTTATCCTGAAGTTTAGGATCTAATTCCTTTGCAGCTTCTGTTTTTGGTTTTGAAGTGATTGCTCCGAAAAGACTTATCTTGTGTTCTTTTAAAAGGTCAAGTGTTCTTTGTGGAAGAGGATTTCCCTCTTTACACCAGAATTCCCACCCTATATCAGCATGAATGTAATCTGCATTAAAACCAACTGCATCTAAAACTTTTATTGCTTCTGGTAGAACTCTTTTACCTATACCATCACCTGGCATTGTTACTATTGTTCTTTTTGACATAAATCCTCCTCTTTTTTGATTTTGTTTTTTATAAAATTTATTAATCCATTATTTTCTAAAATCTCCATTACTGTTTTTGGGTAAGTAGGAAATGTAAATTCATTGTTTTTTGTGATTATTTTTCCATTTTTCATATCAATTGTAATCTCATCTCCATTCTCAATTGCATCTACAGCTTCAGGAGATTTGATTGCTGGCATACCTGCATTAATTGCATTTCTGAAGTAAATTCTTGCAAATGATTTTGCAATTATTACTTTAATTCCAGAATATTTTATTGCTATTGCAGCCTGTTCTCTTGAAGAGCCCATACCGAAATTTTTCCCTGCAACAAGAATATCTCCTTGTTTGACTTTTGAGGTAAAATCAGGATCAAGATCTTCCATAGCATGTTTTGCCATTTCTTCTGGTTCCATTTTTTGATATGTATATTTCCCAGGGAAAATCACATCAGTATTTACATTGTCTCCATATTTCCAAACCTTACCTGAAAATTTTTTCATCATAAGAACCTCCTCGGATCTGTTATTTCTCCAGCTATTGCACTTGCAGCAACTGAAAGAGGGGACCCAAGATAAATCTCAGCCTCTCTGCATCCCATTCTTCCTTTAAAATTTCTATTAGCTGTAGAAAAGGTCTTTTCTCCTGGAGCCATTACTCCCATATGAGCTCCGAGGCATGGGCCACACCCAGGATTTAAAACAAGTGCTCCTGCATCTATAAATATTTCTATAAACCCTTTTTTTATAGCTTCTCTATATATATTCCAGGATGCAGGAATAATGAGAGTTCTTATCTTAACTTTGCGACCTTTTAAAATTTTTGCTGCCATTTCAAGGTCAATTAATCTACCATTTGTGCAGGTTCCAATCAATGCTTGATCTATTGTTTTGCCTTCAAGCTCTTCAATAGGCGCATAATTATCAACTGTATGAGGTTTTGCAATTGATGGAGAAATTTTAGATATATCAAATTCAATTGTTTTATAATATTTTACATCTTTATCAGAATAGAGGGTTTCATATTCTGTTCTTGCTCTTTCTTTGATATAATTAAAGGTTGTATGATCAGGCTGTACATATCCATTTTTAGCTCCCATTTCAGCTGCCATGTTACATAAGACCATTCGTTCAGCAATGCTCATATGTGAAACAATATCTCCAACAAATTCCACTGCTTTATAGTCAGCACCATCTGATCTTATCTGACCAATTATATATAGAGCAATATCTTTTGCTGTTATATATTCAGGCATTTTACCTTTAACTATTATTTTTATTGTTTCCGGGACCTGAAACCAAAGCTCACCAGTTGCCCATATAGATGCTACTTCAGATCGTCCTATTCCAGCTGACATTGCTCCAAGAGCTCCATAAGTAGTTGTATGAGAATCTGAACCAACAATGAGTTTACCAGGGAGTGCAAAACCCTGCTCAGTAAAGACTTGATGACATATTCCATTATTTATATCAAAGAAATTGGATATAGCCTGTTCTTTAACAAATTCTCTGATCTCTTTATGATTTATTGCGGATGATTCTTTTGGAGCTGGAATTTCGTGATCCAGGATAATTACAACTCTTTCAGGATATTTGACATTTTTAACACCAATCTTTTTAAAGGTTCTTGATATTGCAGCTGCATTATCATGACTCATTACGAAATCAGGTTCAACTGAAACTATTTCTCCTGCACAAACATCTTTTTTAGCCTTTTTTGTGAATATTTTTTCAACAAATGTTTTACCCATTTTTTCTCCTTTAGTAGTAGAAAGAAATTTTAGTAGAAACTGTTTAATAAGTAAAGACAAATTCTATTAAAATTTATTAATTTGTCATAAGATTTAAGAGTTTTGTACATTGATTAAGTATTTATTGCTTTTAATACTATATCGTTTTCTTTTACACCTATATCATTTGCTAAAACTGAACACTTTACTTTTAATAAAAAAAATATTGGATCTTTTTCATTTGAAAGTCCTTCGTAATTTCCCTGACCTTTACTTATTATAAATTTCGAATTTCTGAATATCTTTTTGAATTCTTCGTTACAGGTCTTTAATATAGTTCCAGGTAAACTTGTTCCAGATGAAACTATTGTTGCAACTTTATCTATACCTGCTTGAATAGCATCATCATAAGTCACATCATTTATAATTGGATTTTCTCTTACAATATATATCACAGGTTTTTTCATCTCCTCTATAAGAATCCTATCGAAAACTGATTCTCCAGCATTATCAGCCAGGTATAAGATTTTCTCATTTTTAGCGATAGAGTCTTTATAATACTTAAATTTATCATAATCTAATATTGCAAATTTTTTTTTGAGCGTTTCCTCAATTTCTTGTTCAATATCAACGGATTTATTTACTCCAAAATCTATAGCATTGCCTGCAATTGCAAGCCTTATTGCATAAAGAAGGCTGTCATTTGCATTTTCTACCCTTTTTTTCAATACAGGGTACAAAGATAGAGCTTTTTTTGTACATTCGATTTTTATTTGTTTATATGGGTCAATATTACCTGTAATTTCTTTTATTTTTCTATATATAAAAATTGATGTTTCCGGAGGGGTGCTTTCCATTGGAATATCCTTAATCGTCATTCCTACTTCATCTAATATTCTTTTTATTTTTTTTTCATCTTTTGTTGCTATTCGTCCTGTACGAAGTGCTTGATTTAAAAAACAGGGTAAACAGTCAAGATATGTTTTCATTTAACCACCTTTTTTATAAAAGGTTATTACAAATTACCATTATTCTATACTAAAAGTCAATATAAGTGGTTTTCTATTTCAATAACTTGACTTTATTCTTATTTATTTATATTATAAATTAAGAAAAATGGAAGACTTGATTAATAAATTGATTGGTCAGCATTTAAACACAGATGTAGATTTAAGTTTTTTTTTAGATAAGGTTAATCATTGTATTCAGAATCTTAAAGAAGAAATGCGAATAGGATTTGAAGAAAGAGAGAGTAGCTTTCTTTCTATTGAGTCAAGAGAGTTTTCTATGGCAAATGAGGAATTTGAGAAAATTTTTTATAAAGCTGAGAAGAGAGTTGATATTTTAAAAAAAGTGTTGCAATATTTGGTTACATTTGTTCAATATTACTCTGAGGAAGATGAATTTTGTAATAAACCATATTTCTCTTTTACTGAATTTAATAATCTGGTAGTTTTTTTAATAGATCTTTTACTTGAAGAAGATGTACAAAAAGTTATATCAGAAGAATATAAAGAATTGAGTTCAGAAAATAAAAAGCAAATTGAAGATATGGTTTTGCAGAATCACAATGAATTTTTGAAATTATTAAAAAATATAGAACCTTCTAAAGGGGAGAGTTATTTGAAATTATTTGATGCATTAAAGAATTTAAGTATGTTCTGGTTCAAAATAAAAAATTGGGATTCTTTAAAAATTCGAAAAGCTGATATTTTTATATATAAATTAACTGAACTTTTACTTTCAAAAAAAGAGGATTTAAATAAGTTATAATCTGAAATTTATAACTTTTTCTATTAATTCAAATTCAGCAGGAAGTATTTCTCCTGTTTCACCATCATATTCTATATTAACTTCTTCATCAGAATAGACTTTTATATTTTTTGCTTTTATTATAGTAACTTTTGGATTTTTTTTAATTGAGCCTGTATAGAGGTGTCTGGAATTCTTGATAATTTCAAGTTTTTTCATATCTTCAATAAGAATCACATCAAAGTAGCCGTCATCAAGTTTTGCTTCTGGGGCAATTATCATACCTCCTCCGAATATTCTTCCATTAGCTATTGCTACAATCAGGAATTTATTATTTATTTCATGTGAATTATCAATAATCATCTTTACATTTTTACTCTTATATCTTTTTAAAGTGAGCAACATACCTTTGTAATATGCAAATGCTCCTCTCTTTGTAGGGGGAATTGAAGATAGATTTTTTACTACATCAGCGCCTAAACCAAAATCAGAAATGTTTATAAAGTATTTGTAGTTTTCCTGTTTGTTTTTTAAATTAGGAAAGGTAATTCTACCTATGTCAATTTTTTTACTTTTTGAATTTTTTATCAATTTTACTGATTTATTGAAATCTCTTGGTAATTTTATAGATCTTACAAAATCAGAGCCTGTTCCGGAAGGTATTATGCCTAAAGCTGATTCTTCATTAATAGTTGTTGAGCTATTTTCATTAAAAAATCCATTTGTTATTTCATTTAATGTTCCATCTCCTCCCACACCAATAATTAAATCATATCCGTCTTTGAGTAAAGATCTTGCAATTTCAGTTGCTTGTTTTGGTTTTTCAGTAAATATATATTTAAATTCTCTAAAGTAATGCGTTATGACTTCTTTTATTATTTTCCACCTTTCTTCTGTTTTACCTTGAGCAGAAAATGGATTTACAATAATGTGAACTTTATCCATCTTTTTTTTGAAAGAGGGATTTTGAAATAAATCCCCCTATAGCACCAGAAATCATGGAGAAAAAGATTAAAAAGGCTATTATTTTTCTGGCCATTATCTTCAAATTACCATTCTGGAATAACATGTTCATTTCATCTTCTATACTTGACGAAAAGATTTTTGCTGTTGATATAATATTTTCTATTTTTTCAGGTGTTATGTTTGATAAAACTATGTACATAAAAATCCCTAGTATGAAACCTCCAACAAAACCGCTCAGCAAACCTGTTAATAATGCATCTGATGTTTTTATATTTTTATTCTCTTTTATTAATAAATATACACTTAAAGCTCCCCCTAACCCCATAAGCATCATAAAAAATAGATTTAAAAAGTTGATAATAGGTATTAGTGATATAAAGCCTGATGCTATGCCACCGATCAATATACATTTTATTGTTGATTTTGTGTTATTCATTTTAAAACATTATTGTATTATTTCTAATTTACCATAGTGTCTTTGGGGAACAGTATCGCCTATAACTATTTTTCCATCTTTTGTTCTATATTTAAATAATTTTGTTTTTGTACGTCTTGTAAAATAGTTGCTATAACCTAATCCCATGTATCTCATAACACGTTTTATAAAATTTCTTGTCTCTTTATATGGTGGTACTCCATTGTATTTTTTTACTGCTGTTTCTCCTGAATTGTAAGCAGCTAATGTTAAAGGTATATTATTATATTTATAATATAGATATTTTAAATACTTAATTCCTCCTTCTAAATTTTGATCAACATTGAATCTGTTATTAACATTGTAATTTTTTGCAGTATCAGGCATTAGTTGCATTATTCCTACAGCTCCTTTTTTGGATATAGCAGATGCATTAAAACTTGATTCAGCTTTTGCAACAGCTATTATTAAATCTTCCCTTAAGTTATGTTTTCTTGAGAGTTTTTTTATTTTGTTTAGATAACCTGTTGGGATTGCAATAGAGTTTGATGGTCTGATAAATGTAGCATTTATAGATTTGCTGTTTGTTTGTATTCTAGGTTTATTTGAGATAATTATTCTTCCATTTTTATCTTGTTTTACTATTATGTCAGAAAAGAGAAAGAATGATAAAAATAGCAAAATTTGAGATGTGAAAAGGATTTTTTTTATCATTTTATATACCTATTTAGTATATTTAAAATACTTTTTTTTGTAGTTTTAAAGTTTTTTATAGGTTCTCCTCCAGCTTGAGCAAAATCTGGTCTGCCTCCTCCATTTCCATTTACAAGTTTTGCAATTTCCTTTATTATATTTCTTGAGTTAATAATATTTGTTAGCTCATTAAAAACAGACATAATAATATAAGACTTTCCGTTTGTGTTTGATAGGAGTATTGAAATTCCGTGTGTTTTATTTTTTAATTCATCTGATAATGAGTTTAATTCTTTTTTCCCCAAATTTTCGAAATATTCAATAATAATTTTTATATTATTTATTTGAGAAGAGTTATCTATAATTTTATTAATATTGATCTTTTTTTTATTTTTATTTGATGTTTCTAATCGTTTTCCCTTTTGTTTAAGGTTTTTATCAAGATTTATAAGAAATTCAAATATTGTGTTCTCTTTTTGTTTAAAATGTGATTGAATATTATAAAATGTATTGAGATTTTTTTGGATATAATTAAATCCGGGTTCTCCTGCAACAGCCTCGATTCTTCTTATTCCGGATGAAATTGATGATTCACTAATGATTTTAAAAATCCCTATTTCTCCAGTAGAATTCAAATGAGTTCCTCCACATAATTCTTTTGAGCAGTTCCCAATTGAAATTAATCTAACAGTGTCTGAATATTTTTCTTTAAATATTGCGATAGCTCCTTTTTCAATAGCTTCTTCATATTTCATTATTTCTGATTTTATATGGATGTTTTCTCTTACTTTTTGATTTATGAAATTTTCAACTTTTTCTATTTCCTCTTGAGTTAAAGGCTTAAAATGTGTGAAATCAAATCTTAATTTGTTATTATCAACATATGAACCAGATTGTTTGATATGTAAGCCAAGTACTTCTCTTAATGCGGAATGAAGTAAATGGGTTGAAGAATGATGTACACTGATCTTTTGTCTTCTGTTTTTATCAATTATTAATCTTACTTTATCTCCTGGTTTTAATTTCCCCTTTTTTATTTCTGAAAAATGGAGAAAAATTCCAGATTTTCCATAATTTATTTTCTGTGTATCTATAACGATAAAATATGAATTGTCATTCTTCCCAATTCCTATATCTCCTACTTGACCACCGGATTCAGCATAAAATGGTGTTTTGTCAAAAACTAAAACACCTTTCTGGCTTTCTTTTATTGAAGGTGTCTCTTTATTGTTTATATAAATTGAAAGAAGAGTTGCCTCTTCTTCAAAATTGTTATAGCCTATGAACTCTGTTCTATATTTGTTTATATTTTCAAGTGTTTGAATTGATTTTTGTTTTTTTATTAAATTGATTCTTGATTTTTCTTTTTGTTTTTTAAGCTCTTGTTGAAAGCCATTATAATCTATTTTTATATTTTTTTCATTTGCAAGGTCTTTTGCGAAATCCAATGGGAAGCCAAAAGTGTCTGAAAGTTTAAATAGATCTTCCCCTGGTATAATATTTTTTTTTTCAATTGCTTTATTGAGCAAGTCTTCAAATATTTTTAATCCGTTTAAGAGTGTTCTATTGAACCTCTCTTCTTCAGACAGAATAACCTGAGAAATAAAATCACGGTTATATTCAAGTTCAGGATAGAACTCTTTCATTAAATCAACTACTTTAGAGCTTATTTTATAAATAAAAGTGTCTGAAAAACCCAGTGCTTTTCCATGTTTTGCAGCTCTTCTCAATATTCTTCTTAAAACATACCCTCTCCCATCATTTGAGGGTAAAATACCATCTGATATTAGAAAACATAAAGCTCTTGTATGATCTGCAATAATTTTTAAATTGATTTGATGCTCTTTTTCATCTGGATTAATACTTACTAAATCTGTTGTGAATTCAATAATTGGTTTAAATAAGTCTGTTTTGTAATTGCTGTCAAGCCCTTGAAGAATTGAAGTAAGTCTTTCTATTCCCATTCCAGTGTCTATGCAAGGAGCAGGAAGTGGATTTAATTTTCCTTTTTTATCTTTATAATATTGCATAAATACTAAGTTCCATACCTCAACAAATCTCTTATTATTTTCAGTTACATCTGCAGGTCCGTAATTTTTACCTCTATCAAAATAAATCTCGGAACAAGGTCCGCATGGGCCGGTTTCTCCCATCTGCCAGAAATTGTCTTTATCTCCAAGCCTTATGATTTTGTGTGCAGGGATTCCAATATGTTGTTCCCATACTTTAAAAGAATCTTCATCTTTTTTATAAACTGAGACCCATAGTTGTTCAGGATTAAGTTTATAGTTTTCAGTTAATAACTCCCATGCATATTCAATTGCCTGTTCTTTAAAGTAGTCCCCAAAAGAGAAATTTCCCATCATTTCAAAGAATGTATGGTGATATTCTGTTTTCCCTACTTCATCAAAGTCATTGTGTTTACCTGAAACTCTCATACATTTCTGGATGCTTACTGCTTTTTTGTATCCTCTTTTTTCCTCTTGAAGAAATACGCTTTTGAATTGATTCATACCAGCATTTGTAAAAAGTAATGTTGGGTCTTTAGCAGGTACTAAGGGAGAAGAGAGTACTTTATGATGGTTTTTTTTTTTAAAAAATGAGTAAAATATATCTCTTATTTCAGAATTTTTCATAGATCTTCTATGTCTAATAGATTAGGGTCTTCTATGCCATCAATACCATTTGTTGAATTTTCCGATTTCCCGATTTCTGACATTCTTTTTTCCATTTCCTCTTTAGACATATCTTTTGTTGATTGAACTCCAATTTTCTTAAGTTTAAATTCGTCAGGATTAGAGGCTGAATGTAAGGCTTCATCGTATGTAATAAATCCTTTTTCAAATAGAAAATATAAGGATTGATCAAAGGTTTGCATTCCGTATTGAGATACACCCTGGGAAATTGCTTCTCTTATAAATTTTGTTTTTTCAGGGTTTGTAATACAATCTTCAATATATGGTGTATTTATTAAAATTTCTACTGCAGGAACCCTCCCTGTCTTATCTGAGCGAGGAAGTAGTCTCTGGGAAATGATAGCTTGTAGAACAGAGGAAAATTGTATTCTTATTTGTTTCTGCTGGTGTGGTGGGAACATTGCAATAATTCTGTTTATTGTTTCTGGAGCGTCTAATGTATGTAATGTAGAAAGAACTAAGTGCCCTGTTTCTGCAGCCAGAAGTGCAGTTTCGATTGTTTCTAAATCTCTCATTTCTCCAACAAGTATTACATCCGGATCCTCTCTCAAAGAGCTTCTTAATGCCAATGTAAAACTATTTGTATCTGAACCGACTTCTCTTTGATTTATAATACTTTTTTTATCTCTGTGTAGATATTCTATTGGATCTTCGATTGTTATTATATGTTCAAGCCGGTGAGAGTTTATAAAGTCAATCATTGCTGCAAGAGTTGTTGACTTTCCACTACCTGTTGTACCTGTGACAATCACCATTCCTCTTCTTTCATCGCATATTTTTTCAATTACAAGAGGGAGATTTAGCTCAGTTATTGATTTTATCTGTGTAGGAATTACTCTCAAAACAACTCCGATTGCACCTCTTTGATTAAAAATATTACATCTGAATCTTCCAAGACCTGGTACACTATATGACATATCAAGTTCATGCTGTTTTTTGAAATTTTCTTTTTGCTCTGGATTCATTATAGAAAAGGACATTGCAATTGTATCTTCTTGCATCAGTCTTTTTATTTCAACAAGTGGCTGAAGCATACCATTTATTCTAAGAACTGGGTGATTACCGACTTTTAAATGTAAATCAGAAGCGTCCCTTTCTACTGCTATTTTTAGAAGATCGTTAATATTCATGCAATTTCTCCTTTTTATATATTTATATATTATCTAATTTTATCAAAAACATCAAGTGTCATCTTTTATTATCTATTGTTTTTGTTTTAAATTAATATTTGTTTAACGATTTATTTAAATATTTTTATATTTATATTAGAATTTTTGATCATATTTAGAGATCGTACAATGTTTTGTATTCTGTAATTTCAACATCATTTACATTTATAGAAAGTAATTCTTTTTTTAAATGATTAAGTGCATCTTCTTCACCATGTACAAGAAAAATCTTTTTTAGTTTTTTTAAATCATATTGTGCAACCCATTCTTTTATTTCTCTATAATCCGCATGGCCTGAGAAGGCGTTTAAAGTTGCAATTTCAGCATTTACTTTATAAGTTTTCCCAAAAATTTTTACTTCCTTTTCTCTTTCAACGATTTTTCTACCAAGCGTTTGCTCAGCCATATAACCAACTATTGCAATAATATTTTTTGGGTTCTCTATATTGTTTTTTAAATGGTGTAATATTCTCCCATTTTCAGCCATACCACTTGCAGAGATAATTATTGCCGGACCTTTGAATGAATTGATTTCTATTGATTCTTTTACGGATGTAACATATTTTATAGAATCAAATCCGAAAGGGTCAATATTATTTGAAGTAAAGTTATTATAAGTTTCTTTATCAAAACATTCAGAATGAAGTTTAAATATTGAAGTTGCATTAACTGCCATTGGAGAATCAACAAAAATTTGAATTTCAGGAATCTCCTTCTCTAAAATAAGCGTATGAATTATATAAATTAATTCCTGGGTTCTTTCGATCGTAAAAGCAGGTGTTATGATTTTCCCATTTCTGTTGTATGCTCTTTTTATTATTTTTTTTACCTGCTGAGTAATAAATTCTTCGTTAGATATAATTATTTCTTTTAAGAGCTCTTTGCTTATCATAT
>Ga0209121_10005524_pt1 | contig 11426 bp, 11 predicted proteins | sample Cruoilmetagenom3_FD_187292 | JGI IMG/M metagenome (GOLD analysis project Ga0209121, IMG submission 187292) | Oil polluted marine microbial communities from Coal Oil Point, Santa Barbara, California, USA - Sample 3 (SPAdes) (version 2) | ecosystem: Environmental > Aquatic > Marine > Oil seeps ...
GAAGGCCATTTTCGGCTTCATCGTTTTTGTTCTATTTGGTAGGCACGCGTCAAAAAGGTAAGAAGCCGTCCTCTTTCGTTTGGGGATATCATACGGAGGGGCATATAGGGCAAGGGATATACCTTTTTAGACGCTACGCCGAGGAATATACGGCCACCATGTCCGAGATCAGCATAACCGCCCTCCAGCGATACCTCACCCGCATCTTCGGTGGCGAGGTCGCCATCACCGGCATACGAGCCCTCGGCAGCGTCGCAAGGAAGCCCGAGGATGCCCTGAAGGGATACGGATACGGCACGCCCCTCCGCGTCGACCTCGACCTCGAGGGCGAGCAGAGGAGCGTCGTCTTCAACACGGTCAAGCCCGGAGGCTTCGGCCACCAGCGGATGTCCGACCGCGCCGCCATCCTCCTCTGGGAGGCCCAAGCCTTCAATCGCCTCCCCCGCCACGTCCGAGCCCTGGACATCGGTGCCCTCACCAAGGACGGGTCTTCGAAGAGCTTGGGCGATTGCGTGGAGCCCTTCCTCCTGACGGAGCGGGCGGAGGGAACGGAGTACCACCGAGACCTCGACCGGATCAGGGACACAGATGCCATCGCCGCCCTCGACATCCGCCGCTGCAAGGCCCTCGCCGAATACCTGGCGGAGATCCACGCCCTCAAACACGCCGACCCAGGCCTCTACGAGAGGCGGATCAGGGAGCTCATCGGTCACAACGAGTGCATCCTCGGCCTCACCGACAGCTATCCCAAGGGGCTGGACTACATCGGGCCGCTCCAGCTCGCGTGGATCGAGAAGCGGTGCATCGACTGGCGGTGGCGGATCAGGCCGCTGACCCACAGGCTCAGCCAGGTCCACGGCGACTTCCACCCCTGGAACATCCTCTTCCGCGAGGGGACCGACTTCACCGTCCTAGACCGCAGCCGGGGTGAGTGGGGCGAGCCGGCGGACGACGTCGCCGCCATGTCCATCAACTACATCTTCTACGCCCTCCAGCAGCGCGGCACCCTCGAAGGTCCATTCATGACCCTGTGGGACACCTTCTTCGACACCTACCTGACGGCGACCGCCGACCACGAGATCCTTCAGGTCATCCAGCCCTTCCTCTGCTGGAGGGCCCTCGTCGTCGCCTCTCCCGTCTGGTACCCGAACCTGAGCCTTGACATCAGGACAAAGCTCCTCAACTTCGCCAGGAACATCCTCGAGACGGCCATCTTCGACCCGACCAAGGTTGGCTCCCTCCTGGAGGCAACCGTATGACCGAGCCTGGATGGGCCATCTGGATCACGGGGCTGCCGGCCTCGGGGAAATCGACCGTCGCTAAGGCGTTGAAGGAGAGGCTGACCCAGCTCGGGATCGATGTCCAGATACTGGAGTCCGATGTCGTCCGCAAGGTCCTCACCCCAAACCCGACCTATTCACCGGAGGAGCGGGAGACATTCTACAGCTCCCTCGTCTATATCGGGGTGATCCTCACACAGAACGGCGTCAACGTCGTATTCGACGCCACGGCCAACAGGCGGAGGTGGCGGAGGGCCGCCCGGGGCCTCATCGACAGGTTCCTGCAGGCGTACATCGGATGCCCCCTGGAGGTCTGCAGGGAGCGTGACCCGAAGGGGATATACAGGAAGGCGGCCGCCGGCGAGGCAACCTACGTCCCAGGCTCACAGGAGGATTACGAGGAGCCCTGGCACGCCGATGTCGAGCTCGACTGCGTCAGGGACTCCCCCGAGGAGGCCGCCGAGAAGATCATCGAGGTTATGATGGAAAATGGCTTCATATAACCACATGTCTGCGTGGACCCCAATCCTACTAGAGGTGGCGGAGAACGTCCGCAGCCGCATCCGGAACGCCCTGCTGAAGCGCTCAGCCCTTGATGTCGCCGAGCTGAAGGGACTCCTCGACTCGGAGGCCCAGGCAGCGATCGAGGAGACGCTGGGGCATCTCGGAGCCTCTGTCCAGCTGATCAGCGAGGAGGGAGATGTCACCATCGGCGACGGGGAGATGTACCTCATCGCGGACCCGGTGGATGGGACGACGAACCTCGCGAGGGGCATCCCCCTCGCCGTCACCAGCCTCGCCATTTCCGAGACCCCGCGGTTATCAGGCGCCGTGGCCGGCCTCGTCATGGACCTCTACACGGGTGACGTCTACAGGGCGGAGAGGAACAGGGGCGCGTTGCGCGGGGGGAAGCGCATCAACCCGGCGGGACCGAGGGGGCTCCGGGAGGCGCTAATCTCAGTGGACATCAGCAAGGGCGCCCCACTGGAGCCGGTGAGGGCGGTTATCGCCAAGGCGAGGCACCTCCGTCAGCTCGGGTGCGCCGCCCTCTCCCTCTGCCTCGTCGCCTCCGGGATCATGGACGCGCACATCGATCTCCGGGGGATGCTGAGGGCCACAGATGTCGCCGCGGGACTCGTCATCCTGAAGGAGGCGGGGGGCATCTACAGCATAGATGGAGCCATAGGGGGCGATCTGGAACTCACGAGGCAGAGCAGGCTGGACCTCATCGCCGCCTCAGGCCCCGGGCTGCTCGGGGACATCCTCGGGCTCCTGGAGCAGAGGCAACGGGCATGAAAAAGCAACTCAAGGGACACCCGAGTATTCACATATAACCTCAAGCAGACGGTGATGCATGAGATCTGGTTCGCCCTTATAACTCGAAGGTAGCATTGATATAGACGGCCATAGGTAAGGCCCGTAACTCATCAACGTCTTCGACATCGATAATTTAGATCTAAAATCAAATTAAGTCCATTAACACCAGAGATATTAACTATATCCTGTTAAGAAATGGGCGCGCCAGTTAATTTTTCATGGAAATGATTTTTAAGGTTCCACATACTCTTTATGGGAGAAGAGGTCACCGGATGAGTGAGAAGGTCTCAAGCGAGCGCGAGTTGGGGGACAGAAGCTATCGTTTGAACTACGCACCCTGCATCATCAAGGAAATGCGGGGCTACGATGGGATCCTAGTCAAGGATCAGAACGACCATAGCCTGACCTGTGGAATCAGGGAGATGGTCCCGCCGCCCCCGGAGTTTCAGAGTGAGTATAGGGGGAAGACCTTCTAACCGTGCATCCGGGACCAGGTGGAGCAGCTGAAGGGGATCGCGAAGGCAGATCATCTGGGCTGGAGAACCCATGTCCGACCGTGAGCACATCGAGAGGGGGGCTGACGCCATTGAGAGGCGCTATGAGGAAGAGAGCCTCATGCTGGAGAAGCGATCGGAGGAGTTCAAGGTCATCGAGGAGGTCTTCGACAGGCCCACACTTGAGGGCGTCTACAAGCTCATGCGGAGGGGGACCATCGACAGGATCCACGGCGCGATCAAGGCCGGGAAGGAGGGGCGTATCTACTGGGGAGAGGGCCCGGAGGGCGCCGAACTCGCCATCAAGATCTACTACACCGCGACGGCTGATTTCAGGCGGGGGATGCTGAAGTACATCCACGGGGACCCCCGGTTCAAGAGGGTGAGGAGGGACCCCCGCAGCATCATCTACACCTGGACCCAGAAGGAGTTCAAGAACCTCCAGCGGGCAGAGGAGGCTGGCGTGAACGCCCCCAGGCCCATCGCCTTCTACAGGAACATCCTGGTGATGAGCTTCATCGGCAGCGATGGACTCCCCGCCCCCCTGCTGAGGGAGATCGAATTGGTGGACCCCGAGGCGTTCTACAGGCTGCTGCTCCGTGAGATGAGGCTGCTGTACACGGGAGCGGGGCTCGTCCACGGGGACCTCAGCGAGTACAACATCATGGTCTGGGAGGACGCGCCCGTTATCTTCGATGTCTCCCAGGCGGTCCTCAAGGTCCATCCGTTGTCTGACGCGCTCATAAGAAGGGACATCGGCAACGTTAACGCGTATTTCAGGAGGCTGAGAGTGGAGGTCGCCGACGCCGAGAGGATGGAGAGGTGGGTGAGGGGTGGAGCAGAAGACATATATTAAAATCCCGTTGGAGCGTCTAGGCGCCCTCATAGGCCCCAAGGGGAACGCGAAGAGGAGGATCGAGAGGGCCTTCGGGGTGTCGCTGAGCATCGACAGCGGATCAGGCGCGGTAGAGGCCACCCTCGGCCCGGGGGGGGAGGACGTGACGGCGATATTCACGGTGCAGAAGATCGTGAGGGCGATCGGCAGGGGCTTCAACCCGAGAAAGGCTGAGAGGCTGGCGGAAGAGGGCTTCGACCTCCTCATCATCGACCTCACCGACTACGTGGGTAGGTCTAAGAGCGCCCAAGCCAGGGTCAAGGGCCGGATCATAGGGAAGAACGGACGCTCCAGGGCGCTACTGGAGGAGCTGACCGATACGATGATCAGCGTCTACGGCCACACCGTCGCCATCATAGGCAGGGTCGAGGACCTCAACGCGGCGAGGGAAGGGGTGCTGATGCTGGTCAAGGGGGCCTTCCACAAGACCGTCTGGAACTTCCTATACGCGTACAGGAGGAAGAGAAGGAAGAAGGAGCGGACGGAGCTCTGGAAGGAGGTCCCGGAGCCAAAGGCGGAGCTGAGGTGACCGATGCATGACCGAGGTTGAGTACCAGTCCATAAGCCCGTCGGACTTCTTCTACAGGAACAGGGAGATCGCCGGGTTCAGCAACCCGAGCAGGGCGATCTACGCCGCCGTCAGGGAGCTGGTGGAGAACTCGCTCGACGCCTGCGAGGTCCGCCGGACCCCGCCCGACATCTACATCCGCATCACGGAGGTCACCGGCTCCGAGGCGGGCCCCAGCATCTACACCCTGAGGATCGAGGACAATGGGACAGGCGTCCCATCAGAGCACATCCCCCGATGCTTCGGTCAGGTCTTCTACGGCTCAAAGTACACGCTGAAGCAGGCCCGAGGCACCTTCGGCCTCGGCGGCACCATCACCATCCTTTACGGCCAGATCACCACCCACAAGCCGGTCAGGATCACTTCGAGCACCGGCGGCGACATCCACGAGTACGTGATGATGATCGACATCGAGCACAACCGTCCGATGATCCTGAAGCACACGGTGATGGGTAACAGGAAGGGGTGGAAGGGGACAGCCGTGGAGCTCCAGCTCGAGGGAGATTACAGCCGGAGCAGGTACAGGCTCTACGAGTACCTGAAGCAGACGGCGATGGTCAACCCCTACGCGGACATCAACTTCGTCGACCCGAGGGGCCGCCTCTACCACTTCGAGAGGGCGACGGAGAAGATACCTCCGCTGCCCAAGCCCGTTAAGCCACACCCCCACGGCATCGATGTGGAGACCTTCCGCAGGCTAGTCGCCGTTACCAAGGCCAGGAACATGAAGGAGTTCATGAGGGGGCACTTCCAGGGGGTAGGCCCGACGACGGCGGAGAAGTTCCTCAAGGCCGCGAAGATCAGCCCGAAGGCCAAGCCGAGCTCCCTCGGACCAGAGGACATCGTCAGGCTTGTCCGGACGGCACGGGAGTTCAAGGACTTCAAACGCCCCGACCCGAGCTGCCTCTCCCCCATAGGCGAGGAGCTGCTGGAGACAGGCATCAGGAAGGAGCTGAACCTGGGGGCGGGGGACTTCCTCAAGGTGGTCCAGCGGAAGCCCGCCACCTACCTCGGATTCCCCTTCATCGTCGAGGTGGCCATCGCCCACGGGAGGTCGATCGCGAAGCAGAGCCGGGGTGGCATCACAATATACCGGTTTGCCAACCGCATTCCGCTCCTCTTCGACGAGTCGAGCGGCGTAGTCTGGAAGGCGGTGAACAAGGACATCAACTGGGCCACCTACAAGGTCTCCGCAGATACGCCCCTCGCTGTCGGCGTGCACGTCTGCTCGACGAAGATACCGTACAAGACCGTCGGGAAGGAGTACATGGCCGATCAGCCCGAGGTGGAGAGGGAGATCACAAACGCCCTCCGCAGCGCCGCCCGCTCCCTGAGGCTCTATATCGCGAGGAGCATCCGCATCGCCAGGGAGAGGCGCCGGCTGGATATCTTCGAGAGATACCTCCCGAAGATAGCCGAGTTCTCCGCGAAGCTCTCCGACCGGGGGGAGGCGCCGAGCATAGAGCCGCTCCTGGCGGCGGTGAGCGCGAGCCTCCCTGAGGTGGAGAAGAGGATAAGAGAGGTACCGCAGATTGTCGAAGGAAACGGTTAGGGAGACCGAGAGGCAGAGGGAGTCGATGGAGCTCTCCCTCAAGCAGCTTGGCAGCCTCATCTACGACCAGATCCAGAACAGGGAGTTCCCGTGGATCATGATGCAGAGCAGGTCTACGGACAACATCCTCTACGACCCCGACCTGCGGCAGTACGTCCTCGGAGACCGGATGATCCGCCGCCACTCCCGGAACATAAGGCACATCCGCCCCTTCACCCAGCTCGTCTGGACGGCGTGGTTCGCCCGAGAGCTCATGCGGCTGAGGAAGACGAGCACCCTGAGGGAGGTCTACTACTCGGCCCGGGGCCAGAGGGACATAGAGTTCAAGCACCAGGCCGAGTCGGACAACATCATCACCGACTTGGAGACCGCGCTGAACAGGCCGAGGGAGAGCTTCAACATCTTCCCCGAGGAGCGGAGCGCCATCTTCGGCGACCTCACCATCGAGTACACCGTGCCCGGGTACGAGGGGAGGAGGATGAACCTGACCGAGCACCCCGACGGCGTCATGATCGGCCCCGCCATCACGAGCTCAAAGTTCGTGGAGACCACCGCCGACAAGGTGCTGGTCGTCGAGAAGGGTGCTATGTTCACCCGGCTGGTGGAGGAGAGGGCCCACGAGCGGTTCAACGCCATCCTCGTCCACACCGCCGGCCAGTCGCCCCGCTCGACCCGTAGCATCATCCACAGGCTCAACCGCGACCACAACCTCCCCGTCTACATCTTCACAGACGCCGACCCGTGGGGCGTCCACATCGCTATGGTCATCATCTCCGGCTCGGCGAACGCCGCCCACCTCCGGGGCCTCGCCACGCCAGAGGCGAAGTGGATCGGCGTCTGGGCCACCGACATCCTCGATTACAAGCTGCCTACCGAGAACCTCACCGACTTCGACGTGAAGAGGCTGAAGGAGCTGAAGGGAGACCCCCGCTACAGGGAGGAGCTGTGGCAGAGGGAGATCGACATCTTCCTGAAGATTGGGAAGAAGGCGGAGCTGGAGGCATTCAGCCGCTACGGGCTGACGTACATCGTCGACGAGTACCTCCCGGCGAAGCTCGATGTCATGTGAGGGCATCTCAAGTTTAAATAATGAGGCCGTGACTTTGGTTCAGGTGCAAATGTCCGACGAAAATGAGATGAGCCTGGCTGGCCTGGCGGTCAAGCTCTTCGGAATCGTAGTCCTCGTCTTGGGCCTGTTCCTCACCTACTTCTCCATCAAAGCCGATGTCGAACTCGTCAACCCCCGGCTCTTCATCCCCATCGGGCTGGCCGTCGCCATCGTCGGTGGCTCCATGCTCCTAGCCAAGGAGGCGTGAGGATGGCGAGGCGGATCAAGGGGGTGATCCTCGCTGGGGGGGAGGGGACGCGGTTCCGCCCCCTCACCTACTACTTCCAGAAGTGCATGATCCCCGTAGGCGAGGAGCAGAGACCTGTCCTTGAGTACATCATCAGGCTCTTCAGCCACCACGGGATCACGGATCTGGTCCTCCTCGTCGGCTACAAGCACCGTCAGATCATGAACTACTTCGGTGACGGCGGGCGGTTCGGCGTCAACCTCACCTATGTCCTCGACTGCCCCAAGTTCAAGGGGAGCGCAAACGCTCTGGTGAACGCTTATCGCCACGGCGCCTTCTCAGGGGACGACTGTCTCATCGCCTACTACGGCGACATCCTCTCGAATATAGATCTGAGGGGGCTGGCCTCCCAGCACCTCGAATCGAGGGCGGCGGCGACGGTCGCCCTCGCCCACGGCTTCAAGGTCAGGGTTGGGACCGCCGAGGTGAGGGATGGGTTGATAACTCGCTTCATAGAGAAGCCGGAGCTTGACAGGCCGGTGAGCGTCGGCGTCCTCGCCCTCGACGGCGCGGTGCTGGAGGAGATGGATAAACAGTGCGAGGAGAGCCACACCGAGCTGCCCGACCTGATGGGGGATGTCATCCCGCACCTCATCGAAGGGGGTTACCCTGTCCGCGCCTACATCAGCGATGCCTTCTGGTACGACCTGGGCTCCCTTGAGAGGTATGAGAGATTTGAGAACGACGGTCTGGGCGGGGAGCTGAGCTTCCTCTTTGAGGACCAGAGCGACTAGTGGCCCCACCACAAAAGCTTCATACATGGACCGCCAGCATGATCACCGGCGGTGAAAGGGTTGAGGGCACTCGTTCTGGCTGGCGGGTTCGGCACCCGGCTGAGGCCGCTGAGCTGCACCCGGCCAAAGATGCTGTTCCCGGTGGCAAACCAGCCGCTGCTTGACTGGACGCTCAGGAACCTCTCCGAGGGAGGGGTGGACACGGTCATCCTGGCGGTCAACTACATGGCGGAAGCCCTGGTCAGGTACCTGGGGCCAACGAAGTTCGATCTCGGCATCATCTACTCCCGGGAGGAGAGGCCCCTCGGCACCGGTGGCCCCATCAAGAAGGCGGCAGACCTGCTGCAAAACGGCGACCCTTTCCTGATGCTGAACGGCGACATCATCTCGGACATCGACTATCGCCGCCTAGTCGAGTTCCACAGGCGGAAGGGCGGCCTCGCGACCATCGCCCTCTTCCAGGTCCCCGACCCGAGCCGGTATGGCGCGGTGGAACTCGACGGCGACGGGCGTATCCTCCGATTCGTGGAGAAGCCCGAGCCAGGGAGGGCGCCGAGCAACCTGGTCAACGCCGGCATCTACGTCCTGGACCAGGAGGTGATCGATTACATCCCCGAGGGCAGGCCCGTCTCCATCGAGCAGGAGGTGTTCCCCGTTCTCGCGAGGGAGGGGACCCTCTACGGCTTCGAGGGGCGAGGGCTCTGGGTGGATGTCGGCGTCCCCGAGGATTACCTCCGGGCGAATAGCCTGCTGCTCCAAAAGCTCGACGGCGTTCAGGTGGGCGAGGGATCCACTGTCGATAGATCGGTGGAGGTTCTCCCCCCCTGCTCCATCGGCGCCGGCGTCGAGATAGGCGCCAACTCGGTCATCGGGCCGAGCACCTCAATCACGGATCACGTCCACATCGGCAGGGGCTGCAGGATCGAGAACTCCATCCTCTTCCCCGGCACCACCATCGGCGACTACACGTCCATCAGGAACGCGGTCATCGGCGAGAACGCGACCCTGGAGCGGTGGGTTAAGGTCGAGTCCGGCAGCCTCATAGGAGATTACGTCGTAATCGCCGATAGCGTCACGATCACCCAGGGCGTCTCCATCTGCCCCTCGAAGAGGGTCGAGGAGAGCATCCTAGAGCCACGTCGGGTGATGTGATGGGCCGGCTCTTCGGGACCAACGGCGTCCGAGGAGTCATCAATCGAGACCTGACGGCGGAGAAGGTCATGAGGCTGGCGGCCTCCGCCGGGGCCCTCCTGTGCGGAGAAATCGCCGTGGGGAGGGACGGCAGAACGAGCAGCCCCATGCTGAGGAACGTCGTCGTCAGCGGCCTCCTCTCGGTCGGCTGCAAGGTCCGTGACGCCGGTGTGCTACCGACGCCAGCCCTCCAGCACGCGATCAGGCATCTCGGCTTGGACGGCGGACTGATGGTGACCGCCTCCCACAACCCGCCGGAGTTCAACGGGATCAAGGTCATCGCTGGGGACGGCGTGGAGGTCTCCAGACAACGGGAGGCGGAGATCGAGGACATCTTCTTCAGCGGGGGACCAGAGCCCACCCCGTGGAACCGGATCAGGACCGTCTCCAAGCTGGACGCCCTCGACCCCTACAAGTGGGCCATCCTGTCTCACGTCGATCGGGACGTGATCAGGGGGGCGCATCTCAGGGTCGCGCTCGACCCGGGAAACGGCGTCGCAGCCCTCTCCGCCCCCGCCATCGCCCGGGAACTTGGCTGCTCCGTCAGCACCATCAATGCCGAAGTGGACGGCAGGTTCCCCGGTCGGGAGTCCGAGCCCAGGCCCGAAAACCTCGACGGGCTGAGGGCGCTGGTTAAGGCATCTGAGGCAGATGTGGGCGTGGCGTTCGACGGCGACGGCGACAGAGCCATCTTCGTCGATGAGCGGGGCGATGCCCACTGGGGCGACCAATCCTTCGCCCTCGTAGCTCGCGACTTCCTGGCCCAGAACCCGGGGGAGGCGGTCGCAACCCCCGTTAGCTCCTCAAGGGCGGTGGAGGATGTTGTGGCGGCTGGCGGCGGGAGGATTGTCTGGACACGCGTCGGGAGCGTCATCGTCTCCCGGGCGATGGTTGAAGAGGGGGTCAGGCTCGGCGGGGAGGAGAACGGCGGCGTAATGTACGGTCCCCACCAGCCCGTCAGGGACGGGTCGATGACGATGGCACTAATACTGGAGATCATGGCAAGGGAGGGCGGCCCCCTCTCCAAGCTCTTCGGTGAGCTGCCCCAATACGCTCAGATGAAGGACAGGGTCGCCTGCCCGGAGGATCTTAAGCAGAGAACCCTTGAGGTCCTGCGGGAGTCGGTGGAGGCCCCCAAGGTGGAGACCATCGACGGCCTCAAGCTACGGTACCCCGACGGGAGCTGGATACTGATCCGCCCCAGCGGGACGGAGCCGATCTTCAGGCTCTACGCCGAGGCGGAGAACGAGGAACGTGCAGCCGGCATCGTCGAGGCGCATAAGAGGCTGGTCGAAGAGGTCATCAGGTCGCTGGATTGAGGAGTTTCACCGCCGCATTGCGCGAGCCAGGTCCAGGAGGGCCTCGTAGGGGTCCTTTGCCTTGACGACGCCGCTGGCGACGAGCACCCCCTCCGCGCCCAGCCTCAGCGCGGCCGCCACGTCCTCGCCGCTGGTTATGCCAGCTCCGCACAGCAACTTTACCCCCTGATCGATCTTTTTGACGGCGTTCACCGCATCGGAGACGACCTCGGGCTTGGCCTTGGAGACGGGTATCCCGGTCCCTATCAGCTCGGGCGGCTCGATGGCGATGGCGTCCGGCCTGAACGGCGCCACAGCCCGCCCCTTCTCCGGCGTGTCGACGCAGACGACGGAGAGGAGATTCGCCTCCTTCGCCCGCTTCACCGTCGCCTCGATCGCGTCGAGCTTTAGCTGCCGCTCGGAGTGATTGATGAGGGTACCCGCGCACCCAGCCTGGACGACAGCCTCTGGGAGCACGTGGCCCGTGTATCTTCCATATCCGACCGGGTCGATGTGTTGGGCGAAGACGGGGGCCTCCGTCGCCTCGACGACCATGCGCAGGTCCACGGTTTGGGGGGCGATGGCAACACACGCGCCAGTTCGCTTTGAGACCGCCTCTGCGACGATTGCCAGCTTGACAGCTCTCTCCCCCGTTGCCTCCCTGTAGGTCTTCAGGTTGACGAGGAGCAGGGGGAATTTGACCAGGGTCGAATCCAAATTATCACCGCTGCAACTACGACGC
>Ga0209121_10005525_pt1 | contig 11425 bp, 9 predicted proteins | sample Cruoilmetagenom3_FD_187292 | JGI IMG/M metagenome (GOLD analysis project Ga0209121, IMG submission 187292) | Oil polluted marine microbial communities from Coal Oil Point, Santa Barbara, California, USA - Sample 3 (SPAdes) (version 2) | ecosystem: Environmental > Aquatic > Marine > Oil seeps ...
CTTTACTTCCTCGCCCTTTATGGGAGAGGATTGAGGTGAGGGTGATTCTCTCTCTCCCTTCTCGGCTGAAGTCTGACGTCTGACGTCTGTTGTCTATTTTCCATTGTTCGTGCAATCCGTTGTTTCTCCTCCTCTTGCAATTTTAAAAACTTTATTATATACTAATATTAATATAACAAGGAGATATATTATGAAGCGATTACTATTTATATTACTATTTCTAACAACATTTATTTTAAATGCCGAATATATAAACACATCGAATATGATTGATATTCCAACATCTAATATCGTTAATTCAATTACAGGTATTGAAATTAATGGCAATTTTTCAACGCCCCTTTCTACAAATGCTCCCGATCATGTTTATTATAATATGGCTGCAACCATCGGTATTGCCAATAAGGCTCAAGTTACACTCCATTATTACACACTCTCAGATTGGAGTTTCGATGGTAGATTTTCAATATTAAAGTGTAACGGTTTAAAACCAGGGGTTGCAATAGGAATAAGTGATTTGACTTATAGAAAAAAAATTTCTCCTGTAGGTGGAGATTCTACCGGTGTTTTATCGGATTGGGATTATATAAACAGACCTTTTGAAAATGCATCGATTTATTTAGTTGCAACATCAGAATATAATGATATGTTAAAATTCAATCTGGGAATTGGAAGAGGAAAATATGTAGGGTATGGTCCAATCTCACATTATTTTAATCCATCAGTATTAGCAAGTAACTATACAATTGTATCAGGTGATTGGTATTTCGGATTATTTATAGGTGCCGAATATAAGGTTTTCAATAATTTATATTTGAATGCTGAATTTGACGGAAGGGATGCCAATGCAGGCATTAAATTATTGAGCAGGTATATGAATCGCAATCTGCAAGCAGGACTCGCATTTACGCACATAGAACAATTATATTCGAGCAGTGGGAATACCCCATCTGTCAATTTTTCATTAACAATCCAACTAAATGAGGAAACAAAAAAAACTGTAAAACATAAAACCGAAAAAGTAAAAGCAAAACCCAAAACTCAACCAAAAGTAGAGGTGATTGTACCGCCACCTACAGAGGGTGAGATTATTATTAGAGTGTTAAATGCGAGTACTAAGGTTCCTGTTCTTTGCGATATTATTGTCTACGATTCTCTTGTAGATAAAGTTAAGGAAATTGAAGCGGATGAGAACGGAGCTATTAAAACAAAATTAAATTTCGGAAAATACTCCATTGAAGTTATACCAATGGATAAGGATTTCATAAGACAAACTACATCCTTTTCAATAGACACAAATCAAATAACATACAAAGATGTTTTTTTATTAAAGAAAAGAATGAAAATAGTATTCCGTAACATAAATTTTAACAATAATAAAGCATCGATTATGAAAGAATCATATCCTGTACTCGATTCCATTGGGATGATAATGAAAGATAATCCGAATGTTTTTATAAGAATCAACGGGTATACTGATTCCAGAGGATATAAAGAATATAATCTTAGATTATCAAAAAGAAGAGCGTTAGCTGTAAAATATTATTTAATGAAAAATTTCAATATTCAAGAGTCAACTATTGTGACAAAAGGATATGGAGAAACAAAACTAATTATATATCCTGAGAATAATGAGACCGATTATTTAATGAATAGACGCGTAGAATTTGAAATTCTCGGAGAAATGAAATCGGATTAAATAAACAATAATGATGTAATATATCTCTACTTGGCATATTGTAATTTATAAAGTTTATAATAAATACCTTTTAGAGCAAGTAAGTTTTGATGTCCCCCCTCTTCTGCGATTTTACCTTTATGAACAACATATATTTTATTTGCATTTTTAATTGTAGAGAGTCTATGTGCAACGATTATGGATGTTCTCCCTTCCATAATTTTTATCAGAGCATCCTGAATCAATGATTCGGTATGTGTGTCAATACTCGATGTTGCTTCATCCATAATAAGGATAGGTGGATTCTTTAGGAATATTCTGGCAAAAGCTATCATTTGTCTCTCACCTTGTGAGAAATTGCCACCTCTTTCTCCAACCTCTTCAAAATATCCGTTTTTTCTCTTTTCAATAAACGGATGCAGATTGACAATCTTTGATGCATTTTCGACATCATCAAGTGTTATATTCGAATCCCACAACCTGATATTTTCGAACACAGTTCCCGCGAATATAAAAGGCTCTTGTAAAACAATGCCAATCTCACTTCTCAGGTTCGATTTATCAAGATATTTTACATTAATTCCATCCACTAAAATTTCCCCGCTATCAATTTCATAAAGCCTTGGAATTATATTTATAATTGATGTTTTTCCGGCACCGGTTGCTCCTACAAACGCTACTTTCTCTCCGCAATGTATCTTAAATGAAATATTTTTCAATATCATATCTCTATCATTATAGGAAAAACAAACATCTTTAAACTCAATTTCACCCTTCTTAGGTTTTACATCGAGATATTTTGGTTTGTTAATAATTTTCATATCTTTATCAAGAAGTTTGAATATTCGAAGTGAAGAGGCGGAAGCATTCTGAATAATGTTATATTTCTCCCCAAGATCTCTAATCGGAGCAAAAAATCGCCTCACATAAGCTATAAAAGCAATGAGTGTTCCTATTGTTACTATGTCCTGAATCGCTTTTCCACCACCATACCAGATTACAATACCAATTGAAATAGAGCTTAATGCTTCTATTACGGGAAAGAATATAGTGTTAATCCTTATGGCTCTATAACTCGCTTTTACATATGATTTATTGATTGTTCTATATTTGGCATAATTCCTTTCTTCTCTTATAAAAGCTTGAATAACCTTTAATCCTGAAAGGTTTTCTTGAAGATTTGCATTGGATTTAGCAACATACTTCCTTACATCAAGGTATGCTGCATGAGATTTTATTGAAAATATATATGCAACCAGTGCAAATACAGGGAAAAGAGTAAAGGACACAAGAGTAAGATTGGGGTTCATAATTATCATTATTATAACAATTGCAATTATAGTAAATACATCCCCTATTATCGCTATAACTCCACCTGTAAAGAGTTCGTGCAATGTTTCTATATCATTTGTAACCCTTGTTAGCAATCTTCCTATTGGATTTTTATCGAAGAATGTCATTGATAGCGATTCAAGATGTCTATAAAGCTCCATTCTTAAGTCTATCATCACCCTTTGTCCAACAAATTCGGTAATCATTATTTCCCCGTATTGTATAATAAACTGTAGTAATAATATTATAAGATAGGCAATGGCAATCTTATATAAGCCTGAATAGTTTCCAACAAGAACATATTTATCTATTGCGATTTTTGTCAAATACGGGGGAATTATTTGAATGGCTGATACTATAAGGAGCATAATCACAGAAATAATCACATATCCCCTGTATGGTATAAAATATCTTGCCAATCTTTTTATTATCCATAATTTTGGCTTTTTGCTTTTTATCTCATCACTAATAAAATGGTCTTTAACCATTAAACAATCTCCAGTTCCTCAGTGAGTTGCTGTTTAGTAAAGATCTCATAATATAATCCCTTTCTATTCAATAGATCATTATGATTTCCTTCTTCTACAAGTTTCCCACTATCAAGGACAATTATTCTATCTGCATTATTAAGAGTGCTAATTCTATGAGAAATAAGAATTGTGGTTCTTTTACCCATATATTCTTTCATCTCGGAAAGTATTTCTGCCTCGGTTTCCGTGTCTACACTTGAAAATGCATCATCAAGGATTAATATTCTGGGGTTTATCATAATTGCTCTTGATATAGCAGTTCTTTGTCTTTGCCCACCTGAAAGCGTAACGCCTCTTTCACCTACAATAGTTTTAAATTTTTCAGGGAATTCAGTAATATTATCGTAAATTTTTGCAATATTCGATGCTCTTTTAATTTCCTCGAAACTCCACCTCTCTTTGCCGAATCCAATATTTTCCTCAATAGTATATGAGAAAAGAAATGATTCCTGTGGGACATAACCTATCTGAGATCTTAAATTTTTAAGTTGATAGTCTTTTATATTAATGCCATCTATAAGTATCTTTCCATCCTTAGCATCTGCAAATCGTAAAATCATATCAGCAATCGTCGACTTTCCACTTCCTGTTAAACCAAGTATTCCTAATGTTTCACCTTTATTTATGATAAAAGATAAATTCGAAAGTATATTATCATTATTATTGTATGAAAAAGAAACATTTCTGAATTCAATTTTCCCCCCGATTTCTTCCACAATTGCATTATCGCTTTCTATAATTTCCGATTTAATATCAAGAATTGCTTTAATCCTCTTCAGAGAAGCTGTTCCCCTCTGATAGAGATTGACTACCCATCCGATTGCCATCATAGGCCATATAAACATCAATAGGTACTGGTTAAAAGCTACATATTCACCAATAGTGAGCTGACCATTAATCATAAATTTTGCCCCAAAGAAAAGCGTTATCAATAAACTTAATCCTGCTATGAATGATATTGTGGGAAACATTATACCCCAAATCCTAACGAGATCCATATTTTTTTTCATATAATCTTTATTTATATCCTTAAATAGATCTCCCTGTTCATTTTCCTTAACATAACTCTTTATAATTTTAATACCACTTAGTGTTTCTTCAACCTTTTCCGTAAGTTTTGAAAAATTTTCCTGAATCATTGTAAATTTATGAAATATATTTTTTCCAAAATATACCATCACACCGGCAAGAAACGGCAAAGGTATTAAACCCAGAAGTGTTAATTTTAAATTAACTTTTATCATAAGAGTAAGCGCAAAGAGAAGCACAAGTACAGTATCGGCAAAAGCTAAAATTGCCATTCCGCACAGCATCCTTACAGCCCTTACATCATTGGTTGAATGAGCCATAAGATCTCCTATACTGTGATTATTATAAAATGATGGTGGCATAGATAGATATTTCCTCATTAATTCATTCTTAATATCAAATTCCACAAGTACCGATATTTTTCTAAATGTACTTCTAAGATAATAACTGAAAAATATTTTCCCAAGTGCTGCCCCAACTACAAGTATACTAAACTTCGTTAACAATCTCATACTTCTTTCAACTTTAACAGAATCAATAGCATCCTTCATAAACCAGGGTATTGATATCTGGAAAATATCGCAAATGATTAACGAAATTATGCCAATCAGTAACATTGATTTGTATTTCTTTAGATATTTAAAAGCATCACTCATAGGATAATTTTATAATGTTTCCAACTATTTCAGCAGTTTTTATTAAGTTCTTTACTTTAATGAATTCTTCTTTTGTATGAACATTACTCATACCGGTGCCAAGAATCACTGTTTTAATCCCTTTTCCGTTTAAAATATTAGCGTCACTTCCTCCACCCGATTGCTCAAATCTCGGCTTTAAGCCCGTTTTTTCAATTGCTTTGTATGCAAGAACAGCTGGAAATTCATCTTTACTTACTGATATTCCATCAAATTCCCTTATAACCGTCTCGTTCGATTTTGCTATCAATTTTTTCTTGTTAATATTTATTTCCGAATTTCTAACAGCACTATTAACGGCATCTATCATATGCTTTGTCTGTTTTTCAAGTTTATCCACATTGTGGCTTCTTGCCTCGCATATTAACTTAACATGTCCTGCTACTATATTTGCTGCTTTTCCTCCCTCGATAATACCTACATTTGCTGTTGTTTCGCTATCAATTCTTCCCAGTTTCATATTATTAATTGCCTCTGCAGCTACTTCAATAGCACTAATACCTTTCTCAGGGACAACACCTGCATGTGACTCAATACCATATATGTCTATTTTAATACTATTTTGAAAAGGAGCTTTAATTATAATATTTTCTATCTCTTCACTATCCAATGCAAATCCACATTTTGAATGTAATCTATTCGTATCAACTGTTTTTGCCCCGTAAAGTCCGATTTCTTCTGCAAAAGTAAAAAGTATTTCAATTTCAGGATGTGGAATATTATCTTTCTTTAATATTCGAAGGGTTTCAAGAATTGCCACAATCCCACTTTTATCATCACTACCTAAGATTGTATTGCCATCACTTTTAATTACCCCATTTTCAATAATCGGCTTTACTCCATTCCCTGGTTTAACCGTATCCATATGTGCTATAAAAAGCAATGGTTCACCTTTTACATTGCCCTTCAATCTTCCAATTACATTGCCGGCATTTCCTTTAAATTTTCCTCCCCCATTATCTACCCATACATCTAATCCTAGCTCTTTTAACTTCTTTGCAAGATAATCGGCAATTTCTTTCTCATTCAAGGATTCACTATCTATACATACAAGATGTAGAAACTCGTCAACAATTCTCTTTCCATTAATCATCTAATACCTCGCTATACATAATTTTCAATTTACTAATTGGTAAAAATTTAATATCCTTTGAAAAACCACCTGTTTTATCTTCCTGCAATATAATGTATTTTGCATCACAAATACAACCTCTTGTCGGGTCAACACAGAACCATCCTTTATCACCTTTAACCCTGACCCATGCGTGATAGTAGTAATATCCTTTCATAAAAATAAGACCATATACATTATATGCAGGATAATTGCTTGCTCTGAGCAAAGCTGTAAGCAAGGTCGCATATTCACTGCAATCACCATTATGATTCGAGAAAATCTCAGATGCTTTTTCAGGATACATATTCGGATGAGGTTTCATTATTTTATAAATATATTTCGTTATTTCAATAATACTATTTAATTTTAATTGCATTATTATATCTTTGAATATCGGGTTGTCAAAATCATAATAATTTGTTGAAATCAATAATGAATTATCGTTTAAAGTATCGAAAACAGACCGTGGTTTTATAAACAAATAGTTCGATGAAACAGATTGAAATCCATTGTAATTATTAAATCTTACGGAATCCGGTTTTTCAATTACTATCTTTTTATACATTCTTGTTTCGGAAATCTTATCCCCTATAGCTTTAATTTTATAACTATTAAGAATATCCGTTCCGGGGAATGTTTCCTCTATTTGTGAAATTTTCAAACCTCCCGGACCGATCATATCTATAAATATATTATCTTTGTAGATATATTCAAAGGTCCCACTGCTGGATATAATCATTGTTGTATCCTTTGATGTTATAACCCTCATTTTTTTTATATCCCATAATCCTGATGAAAGTATAGAAAGAGAATCATCGATTTTTATTTTTCTTAAGAATAATTCTATACCGATATCGGAGTATATTCTATCCCCGCTCTTAAATGGAATCTTTCTATTATCATCGCCTTCAAGTAAAACATAATTATCACAAACACTTCCTCTTATAATTTTCATTTTTCTCCCCTCTACATGTTTGTAGTAAAAGCTTTTTAATGTATAATCAGGATTTATGATTGCATATGTGGTATCATAAATTTCCTTTTTAAACCCAAGTATATTGAAAGAAAGTTTTGTTATTGTAAATAGTGTATCCTTCGATGAAAATATGTTATATTCACCGATATTATTGCCTCTGGCACTTATAAAATATTTTCCTTCAGCATTATTCATAAATAATACCAATAAAAATAGAGGGATTAATATTTTTTTCATCGCTATATATACCATTGATTCTACATTTAGTCAATAAAATTCATTAATACTAAGTAAAAGTAAATAAGTATAGACATACTTACCAGTTTAAGATGAGATAAAGGATTAAATCCTTTCCTTTAATTTATTCCCCCTCCCTTCAGTTCCCTCCTACATGTGGAGGGAAAATTACTATATGGTATATATTTCCCTGTATTACTTCCTCTCCCTTGATGAGAAAGGCAGATAAATTCTTTCCCAATCTAATGATCTATAGTATTACTATATATCAACATACCACAGGAAAGTTTTGCAATCTCGCTGCAATATTCAAAATTAATATGTTCGGGTTTATCTTCAATAGTGAAATTGTAGGGAGAAAAATCATATTCCTCAAAAAATATAGCCGGATAATTATTTGACCAGAAATAGTACGAATCGGAATATCCTATATGATCATTAGCATCAACAGGAATAATCGATGTATATTTTTTGCATATATTATGAGCTAATTTCGTTATATGCAATGATATTTCATTATTCTGGAAATCAAGCTTCCAATCGGATTTGTCAGTTGTATATCCTACTTGATTATTGTCTATCATAAATTTAATGTTAGCATTATTTTTATTTGCTTTATTGACAAAATGTTGACTACCTGTAAACCCGGCTTTCTGCATTGTCATAAATTCTTCCGCACCAAATGCAGAAAATTGAATAGTACCCCTGGATTTGAATTTAATCAGTTTTAAAACTCTCGCTATTTCAAGACAAATTGCAATACCTGATGCATTATTGTCCGCTCCCGGGGCAACCATTAACGGATCACAACTCTCTCCCATAGTTAGACAGTCATAGTGAGCCCCTATAACATATATATCGTCTGGTTTCTCATCTCCTACTAATGTACAAATAACATTATATTGGTATGTAGTACAATAATTCTTGGAGCGTAATGGCCATTCAACGGTAATAGAAAATGAATCTATAAACACACTATCATATCCCATACAACTAAACTTTTTCTTAATCCATTCTGCAATATATCTTCTGTTATCAGCAAGCATAAAACGAGTTTTAAATTGTGTGAGTCCCATTACATAACTATATATACTATCCGTGCTGATAACATTCAATGCCCCATTAATTATTGAATCCTGTCGAGGAGTGCTTTTGAAACTTTCATTTGATTTAGCTTGTGAATATACAGGGAATTGAATGATGATTAAAATAAATGTTATTATAAGTATTGATTTAAAATTCGATTCTTCCATTTTTACCTCCTAATCCAAATTGTTTCTATCAATTATTTAATTAAATATAATATTCCATTTTTTATAAGTATTATTGAAAATCCGAATAGAATAAATCCTAATATTCTTATAATAATAATTAAATATTTACTTTGTAGCAAATATTTGCTTTTGTATGTAATTAATGCAACTAATATCTTTGATCCGATTAAGAAAAGATAAAATCCTACTAAAAACAAACAACTTTCTATAATGTTCCCTTTTACAATGAAAGAGCCACCTACCGATATCCAGAATATATAAGGATGAGGACTAAGTGCATTTGCAATAATTGCTTTTCTTAAAGAGTTAGTATTAGTTCCTTTTATATCGAATTTGCCAATATCTATCTTCAAATTTTCAAATCCGAGATATATAAGAAAAATCCCTCCTGCTATTGATATAAATGCCAAAATGATATTTGAGTTTTTTAAATAACTAAAAACAATAAATGTAGCGATAATTATTGGTATATCCGTAAATAGTGGGGCAAGAGATACTTTAATTCCATTTTTCCACCCATAAATTAATGTTTCTGAGATTACTAATGTTAAGAGAGGACCTGGTGATAATCCTGCTGTTAATCCTAAAATAATACCGGGAAGTAAAAAATTAATAATCATCTGACCCATATCTATTTTATAACATTCATATTAAGTTAACCGTTTTTTGATTTATTCCTATTATATCTATATCTCACTTATTTAAAATAGTTTACAGATATGATATTGATATGTCAAGTATAGAAAAGGAAACAGGTTGCAAGTTTAAATGTAAATTTGCAATAACGATACTTTGGTAAAAGTTTGTAAATATATAATATATTTATATTATTTACCTTTGTGAAAATGTAGTATATAATTATTATGTGAATAAAGTACATAATATGTATAAGGAGGTTAACATTATGATAATCATCAGGAAGATAGTACTGTGTTTGGTAGTCGGATTATTATTAACAACCAATATTGCATTTGCAAAAAGAGAGGATATAAAAGGAAGTAATGACCATCCTCTGATTTCACGCTATCCCGGGGCAATTATAACATATTACGACACGAAGGAATTTGATAAATATACCGTACCTTTAGGCAAGATTGTAGAGGGCAAGTTATCAAATAGTTTACAACTTGAAGGGAAGATAACACGCATTCAATATAATGCTCCGCAAAATCGTTCCACACTTGAAATTTATCGCAATTATAAAATGACTTTGGAAAATGCCGGTTTTAATATCTTATTTACCGGTTCAGGCAGAGAACTTGGAAGATTTAAAAAATGGCCTGATGTTGTTTATAAGACACTTAACCCCATACAGGGGGATTATAAATACCGTTTAAGGGGAGAAGACGATAGTCAATATTATTTATCGGCTAAACTTGTTCGTCCTAAAGGAGATATATATGTATCCTTATATATATCTCAAGGATGGCACAAATGGCCGGTGATTCAGTTCGATGTTATTGAAATAAAACCAATAGAAAAAGTAATGGTTGCGGAAAAAGCAGAAGCAATGGCAGAAAAGATATCTCGAGTTGGTCATGCTGCTGTATATGGAATTTATTTTGATACTGATAAGGCATATGTAAAACCTGAATCAGAACCGCTTCTTAGAGAAATTACAAGACTCCTTCGATATAATCGCGAACTTAAATTATATGTTGTAGGTCATACGGATAATGTAGGTAGTTTGGATTATAATATGAAACTCTCAAAAAGGCGTGCCGAAGCGGTAGTGAAGGTTCTTGTTTTTGAACATGGTGTGGATAGAAAACGACTTAGTGCTTGTGGTGTTGGTCTTTTAGCTCCTGTAGCTTCCAATAGAACAGAATATGGTCGTGCAAGAAACAGGAGAGTGGAGTTAGTAGAACAATAAATGTGTATACTAATTTATATAAAGGAGGTTATTTATGGGTTTTGAAAGTTTAAATGATATACTTGATTTTGCTGTAAAAAGGGAAAGGGAAGCTATATTATTTTACAAGGAATTACAAGATCTCTCTAAATTTAGTGAACAGAGAAAAATGCTATTTGAACTTGAAACGATGGAGAGAGGACATATTGAAATTCTTGAGAACATCAGATATACAAAATTGGAATTAATCGAAATTCCTGAAATAGAAAACCTTAAAATAAGCGACTATCTTGTAAAGAGTAAACCTACAGAGAATATGTCATATCAAGATATATTAATTTCTGCAATTAAGAAAGAGGAATCTTCGAATAATTTCTACAATGATCTTGCAAGTATGGTAAACAATCCTGAATATAGGAAATTGTTTTTAAAACTTGCTTCCGAAGAAGCAAAGCATAAACTTTATTTTGAAAAAATCTATGATGATGAGATTTTGAAGGAAAACTGATAATAAGTATTAAATATAAATTAAATTACAAAATTTTATTAAATATGTATGGGAACGGATTAAATCCTTTCCCATTTATTTATACTTTTACATATCAATAAGGCACTTGGTATAGACATACTTACCACTTTTTCTATAGAAATATTCAAATATGACTATTCCTCTCTTGTCACTGAAAACGAAATAGATTTATCTGTTAC
>Ga0209121_10005526_pt1 | contig 11424 bp, 7 predicted proteins | sample Cruoilmetagenom3_FD_187292 | JGI IMG/M metagenome (GOLD analysis project Ga0209121, IMG submission 187292) | Oil polluted marine microbial communities from Coal Oil Point, Santa Barbara, California, USA - Sample 3 (SPAdes) (version 2) | ecosystem: Environmental > Aquatic > Marine > Oil seeps ...
GCCTTTTTCACCAAGGTCACGACTGAAATCATTCACATACAGGCTGATATGCTTCTGCATAACATCCCTTTGCATTGAAGCAGCATATTTCCTTACAAAGTCATAAGATGATTGTGGATTCCTGAATGCATAATCAATACTTGAGGCCAGTACCTTTTCTACTTTTTCAGCAGTTTCCATTCCCAGATCTCTCTTTATAGCTATACCTCCAAGAGGTATAGGCATCCCTGTTATTTTTTCCCATTCCTCACCCAGGTCTGTTATCCTGTGTAAACCTTTATCCTGGTATGTAAACCTGTTTTCATGAATCAGCAAACCTGCCTTGGCTTGCTTATTAATAATAATATCCTCTATATCAGAGAAAAGAAATTCATGTTTTTCTTTCAGATCAGGATAGAGAATACTTAATAATAAGTTTGCGGTGGTATATCTCCCGGGTATAGCAATAATTTTACTCCTGAGCTGGGAAATGTCTGTTATGTCTGCGGCCACCAGTAAGGGACCATTATTAAATCCGAGTGCAGATCCTGAATTTAGAAGAATATAATCTTCTGAAACAAGGGCATAAGCATGATAACTTATTTTCGTAATATCAATTCTGGTATTGAAAGCTTTCTTATTCAACTCCTCAACATCTATCAGCTCATAATCAAAATGCAGACCGAGGGTATTGATCTTACCATTTAACATGGCATCAAATATAAAAGTATCATTCGGGCATGTTGATATCCCCAGGCTCAACGTTTTCATATAAATAACTCATTCAGATATTCTTCTACTGCTTGACCCAGTTTGCGAAGGGCCAGGTCTATATCCCATAAGGATTTATCTCTGCGGCCAACTATATTTGAAACTGATCTTAAGCCAATGCAGGGTATGTGTTTTTGCTTGCAAACATAATAAATAGCAGCTCCCTCCATTGTTTCAATATCCGGATGAAATTGCTCCTCTATTTTGTTGCGGCCTTTATTTGATCCTGTAGCTGTATTAACGGTGACTGCTTTTACAGGTTTGATCCCGGCAGGAATTCTTTCCAGGAAATCAGCATCAGCGCTAAAAATACCTGCAGGTGTATAATTATCATTATTATCATTTATCCCTGCCTGGCTCAAGGAAATAAATTTATTATCGTCATAAACACCCAGGTCTGCAAAACAGTCTGTTGCCGGAGTTACCACAGTCCCAACAGGAAATTCATTCCTGTAGCTCCCTGCTATACCAATATTTAATACTACCCCGGGTCTTTCATTATGCATAAGATGATCCATTAGAGAATAGACTGTTGATACCGGTCCTATGCCACCTGTTATTTTATGAATCCCTGCATTCATCTCTCCAGTATGCAAATTACGTATGCATTCAATTTCTCTTTTTGTTGCTGCAATTAATAATAGATTATTGACCATCAAGCTACTTTATATTACCAAGTAATGAATAAAGATATTGTTTTTCCGGATAAAAAGGCTCAAATTTGAGCCAAACAAAAATAGAAGACCTATGATTTATCTCACCAGAAGAGAAAGGTTCTGTGCTGCTCACAGGATGTTCAGACCCGATTTTAGTGATGAGAAAAATGAAGAAGCATACGGGCCTTGTTCAAATCCTGAATGGCATGGTCATAATTACGAGCTCTTTGTGACTGTAAAAGGTGAAATGAACAAGGAGCTTGGTTATGCAATGAATCTGAAAAAGCTTAAGGAGATTATAAATAAGCATGTGATCATACACCTTGATCATATGAATATAAACACCCAGGTAGATTTTATGAAAGGAAAGCTGGTTTCAACGGAGAATATAGCCATAGTAATATGGAAAATACTTGAACCCCAGGTTCGCAAAGAAGGAGTTGAATTACATTGTATAAAAATCACCGAGACTGAGAATAATTATATTGAATATTACGGATAATAAATATAACTATGGAGATAATAAATAATGGATCCGGGCTTAAAAATGACTCGGGTTACACCAAGATAGATTCATGGAATGATGAAAAAATCGTAAAGATGGCGGAATTATACCGCGAAGTGCTACAATTAATAGGTGAGGATGCCCGTAGGGAAGGTCTTAAGGACACTCCTGAAAGAGTTGCCAAGGCAATACAATTCTTAACCCAGGGTTATAATCATGATCCCCACGAGATATTGAGAAGCGCCACTTTCCGTGAAGACTACAGACAAATGGTTATTGTCAAGGATATTGAAGTATTTTCATTGTGTGAACATCATATGCTTCCTTTTTTTGGTAAAGCACATGTAGCATATATACCTGATAAATATATTACCGGATTAAGTAAACTGGCCAGGGTTACCGAGGCTTATGCAAGAAGGCTGCAGGTACAGGAAAGACTGACAAACCAGATAAGGGATTGTATACAGGAGACATTGAAACCACTGGGTGTGGCTGTTGTAATTGAAGCCCAGCATATGTGCATGCAGATCAGAGGTGTTCAAAAACAACATTCTGTAACAACAACCTCTGCTTTTACCGGTTGTTTCCTTGATCATCTACAAACCCGCGAGGAATTTATTCATTTAATAGGACAAAATTTGCATTAGGATGAAAGCATTTGTTTTCCCCGGACAGGGTGCACAGTTCAGTGGCATGGGAAAAGACCTGTATGAATCGAATGATATATGCCGTGATATGTTTAAGGCAGGTAATGAAATTCTGGGTTTCGATATTACTGATATTATGTTTAACGGCACAGATGAGGATCTGAAGCAAACCAATGTCACCCAGCCTGCTATATTCCTTCATTCAATAATTAATGTCACTGCTCTGGGTGACAGGTTAAGCCCTGATATGGTTGCCGGTCATTCTCTCGGTGAATTTTCAGCACTTGTAGCCAATCGTGCCCTTAGCTTTGAAGAAGGCCTCAGGCTGGTAGCTCAGAGGGCTCATGCGATGCAAAAGGCATGTGAGCTTAACCCTTCAACAATGGCAGCAATCATAGGCCTTGAAGATAATATAGTGGAAGAAGTATGTAAGTCTATTGATGATATTATTATCCCTGCCAACTACAATGCACCAGGCCAGCTCGTTATTTCAGGATCTATTGAAGGGGTAGACAAAGCTATCGATGAACTTAAACAAAAAGGTGCACGCATGGCACTCAAACTTGCTGTAGGAGGTGCTTTTCATTCTCCTTTTATGGAACCCGCCAGACAGGAACTGGAAAAAGCGATAAACGAAGCCGAATTTTCAGATCCTGTTTGTCCTGTTTATCAAAATGCTACGGGCCTGCCTGTGAAAGAACCTCAAAAGATAAAGGAAAACCTTATAGCTCAGCTAACGTCACCGGTAAGATGGACACAAACAATGTTTAATATGATAAAAGACGGCGCTGATCATTTTACAGAAGTAGGACCCGGTAATGTATTACAGGGACTTATCAAGAAAGCTGACAGAACAGTAAATGTTGAATCTGCAAGTAAGTATGTTTAAGTACCGCTATTATTTGTCAGTCCTTTATGATCTGCATCTATACCTGGCTTTAGTATAGCACCTTTGTGTATCCTGCCATCTATTATAATAATTAATGGGTTATCAAACCTAACATGCCTGATATAATCATCCTGATAAACATGAGAAGTATTATTCAGAAAATCTACATCATAATATCCCTCGTTTATATAAGGATTGATGGTGAAATAACCTAGCCTGAAAGATGTTATATTCTGGAAAAAGTGTGTCCCCTGGCTTGGATCGATCCTGTAATTCGAAAGTCCTGATTCAACTATTACCCTTGCCTGCGAGATATGTGGCCATTTAATTGGTATACCCAGCCATGGATCGGTTGAGCCCCAGCGACCAGGTCCTATCAGGACATAGTTCTTCAATTCCTTTACAAACCTGCTGTTGATATTATCAATTATTTCTACGATTTTTTTATTATTGGATGCTTTGAATGATTCGGGTTTAATATATATAAGATCATTAATGCCCTTTATTACACCATTACCCAATGCTGAGTCAGACATAATAATAGTGTCTTCCTCTTTAATATCAGAAATATTAATTTTCCTGGTCTGGTCACTTTCAACAATAGGTCTTATCTGTAGTAAATTAAAAATATTAAGCAGGCTTGACTCAGTTTCCAGGTTGGCTGCAAATTCTATCTCAACAGGATTACCCATCTCTTTCTGTCCCAGGTTCAGAAGGTAATCAAGCACCTGAGCCAATGGGAAAGAGCTATATTTAAGTATATTATCAAATGTAATGATGCGTTTACCTTTATGAGTGATACCGGGGCGTATCATATTATTATGGAGGTCAAATGTTGAGGCTACTTTTTTTAAAGTGCTTACACTAATCTCATCATTTATTTTAAGCTTTTTTATATTCACCCCGTCATCAACAGATGGAACAAAGCTACCTGAATCAAGGTCCAGGGCATAATATATCTTCTGTGTCTCCTTCAGCGCCTCAGACGGTGTACTTAATTGAAGTACCTTGGCCGGGTACTTAGGGGAGAAGCGAAGTGATATACCTCCATCTACTATTAGTTTACCCAATCCCATAGCTATATTAGCAATCCCATCTTCTGCTTTCTCGGATCCTATAGGATAAAAATTTATTGACCGTGCAACACCCGATAGTGTAGGATAGTAAATATTATCATGTTTGTTACCGCATACTTCCTGGATGATGATGCCCATTTTTTCTTCATCAATTACATTGGCAGTGGCGGTCATATACGCCTTGCTACTCTTATAGTATACTGAGGCATATACTTCTTTTATCGCATCAGACAGCATATTAATCATTACCGGGTTATCTGCCACCCGTGGTATCATGTAAGTCGAATATATTCCTGCAAATGGCTGGTAATGACTGTCTTCCAGCTTACTTGATGATCTAACAGCAAGAGGGCGTGAACGGGATACTGCGAGGAAAGCATAAAGGTCCTGGTAAACCCATCCCGGCAGTTTAGCTTCTACAAATTTTCTCAGGATCTCCTCATCGTCCAGGTCGCTTATTCCAACTGAATAGAGGTTATTCCTTTCCATGAACTCATCAAACACATCAGTACTAAGTACCACAGTCCGTGGTATTGTAATAAGTGTTCCATGGTACTTATTAAATAACTTATGCTTTTTAATTATACTGTTAATAAAAGCCAGCCCTCGTGCCTTACCCCCAATTGAACCCTCACCTATCCTGCTGAATATCTGATACTCATCAAAGGTATTACGGTCAAATTTAGCTATGACACCCCTGCCCTTGCCCAGCCTGAAGCTTGAAATGGCAACATAAATAAACCTCCTCATGTCCTCCATAGAATCAAAATCCTCCATCCTGATAAACTTAAAAAGCTGGGCAACAGGAAACAGAGCTCTGGCATTCAGCCATTTGGAGAAATGATTGCGTTCAGCATGGTAAAACAGCGAATTATCAGGAAGGGTAAGCAGTTTTTGCTGAAAACTATGAAGGTCAGTAGCAATACTAATAGCTTCCATCGTTTCAGGATTTCTGAACACGAAAGGTCCGAAAGCCAGATTTTGTATTATAAAATTTCTAAGCTCAATAGAGAGATTCTTCGAATATTTGTTCAGGAAGCCTACCTCCAGTTCATCGGCTGTTTTCTTTGATTCAATATCTGATGACTGAAGGAGAAAAGGCATATTGCTATCGTCTTTCCTTATAATCTTACACAGGTCAATCCCTGCATCAGTCTTATGAACACCATTTTTTTTATATGAAATATCCGATATTACTCCCAGTACATTATACTTATACTTCTCGTACAATGTAATGGCATCTTCATAATTAGTGGCCAGCAGGATCTTTGTTCTGCCTCTCATTCTCAGCATCTTTTGATGCGGATTCAATGCTTCCTGTTGAAAATCCCTGGATTGCTTCAGGACTATTTTATACAGGTTAGGCAGGTAGGTTGATATATATCGTATTGAGTCTTCCACCAATATTATAGCCTGTACACCAACCACGTCGATATCATAGTCCGCATTCATCCTGTCTTCAAGTAGTTTTATAATGGCCAGCAGAAGGCTTGCATCGCCGAGCCAGCAAAACACATAATCGACAGCACTGAGGTCTTCTCTCTGTAGCCGGAGAGATACCTCGCGTGAAAAATATGTCAATGCAATAATTGGTGTAGAGGGGCATTTTTCTTTTATCCTCCGGGCAATAGCAAAAACATCCTGTTCCCTGAAATTGAGCATTGAAATAACAAGGTCTATCTTTTCCTCATTGAGTATTTGCATGGCCTCATCTTCACTATCGGTCTGAATAAATGAAGGTGGATACCTGAGGTTAAGTGAAACATATTCATTAAAAATCTGCTCATCAATACGACCATCCTCCTCAAGCATATAGTTATCATAGTTACTGCATATAATGAGAACTTTATGTATTCGCCTCTGCATTAATAGATTAAAGGAAGTATCACTAAAGTCATACTTCTGCAATTCCATTATACCTTCAATAATTGCCATATTAGCTACATTCAGTATATTCAATAATTGAGATTCGTTTCTTACCGTCCATTCTGATTTTAAGAGGCGATCTGAATCTCACATGTTTAAAAAATTTACCTTCGCTTACCAACTCTTCCCTTTTAAGTTTATCCCATTTAACAAATTCATCCTTTGATGCCTGATCGACAGAGAAATATCCCACATTCATGGAGGTAACATTATGGAAGAAATGAGAGCCAAGAGATGCATCAAGAGGAAACTCAGGCAGGCTTACCTCTACTATAACCTTGGCCTGCGATATTTGAGGCCAGGCTACCGGAACACCTATAAACCTGTCTCTTGTACCCCATCTGCCCGGTCCTATAAGTATATAATTTTCACGCCTGGCCAACATTTTATCATTAATGGCATCTATTTCCTCTGCCATTGCTTCGGTAAGGGTATTATTAAACTTTTCCGGATCAATATATACTACATCCCTTATATTATCAACCTTGCCGTTACCCATGCTTCTTTTTGATATCAGTAAACATTTATCCTCATTGATCTTTTTTAAATTAATATTATATCCTGCGCCACTACCTACAAGTGGTTTAACCTGTAGAATATAGAAATCAGCTTTCCCATTCTTATCAAGGTTAAGATCAACAGCATATTCTATCTCTACAGGAGTTCCGAATGCTTCTTTCACAACATCAAGCACTGTTGCTATTGTTTCAGCTAGTGGTATATAATCATATCTTAATATATTTGCAAAGTTCACCACTCGCGGGCCAATGCTGTCTATCCCTGGTTCTATTGTATCGTTATCAGGATTATAAACGGAAGCACAGTGTTTGAGTGTTCCATGTCTTTCTGAATCGGCTATCTCAAGTTTTATGAGACCGGCGTTTTCACCTTCAAGCAGGTTTATCTTTTCCTTTTTCATATCTACAGCGAAGAAATAAACCTGTGAGTTCTTGGATATATCTTTCTGTGATACAATATCTAGTGCTGGGTATGCCGGAGAGAACCTGTATGCTTTTTCCCCTTCTACCACATACTGACCAAGCCCTATTGCTGCAAGGGCGAAGCCTTCACCAGGTCTCATATGTGCAACGGGATAGAAATTATAGGATTGTGCTGTACCGCTTATATGAGGGTAAAAAGCATCTTCGAACCTGTTTCCCACCACTTCCTGCAATACAATAGCCATTTTTTCCTGCTCTATCATATAGTTAATAGCCTCAAAATAAGTACGTGCAGATTTCGAATATATAGAAGCAAATACCAGCTTGATAGCATCCATAATAATCTTGAGCCTTGTATCAAAATCAGGGTTATTATTTGGCAGAAGGTATGTGCCGAAAATCCCTGAGAAAGGCTGGCTCATAGAATCTTCAAAGAGGCTGGATGAACGTATGGCTATGGGTTTATCCATCAATTTAAGGAATGATCTTAATTTCTTCTCCAGGTTAAAGGAAAGATTACAATTGAGGAATTTTCTTTTGAGGTTTTCATAATTCTTCTCTTCCTTAATAACTGTTCGAAGCTTGTTTGTTTCAATAAAAAGATCAAACTCATCAGTTCCTATTATCATTGTTACCGGGCTTTTTATATTTATCCCTGGTGTCAGTTTACCCAGTTCAAACCCGTATATTAGTGTATTAATAAAAGCCAGTCCCCTACCTTTCCCTCCCAATGAACCACCGGCCAGGCTCACAACATTGCTCTCGTCAATAGCTGCTGTTTCATCATAGTTAACTAATTTACCCTTATCCATCTCTCGCCTGCGTTTTGATATCAGGTCCAGTAAAAAGTTCCTCATCTCAGCCATGTCTGAAAAATCACTGATCTTCATAGGGTTAATAATTTTAGCTATCTTGACCTCTCCCCTGGCCATAAGCCAGAGTGAAAAGTGATTCTTCATGGCATGATAGACCAGTGAATCCTCGGGTATAGTTTTTAAATACTGCTCAAATTCATTCATTGACTTGGCCACTGCTATCTGTCTTCCCATATTATCCCTGTAGACAAAATGACCAAAGCCCAGGTAATAGTTAATAAATGACTTCAGATCTTCAAGCAGGCTTTGGGAATTTTTATTTATGAAGTTTGATTTAAGTATATGAGCATAATGTAAATTTTCCGGGTCGGATGATTGCATTACCGTGGGAAGGTTTGGCAATTCTTTCTTCACGTATTCAATAAGTTCATACCCTGCTTTTTCATATAACTCATCCTTCTTAGGAAATCTCATATCTGAAATAACACACAACATGTTATTTTTATATTTATCGAATATGGCCAGTGCATCTTCATAATTTGTAGCCAGCATTATTTTAGGCCTGGCTCTCATTTTAAGCACCTTATACAACTCATCAGTACTCACATCCTCAATCAGGTGTTTTGTCTGCTCCATCACCAGAGTATACAGTGTTGGCAGGTAGCTGGAATAATATTCGGCCGAGTCTTCAACAAGCATAATAATCCTCGAAAGCCCTTTCCTGGTATCATTTTCTACATTCACTCTATCTTCCAGCAGCTTAACCATTGCGAAGAAAACCCTTGTTTCACCGGTCCATACAAAATAATCATCAAAAGGTGCTCCCATGGCTTTTTGTTTTTTTGCAAAAGGCACATCTCCGGGGCTGCTAAGCAGAAGGAAGGTAGGTATATAGGGATATTTCTGTTTAATCTTGCGACATAGCTTCATTGGATTCTCTTTCTCCACACCCAGCATTACAATAATCAAGTCGTAATGTTTTGATCTCAGCCTGTTCAAAGCTTCCTCCAGCCCTGAAACACCCGTTACCCTGGGCATTGATGTAAGGTTAAGCTGATGATACTCACCAAATATATATTCTGAGAACCTGCCCTCTCCTTCTATTGAATAGGCATCATACAGGTTAGCCACCAGCAAGATTTCCTTTACCTTGAAAGGCATCAGGTCGTGGAAGATATCCCTTTCGGCATTATATCTCTCAAGGAAGCGCTGCAGCAGCTGGCGTGATGATGTTCCTGGTTTTATAGCCTCATCCGCAACAGTAGAATCAGGAATATTCATCATTTCCCTTGCCAGGATACTGTTAATAAAACCTGCCAGAAGACTGGCCAGGTTTTCAATAAGATCTTTTTCTTCTTCAACAAAGGGACCATGATCGATGGTTTCAAACTCCCTGGTATAAAACACCTCTATTGCCCCCCTCGTATTATCAATTGTCCTGAATTCGTGCTTCAGAAGCCATTTTGTTTCTTCAAAACCAGGTGTCATAAATACCTTATTACGATAGGTTATTCTTGCTACTGTATATTCAGGATACTGCCATGCAGGAGGAAGACAATGGACAATTTTCTGCAATGTTTCATCAATTGACTTTCTTTCTTTCAGGACAGCAGTAGTACGATTTATGCATGCCAACTCTTTAAGTCTTTCTTTCTGATCATGCAAAAGTTGTTTAAACCCGTTATCCTGATTCTTTTCCATAAGAGGCTACACTTTTTATATCACTTAAATATACCTCTTTATCATATAAAAAAAAAGGTGTTCAGAAGAACACCTTATGACCAATTGAATATAAATTCTCTATTTAGACTCCCATGTCGATCCTGATCTGAGTAATTCTTCTACATTCTTTATGCTCCTCCTTTTCCTGACCTTTGTAATTTGCCCTTTAACAGACATATCATATGTGGGAGCAGACACGCAGCGTATTACTCCCAGGGCTACCGGAAAACCAGGGTATCTCATATTTGCAAGCATGGTATGAATACCGGGATTATTTTCTTCACAATCGTGTACAAGGATATCTTTTTCGGTAATCCCGTTACCCAGTTTAACAACCCTCAGTTTCAGGCCATCAAGTTTAAGTCCTTTATCTTTCTTTTTGCCAAATATCATTGGCTCACCCTGTTTGAGCACAATAGTGTGTTCATCTCTTGTTTCGCGATTACTTAGCTCTTTATGTACACCGTCGTTGAATATCACACAATTTTGAAGTGTTTCCACTACAGATGCTCCTTCATGCAAGGCCGCCTGTTTATACACTTCAGTAGACAGATGTACATTTGAATCAATTGTACGCGCAAAAAACTTACCCTTTGCACCTATTACCAGCTCACCCACTGAAAATGGTTCTTCTATTGTTCCGAATGGTGATGTTTTGGTAACTGCTCCCCTGCTTGAAGTAGGAGAATACTGACCTTTGGTCAATCCGTAAATCTTATTATTAAACAGTATTATGTTTAAATCAATATTACGTCTTATTGCATGTATAAAATGATTACCTCCAATGGCTAGTGCATCACCATCACCGGTAATCTGCCAGACGCTAAGGTCAGGATTAGCCACTTTCACACCGGTAGCTATTGCAGATGCCCTGCCGTGAATACCATGAAAACCGAAAGTACTGAGATAATACGGGAACCTTGAGGAGCAACCGATACCTGAAATAAAAGCAAACTTCTCTTTCGGAATCTTAAGTTCAGCAAGGGCCCTGGTAACAGCAGCCAGTATAGCATGGTCGCCACAGCCGGGGCACCATCTTACTTCCTGGTCACTCTTAAAGTCATTGGGACTAAGGTTCACTACTTTTTCAGACATAATTTATTCCTCCAGTAAATTTATACATTGTTCTTTTAATTCGGTGCATGTAAATGGCAATCCCTGTACCTTATTTATCTGTTTAAATTTATACCCCTCAAATTCCATCCTCAGGTACTTTACAAATTGACCTGCATTCAATTCGGCCACAACAAGTTTATCAAATCTTGAGAAGACCTCCTCTGTATTAGCCGGCAGTGGATTAATATAATTGAAATGAGCCAGACTGATCTTTTCCCCTTCCTTTCTCAGTTCACGGACAGCTGTCAACAAATGGCCATATGTTCCTCCCCAGCCTATTAATAACAGATCACCTTCGGGAGCACCGTATGGTTCAATATCAGGCACATGGCTTACCACCCGGGCTACTTTTTCAGCTCTCATTTTCACCATATACTCATG
>Ga0209121_10005527_pt1 | contig 11424 bp, 9 predicted proteins | sample Cruoilmetagenom3_FD_187292 | JGI IMG/M metagenome (GOLD analysis project Ga0209121, IMG submission 187292) | Oil polluted marine microbial communities from Coal Oil Point, Santa Barbara, California, USA - Sample 3 (SPAdes) (version 2) | ecosystem: Environmental > Aquatic > Marine > Oil seeps ...
TATTCGAATCGCCATTGAAAAGGCCATGACCGAAGCGCAGATCCGGCCGGATGATTTGGACCTGGTCATCCCGCACGGCACGGGAATTCCGGCCGATGACCTGGCCGAGGCGAATGCAATTCAGGCGGTCCTTGGCGATGCGGCGGCAAAAATACCCGCCTGGCCGACCAAGAGCATGCTGAGCAATACGGGCGCTGCCGGCGGAGCGGTAGATGTCATAGCCGCGGTTTGTGCGATGCGCGATGGAAAAATTCCCGCCGCGATAAACTGCGACAGAAAAGTCGCCGGCTGCAATCTGAATATTGTCGATAAGCCGCAGGAAAAAAATATCCGGTTTGCGTTGTGCTGCAGCTACACCTACGGCGGGCAAACCGCCGCGGTCATTTTAAAGAAAACAGATTGAATATCCAATATCGATTAACGAATATTGAATAATGAAGTGAACGGATTGATTCATAAATGAATGAACGAGTAGTAATAACCGGCATGGGTATTATCTGTCCCCTGGCTCACGATGTGGAGACACTCTGGCAGGCTATTTTGACGGGCAAAAGCGGCGCTGCCGAGACCACTATCTTCGACGCCTCGACGTTCCCAACAACATTCGGCGCCGAGGTCAAAGACTACGACTATACGAAGTTCACAAAGAATCCGCAGTTGCACAGCCATGGTAACAGAGGCTCCGTCTTCGTCGTAGGGGCGACGGCCCAGGCCTGCGCCCAGGCGGGGATCGATGTTGAAACCGATAATCCGTCCGATGGAATCGATCGCACAAGATTGGGAATCTACCTGGGTGCGGGCGAAGGCTCGGTCGACAACGATGTGTTTTTCGCCGCGATTGCCGAAGGATGGGACGCCGGGAAAAACGAAATGGACTGGGACCGGTGGGCGCAGGTTGCTTTCGGCCGGATGGATCCCATGCGGGAGCTCGAGCAGGAGCCGAATATGCCCGCCGCACATATCGCGATGCTAACAGGCGCTCGCGGGCCGACAAGAAGCTGTCTGACCGCCTGCGCCGCCAGTACGCAGGCCGTCGGCGAAGCAACCATGCTGATTCGAAAAGGCGATGCGGACGTGATGATAGCGGGCGGAGCGCATTCGATGATCCACCCTTTGGGTGTTACGGGCTTCAATCGCCTCACCGCCATATCGACGAGAAACGACAGTCCCGAGACTGCATCGAGACCATTTACGGCAAGCAGGGACGGCTTCATCCTCGGCGAAGGTGCAGCGGCGCTCATTCTCGAATCCCTCAGCTCGGCGAAGAAGCGAGGTGTCGAAATTTTAGCAGAAGTTATCGGCTACGGCAGCAGTTCCGATGCCTTCCGCGTCACCGACATGCACGAAGAAGGCCGGGGTGCCGCCCAGGCAATGACGGCGGCACTTACCGATGCCGGTATCAGTTATAAAGACGTAGATTACATCAATACCCACGGCACGAGCACCGCCGAGAACGACTCGATCGAAACAAAGGCTATCAAAGCGGTCTTCAAAGAAAATGCCAAAAATACTCCCGCCAGCAGTGTCAAGAGTATGCTGGGCCATTTGATAGGTGCCGCAGGCGCAGCCGAGCTGATTACCTGCGTTCTGGCGATCCGTGACAACATCGCACCGCCAACAATGAATCTGAACGATCCCGATCCCGCTCTCGATTTGGATTATGTCCCCAACGAGCCGAGAAAAATGCCGGTCAACGTCGTAATAAACGAGTCCTTCGGCTTCGGCGGACAGAATAACGTGGTGATTATTAAGAGATGGAGCTAAACTTGAAACAAAAGGCGAGTATCAGGAAACCAGGAAATCAGGATATCAGGAAAAGCCGGTAGCGGGTTTTGAAAAGTTATGGATTTGGCAGAAAGCACATAAACTTATGCAGGAAATCCATAGTTTTTGCAGGAGTCTGCCGAGAGAAGAAAAGTTTAGACTGAGAGATCAGATTGAACGTAGCTCTTCTTCGGTTTGCGATAATATTGCTGAAGGTTATACAACCTATTATTATAATGATGAGATTAAAGGATTTAACATTGCAAGAAAAGAAGCTGGTGAAACACAAAATCATATACGTAAATTGGCTGGCAAGACTTATTTGGACTTGCAGCAATCACAAAAGTGGGTTGAGGAGTATGAAGAAGTGATAAGAGGAATCAATGGATATATACGTTATATCAGAGAAAAGAAAGGTACAAAACGAGGAAGCTGACCTGATAACCTGATTTCCTGATACCCACTACCTGATAACCTGATATTCTGATAGCCAAATACAATGATTGATATTAAACAGATACGTGAGAATCCGCAAAAGTTCAAAGATGCCTGCACGGCGAAGAAATTCGCCGCCGATATCGACAAATTGATTGAAGTGGATTCGGAGCTTAAAACTATCAAACAGAAACTGCAGGATATTTCAACAGACAAGAACCGTCTCGGCAAGTCCATACCAAAGCTCTCGGCGGATGAAAAACAATCGGCCCTGTCACAGCTTGCGGAACTCAAGCAGGAAGAAGCAAAACATACCGGCGAACTTGGGAGTCTCCAGCCGCAGTTCGATGAGATTATGCAGCAGGTTCCTCAGCCGGCGGATGATGATGTGCCGCTGGGTAAGGACGATACGGAAAATACCGAAATACGGAAAGAGGGCGAAGTCCGGCAGTTCGATTTCGAGCCCAAAGACCACGTCCAATTGGGCCTGGCACTGGGCATGATGGATATCGAGCGGGGCGTAAAACTGGCCGGAGCGAGAAACTACTTTCTAAAGGGCGACGGTGCCCTGCTGCACTGGGCGGTCCTGCGTTTCGCGATGGACAGCATGGTCGGCAAGGGATATGTCCCCCTGTCGGTGCCGCTTCTTATGAAGGATGAGGCGATGCGGAGTACCGGCTACTACCCCGGCTCCGAGGAGCAGACCTACCGGATGGAAAAAGACCAGCTCAACCTGGTCGGTACCGCCGAGGTTCCCTTGACGGCCTACCGCATGGGCGAGATTTTAAGCGCCGATGAACTGCCGTTGAAATACGTTGCCTTGTCGAGCTGCTTTCGGCGCGAGGCCGGCGCCGCCGGCAAAGACACCTACGGCCTGTACCGGATACACCAGTTCGATAAGGTCGAACAGGTCGTGATCTGCCAAAACAGTGCCGAGGCGAGCAGGAGATTCCACGAGGAGATTTTAGCCAACGCCGAGGCCGTAATGAGGGCGCTCGAGCTGCCCTACCGCATCGTCAACGTCTGCACCGGCGATCTCGGGCGGGGCCAGGCCAAGAAATTCGACATAGAGGCATGGATGCCCTCACGAGGCAATTATTGCGAAACACACAGCGCCAGCAAATTCTACGAGTTCCAGGCAAGAAGAATGAATCTCCGCTACAAAGAAGCCGCAACGAAAAAGAATTTCTTCTGTCACACGCTTAACAATACTGTCATCGCCTCGCCGCGGGTGCTGATTCCCATAATGGAGCTTTACCAGAACTCCGACGGCTCGATAACAGTCCCCGAAGTCCTCCGTCCCTATATGAACGGCAAAGAAAAAATCACTTAACCTTCGTAATCCAGGGAGTCCTATTATGACTAAAGAAGAAATCCTCGAATTCGTAACAAAAAATCCTATGTTCAGTCTTGCCACAATCGACGGCAGTCAGCCTCGTACTCGTATGATGATGGTATGTAGAGCCGATGAGAACGGTATCTTGTTCACCACCGGCAGGGACAAGGATGTCAACAAACAATTGCAGGCCAATCCGGCGGTCGAGATGTGCTTCTTCAACGCCGGCGATGAAAACCGCCAGGTCCGCATCGAAGGCACCGTGGAGATGCTTGACGATCTGGAATTGAAGAAACAGATTCTCGAAGACTTCCCGTTCCTGAAACCATGGATCGAGCTCCAGGGCTACGAAGTCATGATCCCCTACATCCTGAAGAACGGCAAAGCTACAACATGGTCAATGACAACTGCATTCGAGCCCAAGCAGTACATCGAACTATAAATCCGACGGTTAGCCATATTGCAGCTTATTATCGTGTACCTTGTGAGCAATAAATAAACCTTTCTGCTGTTCCCGCGCTACGTTTGTCATTCCTGCTAAGGCAATGTATGTATTTAGCCGGCCTCTGGTATTCGCGACCATCCCCAAGCGCCATAAGGCGTCCCCAAGGGACTGCCGCTTGAGGCTGCCACCCCTTTACCATCAATTCTATTGGGTGGCAGCCTCATCCCGATTGTCGTTTATTGGGATGGGGATGGCTTTTCCCTGGCTAAACACGTAAATGGCAGGAATCCAGACTATGTAATTACTCCGGTAAAAATTAATCTGATAGACACTGGATTTATAACTTGAGTCTTACTTTCCGAGCCGATAGTCTGTGTTGTCATAGATGACAGGTATCCATAACTGGCATATAGGAGAAAATCATGCGAAGGATTGGTTTATTCTTTTGTGCAACACTGTTGGTGTCAAGTTTTTGTGTTTTCGATTGTTTAGGGGCGTATGATGTCGTGATAAAATCGGGGCTGATTTATGACGGTTCCGGCGGGCCGTCTTATGTTGGCGATGTTGCAATTGAAGATGGCCGTATCTCGGCTATCGGGCAACTCGAAGCCGATGCGGATTTGGTAATCGATGCACAAGGTCTCGCCGTAGCGCCTGGTTTTATCAATATGCTGAGCTGGGCGAACGACTCTCTTATAGAGGACGGCAGGTCGCAGAGCGATATTCGCCAGGGAGTGACTCTTGAGGTGATGGGTGAAGGATTCTCGATGGGGCCTCTCAACGAGGTGATGAAGCGGGACATGCGCGAATCTCAGGGGGACATTAAGTTCGACGTCGAATGGACCACGCTCGGAGAATATATCGAGTATCTTGAAAGAAAAGGCGTATCGACCAATGTTGCCTCTTTTGTAGGTGCTGCAACTGTTCGGATTCATACAATCGGATACCAGGACAGGGCGCCGACTACTCAAGAGCTTCGACGGATGCGGCAATTGGTCGGCCAGGCAATGCGTGAGGGAGCAGTGGGCGTCAGCTCGGCGTTAATTTACGCTCCCGGCGTCTATGCCGATACGGATGAGCTTATCGCTCTTGCCGAGGTAGCAGGCAGATACGGCGGAATGTATATTTCGCACATCCGCAGCGAAGGCAACAACCTGCTCGAAGCGCTGGATGAATTGATAACTATCGCGAGAAAGGCAAACGTCGCCGCCGAATTGTATCACATGAAAGTCGCCGGCAAAGCGAATTGGCCTAAACTCGACGCTATGATTGGAAGGATTGAACAGGCGAGGAAAGAAGGCTTAAGGATTACGGCGAATATGTACACCTATACGGCGGGTGCGACCGGACTCGACGCGGCGATGCCTCCCTGGGTACAGGCCGGGGGGCATCGTGCATGGGTGACGCGGCTGAAAAATCCGACAATAAGACGGCGGGTTGTGCGTGAGATGTCCACGCCCACCGACGAATGGGAAAATCTGTATCTTCTGGCCGGCTCGGCGGAGAATGTCCTCCTGGTAGGGTTCAAAAACGAACGCCTCAGACATCTTACCGGAAAAACGCTTGCCCAGATCGCCGGCATGAGAAGAAAATCGCCCGAAGAGACGGCCATCGACCTTGTCATAGAAGACGGCAGCAGGGTCAGCACGATTTACTTTCTGATGTCGGAAGACAATGTGAAAAAGCAGATCGGGCTTCCGTGGGTCAGCTTCTGTTCCGATGCGGGCTCATCTGCCCCGGAGGGAGTCTTCCTGAAATCGAGCACGCACCCGCGTGCATACGGGAACTTCGCCCGGCTGCTCGGCAAATATGTCCGGCAGGAAAAGGTAATCAAGCTGGCCGAGGCGATCAGGCGTTTAACGTTACTGCCGGCCGGTAACCTCAAGCTCGACCAGCGGGGAAAGCTTGAAAAGGGATTTTACGCCGACATAGTCGTTTTCAACCCTCGGACGATTTCCGATCATGCGACGTATGAAAAGCCGCACCAGTACGCAACAGGTGTGATCCACGTTTTCGTAAACGGCACGCAGGTCCTCAAAGACGGCGAACATACCGGCGCCAAGCCCGGCCGGGTTGTGCGCGGGCCCGGTTGGAAGAAATAAGTCTGCGAAATTGCACTTGAGTCTTGCCGGGCGAGCCTGTAGTCTGTTTCGTCATGGATGACATCCGGCGGAAATTGGAACTCATCGACAGGCAATTGACCGGGCCGAATTTTCACGAGCGAGTCATCAGCACGTGCCCTCTTGTGTTTGTCGCGACCGGTTTAATAGCGGGCATTCTGATACAAGATGCATCCATCCTGTCGGTCTCAATCTGGATAATACTGCTTGTCTTGACGGCAGCAGCGACCGTTTTCGTCTTTGTCATGCCACAATTCTCCCCTGCCGGGCGATACGTCACGGCGTACCTGGCCCTGGCCTGTTTTGTATGTCTCGGCGCGATTCGGCTGAGCAGTTTTCATCAGCCGGAGCCGAATAACATTCGTAATTTTATCGCCGACGAGCCGAAACTGGCGGCGATTCGCGGAGCTGTTGTCACTGAGCCGTACATCAACAAATATCCCGACTGGGAATTCGCCCGATTCAAGCCCAGCGACGCGACCAGCAGTTTTTATCTTAAGGTTGCTGAAGCCGAAACTATTGCCGGCTGGACGAGAGTGAGAGGCACGGTTCGTGTGCAAGTCGGCGAGCCGGTGCTGGACCTGAAGGCCAGCGACAGGATTCAGGCCTACTGCCGGCTCGACAGATTCCGGCCGCCCACGAATCCGGGCCAGTTCGACGTCGCCGCCTACCTGGCAAGGAGGAATATCTTTGTCGGAGTATATATAGAATCGCGCGACGGCATCAAAATACTTCAAAGCCCCCCTGCCGGGTCGCTGGTAAAGCTAAAAACTCGAATAAGACAGGCTGCGTCGAGTGCTTTAGTGGGTGACATGCCGCAGGAAGATACCAGCCGTGGCTTGTTGGAGGCGTTGCTGTTGGGCTATCGGCGGGATATCGATAGTGACACGTACCGGGCCTTTCGCAAAACCGGCCTGCTGCACTTTATCAGTCTGTCCGGAATGCACCTCGGAATCCTGGTTGGGATTATCTGGTGGCTGTGCAGGATTGCCGGTTTGATGAAGCCGGCCCGGGCGGCCGTCTGCGCCGCTGCGGTCGCTGTTTTCCTGCTGGTTGTCCCGCTGAGAGCGCCAACCTTAAGGGCGGCGATTATATGCTGGGTATTCTGTGCATCCATTTTCTTCCGCCGGCGTTCCAATCCCATCAATACATTATCGTTAGCGGCGATTATTCTCCTGCTGATAAGGCCGACGCAGTTGTTCGAGGCCGGCTGGCAATTGTCGTTTGCTGCTGTGCTCGGACTTTTACTTTTTACGGAACGACTCCACTTTTTTCTTTATGAAAAGATATCCGGCTTGCGTTGGCGCAAAGGAGGTCCAAAAACAACAGTAGTTTCCTACCGTATATCATCAAGACCGGGACCATATTCATTACGGCTATTCTCTGCAGGTGTCGCAGCATGGATAGGTGGTGCAGGCATTTTGTTGTATCATTTTTACACAATCAATCCGTTGGTGAGTATATGGACTTTGTTAGTTTTTCCTTTGGTAAGTGTAATTCTGACCTTGGGATTTTTGAAGATGATATTGTTTTTCCCGCTGCCTACGCTGAGCCGGCTTTTGGGGATCCCGGCAGCATTTTTGTCGGACATTCTTGTCCGGATCGTAAAAGTAATAGCCAATTTTGATATTTCGCAAATACTCGTCGGCCGGGTGTCACTTATGCCTGTCGTTCTGTATTACTGCATCATTCTCTTTACCGGCTATGTGTATTTTCGCCGGCCCATCATAAAAAAAGCTATTTGTGCCTTCTTGATGTGTTCGTTAATAATTTATCTTGGCGCATTAAAATGGCAAAGGACACATCGGGATGATCTCGTGCTGACCTGTCTCGACGTCGGTCACGGTCAGGCGATTTTGGCACGGCTTCCCGGTAAAGCAAACGTCTTGTTTGACGCCGGATCACTGTACGCAAATGACATCGGCACAAGAATTGTATCGCCGTATCTGGATTACATCGGAATACGAAAAATCGACGCTCTAATCATCAGCCACAATGACACCGACCATATTAACGGTATCCCCGAAATTGTCGAAAACTGCGACGTGAGAAGCGTCTATGCCAACGATGCCTTTTTCGACAGGACGGATGTATGGGGAACGGCAGAATTCCTGAACGATTCGCTCGCCGAAAAGGGGCTTGAAATAAAACGCATAGAAAATGTTTTGGATTTGAACGGTACTGCTAATATAGAAATGTTGTGGCTCAACGAACAGATTTATAGTAATCAAGATTTAAGTGACAACGACAGATCGCAGGTTTCGCTGATCGAATTTGCGGGCACAAAGATACTTTTATGCTCCGACATCGAGAAATTTGCACAGAGAGAGCTTTTACGGCTGCGTCCCGATCTGAAAGCCGACGTTGTTATTGTTCCACACCACGGCTCGACTTCGACGCTGGATGTGGACTTTCTGGAACAGCTCGATGCCGATGTCCTGATATGCAGTTGCGGCCGAAGGCAGTATGAAAGGATGGGTCGTGACACCAAATCGGTGATGTACGTCCCGGCCGAGAACAAGTTACTCTGTACGTTCGAAGATGGGGCCATTGCCGTTATCGTTGAGAAAAATGGTATGATTAAAACACACGTTTTTATGAAATAGAAAGTATGCCCCTACCCCGCGCCGAAGGTGGCGCATCGTTTGATTTTCAGCATTGAGTTTTTGGCCCTTAGTTTACGAACTGCGAACCTTTTATCCTCTTATATTCACCACGATTTCGACCCTGCGGTTCTTTGCTTTACCGGAGGCGTTTGCATTCGAGGCGACAGGCCGGCTTTCGCCACAGCCCACGGCACGAATCTTGCCTCCGGGAACTCCGCGTTGTATTAGGTATCTGGCCACAGTAAGGGCGCGCTGGGCGGAAAGTTCCCAGTTGTCTTTCCATTTCGACTTCTTAATAGGATCAGTATCGGTATGTCCTACCACATCAATTAGTTTGCCGGGATATTTCTGTCTCAAAACCGAACGAATGTGGTCGAGCTCGGTACTGGTTGCTTGCCTCAAAGAGGCCTTTCCGGAATCGAACAATATTGAATTCGGTAACGTTACAGTGATTGTCCCGGCGGACGGATCGAAGGCCACGTCGTAACCCTCGCCGAAGCCGGATGCCTCGGCCGGCGTCTTTTTCTGTTCTTCAATTTGTCTTTGCAACTCTTCTATTGTCTGCTGGCCTTGTGTAACCTGGTCGGCAAGCATTCCCTTTTCCGACCTTTCACGCTCGAGCAGCCCCTTCAGGTTCTCATGTTCCACGCTCAGAGCTTCATGTCTTTTCTCCCAGTTGGTGCAGCCGGGCAAAAGGGTAAAAACTACAAAACAAGTTAGCAGGACAATCGTTTTTTTGTTGGCAGCTCGCATTTGATATCTCCTTATAATTCTGAAATATAAATCCTTCTTTTAACGATAGAAAAGAAAACCAACCCGGTTCAAAATCCAATCGTGTAGAATCATAACAACAAATATACCCAAAGACAAGAAGGGACCGTAGGGAATTTGTCGAATTTTTTTAAAAAACATTTGGAAACCGGCCCATGCGAGGCCGAAAAACGGCGCGATAAAAAATGCCACGACGACAAGAATCGGCCCTATTACCGCCCCGGCAGCGCCCATCAGGTGCATATCACCAAGTCCCATGGCCTCTTTTCCGAAGGCTAATGTACCGAAGATTCGGACACCCCAGACAATCCCGCAGCCTATGAAGTAACCCCACAGGCTGCCCAGAAATCCCGCTGCGACAGGATGTTGCATTGGGAAATTATTCAGTCTTTCTATCGAGACCGCATTGTTGATAATCCAGTAAGACGCCAGCGAGCAGGCGATTATCGGCGTTAAAAAGATGATTTCCCTGAACGCCTCCAGCCGGTGATTGAACTGCTGTTCGTGAATTTCCCCCGTTGGACCGGCCGAATCGCTCTTTTCTGCGTTATCTTTCTGCTCGATCTGGCCGGCTTCGGTGTTTTCATCTTCATAGCTTCTCTTAAGCAGGCCGCTGGCCAGCAGTCCCCATGATATGGCAAGCCCTATCGCCGCACCGAGTGCCAGCGAACCTGTATTCGCGGAGGCAACCGGCAGAAGCGAGTTTGCTCGAATCAGCACAGGGTCGATGACGTATGGACCGACGGCCGAGCCGATGAGCCCCGCAACGGTTACGAGCCAGCAAATCGCAAGCGGGATTATCCAATGCTCCAAGTCAATGGCCGAGGCGGCGATAAAAGCCGACAGCAAGATTATATGCAGAAGATAAATAATCCAGCCATGGCCCGGAAACGGCTGGAGCGCCTCCCGCAAATCAGTGTTAAAATACAAAATAAACAGGCCGAGAAACACCAGGGCGGTCAGCAGTTCGACGAGAAAATAGCGAGGTGAAATCGGCACTTTGCAATACCGGCACTTCCGGCCGAGAAGCAGCCACGAAAACAGCGGCACATTGTCATAAAAACGAATGTGTTTACCGCACGAAGGGCACGCCGAAGGCGGAGTTACCAGGGACTTATCGCGGGGCATGCGATAAATCACAACGTTCAGAAAACTGCCTATGCAACAGCCAAACGCAAAGACAAAAACAAACCAAATCCAATCCGGTACTACCACAATAATCCTTTATTATCTATTTATTCTTTTTTGCCCAATTCTTATTTTATGTTCTTAACCCCAATGAACTACGAGCTGTCTTTCGAAAGAAGCTGCAAAGTTGTCTGGCCTCGCCTGCAGATTTCTTATCTGATGATTCGCCAGGATAGCGAAACGCAACAGCAAAATCCGAGAGGTAAGCAAGGTCCTCACGAAAAATTTCCCAATTAGGTTCAACTTTAAGAACTTGCTCTAACAATGCAACCAAATCGTGAATTTTGCCGAAAGGAATTTCCGCTTCACATAGGCGGGCTTTGAGATATTTTTCGGCACATTGCTGATAATGAAAACAGATGCCGTCATAGTTTGGATTTTTCCTCACACGGCTTTCTCTTTGTGCTGTCGCAAAATCAGCCTCGGCCTTGGTGACCCATTCAGCGGTCATCGGCGTCATAAAGCACCTTTCCTTTTTCAAGGATTTCTCGCATAAAGCAGTCACCCATTTTTATTCGCTGATGTACTTTTTCCGGGGTTCTAATGAGAATGTCCACGGGAAATTGCGGCCTCAATTTCATACGGATTTCTACGGATTTGTCAACACTTCTGCCGTTAAAGGGCCCTATGACTAATAAATCAACATCAGAATCAGCAGTAACTTTGCCTTGAGCATAAGAGCCGAACAGAATTACCCGCTCAGCATGGAACTGCTCGCCGATTCGTCTGCCGAATTCCTTTATTTTGTTTATTGCAGCC
>Ga0209121_10005528_pt1 | contig 11422 bp, 8 predicted proteins | sample Cruoilmetagenom3_FD_187292 | JGI IMG/M metagenome (GOLD analysis project Ga0209121, IMG submission 187292) | Oil polluted marine microbial communities from Coal Oil Point, Santa Barbara, California, USA - Sample 3 (SPAdes) (version 2) | ecosystem: Environmental > Aquatic > Marine > Oil seeps ...
CGGGCTATCCTGACCTGTCGCCGCTGGATGTGCTGGTGTTGCACACGGTGCGCCACCGCGACCGGCCCAAAAAGCTGGCCGATATCTGCCTGGTGCTGAATGTCGAAGACACCCACACCGTCAATTACGCGATCAAAAAGCTGACCCGCGCCGGGTTGGTCAAGGAAGGCCGTCAGGGCAAGGAAAAGTCGGTCGAGGCCACGGATCAGGGGGCCGAGGCCTGTGACACCTATCGCCGCATCCGGGAAAACCTGCTGCTGGAATCGATATCCGAACTGGGGATCGAGGCGGCACAGATCAGCAATGTATCGGCCCTGTTGCGGCTGCTGTCGGGACAGTACGATCAGGCGGCGCGGGCAGCGGCCACGACGTTCTAAACCAGTCATGCCACAGCCCTGTTCACGGCAAAACGCTCTAGTTTTTCCAGATCGGGTTTGATCCCCAACCCGGGGCCATCCGGCACCGTGACCACCCCGTGTCCTGTGGGAAACCGGGTTTCCAGGATGTCGGTTTCCAGGAAATAATCCGCCTGATAAAACTCGCATCCCAGCGCGATTTCCGGGGTTGCGGCAATCATATGCGTGCCCGCCAGATGCGCCAGCCCGCTTTCGAACATGTCACCCCCATAGGCCGACAACCCCGCCGCCGCCGCCATCCGCGCCACGCTTTGCGCCCGGCGTAACCCGCCGGATTTCATGATCTTTATCGAAACACCGTCGCAAATGCCCTCGCGAATGGCGCGCAGGGCGTCTTGGGGGCCAAACACGCTTTCATCCGCCAAAAGCGGCACATCAATCGCCGCGCGTATCTGTGCCATCAGGGCAAAATGATGCGCCCGCACCGGCTGTTCGATGAAATCGGGGGCAAACCCGGCAATGTCGCGCACCTTGGCCACCGCGCCCTCGACCGCCAGCCCCTGATTGAAATCCACGCGCACATTGATGTCCGGGAAATCCTGCGCCAGCCGTTCCAGCCGCATCACGTCAAAGCGATGGTCGCTAAACCCCGCCTTCAGCTTTACCAGCCCGATGCCATCGGCGCGCAGGCGGTGCAGCAGGTCGATATCCTGTGCGAAATCCGGGTTGGCCAGCGACACCGACAGCGCAATGTCGTCGCGGCATTTGCCCCCCAGCAGCGCCCAGACCGGCACGCCGGATATCCGCCCCGTCAGATCCAGCAGCGCGCTTTCCAGCGCCGCCTTACCTTCGGTGCAATGGGCAACGGCCTGGGCCGCATCCTGCATGATCGCCGCCAGATCGCCCACCCGGCGCCCCAGAACCAGCGGGCGCAAATAGCGATCCAGCGCGGCAAAGCTGGCCTCGGGCGTGCCGGTGAACACCGACCAGGGCGAGGCCTCGCCAAACCCAACCTGCCCGCCTTCGCCCGTCAGGCGCAGCACGATGATTTCACAGGCGCCCTCGACTGACCCAATGCCGTGATCGCGTCGCGATACAACCGGCAAGGACAGATGCCACAGATCAAACCCGGTAATCTTTTGCAAAAGTTCAGACATTGTGATGCGATTTCCCCCTGGGGATCAGCCTGCACAATTCAGATCATCACCTCCAATACGAATATTTTGCCCATCCATCAGGTAAAGTGATACGCTAACCCCATGGCTTCGCAATTTCGACAGTTCGAGGCGTTTCACGCCATCATCGAAACCGGCACCGTGACGGCGGCGGCCGAGGCATTGGGCATCTCGCAGCCCGGCATTTCCAACCTGCTGGCGCAACTGGAACGGTCCACCAAAATCAAGCTGTTCCAGCGCGCCAAGGGCCGGTTGCATCCCACACCCGAGGCGATGGTGTTGTTCAACGAGATCGACACCGTGGTGCGCGGGTTGGACCATGTGAATCAGGCGGTGGTGGATTTGCAGAACCAGCAGGCCGGGCAGCTACAGGTGGCCAGCAACCACGCGCTGGCCTTTGGGTTCATGCCGCGTCTGATCGCGGAATTCACCGCCGACAAGCCCTATCTGACGATCTCGTTTCAGTCGCAATACAGCGCGAAGATTCAGGAATGGGTCACGGCAGGGCTGTTCGAAATCGGTGTGTGTGAATTGCCATTGCGCCATGACGGGCTGGACACACAGGTGTTTTATTTTGAAACGCTGTGCGCGGTACCTATGGACAGCCCCTTGGTGCATCATGACGTGCTGACTCCGGAATTGTTGGACAATTATCCGTTTATCGTGATGGGCGCCGATCACATGGTCAGCCGCCGCACCCGCGAAGCGTTTCACACCAGCGGGGCCAACTGGCGGGTGCGCTGCCACACCGATTTGTTCCGCAATGCGCTGAACATGGTGCGTCAGGGGGTGGGGGCGGCACTGGTCGATCCGTTCACGCTGGCCAGTGACAGTGGCGAAGGCTATGTGGTGCGCCCGTTCCGGCCCCGGGTGTTGCTGGACATCATTATCGTCACCGCCCGCGCCCGACCGGTTTCGGCCATCGGGCAGCAGTTTCTGGACCAGTTGATACGCGACATGGCCGACATGGCAGCCCGTGATCCGGGCGATCCGGCTGGTCACGATAGTCGATCTTTTTCAAGGAAATCGTAGCGGAGTTTCTAAAAACTCCGGCGGTCGTCAGGAATTGCAGCACATCTAGCAAAACAAGAACATCCTAAAGTTGCCCCTTGCCGCCTCATCTGCTCAGACGCGCACCGGAACGGCCCTGACCCAGATGCGCCGGACTTATCTGGCGGCGGGAACATCAGGAAAGCATGATTTACGGTTCCTTTACAGCAACTTATCAAACATGAAATACTTCATGCCGAAACATTCCTTTGTAATATTTTGAAAACACACAAGGCGAAAATCGGAATTTTGGTGTTTTTGCGGCCACAATGCCCCCCCCAAACGACACATAATGCCCCGCCCGCGCAACATCTCGGTTAGACAGGGGAAACCGGGCAGACAAAAAGAGGTACGGCAAATGACACAATTCATCAGACGCACGGCGATGACCGCCCTGGTCTGCCTTGTTCCCAGCTTCACCTCTGCGCTGGCCACGGCCACCCAGTATACATTGAACGAAGGCGGTTCCAGCGTCGGGTTCAGCTTCATACTGGGTGGCGGCGCGCAGAAAGGCATTATGCCGGTTCAAAGCGCCAAGATCATCGTCGACCCGGAAAATCTGGCCGCCAGCCAGGTGGATGTCAGCGTTCGTGTTGCCGGGGCGCGCACCGGGCTGATCTTTGCCACCCAGGCGCTGATCGGCCCAGATGTCCTGAACGCCGCGAAATACCCGACCATCCGCTTTGTGTCGCGCAAGGTCAAACTGGCCGCTGACGGGCGCTTGTCAGGCGGCGCGCGCATCACCGGGGATCTGACCTTGCGTGGTATCACCCGCCCGGTGACCCTGCAGGCAAACCTCTACCGGCAACGCGATACTGCCGCCAATGACCTGGATAACCTGACCGTGCAACTGACCGGGCAGGTCAGCCGGTCCGCCTTTGGCGCGGTGGGCTATCCCGAACTGGTGGCCGATATGGTTGGCCTGGATATCACCGCAGTGATCAACACCAATCCATAACCCTGGCACCTAGCCCGAGAACCTTTGGCCAGATTCCTCCTCTCAATCCCACCCCTGCGAAGAAAGCCCGCAAGGGCTTGATGAGCGGCGGATCAGAAGAAACACAAACCGAATTCCCGTGAAAACGACATGCCTGCGTCGAGAAAGCACAAGCCTGCCGCTTTTACTGCACCATTCTGGCCGATGTCTCACCCAGGTTTTCCATGCGTACCCTGATTTCCTTCGCCACCCTGTTCCTGTCTGTTGCGCTGCTACAGCTTTCGTCTGGCGGGGTCGGCCCACTGGATGCGCTGTCGGGGCTGAAACTGGGCTTTACCACAGGCCAGATCGGCCTGTTGGGATCAGCGCATTTTCTGGGGTTCTTCATCGGCTGCTGGTGGGCGCCCCGGCTGATGGGCAGCATCGGCCATTCCCGCGCCTTTGCCGCCTTTACCGCAACCGGAGCAATCGGGCTATTGGCGCATATGCTGTGGATCGACGCCTATGCCTGGGCGGTGATGCGCGTGGCCTCGGGCCTGTGCGTGGCGGGCTGCTACACAGTGATCGAATCCTGGATGCAATCCAAAGTCACCAACGAAACCCGAGGGCGCACCATGGGTATCTATCGCGTTGTAGATATGAGCGGATCGCTTGTGGCGCAGATGATGATCGCGGTCCTGTCCCCGGCCAGCTATGTTTCCTACAACCTGCTGGCGATCCTGTGCTGTGCCGCCCTGCTGCCGATGACCCTGAGCCGGGTAGAGCAGCCCGAAACCCCCGATGCCCCGCGCCTGCGTCCACTGCTGGCAGTCACCCGGTCGCCCCTGGCAGCCGCCGCAGTTGTGGTGGCCGCACTGTCCAGCGCGTCGTTCCGGATGGTAGGCCCACTTTACGGGCTAGAGGTGGGGCTGAACGCCGGCCAGATCGCCTGGTTTCTGGCGGCCTTTGTGCTGGGGGGCGCGGTGGCGCAATACCCGGCGGGCTGGCTGGCCGATAAATATGACCGGCGCTGGGTGCTGATCTGGTTCTCGGGTGCGGCCATCGCCAGTTCAATGTTGCCGCTAGGCTTGCAAGGGATGGGCACCAATAGCGTGATGATCAGCGCCTTGCTGTTCGGGCTTACCACCTTTCCGATCTATTCGATTGCCGCCGCCCACGCCCATGATTTTGTCGACAGTTCGGAACGGGTAGAGTTATCCGCAGCGCTGATGTTCTTTTTCGCCCTTGGCGCCATTGCTGCGCCTTATGTGGCGTCACGATTGATCAATGCCTACGGTCCCCCGGCGATGTTCGTGATGGTTGCGGCAGCGCATCTGGTGCTGGTGTTGTTTGGCCTTGGCCGGATGCGCGCCCGGCCCGCCAGAACCGGAACCGCACGCACCCGCTATGTCTATGCGCCGCGCACCTCTTTCACCATCGGTCGGTTAATGGGGCGGCAACGCGACCATAAAACACCCGAAGATACAGGCACGAATACAGACCAAAATACGGGCAAAAACACGAGCAAAAACACGAGCAAAAACACGAGCAAAAACACGGGGGGGTGACGCCCTGCCGAGCTTGGGTTACACAACCCGCGCAGCAACGGGTGGATAAAAAAATGGCGCGCATTCTTATCACTTCGGCAATTCCCTATATCAACGGGATCAAGCATCTGGGCAATCTGGTGGGCAGCCAGTTGCCAGCCGATCTTTATGCCCGCTTTCAGCGTGGGCGCGGCAACGAGGTGCTGTTCCTGTGTGCGACAGATGAACATGGCACCCCGGCCGAACTGGCCGCTGCAAAGGCCGGCAAACCGGTGGCAGAATTCTGCGCCGAGATGCACGAGGTTCAGGCCAATATTGCCAAACGGTTTGGCCTGTCTTTTGACCATTTTGGCCGCTCGTCCAGCCCACAAAACCACGCGCTGACCCAGCATTTTGCCGGTAAGCTGGCCGAAAACGGGTTGATCCGCGAAGTCAGTGAAAAGCAGGTCTATTCCAACGCTGATGGCCGGTTCCTGCCGGATCGCTATATCGAGGGCACCTGCCCCAATTGCGGTTACGACAAGGCGCGCGGTGACCAGTGTGAAAACTGCACCAAACAGCTGGACCCGGTTGACCTGATCGACCCGCGCAGCGCAATTTCCGGCTCCACCGATCTGGAGGTGCGCGAGACCAAGCATCTCTACCTGCGCCAATCCGCGCTAAAGGACGAACTGGACGCCTGGATCGACAGCAAGAAAGATTGGCCGATTCTGACCACGTCGATTGCCAAGAAATGGCTGCATGACGGCGACGGGTTGCGTGATCGCGGCATCACCCGCGATCTGGACTGGGGTATTCCGGTCAAGAAGGGGGATCAGGACTGGCCGGGCATGGAAGGCAAGGTGTTTTATGTCTGGTTCGACGCCCCCATCGAATACATCGCCTGCGCCGCCGAATGGGCCGAGGCCACGGGGCGCAGCACTGCCGATTGGGAACGTTGGTGGCGCACCGACAAGGGCGCGGATGATGTGCGCTATGTGCAGTTCATGGGCAAGGACAACGTGCCGTTCCACACGCTTAGCTTTCCGGCAACCATTCTGGGCTCGGGCGAGCCGTGGAAGATGGTCGATCACCTGAAGTCGTTCAACTTCCTGAATTATGAGGGCGGACAGTTTTCGACCAGCCAGGGACGCGGCGTGTTCATGGATCAGGCGCTGGACATCCTGCCGGCCGATTACTGGCGCTGGTGGTTGCTAAGCCACGCGCCCGAAAACAGCGATTCCGAATTTACCTGGGAAAATTTCCAACAATCCGTGAACAAGGATCTGGCCGATGTTCTGGGTAACTTTGTCAGCCGCATCACCAAGTTCTGTCGCGCGAAATTTGGCGAATCTGTGCCCCAAGGCGGCGCCTATGGCCCCGACGAACAGGCATTGGTCAGCGACCTGACCAGCCGCATCCGCGCCTACGAGGGCCACATGGAGGCGATAGAGGTGCGCAAATCGGCGCAGGAATTGCGGGCGATCTGGGCGGCGGGCAATGAATATCTGCAAAACGCGGCCCCCTGGTCGGTGGTCAAGACCGACCCCGACAAAGCCGCCACGCAAGTGCGGCTGGGCTTGAACCTGATCCGCCTTTACGCGGTTCTCAGCGCGCCGTTCATCCCCACGACAGCTGCGCGCATGCTAAGTGCGATGAACACGCTGGACACCAGCTGGCCCGATGATGTGCCTGCCGCCTTGTCCGCCCTGCCCGCCGGGCATGAATTCAGCGTGCCCGAGGTGCTGTTTGCCAAGATCACCGACGACCAGCGCGCAGATTGGCAGTCGCGGTTTTCCGGAACCCGCGACTGAGATCGGGAAACCTGTGGTCAGCCTGGGGCCTGTGCATAGCTGGCCTCGGCCCGGCCCCGGCGGATCGTATGCCCGATATCAGCGCAGGTCGCGGTGTCTCCCCCGGCGCAGGTAGGTTTCATCGCCCGCAGCTCTTGCGTGGGCAGCTCCTTGCTTGCGCACCCGGCAAGCAGCAGCGGGATAAACGCGATCAAAGCTAATTTTTTCATATTGCAATCCTTTACAAAAACCTGGCACCCATTGTGAAGCATTCCAGACAATTTTCCAAAGGGTGAATCGTTTCGCTAGCGGGTACAAACCGTTTCCAATCCTGTAAAAGCCCGCCAAGCAAAGCGCCCGGCGGAATTCAGGTTTTGAACAAGCGATAGATCGCCGGGATGACCAGAACCGTCAGCAAGGTTGACGACAACAACCCAAACAGCAGCGAAATCGCCAGCCCCTGAAAGATCGGGTCTGCCAGAATCACCACCGCACCAATCATCGCCGCAACGGCGGTCAGCAGGATGGGCTTGAACCGGATCGCCCCGGCCTCGATCAGAATGTCCAGCTCTGTCTTGCCTGTGCGGTCCGCATTGCGGATGAAATCCACCAGCAGAATCGAGTTGCGCACAATGATGCCCGCCAGCGCGATAAAGCCAATCATCGACGTGGCCGAAAACGGCGCGCCAAACAGCCAATGGCCCAGCATGATCCCCAGAAAGGTCAGTGGTATCGGGGTCAGGATCACCAGCGGCAACCGGAACGATCCAAACTGCGCCACCACCAAGATGTAGATGCCCAGCAAAGCGATGGCAAAGGCCGCGCCCATGTCACGGAAAGTGACCCAGGTGACCTCCCATTCGCCATCCCATAACAGGGTGACAACCGATTCATCATCCGGCTGGCCGTTCATCCGGATCACCGGCTTGGTGCCCTCTTCCCAATCCATCGCGTCCAACGCGTCGGCCACGGCCAGCATACCATAAAGCGGCGCCTCGAATTCGCCTGCCAGCTCGCCTGTCACCATTTCCGAAGCGCGCCCGTTATGACGATAGATCGGAAAGGACGCGTGTTCGTCCTTGATAGCAACCACATCGCCCAGTTCCACCACGCCGCGCGCACCGGGCAACACGTTGGCCGGGATCGGGGTGGACAAGAACCGTTCGTCGACAATGCGGTCGGATTTGTCGCGCTCGACCCGGATAGGGATCGGGTGACGCCCGTCACCACGATGGGAATAGCCCACGGTTTTGCCGCCATTCAGGATCGACAGGGTGGAAAACACATCCGCTTCCTGCACGCCAAAGAATTCCAGTTGATCGGTCGACACAGCCGCCCGCAACCGCCGGGGCTGGATGCCAAAGCTGTCGTCGACATCCACCACGTAAGGCACGGATTCAAATGCGGCCCGGATTTTGGTGGCGGCCTGCCTGCGGGACTCGGGATCAGGCCCGTAGACCTCGGCCAGCAGGGTGGCCATCACCGGGGGTCCGGGGGGCGGTTCCACCACTTTCATATTGGCCCCCGGCATCACATCCAACGACGCCAGACGCGCCCGAAGGTCCAGCGCGATATCGTGGCTGGCCCGCTGGCGGTCGTCTTTGGGGGCCAGGTTGATCTGCACCTCGCCCAGGTGCGGTTCGGCGCGCAGATAATAATGCCGCACCAGCCCGTTAAAGTTGAAAGGGGCCGCCGTGCCCGCATGGGTCTGGGTCGAGATCACCTCGGGCAGGTCCAGCGCAATGCGGGCCGCTGCCTGCGCCACCGCATCGGTATCTTCAACCGACGACCCTTCGGGCATGTCGATCACCACCGACAGTTCGGATTTATTGTCGAACGGCAGCAGTTTGACGGTAACGTCCTTGGTATACAGCATCCCCATCGACCCAAAGGACAGCACGGCGGCGATCAGCAGGAACATCCCACTGCGCAATTTGCTGGCCAGAATCGGCCTGGCTACGGCGCTGTAAATACGCCCCAGCGCGCCGCCGGGTTGGTGGGTGTCGTCATGCGCATGCACCGGCGCCTTGCCGGCGACCTTGACCATCAGCCAAGGCGTGATCATCACCGCCACGAAGAACGAAAAGATCATCGCGGCACTGGCATTGGCTGGAATCGGGCTCATATAGGGGCCCATCAGGCCGGATACAAAAAGCATCGGCAGCAGCGCGGCAACCACGGTCAGGGTGGCGACGATGGTCGGATTGCCCACCTCGGCCACGGCGCGGATTGCCTTGGTGGTGCGGTCGGCCTTGTCGGGCATCGCCCAATGGCGGGCGATGTTTTCGATCACCACGATGGCGTCATCCACCAGAATGCCGATGGAAAAGATCAGCGCAAACAGCGACACCCGGTTCAGGGTGTAGCCCATGATCCAGGCGGAAAACAGCGTCATCAGGATGGTCACCGGGATCACCACCGCCACCACGATGCTTTCACGCCAGCCGATGGAAAACAGCACCAGTGCCACAATGGAAATGGTGGCAAGACCCAGGTGGAACAGCAGTTCATTGGCCTTTTCATCCGCCGTTTCGCCGTAATTGCGGGTGATTTCCACCGCCACGCCATCCGGGATCAGCCGGTGCTCCAGTGAATGCACCCGGTGCAGGATCTGTTCGGCCACCAGCACCGCATTGGCCCCGGCCCGCTTGGCCACGGCCAGCGTCACCGCAGGCACCCGGCGGATGCTGCCATCATCGTTGCGGGTGACATTGGACACGATCTGATCCGAGGTACTGGGCACAAAGCTGACATCGGCCACATCGCGCACGTAAACCGGGCGTTCGTCACGAGTGGTCAGCAACAGGTTGGCGATTTCTGCCGGGGCGTGCAGGGTTTGCCCGGCCACCAGCGCGATTTGTTCACCGCCATCGCGCACCTGACCGACAGAGAATGCCATATTGGCGGCCTCGATCTTGTCGGCCAACTGTTGCAGGGTAACGCCGAATAATGACAGGCGTTCCGGGTCGGGGGCGATGCGAATCGCCTCGGGGGCCTCGCCCACCAGATAGGACAGGCTGACATCGCCAATCTTGGACACCTCGACCTGCAATTCGCGGGCGATGCGTGTCAGGTCGTTGGCGGTGGTGCTGCCAGAGCCGGGTTCCGGCGACAGGGTCAGCGACACGATGGCCACGTCGTCAATGCCGCGCCCGACAATCAGCGGTTCAACAATGCCATAAGGGATCCGGTCGATATTGGCACGCACCCGGTCATGCACCCGCAGCACGGCGGAATCCGCCGAAGTGCCAACCATGAACCGCGCCGTGACCATCACCATGTCGTCGCGGGTCTGCGAATAGACGTGATCGACATCGTTGATGCCTTTGACAATGGTTTCCAGCGGCTCGGTCAGCAGTTTCATCGCGTCTTCGGCCTTTAACCCCGGGGCGGACACGTGAATGTCGACCAGAGGCACGGAAATCTGCGGCTCTTCCTCTCGTGGCAGGCTGATCAGCGCCACCAGCCCCATCGCCAGCGCGGCCAGAATCATCAGCGGCGTCAGGGCCGAGCCGATAAACGACTTGGTCAGCCCCCCGGCGATGCCCAGCGGGGTCTTGTCATCAGGCATGTCAGTCATGATCCAGCACCACGGTATCGCCAACCTTGAGGCCAGACAGAACCTGCACCATGTCCACATCGTTGACCAGGCTGTGCTGGCCCAGCACCACGCTGCGCAGCGCCACATGGCCATCTTCGTCCACCGGCACAAAATCCAGCCCGAACCGGGTGCGCGCCGCACTGGCCGGGACGATCAGCGCCGTGGTTTCACCTACTGGCAGGCGCACCAGAACCCGGGCATCGACCAGCAAATCGTCCAGCCCGTCCACCTCGACATCGGCGATCACCCGACCGTTTTCGATCTGCGGATAAATCTTGTCCAGCCGTCCGGTACGGCTGCCGCCTTCGCGCGAGATCACGATTTCAGCGCCTTGGCGCAGTTGCCCCGCATGGCGTTCCGGCACCGCCAGCCGCAGGAACACCCCGCCGCCGCCGATCTCGGCGATCACCTCGCCCGGCTGCACCACCGCGCCGGTGGTGACCGGCACCTGCAGCACAATACCCGATATCGGGGCCAGAACGTCGCCCTCGGTGGCCCGCTGTTCGACAACCCGGCGATCTGCGCGGGTGGCCTCCATCTGGCCGTCGAGCACATCCACCTGGGTCCGCAGCGCATCCAGCCGCTGCACGGTTGTCACCCCGCGTTGTAAAAGATCTTCGCCGCGTTTCAGTTCCGTGCGGGCATTGCCCAGCTGAGCGCTAAGCGCCTGCATCTGGGCATCAATCGCCTCTAGCTGAATACGCAGCTTTTCGTCATCGACCACGGCCAGCACCTGACCATTGGTCACCTGCGTGCCCTCTTCGACCGCCAGAGTAACCAGCGTGCCGCCCAATCGTGACCGCGCCGGAACCCGGTCGCGGACCTCGACCCGACCAAACACCGACTTCCATTCAGTAACCGGCTGGCTTTGCACAATAAACAATTGCTCTGCCCCGGCGGTAGATGCGGTTACTAGAATAACGGCCAAAGCCTGAATAAACCTGTGCATGGGATTCCCTTAGTGGCGATCATCAAATATATTGCAATTATGGAATATGATTGCAA
>Ga0209121_10005529_pt1 | contig 11421 bp, 8 predicted proteins | sample Cruoilmetagenom3_FD_187292 | JGI IMG/M metagenome (GOLD analysis project Ga0209121, IMG submission 187292) | Oil polluted marine microbial communities from Coal Oil Point, Santa Barbara, California, USA - Sample 3 (SPAdes) (version 2) | ecosystem: Environmental > Aquatic > Marine > Oil seeps ...
TCTTTAAGCAGGGCATTACCTCTTATCGCGATCTGCCGTTGCGGATGTATGAGAATGGCTGCTGTCACCGCAACGAGCCGCATGGCGCGCTGCATGGATTGATGCGTGTTCGCCAATTTACGCAGGATGATGCGCATATCTTCTGCACCGAAGATCAGATCGTGGATGAAGTGCAACGCTTCTGCCAGATGGCCGACCGAATCTATAAGGACTTTGGCTTTACCTATAAGATCAAGCTCGCGCTGCGGCCTGAGCAGCGGTACGGGTCTGATGAAGATTGGGATAAGGCCGAATCCGAACTGCGCCAGGCAGTGGTGGATGCCGGTATGGCAACCGAGGAATATGGTTGGGGCGAATTGCCCGGCGAAGGGGCTTTTTATGCACCCAAGCTGGAATGGCATTTAACCGATGCGATTGGCCGAACATGGCAGGTGGGCACGATCCAGTCGGACCGGGTGCTGCCGGAACGGTTGGATGCAAGCTATATCGGTGAAGATGGCGGACGCCATCGCCCGGTCATGTTGCACCGCGCGATCTTTGGTTCATACGAACGCTTTATCGGCATTCTGATCGAGCATTTTGCCGGCCGTCTGCCAGTATGGCTGGCCCCGGTTCAAGCCGTGGTTGCGCCGATCGTTACCGATGTTGATGGCTATGCCGAAGAAGTTGCCGCCAAATTGCGCGATATTGGTGTTCGTGTGAACACTGATCTGCGCAATGAGAAGATCAATTACAAAGTGCGCGAACACAGTCTGGCCAAGGTTCCGTATCTGTTGGTTGTGGGCAAGCGCGAGGAAGAAGAAGGCACGGTGGCCATGCGGACGCTGGGCCAGAAAGAGCAGCAAGTGCTGTCAGTGGACGAGGCTATTGCGCTGCTGAAAGACGCTGCGACTGCGCCCGATCTGAAAGGCTGACACCACTAATCAGCGGCCAAATTTCTGGCTGATTTTTTGATGGAGCGAGCCAAAGCTCTCAGTCGAAAGTCAAAAAGGAAACGCGCGGCCAGCGGCAATAAGTGCCAGGGCGCATGTGTATACCAAGGTGAAGCGAACCGCTTCTTCCCGGTATGCAGCCCATGGTGCCGCCCATAGGACCGCAGAGCGCGCGCGTGTAAAGGTAATGACTTTGGACATGCCGCTATTATCGCGGCCATATCCTAATGTTGGGTTAAAGAAGCCGGGGCATTTGCTGGCTGGCGCAATGAAAGCCGCCGCCACCTGCCAGCACGGCATTTGCAGGTAGGCCAATCGTCTCTCGGTCCGGGAACAGGGCGGCAATGGCCGCAACACCTGCCTCGTCTTGATCAGAACCGAAGGTGGGCACAATCACAGCGTTGGTGGTGATGGCAAAATTAACATAGCTGGCTGGTTCAATGGCCCCATCCCGCAGGATCAAACCGGGTGACGGGATGCAGATCACCTCAACGCCAAAGGTCTCGGCCCGGTGTTTAGCATCATCATAGATTGCGGCATTGGGATCATCACGGCCAAAAGCTTCTGGAATGACCAGACGGTTTGGCCCAACAAAGCGCGCCAGATTGTCGACATGGCCGTCGGTGTGATCATTGATCAAACCTTCGCCCAGCCACAGCACGCGGTCAAAACCCAAATCTTCCCGCAGTACCGCTTCGATGTCGTTTGCGTTCATTGATGAATTGCGATTGGGGTTCAGCAGGCATTGCTGCGTGGTGACAACCAACCCGGTGCCATCGCCATCAATTGCCCCGCCTTCCAGCACATAATCTGCGGTTTCAACGGGCAGGTCTGCCGATTGGGCCAGATCATCACCAATTGTCTCGTCGCCGAGCATTTCGTATTTCTGGCCCCAGCCATTGAAGCGTGGCCGCAATGCGGTTTTGTCGCTGCGAACCAGCGGACCGGTATCGCGCAGCCAGATATCGCCATAGACGCGCTGTTCCAGCGTGACTGCCTGGCTGACCAATTCTTGTGCGCGTGTTTGGTTGGCCTCATCACGGACAATCAGCCGCACCTCCTGCCCGCTGTCGGCCACGGCATTGGCGAAGGCAGCGATTTGACGCTGAGCGGCCTCTAGGAAACCGGGCCATTCTTGGGCCAGATGGGGGAAGCCGATCCACAGCCAATCCTGCGGCGCCCATTCGGGCGGCATCAATGCACCAGCCATATCCTGTTTCCCAAACGGCTCAGCAGCCGCTTTCGCTGGCTGCGCAGGCCTCATCACGAGCCGCCTTGAACTCGTCACCATCGACCCAGTTTGGCCAGCTGGTGCTTTGCCCCAGCATTTGGCCGATGCGGTAAAACAGCTGGAGATCACTCATCACACCCGACCAGTCCCAATTCTCGTCGAATTCATCTTTGGGCCCGTGATAGCGGTTTGCGCGATAATCATCGGCCAGCGCATTTCCAGCTTCGCGGCCGCCATCGATCAAGTCTTGGCCGCCATCAACATACAGCATCGGCACCCCACGCTTGGCGAAGGCGAAATGGTCAGAGCGGTAATAATAGCCCGCTTCAGGAGCAGGGTTTGGTGTGGCCACACGGCCATCAGCTTCCAAGGCTGATGCAAGGAACGCATCAAGTTGCGACTTACCCGGGCCAACCACGGTTACGTCCTTTGCTGGCCCAGCCATATCGAACGCATCCATGTTAATTCCGCCCACCGTTTGGTCCAGCGGGAACACCGGATTGGCGGCATAATAATCTGCGCCCAGCAGGCCCTGTTCTTCGGCGGTAACGGCAAGATAAACCATCGACCTGCGCGTCGCGCCAGCCTTGGCCTGTGCCTCTGCCAATGTCACCAGCGCCGCTGTGCCGGTGGCATTGTCGACCGCGCCGTTGCAAATATCATCGCCATCGGGTGCTGCTGGACAATGGCCCAGATGGTCCCAATGGGCGGTGTGAATCACATATTCATCCGGCGCCTGGGTGCCTGGCAACACGCCGATTACATTTTGCGAAGCATAGGTGCGCACATCGTTGCGGAAACTGGTTGATGCAGTTAGCCCCAACGGCACTGCAGCAAAACCTTGCTCCTTTGCAGCAGCGCTCAATGTATCCAGATCCTGTCCAGCTGCGGCAAGAACTTCGCGCGCGATTTCCTTTTGCAGCCAACCGTTCACCTGCGTCATCGCAGGAGGTTTGGCACCGCGTTGCGCATAGGCCTGCGGGCCTGACCATGAACTTGATACGACATTCCAGCCGTATGAAGCAGGCTGTGTATCATGAATGATGATCGCGCCTGCGGCCCCTTGTCGTGCTGCTTCTTCATATTTGTAGGTCCAGCGGCCATAGAAGGTCATGGCGCGGCCATTGAACGGCCCTTCTAATCCTTCTGTTTCAAAGTCGGGATCATTGACCAGAATGACGGCGGTTTTGCCCGTCATGTCCAGCCCTTCGTAATCGTTCCAGCCGCGCTCTGGCGCGTTGATGCCATAGCCGACAAACACTAGCTCGCTATTGTCGAGGCTGGTTTGCACATCTTCTTGGTAAGTGACGCCGACCCAATCATCGAAATAGTCATAGGACAGCTCGACATTCTCGCCAGCGATTGTCAGCGGTGCAAAATTCTTACCAGTGATTTCCACCAGCGGTACTTCTTGAACCCAAGAGCCATTGTTGCCCGGTTCCAGCCCCGCAGCAGCAAAGCGTTCTTTCAGCAATGCTACGGTTTTTTCCTCGCCAATGGTACCCGGCATGCGGCCTTCGAATTCATCCGAGGCCAAGATGCGGGTTAAGTCCTTCATTGTGGCTTCGGACAATTCGCCTGCTTCAACCTCAGGAATGTCGAGCTGTGGCCCTGTATCAGTTGCTAGATCGCATCCAGATAGCGCCAGCATTGCGGAAGCCAATGTGGAGATGGGAACAATGTGTTTGAACATAGCCAAGCGGCTCCTCTAATCCTCTTTAATGAGCGCTATCCATTGCAGAGCTTTTCGTCACGAGCAAGCCAGCCACCGTCAGCGTACGCAGCGCTGCATGCTTGTGCTGAAAGCACACTGAGGGCAGGAAGGCGGTGATGGAACATGATTGGACAAATGCATTGGCCCGCGCAAGGGCGCAGGCACCATTTCTGGCGCAGGCTCTCATTCGCCAGCCCGAATTGGCCGAAATGCTGGAGGCTGGAGCTGGCACAGAGGCGTTGGCATGGGCCAAGCGTGCCGGTGATGGTGCCGACACCGTCGCCATCGCTTTGCGGCGCGAGAAGCTGGGGCTGGCAACGGCTTTGGCCATTGGCGATCTGGCCGGCGCTTTCCCGCTCAATCAAGTGATGGGCGAATTGTCAGATTTTGCCGACCGTGCCCTTACCCAGGCGATCAACGCTGCCATTTCCCGCAGGGTGCCGGATGCCGATCCACAAGGCATGTTCGCACTGGCCTTGGGCAAGCATGGCGCAAGAGAGCTGAACTACAGCTCGGACATTGACCCCATTTTGTTATACGACCCAGAGACGCTGCCTCGTCGTTCGCGTGATGAGCCGGGGGAGGCCGCGCAAAGATATGCCCGCGATGTGGTCAGCACGATCGGCGATAGCACGCCCGAAGGTTACGTCTTTCGCATCGATCTGCGTTTGCGACCAGCATCCGAAGTCAGTCCTTTGGCAATTTCCTGCAATGCGGCGCTGACCCATTATGAAAGCTCTGCCCTAGCTTGGGAGCGGGCCGCCTTCATCCGCGCACGCGCCGCATCTGGCGACATTGCGGCCGGCGAAGACTTTTTGGCGGCGATCAGCAATTTCATATGGCGTAGCAGCTTGGATTATGGCGCGGTGGAAGAGATCCGCCGTCTGACACAGCGCATTCGGGCCAATTATGATGGGCCACAATCACCGGGGCCAGGATTTGATGTAAAGCATGGCCGTGGCGGCATCCGCGAGATTGAATTTTTTGCGCAGACCCACCAGCTGATCTATGGCGGGCGCGACCATTCCTTGCGACTGCGCGGTACACGGGCAGCCTTGGATGCGCTGGCTGCGTCGGGACGGATCGCTACTGAAGAGGCGACCGCTTTGGGGAATGCCTATGATCGGCTGCGCTGTATCGAGCATCGTTTGCAGATGGTGAATGACAGGCAAACCCACGCCTTGCCATCGGGTGATCAGCTGGATGGCGTAGCGCGATTGGATGGGCTGGCTGATGGCGCGGCTTTGGTGGCCGAATTGACCGAGATCACCAACAGCGTTGCGGCGTCCTATGATACTTTGATCGGCGAGGATGAGGCGGCTCTTTCGCCTCAGGACAAGCCTTCCCCGATCAAGCAACAATTGCGTGATTTGGGCTTTGCCGATGCAGGTAAGCTGGCTCAGCGCATCGCAGGCTGGCGCGATGGTCGCTATCGCTCGTTGCGCAGTCCTGCGGCGCTCAGTGCGTTTGATGCAATGCTGCCGATGCTGATCGAGGCTTTGGCCGAAGCGGATGAGCCTGACCGCGCGTTGGTGCGGTGGGAAAGCGTGCTGACCAATGCTTCTTCGGCCATCAATCTGTTTCGCCTGCTAGAGGCTCGTCCGGCTTTGCTGGATCAATTGTTCGCAGTGCTGACGCTGGCACCAACCTTGGCCGATGAATTGAGCCGTCGGCCTGGTCTGCTCGATACGCTGATCGATCGCACTGCTTTGGATCTGCCGGGTACGGTGGAACAGCTTGCCTTGAGGATGGAGGCTGGCATCGCGGATGGTGATTACGAAGCGTTGTTGGACCGGATCAGAATGGTGACCGGCGAAGAACGTTTTGCATTGGGCGTGCAATTGATCGAGGCGCTGCATGATCCGCTGGAAATTGCCGAGGCGCTTTCCCGCACCGCAGAAGCAGCATTGCAGGTGGCCCATCGCGCCACTTGCGTTGAATTTGCCCGCAATCATGGCCGCGTGCAATCGACCGATGGGCCTGCTGAACTTGTGGTGTTGGGCCTGGGCCGGTTTGGAGGAGGCGCGCTAACCCACGCTTCTGATCTGGACATCGTTTATCTGTTTACGGGTCAATCGGGTGACGAATCCGATGGCCCTCGGCCCTTGGGGGCAACGCATTATTTCAATCGCCTGGCCCAGCGGATCAGCGGCGCATTGTCGGTGCCCACTGCGCAAGGTGCTTTGTATGAAGTGGATACGCGCTTGCGCCCGCAAGGCACGCAAGGGCCCTTGTCTGTTACCTGCGAGGCCTTTGCCAAATATCAGCGAGAAAGCGCGTGGACGTGGGAGCACATGGCCCTGACCCGTGCGCGTGTTCTGGTCGGTTCGGACGCGGTGAAGGCGCGATTGTCACAGGTGATAGACGATGTGCTGCATCAACCGCGCGATCTGGACAATCTGCGCGAAGCTGTGCTGACCATGCGCCGTGATATGGCTGCGCATAAACCGCCAAAAGGGCCGCTGGACACAAAATTGCTGCGCGGCGGCTTGGTCGATCTGGAATTTCTGGTGCACTATCTGCAATTGCGCGAACGCACAGCTTTCTCGCCAGATCTTAGCGCCGCCATTGCGCAATTGTGCGAGGCGGGCTTGCTCAATCAAGACGTGATCGGCGCGCATAAGCTGCTGACCCGCGTGTTGGTATCCACCCGCTTGCTTGCACCAGATTTGCAGGCGCCACCTGCCGGATCTGCCAAAGCGTTGGCCCGGGCCTGTCAGCAAGAAAGCCTTGATGACCTCTTGCATGCACTGACCAAGGCACGACATGGGATCGCAGCTGCCTGGGGTAAGGCATTTGATAGTGAACTGGAGATTGAGAAATGAGCGATTTTGCCCAAGCTGGCGATGCAATGCCCGATGTGGCGATGGAAACCCCCGAAGGCGGCCAGGTCAAGACATCTGACTTTGCCGGCCAAAAGCTGGTGGTGTTCTTTTATCCAAGGGACAACACTCCCGGCTGTACGACCGAGGCGAAGGATTTTACCGCATTGAAGGGTGAATTTGACAAGGCCGGCGTTGCCTTGCTGGGCGTGAGCAAAGACTCGGCGAAAAAGCACCAGAACTTCATCGCCAAACACGATTTGAAAACACCCCTGGCCACCGATGCGCAAGATGGCGGCCTGTCCGACACGCTGGGCATTTGGACCGAGAAGAAGAATTACGGCAAAACCTATATGGGCATGGTCCGCACCACCTATCTGGTCGATGCCGAAGGCGTGATTGCGCAAGTATGGAACAAGGTGAAAGTCAAAGGGCATGCAGAAGACGTTCTGGCCGCTGCCAAGGGGCTATAAAGTCGGCATTGGCCCCATGAAGGCGTGGGTTGCATGACCAGCATAGCCTTTGCCATCCGAACCGCTTTGTTGACAGGTGATCCGCGTGCCAAGGTGATGGCGGCGCGCAATGTTGCACGTCAATGGCGGTTGGGTCAGCTGGACTGGGGGTTTGATGTTGCCATGCCCGACACGCCTGCTGCACCCGAGCGACCAGAACTGTTGGCTCCCAACAAAATGCCCAAGCGAAGCAAGGGCAGCTCTGCGCGTGGCCGGATCGCTTTGTGGCATGCGCTGGCCCATATCGAATTTGTGGCGATTGATCTGGCGCTGGATATGGCCGGGCGCTTTGGCCAAGAGCGGGGTCGGGTGTTCGTGGATGATTTTCTGGCCGTCGCCGCTGACGAGGCGATGCATTTTGCGCTGCTGGCGCGCAAGCTTGAGGCGCTGGGCAGTTTCTACGGGGAATTACCCGCACACGGAGGGCTGTGGCAGGCCGCCGATGAAACCAGTCACGATGTTATGGCGCGTTTGGCCATAGTTCCGATGGTTCTGGAGGCGCGCGGGCTTGACGTCACGCCGTCAACATTGGCGCGCGTAGAAGCGCAGGGCGATCATCATGGTGCCAAGATTCTTAAACGAATCCTTGACGATGAAATTCGTCATGTGGCGATTGGAACAAGCCATTTTGTGCAAATTTCAGAGGAAAACGGCGAGTCCCCTCAGAAAACCTGGAAAAATCTTGTAAAAAAGCACTTTAGGGGCACCGTTAAGCCACCGTTCAACGACTCAGCGCGTGATGCAGCCGGTCTGTCGCGGGACTTCTACGACGGTATTGCTTTGTAAAGAATTCGGCCCTTATCTCATCAAACAACAAAACGCGGATTGGTTCCGTAGTTTTGGACAAGGGCCAAGAAACGCTGCCAAATGGCAATTCGAATGGCTCTCAATTTGGCGCATAGGCGCTGTAATAAGGACGGGTCGTTGATCGTATCATCAGGCATTTTTAAGCTGGCGAAAAGCTTGGCAGTGGCCGTTTTGGGCGTTGTCGGCATGGCCGCAAGCCCGGCGTTGGCCAACAGCTCAGCCGCAGCGGTCGACATTACAGAGCCGGTTCGTCAAGCACAGTCCGACAATCTGACTTCGGGTGACACGCGGTTTCGTCAATTGTTCGTCAGTTGGGAATCGCTGGACAATGGCGCGGCTGATGCCGTCTTGGTCCGGCCGACAATTTCTATTCCATCGCAAATGCCTCTGCGCGGCGCTCGCATGACTTCCGATTATGGCATGCGCACGCATCCAGTTCTGGGCAACCGCCGCAAGCACAATGGCATTGATCTGGCGGTCCCAACCGGAACCCCTGTTTATGCCACAGCCGACGGTATCGTGGGCAAGGCGCAATGGTTTTCGAGCTATGGCCTCTATATTCGGGTTGATCACGGAGCTGATCTGGAAACTCGCTATGCGCATCTGTCCCGTTTGGCAGTCGCCGCTGGAGAGCGCGTGAAAAAGGGCGCTATCATCGGCTATGTCGGCTCGACGGGTCGCTCAACTGGGCCGCATTTGCATTATGAAGTTCGGATCGGCGGCGTGGCGGTGAATCCAGTTCCCTACATGATCGAAACCGAAGCCCAACAGGAATTTGCTCTTGTCACTGGTAAGGGCGGCAAAGGCGGCGAATAACAGGGCCAGATAGGCCACTTGCTTACGCAGAAATTCCCGCTAAAAAGCGGGTCTGGATATTGGAGAGGATGTCCATTTCAATAGGCGGCGGGTCAAACCGCCGCCTTTTTTCTTGTCCAACCAAAAAGAGTGGTTAGGCTCTGTTCAAAAGCTGGCGATGCCCGCCTGGGTTGCCAAGCTGGATACGGAGAGAAGCCAAGACCATGCATCCCATTCAGCACGCCCAATCGCGCCCTGACCACCCAGCCATAATCATGGCGAGTAGCGGGCATACCGTAAGCTATGGAGAGCTGGACGCTGTGGCCAACCAGTTCGCACAGTTGCTGCGAGCGCGTGGATTTGCACCCGACGATGCCTTTGCGGTATTGTTGGAAAACACCCACCATTACTTCACTTTGGTGTGGGGATCCCAACGCGCAGGGACGCTGCTCGTGCCGATTTCAACCCGGCTAACCGCGCCTGAGATTGCCTATATTCTGAAGGATAGCGAGGCCAAACTGCTGATCACATCGCGCTTGTTCGATAGCGTCATGCCAGAAATTCGTGCCGAACTCCCGGGGCTCGATGTGCTTACCATCGGCGGAGACGGCGATGAAGATTTTGAAGCCGCCCTTGCCAGCCACAGCGCCGATCCAATTGCCGATCCGCGGGCTGGGCTTACCATGCTCTATAGCTCTGGCACGACGGGCCGGCCCAAAGGTATCCGACCTGCTCCGCCCGCAGATCTAGATCCAACTGCGACGATTCCCTTTGTGGGATTGGCAACAATGGGTGCGGGCATGCCAGCGGATGGATCGATGGTCTATCTCTCGCCTGCCCCGCTGTATCATGCAGCGCCGCTGGGCTGGTGTTCATCTGGACAACGGCTGGGCGGAACAATTGTTATCATCGAGAAATTCGATCCAGAGACTGCCCTTGCAGCAATCGAGAAGTACAAGGTTACCGACAGCCAATGGGTGCCAACCCATTTTGTGCGGATGCTGAAACTCGATCCTGCTGTGCGCACCAAGTATGACCTATCCAGCCATCAGCGCGCGCTGCATGCTGCTGCGCCTTGCCCGGTCCCTATCAAGCAGGAGATGATCGAATGGTGGGGCCCGATCGTGAACGAGTATTACGCGGGCTCCGAAGGGATCGGCATGACCATGATTTATTCGCCGGACTGGCTGGCGCATCCCGGCAGCGTCGGTCGCCCCATTCTTGGCACTCTGCATATTTGCGGACCTGACGGGGAAGAGGTGGCGCAAGGCGATGACGGGTTGATCTATTTCGAGAATGATATTCTGCCATCCTATCACAATGACCCCGCCAAAACCCGCGAGGTCATGCATCCCAAAGGCTGGATGACTTTGGGTGATATCGGCCACATTGACAAAGATGGCTTTCTCTATCTCACTGATCGCAAGAGCCACATGATCATTTCGGGCGGGGTCAATATTTACCCGCAGGAAATCGAAAATCTGCTGGTCAGTCATGACAAGGTGATGGATGCTGCCGTGATTGGAGCACCTGACCCGGACTTTGGTGAGAAAGTGGTCGCGGTGGTCCAACCCATCGATATGGCCAATGCTGGAGCAGCGCTGGAGCAAGAGCTGTGCGACTATCTTGAACCGCAATTGTCACGGCTAAAGATGCCCCGACTGTTCGATTTCCGGCCTGAGCTTCCCCGAGAGGCCAATGGCAAGCTGTACAAGAACGAATTGCGCGATGAATTTGCCGCCAAGGCTCAGAGCTGACGGGGGACGCAGCAACCCAACCTGTGGCTTTGGTGGAGCCCGATGATGCGTGCTATTCATCCCATTTTGGTTGGTCACGCGCGGCCACAGGCTCCAACATATTGGTGGATTCGCTGGTGATGCAGATATTGGGCGTGCCTGAGGAAGATGGGCCGCGCATGCAAATGCTGACCCCAGCAATTTCATGCGCACGGCTGCTGATGATGTCGAACTTGGCGGTCAGTCCAACAAACAGGGTGATTGGCTGATGATGAATTATGTCGCCGCCAGCCATGATCCCTCTCAATTTGATAACCCGCGCAAATTTGACGCCGCCCGCACACCCAATCGATACTTGGCCTTTGGCGCAGGGGCGCATCAATGCCTGGGTCTGTCCCTTGCGCGCTTGGAATTGCGCATTCTGTTTGAAACTCTGCCCGACCGGATCGACATTGCCGAACTGGCGGGCGAAGCAACGCGCACTAACTCTACTTTCGTTGGCGGACCAAAAACGCTCCCGCTGCGTATACAGCCGAAGTAACGCCACTATTCTCGCGCGTGTGTATTAATAAGCAACCAGCACCAACAAACAACGCGAATTCACGACATTTAAGCGAAGTCTATTCGATTTTTCTGTTAATTCTGCGCAACTTCTGTTAATACTTCATTCATGGAAAAAATTTGGAAAAGAGGCGTTGCCATTGGTGCAGCGACGTGCCGTTGAGCCTGTTTGAAACACATAATCTGCCATTTGCGATTGCGTTGATGCTGCTCGTATTTGTTGCAGCCATACAAATTCTTGGACTTGCCGACCTGTTTGAAGGTGGGGATACAGAGTTTGGCCTAGATGCCGAAGTGGACGCCGAAGTGGA